>Ga0302319_10012832_pt1 | contig 15748 bp, 10 predicted proteins | sample Bog_T0_2_FD_203319 | JGI IMG/M metagenome (GOLD analysis project Ga0302319, IMG submission 203319) | Peat permafrost microbial communities from Stordalen Mire near Abisko, Sweden - Bog_T0_2 | ecosystem: Environmental > Terrestrial > Soil > Wetlands > Peat | place: Sweden: Abisko, Stordalen Mire...
ACGCGCTTCGCAAGCCCCTCGTCATGGTCCGCAAGAAGGGAAAGCTCCCGGGCACGACCACGCACGTCGAGTACCAGCTCGAGTACGGCCAGAGCATCCTTGAGATCCAGACGGACGCCGCGCCGCATGGCGCGAATGTCCTCCTCATGGACGACCTGATAGCGACGGGCGGGACGCTCTGCGCCGCAGTCCAGCTCTTCGAAAGGCTCGGGTGCACCGTCAAGGAGGTTGCCGCGATAGTGAACCTTCCCGAGCTCAACGGCTCCAAGAGGCTCGAGAGGCTCGGGGTGCGGGTGTTCTCGCTCTGCGAGTTCACCGAGGCCGAGTAGCGGCTACAGGACCTGGTTGGCGGCGACCACCGAGCCGTACCACTTTGCGCTCAGCTTGGGCGTGCGCTTCTGCGTCTTGAAGTTGTTGTGCACGATCCCGAAGCGCCGAGTGTAGCCGTCCGTCCACTCGAAGTTGTCGAGGAAGCACCAGACGAAGTAGCCACGGACGGGAGTGCCGTCCTCGATCGAGCGCTGGAGCTCCTTCAGGTACGAGCGCAGGTACTCGACGCGGTGCAGGTCCAGGACCTCGCCATCCTTCACGATGTCGTCGTCGTACCCGCAGCCGTTTTCCGTCACGTACACGTTCCTCACGCCGTACACGTCGGCCACGAGGCGCGGCGCCCAGTAGAGCGCGCGGGGCGCAAGGTGAAGCCACGGGCTGTCGGTGCGCGGATAGCTATCCGATGGCAGCAGCAGCTGCGGCTTGCCGTCCTTGCCTCGGCGAACGAAAAGCCCGGCGTAGATGTTGAGGCCGAGGAAGTCCGTCGGCTGCCCGATCAGCTCGAAATCACCGGACTCGACCTTGGGCTGCGCCCGGCCGCAGCTCTTGAGGTACTTGTCCGAGTACCGGCCCTTGTAGATAGGGTCGAGAATGGCGAGGTTCGCGTCCGCGAACCACTCGCGCGCCGCCGCGACGTCCGGCTCCGACTCGGTCACGGGGATCACCGTCTCGCAGTTGTCGCTCAGGCCGCATTTTGCTCCCCGCCCGCCGTGTTGCCGGACGGCGCGGACGGCGTGGCCGTGGCAGACAAGGGCGTTGTGCACCGTCTGGTTGACCACCTTCTTGCTCTCGATGACCCCGGGCGCCTTTCCCAGGCCGCCGTAAGCCTGGGTCGTGAAGCAGCGGATTTCATTGACCGTAATCCAGTTCTTCACCCGGTCACCGAGCGTCTTAACGATGGTGTCGGCGTACGTTGCGAAGGCTTCCGGCACGACGCGGGATCGCCAGCCGCCGCGGTCCTCCAGCGCCTGCGGCAGGTCCCAGTGGAACATGGTGACCCAAGGGGTAATGCCGTTCTCGAGCATCGAGTCGACAAGGGTCTCGTAGAAGTCCAGGCCGGCCTGATTGAGGGCGCCGTCGCCCTCTGGGTAGATTCGCGGCCACGCGAGTGACAGCCTGTAGTTCGTGATTCCCAGCTCGCGCATGAGCGCGAAGTCCTGGCGGAAACGCCGGTAGTGGTCGCAGGCGGGATCCAGCTTGTCCCCGTTGAGGATCGTGCCGCGCCTCTTAGCATAGCGGTCCCAGACGGACTCGCCCTTGCCGTCGGCCTTGGACGAACCCTCGATCTGCGGGGCGGCCGCGGAGACGCCCCAGACAAAATTCCTTGGAAAGTGAAATGACGAGTGATGGCTCATGTATCGAACTGGCCCGGGGCACAGTTTGTGGAGTATCGGCGAGGGCGTTGGCCCTCAGGGTAGGGGTGGGGTGGAGGTCGTCTCGCCAGGGACAAGCTGGGATTCGACGAGGATTTTCCTCTGGGGGGAGGAGGGGTAGATGATCCGGTTCACCATGCGCGTGAGGGCCGACGAGCCGACATGCTCGTGGGGAACGCGCATTGAGGTGGCGCGCTTGGCGCCCGCGGGAGGCTCGACGCCGTCGAACCCCGTGACCGAGCAGTCATGGGGAACGCGGATCCCGGCCGCCTCAAGGCCGCGGATGAGGTGATAGGCCTGGTGATCGGCGGCGCAGACAAACGCCGTGACCTTGTCGTCGAGGACGAGTCTGACGGCCTCGGCGACGACCTCGTCCGGGCCCAGCTTGGGACGGTCCTCGAGGACATTGAGGACCCAGTCCGTTTTGAGGGTGAGGCCGCGGCCTTTCAGCGCCTCGGCATAGCCGCCGTAACGGCGCGACACCCAGTGTCCAGTGATCGGGTAGTTCCAGGACACGAACCCGATCCTCCGGTGGCCGGATGAGTTCAGGAGGCCGACGAGCTTGGTCATCGCCGGCGCGTCATCCGTGTCGACGAAGTCGATCCCCAGGCGGCTGTAGCTCTCGAGGACCGACACCGTCATGATCCTCTGCGACACAGCCTCTACGGCGGATTCGGCGTAGGGATAGACGAAGAGCGTGCCGCGCTTGGCGCCATTGGGGCAGCGCCTGAGGCGGACTCCGGTTGTTTCCGGGTGGAAGGCGGCCGGCGCCATGTACTGCACGAAAATCTTTATCTGGCCCAGCTCGGGGCGCTCCCGTGATTCGATCTGCGCACGCCGCCTGATGCCCTCGATGATGAGGGGATATGTCGCGAAGTCCGTCGTCCCTGCCGCGATTCCGACCATCACGTCGATCATAAGACCGGGCGTCGCCGGGTTCGCCTCGACCGCGGCGGGGTTTCCGCGCCACGCGCGCCCCGCCTTGTTCACGACGGTGCCGGGAAACGAGGGACTCTCAATCGGAGCCGTCTGGGTCGATGAAGCCATTGAAATGGGGTACGGGGTTGCTCCTGTCGCTAACGGGCACCAGATGTGCCAAGTGACGCCCTACAGAGGCAAGGAAAAACTGTGCACTAAAAGATGAAACTAAAGGGGTTATGATGCGCCTATTGATTATCAAAAAAATGATCATAAAATAATAATGATGAATATGATAAAGAATATAAAACAACGGCCATTCGGGTGCATTTTTCTATGCGAATAAATGTTAACAAAGTACGCATTTAACAAGAAATGTGCAAAAACGTGCACAGATTCCCCCTCCTGACTCGCCCTAATGCGGGACCCCTAAGGGATGTCGTAGACCTCGAGGAGCGACACCCCGGTGTCGCCGCTGGCGCCCGTGACCATCGCCGTGTACGAGCCCGGCTGGAGCGTCATGAGGACAGCTGCGTCGTTGCTGGACGGGTCGGACCACGAGAACGCGAAGACCGAGGCGGCGGCCGAAGCGATCTGCGGGTCGCCGCCCCAACCGCTGTTGCTGTTGACGACGGTTTGCCCGCTGAATACCTGGAGGACTGGGTCGGGAAGCGTGCCGGGCACGTTGAACGGACTGGCGGCAAGCGCCGGCCCCGACGCGCGTATGAGCACTGTCTTCGGGTCAGTGCCCCCGACCACGAATCCCGCGATGAGCGAATTGGCCCCTGTTCCGACGAACCCGCGCGCCGAGATGTTGAGCAGCTTGGAATTGGCGCCCGTCGTGAGCGCGGTCGCCTGCGCCGGCGTTGACTGGTCGGAGGTGCCGTTGGCGCTGGCGGCGGAGACGCGGTAGTAGTAGGTCGAGCCAGCCTGGGCCGAGGTGTCCGTGTAGCTCGTCGACGTGCCGACGTTCCAGCTCGCGATGTTCTGCGTGAAGGCGGCATCCGTGGCGCGCTGCACGACGTAGGCCGTGACGGCCGCGCCGAAGGTGCTCACGGGCGCCTGCCACGAGACGCTCACCTGCGAGGAGGCGGGAGAGAAAGCGGACACTTTCTGCGGCGCGGAGGGCGCCCACACCAGGTTGGCGGGCGGCGTGGACGGGAGGGAGTAGACCCTCACGTAGTCGACGCGGTAGTCCTGCGGGAACACGGTCGAGGAGTTCGGCGGGCCGGGCCAGTCACCGCCGACGGCAAAGTTCAGGATGATGAAGAACGGCGCGTCGAACGGCCACGCGGACCCCGCGGGGATATCGCTCTTCTTGCGCACCTCGTAAACTGCGCCGTCCATCGAGAACACGATCTGGTCGGGGTACCAGTCGACCGCGAAGACATGGTATGCGTCGCTGTAGCTCGCATTGTTCGGGAGCACGCTGTCGGCGTTCAGGCTGTTGCCGCCGGAGTACCCGGTGGCATGGAGCGATCCCTTGATGTGGCTCGGCGACTGGCCCACCCATTCCATGACGTCGATCTCGCCGCAGGCCGGCCAGCCTACCGTCGCGTTGTTGGCCCCGAGCGCCCAGAAGGCGGGCCAGCAGCCGACGCCGGAAGGCACCTTCGCACGGGCCTCGAGCCGGCCATACGTGAACGAGAAGGTGGACGCGGTCAGGATGCGCGCGGAGGTGTACGTGCCGTTCTGGTACTGCGCGCGGATCGCGAGCGCCTTGCCGTCGGTGGCGGCGGCGTCCGCCACGATGAGCGAGTTGTCGCGCGAGTTCGTGTAGGTCTCGAGCTCGTCGTTGCCCCAACCGGGAGGGGTGCCGACGCCGAGGTCGTATCCCCACTTGGCCGGGTCCGGTCCGGATGAGAGTGCCTGGTTGAACTCGTCGTCCCAGACGAGCTGGGGCGAGGCGGCATGGGCACGGCAAGAGAGGACGGCAAGGGCCAGGGCGAAGGCTGCGGCGCTGCGCCGGCGAAGGATCGTTTTCATGTCGGGGTTCTCGGAGGGAGGGCGGCTCCTGCCGCCCAAGGTTTGCCTCCTCCCGTGCGGGGAGGGTGGGCGGGTCCGATTCCGGGCGGTCAGTGCCGCGGCGGAGGCGCGATCGTCTCGCCCTCGACAAGCAGCCCCTCGACCAGAATCTTTCTTCGCGGCGCCTTCGGGTGCACTATCCGACTCAATAGCCGCGCGACCGCGGAGGCACCTATGTCCTCGTGCGGCACACGGATTGAGGCGAGGCGACGCATGGTCTGCGGGGGCTCTAGACCATCAAAACCTGTGACCGAGCAGTCCTCGGGGACGCGTATGCCGCGCGCCTGCAGCTCGTCCATCAGGCGGTAAGCCTGGTGGTCCGCGGCGCACACCCATGCCGTCACGCCGTCGTGCTTGATCTTGTCGATCACGTAGTCGGTGATCTTGTCCTCCGGGATCACCGGCCCGGACTTGTGGACGTTGATCGTCCACTCGGGCTTGAACTGCAGTCCAAGAGAGAACAGGGACTCGACGTAGCCCCCGAACCTGCGCGTGGCCCAGTGGCCGATGACGGCGTAGGAGCCGCCGCCCCAGGTAAGAAAGCCAACCTTGGTGTGCCCGGCCTGAACGAGGCGGGTCACGAGGGCCAAAATCCCGACCGAGTCGTCGGTGTCGATCGTGTCGATACCCGGCGTGGCGTAGGACTCAAGGACGGCCACGGCGGAGATCTTGCGCGCAATGAGTCCGACCGTGTCCTCGGGGAAAGGATAGATGAGCACCGTCCCGCGCCAGTCGCCGCTGCGGATATTGCGGAATATGTTCTGGGGCCTGATCGCTGGCTCGAAGGACGCGGGGTTCTCGAAGCACACGTCGATCGACACGTGCTCCATGCCGGCCCGCTCGCGGATTCCCTGCAGGATGAAGGGGAAGGTCGCCATCGCGACATTCTCGGCGGGGACGCCGATCAGGATGCCGATCGTAAGCGGCTTGCTCTGGCGTGAGCGGCGGATGCTGCGGGACGGGTTTCCACGGTAGCCCATCTTGGCCGCGAGGCTTTGCACCTGGGCGCGCGTGTCGGCGCTGATGGCTGGGTGATTCGCGAGGCTCCTCGAGACCGTGGTCCTCGATAATTTCAGCCGCTCGGCGATCGCCTGTTGGTTTACTGAGGAGCTAATTTTGGGAAGAGTGCTGGAGGTTGCCGGGGCCTGCGCGAACCCTGGGGAGAGGCATTTGCGCGACGCGTTCTACTTCAAGGGAAGCGCAGGATAATGCATTTTGAACGCCATTTTACAAGTGGTAAAATAGTTATGCACGCTCAGCGACCATTTCGCAAAAAGAAATTCCCGAAATCGAGATCCTTACGAGCGAAAATGGCCGGTTGGGCGGAGGGAAGGAGCTCCTCTGAAAAGAATGCAACTGGCCATGCACATGAAGATTGACAGCTTCGTTCGGCATTCGGTGGAATGAGCGCGCTCAACCACCGCATTGCCCCAACGCGAGAGCGACTTAGCCGCCGTATTTTTCCCTGAGTCGGCCCGACAGACGGCGCAGTTACCCCCGCTTCCATTTCCTCCTGTCCCAGTTCACCCCGCGAAACCGCAGCCGCATCAGGCCCGGTCCCGTTTACCCCGAATCGAAAATGCCCGTTCCCGAAAATGAACGCCTGAGCTTCACAGAGAAGCTCGCCTACGGCCTGGGCGACACCGCCTCGAATTTCTATTTCCAGTTCTTCAACCTCTTCCTCGTCTATTACTACACCGATATCTTCGGCCTGGCTCCGGCCGCGGTGGGGACGATGATGGTGGCGCTGCGGGTCTTCGACGCGGTCATGGATCCCTTGATGGGCGTCATCGCCGACCGGACCAACACGAGGTGGGGCAAGTTCAGGCCCTATGTCCTCTGGGCGGCCCTGCCCTACGGCATTGCGGGCTACGCTATGTTCCTGAACCCGTCCCTGACGCAGCATGGCAAGCTCGTCTACGCGTACATCACCTACGGGCTCATGTGGGTCGCCTACACCGCGATCAACATCCCTTACTCGGCCCTCATGGGAGTCATGTCTCCCTCCTCCGAGCAGCGCACGTCGCTCTCGACGTTCCGCTTTATCTGCGCGTTCGTCGGCCAGTTCCTGATCGTTCAGCTCGTCGTGCCGCTCAAGAAGGTGCTCGGCGGCGGCAGCGAGGCGGAGGGCATCCGCTACACGATGCTGATCTTCTCGGTCGTCTCGGTGGGGCTCTTCTTCTTCACGTTCGCGAAGACGCGCGAGCGCGTCGCGCCGCCCGCGGACCAGAAGGGCGACTTCGCGACGGACCTCATGAACCTCGTGAGGAACAAGCCGTGGATGACGCTCTTCTTCTCGGCCTTCTTTACCCTCGTCAATGCGGCGGTCCGGGGAGGCTCCCTCATCTATTTCTTCAAGTACGTCGTGCGGGATGAGTCGCGCTTCACCTTCTATGCCACCAGCGGGTCGGTGGCGTTCATCGCCGGCGCCGTCTGCACCAAGCTGTTCCTCGCCATGGGGGACCGTAGGATTCTCCTCATCGTCCTGAACGGGGTGAACGCGCTCCTGATGGCGGCGTACTACCTTGTGGACCCGCACTCCTACTCGACGCTCGTTGTGCTGAACGTGTTGGCGTCCTTCGCTGCAGGCCCGACGCCGGCCATCCTTTGGTCGATGTACGCCGACACCGCCGACTACGGCGAGTGGAAGTTCGGGCGCCGTACCACGGGTCTCGTTTTCTCGGCCTCAGTGTTCTCGCAGAAGGTCGGGCTCGCGCTCGGGACCGGCGCCCTGGGCTGGATCCTCGGCTACTACGGCTTCGTGGCCAACACCGACCAGCCCGCCGCCACGACGAACGGCATACGCCTCCTCTTCAGCGTCATCCCCGGCGTCCTCGGCCTGCTGGGCGCGCTGGCGATCTTCTTCTATCCGATCACCGATGTTAAGATGAAGAGCATCGAGGCCGACCTCGCGCTTCGTAAGGCGAAAGTCGCCTGATCCGGATCCCGCCCGCTTTAACCCCTTCCTCCCCTGCATTCCATTCGTCTCACCCTTCCCGCTTTGGCGCTCCTCGCTAGCCTGGCGGTGCCGTCGTCCCGCGGCGCCTCGACATGGTCGGTCTACGAGACCGCGAAGGACAACGGCCACAGGCTGTCGGACATTTCGGCTGACGCTGTCCCCGCCGGCACGTCCCCATCAGTAGCCATCTCCTGCGACCCGTCGCAGCAGTTCCAGTCGATCGAGGGGTTCGGCGGCGCCCTGACGGAGTCCTCGGGATGGGTGCTGGGCCAGCTCTCGCCCGAGAGCCGCGCCGAGGTGATACGCAGGTACTACGACCCAAAGGAGGGCATCGGCTACACGCTCGCCAGGACGCACATCAACAGCTGCGACTTCTCGATCGGCGAGTGGTCGCTGGACCCCGTCGCGGGAGACACGGAGCTCGCGCACTTCTCGCTGCAGCCCATGCGCGCCTGGGTGCTTCCCTTGATCCACGAGGCCCAGTCGGCCGCGGGTTCCTCGAACTTCCACCTCCTCGCCTCGCCGTGGAGCCCGCCCTCATGGATGAAGACGAACGGCAAGACGACCGACGGCGGCTCGCTCAGGCCGGAATACCGCAAGGCATGGGCCGACTATTTCGTGCGCTTCGTCTCGGCGATGGACAAGGAGGAGCACATTCCCGTGTGGTCCCTCACCGTCCAGAACGAGCCCGCGGCCGTGCAGACCTGGGAATCCTGCGTCTATTCGGCCTCGGAGGAGCGCGACTTCATCCGAGACTACATGGGGCCCGCCCTCGCCAAGGCGGGCATGGACGGCGTCCACGTCCTGATCCTCGACCACAACCGCGACCTCATGGATGCGTGGACGAAGACCGTCTACAGCGATCCCGCGGCGGCCAAGTTCGTCTGGGGCGCCGCCATGCACTGGTATGTGAGCGAGGACTTCGCGGCGCCAGCCAGGGCCCACGCGGCATTCCCGGACAAGGCGACGCTCTTCACGGAGGGCTGCAATGACCGCGGCGAGGCCAAGGGCAAGTGGTCGCTCGGCCAGTGGGACCACGGCGAGCGCTACGCTCACAGCATGATCAATGACTTCAGAAACTATGTGTGCGGCTGGATCGACTGGAACGTCGTGCTCGACCAGACCGGCGGCCCGAACCACGTCGGCAATTTCTGCGACGCGCCCGTCATCGTGGACACCGAGAGCGGCGTCATTCACTACGAGTCTTCCTTCTATTACATCGGGCAGTTCAGCCGCTTTGTCCACCCGGGCGCCAAGCGCATCGAGTCACACGGCGGCACGGCGACGCTCGAGACCGTGGCGTTCTCCAACCCGGGCGGCGGCCTTGCCGTCGTGGTCCTGAACACCGGGTCCTCGGCCGTCTCCTTCTCGCTGAGCGCCGGAGGCGACACGCGCGCCTGCAGCATACCCGCCCGCGCGATCCAGACCTACGTCAGCAACCCGTAGCCGCATGTATGCGCGGCTCCGGATGATTCGCACGGGCCTCGCCTGGGCTTCCGCGCTCCTTCCCTGCATCGCGCTTCTCGGCGCGCCGTTTGGCGACTCGCGGCATCCCGCCGAGCCCCAGGCGATTCCCGGGCTCGTCGAGTGCGCCTATTACGACACGGGAGGGGAGGGAATCGCCTACCATACGGTCGAGACGAGGAACCAGGGCAGCGGCAAGCTGAACCCCGCGGACGGGAGCTACCTGAACGAATTCAGGAAGGATGAGGCCGTCGGCACCTCCTACACGAAGTTCCGGAAGGTAATCGACAACAGTCCCTATGACCTCGTGCTGCCGCCCGAGAACCAGCTCTACGTGGGTTGGACGACGCCGGGCGAGTGGTTCAACATCACCGTGGACGTGAAGGCCGCGGGAAACTACGAGGTCGCGCTCCTCTACACCTCAAATCGCGGGGGAAGGATAGCCCTCGACCTAGGGGGCAAGCCGCTTGTCGCCTCCTGTGAGGTCATCTCCACCTGGAGTGCAGCGGAGACCATTCCGTGGCGCCAATGGCACCACTGGAACCGCATGATCGTCAGTTCGGGCGTTTCCCTGCCGAAGGGTGTCAGCGTCCTCGCGGTGCACATCGTGACCCAGGGAAACATGAACCTGGCGTATTTTGATTTCAGGCCGAAGGCCTGAGTGCCGCAGGCAGGGGAAGGGCGCTTCCCCAGAGGGAAATCGTTTTCGGACGGTATTAAATCCTTCCTCCGCCCGACGTGGCAAAGGGTCTTAATGTGTGCACACAAATCAAGAAAGTGCGCATCTACGTGCACCAACTGCAGCCGTCTCCAGGTCAAAGCGAAATTGATAGCGGACGAGTTCGGAATGGATGCGTTATGAAAAGTTCTGAAACCATTGGCAAAAAACGAGTAATGTCAGAATTGTGAGGGCATAAAGAGGCGTAAATACGATCATATTCGTATCCGTTAAGTGGATAAAATAAGGGCCGGTTTATGGCCTGGAATTACACATTTAGAATCAGTTGTGAGTTGAAAAGTGCACAAAAGGTGTTGACAGGCAAAACCGCCGCTCGCTAAACCTCGGTCCCATCAAGGGAAGAGCTCCGGCTCAACCCGCTGAATCCCCATTACCCCCTAGGCACATCCCGGCCTGCTCCAAGATCCCGCCCGCTGCCTAGCGGCGGCTTCGAACGAAACGACCCGCGATGTGCGCTTATAAAAATCCCGAACCTAGAACTACACCCCAAGTGCTTCCCACAACACCCAGACTCCTGATGAACACGCACCCCAAGTACCCAGCGACCCTCCGGCTCCTCACGGGCCTGGTGGCGCTTGCCGTGGCCGGCTCGGCGCAGCTCAGCGCCGACGAGGCCCCGCTCCCGACCACGAACTCAACCACGACAACGACGACCACGACGACCACAACGAGTGACTCGTCCAGCTCGGCGGCGGTCCAGCTCGACCCGTTCACGGTCACGACGTCCAAGGATAAGGGATACGCCGCGACGAATGAGATCTCGGGGTCGCGCGTCGACTCCGCAATCAAGGACATTCCGATCCCGATCCAGGTCATCACGAGCGAGTTCATCAGCGACATCGGCGCGACCAACCTGCGCGACTCGCTCGCGTACTCGGGCGTCATGCTGAACACCCAGAACGACCTTGAGAACAGCGGCGGCACCTACGGCAGCCCGTACGGCCCCGGCGGCGTCAACAACCCGCAGGGTCTCACGTCGAACATCAACCAGGTCCAGCTGAAGATCCGCGGCTTCGTCACGACGAACACTCTGCGCGACGGCTTCCTGCGCGGCAGCTCGACGGACTCGATCAACATCGACCGCATCGAGGTTGTCTCAGGCCCGAACGCCCTCCTCTACGGAACGGGCAACTTCGGCGGCGTCGTCGACTACCTGATCAAGACCCCGCAGGACCAGCAGCAGGGCGCACTGACCCTCTCGGTCGGCACCTACGACTTCCTCCGCGGAGCGCTCGACGTCACCGGCCCGATAAGCGCGTCGGCCCACCTTGACTACCGCATCGCCGCCTCCTGGGAGAACTCGGAGACGAACATCGACTACCAGAAGAACAAGCACTTCTTCATCGCCCCGTCCATCGAGTGGCGGCCCTTCTCCGGCACGGCGGTCCTCGTCGACACGGAGTACGGATATTCGACCCAGAACGGGTACAGCTTCCAGGCCTTTCGCGCTGTCGAGGGCGGCGGAGCCACCCCGATCAACAACGACCAGATCGAGGCGGTCTCGTTCTATTTCCCGCCGGGCGCCAACCCGCGCACATTCAACCTTTCGGGCCCTGATACCTACAACAACCAAGCGGAGTCCAACGTCGAGCTGAAGCTGACGCAGCAGATCCTCAAGGAAACCGAGTACCTCCCGTCGGTAAACGTGCTCTTCGGCTACAACCACTCGCATTGGTCGGTCCAGACGCAGAATCTGAACGGCGAGATCAACGGACCCATCCTCGCGGGCAATCCGGGTTCCAACCTCGCCGAGACGATCAACACCACGATCACGGCAAACTCGATCGATGGACAGGGCAACGACAATGGCAACCTCGTCTATGGCGCCCTCCCCGCCGCCGTGGATGAATACACATGGAACAGAAACCACAGCTCGACGAGCCGCGACCAGGAGAGGGCTGAGCTTACCGCCAAGAAGTCCCTTTTCGAGGGCAAGTGGTACAGCCTCGAGGACCAGGTCCTCGCCGGCTACTCGGAGCTCAAGAATGACATAGAGGGCGCCAACTGGGAGACGAATCCCGGCCAGTACGCCTACAAGAGCCCGAACGATCTCTCCCCGATTCGGTATGGCCACCAGGGTGACGGCTCCCCGGACCCCGGCATGTTCAACAACGATTACAACAACGAGAATTTGGGCTGGGACGCGGGCTACTACCTGAACGACTATGCGAAGCTCTTCAACGACCGCATTATCCTCATGAGCGGCGTCCGTCGCGACAAGAACGACAACTGGTCCACCGACACGCAGGTGACCGCATACGGCGCGACACCCACGACGACGATGGGGCGCAGCTCCACGGTCTTCGCGAAGTCCTACCAGAACGGCGTGATCGTTGAGATCACGAAGCACCTCTCGGTGTACGGCCTAAAGGCCGAGGGCATCGAGCCGAACTTCGGAGGACTGCACAACGCCGTGACCGGGTCCCCCGTGGGATCCGACTACGCGAAGAGCAGGGAGCTCGGCGTTAAGTTCGACTTCCTCGACGGCAAGATCTCGGGCACCATAAGCCACTACAAGATCACGAAGACCTCGTGGGTCGCCGAGCCGTGGTACGCCCCGGCCCCGCTGGGCCACCCCCGCTTTGACCCCACCAAGGACATCGTGTACGAGCTGAGCGGCGGCTTCAATGCCGTCGGCCAGCCGGGTGCCGTCGGCACCTTCCCGGGAATCGGCAGCCAGGGAGCCCCGGTGCAAAACCAGCCCCAGGTCGTCGCGGCATGGAATGCAGCGGTCACGGCCGGCGCGGTCTACACTATCCCCGGTGAGACGGGCCGCCTCTACCTCGACGCCTCCAAGCCCACGGGCGCCGCCTACCTTGACGCAGCGTTCGCCGCCAACCAGGCGTCGGGCGGTGCATGGCCGGGCTGGCTCTACCAAGGCGACTCGAACGAGGACCCGAACATCAACAACGCCACGGAGGATGCCGGCGGGTTTTACAACGGCTCGCAGGATCCGGCCTGGCAGGTCATCGACCAGTCCAAGGGCTGGGACGGCCAGCTCTTCTACACGCCGAACGAGCACCTCCAGTTCGTGCTCCACGCCAACGTAGACTCCGCGGTCAACCGCTTGAACCTCGGCCAGTGGGCGCAGTACCCTTACCCGCAGGATCGCTGGGCCGTCTGGTACTTCCAGAACGGCGGCTTCGGCCTCGACGGCCAGCCCCTCAACGTCGCCTATACGAACCCGGCGAACACCGCCACGCGCACAAACGCAGGCGTGTTCCCTGGGGACGACACCCCGAAGTACCAGTACGACTTCTGGATGAACTACAAGTTCGGCGACTACTTCAAGGGCCTGAGCGTTGGACTCGGCGGCGACTGGCACTCGCAGGAGGAGTTCTTCTCCGGCGTGACCCATGGCGGCCAGAACATCGAGCAGAACGCGGCGGGGCAGCCGATCGTGGCTTACTCCCCCTCGCAGCTGACGGTCAACTGCATGGTCAAGTATGAGTTCCGCAGCTACGGCCACAGCCAGTACGTCCAGCTCAACGTGGACAACCTCCTCGACGACCGGAAGCTGTACGGCCTCGTCTACAACACACCTCTTCAGGCCAAGATCTCGTACGGGATCGGGTTCTGATCAGACAGCGAAAATAAGACAGCAGGATAGCGCGCACGGCGGGGGCCGTGCGCGCTTTCCTTTTTTCAGGGACCGGCGCCGTGCACAGGTTCCTTTCCTTGTTGATGCGCCTGCCATGATGGACCGACGATCCTGCCCGTGAGAACCCCGCGCACGCCTCCGTGGCATGGCTTGCTTGTCGCGCTCGTGCTCCTGGCCGCGTTGCCCGCGCGCGCAACCGTCCCGGCGTGGTGGTCCGCGCTCGGCGTTCGCGACCTGGGCGGCGCCCCGCTCAAACCGCCGGGACGCTGGTTCGTCGTCGTCTTCATTGGCCAGGACTGCCCGGTATCGAATGCCTCGATCCCCGTCCTCAACAAGCTGGCCTCGGATTTTGGCTCCCGGGGATTCTCGTTCATCGGCGCCTACGTGGATCCCACGGCGGACATCACGGCCCTGAGGACCCATGCCTCCGACTACGCCTTGGGGTTTTCCGTTGCCGATGACCGCTCCCACGCGCTCACCAGGGCCGCGGGCGCGACCTACACACCCGAGGTCGCCGTGTTCAATGCCGCGGGGAGCAAGCTCTACCTTGGCCGGATCGATGACAAGGTGGGGGACAACGGCGTGTCCCGGCCGGCGGCAGCGCACGAGGACCTCCACGACGTTCTCTCGGCGGTCGCTTCGGGCGCCAAGGGGCCCTTTGAGGGGAAACCCGGTTACGGCTGCGCCATACCGGAGGCCGTGCATCCGTGAGGCGGTTGGCGGCGATGTTCGTCATCCTGGCGGGTGGCCCGATCCTCCGGGCTGAGGACGCCCCGGCCCCTACCTGGGCGGCGGATGTGGCGCCCATCCTCATGAATCACTGCGTGGAATGCCACCGGCCGGGCCAGGTGGCGCCGTTCTCGCTCCTCTCCTACACCGATGCCGCCAAGCGTTCCAAGTTCCTTGCGCGAACGACCCACGCCCGAGTCATGCCGCCCTGGAACCCGGACGGCCCGGAGGGCGCGTTCGTCGACGAGCGGCGCCTGAGCGCGGACGAGATGTCGATCGTCGACCGGTGGGCGGCCGCCGGCGCCCCGGCCGGGGACCTGACGAAGGCTCCCATGCCTCCCGGGGATCCCGGCAGCGGCTGGCACCTCGGGCCGCCGGACCTCGTCGTGAAGATGCCGAGGCCGTTCCAGGTGCCCGCCGGCCCGGCTGACACCTACCATGTCTTCCCGATTGCCTTCTCGCTGGCCGGCGTGCCGGCGGACGTTGTGGCAAGGGCGCGCATCCCGGACTCGGACGTCCTCGCGGTGGCTGCCGTCGAGATCCACGCGGGCAACAAGCGCGCTCTCCATCATGCCGACGTCTTCATCGACACCTCGGGCGTGGCGCGAAAGCGCGAGGCCGAGGAGGGAGGCAACGGGTATGACAGCTTTGGGACGCCGGGCTTCGTTCCGGATGCCTACGTCGGGGGGCGCGTGCCCGGGATGACGCCGAGGTTCCTGCCGAATGGAATCGCGTCGAGCGTCATGCCCATGACCGGGGACATCGCGCTCCAGGTGCATTATGCCGCGACCGGCAAGGTCGAGACCGACCAGACCGAGATCGGGATCTACTTCATGCGGGTGCCGGTGAAGAGGATCATGGACGCGCTGTTCCTGCGCAGCTTCAAGCTGGACATACCCGCGGGCGACTCGCAGTTCGTCGTCGAGGACTCGATAGAGGTCCCGGCCGACTGCGTCCTCATGTCCATCTTCCCGCACATGCACCTGATCGCGCGCGAGGTCCATGCCACGGCGACCCTGCCCGACGGCTCCGTGCGCGACCTGATCGACATCTCCCGGTGGAGCTTCAGGTGGCAGGACAGGTATTTCTACAGGGAGCCATTTATCCTCCCCAAGGGCACGCGCGTGCACTGCCGCTGGGTGTTCGACAACAGCGAGGCCAACAAGGCCAACCCGTTCTCGCCGCCGCGCGACGTCCGATTTGGCCCGAACTCGACCGACGAGATGTGCGAGCTTCAGCTGGGCCTCATTCCCCTGAACCTGGGTGACGAGGCGCTCCTGCTTCAGGCGCGGGTGAAGAAGATGAAGGAGAAGATTGCCGAGCTCTCGCCCGAGGAAAGAGCCCGTTTCCACTGGGAGGACGCCTTCAACGACCTTGAGGGCCGCAAGTAAGGCGGCTAGCGTGGAGTCGTGGTCGTGAAGCCAGCTTGGGCTCAACACGCCTTCAATCACATGCTCACCTACGTCCTTGTCACGCTCGCCGTGGTTATCATGGTGTTCCTCGTCCTCACTTCGCGGCGGCCAGACGAGCTGCATGTCGAGCGAAGTCTCGCCGTCTCGGCGCCCGCGGCCATTGTGTTCGCAGAGGTCAACGACCTGCGCAAGTGGTCG
>Ga0302319_10012833_pt1 | contig 15748 bp, 15 predicted proteins | sample Bog_T0_2_FD_203319 | JGI IMG/M metagenome (GOLD analysis project Ga0302319, IMG submission 203319) | Peat permafrost microbial communities from Stordalen Mire near Abisko, Sweden - Bog_T0_2 | ecosystem: Environmental > Terrestrial > Soil > Wetlands > Peat | place: Sweden: Abisko, Stordalen Mire...
ACTGTCCCAGCCGGTGCACACGCCCGATGCGCTGCTCCAGCCGGGCCGGGTTCCAGGGCGGCTCGAAATTCACGACAGCCGAGGCAGCTTGCAGATTGAGACCAACGCCGCCGGCATCGGTGGATAGAAACACTTTGCACTTCGGATCGTTGCGAAATTTCTCCATCAGAGAGCCGCGTTGCCGCGATGGTACGCCGCCGTGCAGAGAGACAAAGCCAATGCCGAGTTTGCCCAGTTCCTGGCCGGCCAGATACGTCATGCGCTCATACTCGCTGAACACCACCACTTTACGGTCTTCCTCAATCGCCAGTTCTCTGAGGATTTCGCGGAATTCCGCTAGCTTGGGCGAATAGTGCGTTTTCTTGTCGAACAGAAAGGTCGAATTGCACAACATGCGCATGTTCTGAAGGCAGCAAAGAATGCGCTTGTGATCGATCTCCGACAACCACTTTTGCTGTTCCCACTTGCGCATCAGAGCAGCCAAAATGTCGCTTTGCTCGTAATAGGGCGCGGCTTGCTGTTCCGTCATGGGCACGCGGAAGATTTGGTCGGTTCGCTCGGGGAGTTCTTTCAATACTTCGGCGCGCGTGCGGCGCAGCAAGATGGGCGCCATCTGATCGTGAATACGATCTAAGCCGCGATAACCCAGCAATTTGCCATTTTCGTCTTCCATGCGGTGTTCGTGCAGAAAACGGAAGGCGGGACCCAATCTGCGTCCGTCGACGTATTCCACCACGGAAAAGAGTTCTTCCAATTTGTTTTCGAGAGGCGTGCCGGTGAGCACAAAGGCATAGCGGCTTTTGAGTTGTTTGATGGTGCGCGCGGTGGCAGTGGTCCAGTTGCGGATGCGCTGCGCTTCGTCCAAAATGATCAGGTCCGGCTTCAGCTCGTGCATGTACTGCACGTCTTTGAGCGCCAGCTCATAGCTGGTGAGATTGAAAAAGGACGGGGCCGCGTACTGCGCCTGGCGGCGCGGCAACAAGCCGTCAATGACTTGCGCCGAGTGGCCGGTAAACTTCTCGATTTCGGTTTTCCATTGGTATTTGACGGAGGCGGGCGCAATGACGAGAACTCTGTTGATGCCCTTGCGGCGGTGCAACAGTTCGGTGGCGGCGAGAGCCTGCACGGTTTTGCCGAGGCCCATGTCGTCGGCCAGCACCACGCGGCCGCGGCAGGCGGCGAAAACAGCGCCGCGCGTTTGATAAGGTAGCAGCGTTGTCTTGAGAAGACCGGCTGTGGGATCTTTTCCTTGCTTCAGCTTGGCCAGCAGACCTCGCTCCAGCTCAATGCCTTCGGCCAGTTCGTTCTCGCGGTCCAGATAATCCAGAACGTCGCTATAGACAACGGCTTGGTCGTCTACCGCTTGAATCTCGGCCAGGACGGCGGCGAATTGGCGGTAATGCTCGCGCGGCAATAAGCCGGCGGCAGTGAAGTAGCGGGCGGCAATGGAACGCAAAGTCTGCGATGGCGAGGCCGGCAAGTGCAGCCAAACTTCGATAGTGTCGCCATACTTGAGAGAGATGGAAGCCCGGGTGCGTTGATAGGCAGCCGTTTCCGGCTTAGTGCGGCGCTTATTCTTGAGCCGCGCGAGCATAGCTTCGATGTGCTTGCAAGTTCCCAGCGTGTTGACGGCGAAATCGGGACAGGAGCAATAATTGTCAAACAGGCCGGGGCCACGCAGCGCGATGCGGTAGATGTGCCCGCTGCTGGATTTGATTTTGTAATCGCCGTACGGCGCGCCGGCCGAAGGACGCTCCATGATTCGCTTCACGGCGGCGCTCGCTCTGGCTTGGCGCTCGGCAATTTGCTGTTCGATTAACATGCGACACCGAGAAGGATAACAGCACCGATCCGCGGAAGCAGGTTTAGAAACCTTCCCACACTAAAGCGGGAAATAGCGAGGTCACACTGAAGCCCATCGATTCGTACAGATGCAAAGCTTCGCTGTTGGCGGCGGTCACGGTCAAGCTAATCGATTCGCAACCGAGATCGATGAGCCGCACCATGGATTGCCGCATCAGTTCATAGCCCATGCCGGTGCCGCGCGAATCGGGTAAAACGCACAACTGGGTGATGTGGCCGGAGGTTTCCGAGACCATGCTGGCCAGGCTGACGCCACAAACGTGCCCGCTTACTTTATCCACCGCGACCACGGAAGACTTGCCGGAGAAATGACCGCAGCCGGGGAACTGGATAATGTTGGTGAGAAAGTGGCGCGCGCCGGGGACGGTGCGGTATTGATCGTTAATCTCACTATCGACGTGGCCGCGATAAGAATTCGCCATGAGGTGGGCGGTTTCTTCGCGGAAGGCGTCGGTCCAAGGCAGGAAGGTGACGCGGTTTGAGGGCGGCCGCGGCTTCATGGCTGCAACCCCGGCGCGGCTGATTTCCATAAAGTAGCGCTCATGCCGCGACAAGAACCGGCTAAAAGGCAGTGTTTGCGCGGGTGGAGCGTTCAACAACAACAACTGCGATTCGATGCGCTGCAAACCGGGCACCAGCATGAGACCCTGGACGGCCGCGCCCAGCAGCATCATTTCATTCGAAGGTTCGGCGTAATCGCGGCGCAGATAGAAATCGCCAATCAGTCCTTTGCGGCCTTCGCAAACGTGATAAGAATAGCCCACCACGGTGCGGCCCACGCGCAAAGCGTAACCATAGAGAGAACGCAAATTCAGAAAGCGGCGCAGCAAGTCGACGGAAGGGCGAAAATCCCAGGCGAAGTAGCGACGCCACTCTGTAATCTCTTCTTCCATTAATGGGGCAAGCTCCGCCACGGTCAGGCTAGTCAGCTCGACAATTTCCGGAAACGGAGCTTCAACGCGCGCCGCCATTGGATGAATTATACGTGTACCGGTTCAGGGGTGGCGGGAGTGGTCACGCCGTGCTTCTTGAAAAACTGGTTGAGCCGCGCCAGCGCCTTGCGCACGCGATCATCGTCTTCGATCAGGCTGAAGCGCACGAAACCTTCACCCATGGGGCCGAAGCCGATGCCCGGCGAAACCGCCAACTGGGTTTCCTGCATCAACAGTTTGGCGAATTCGAGCGAGCCTAGTGTTTGGAAAGGCTCGGGAATGCGCGCCCAGGTGAACATGGACGCTTTGGGCGGAGCGACAATCCAGCCTGCCTCGCGCAGACCTGCAATCAGCACATCGCGGCGGGCTTGGTAGACGGCGCAGATCTTGCCGGGCGCATCGTCGCAATCGCGCAAGCCGGTGACAGCGGCGATTTGCAGCGGTTGGAAAATGCCGTAGTCTAAATAGCTCTTGATGCGTGCGAGCGCGGCGATGAGCTTGCGATTGCCCAAACAGAAACCGACGCGCCAACCGGCCATGTTGTAGCTCTTGGTCATGGAGTAGATCTCAACCGCGTGATCGGCCGCGCCGGGAACTTGCAAAATGCTGGGCGGGCGATAACCATCGAAACCGAGTTCGGCGTAAGCGAAATCATGCACGATGTAGGTGCCATATTCGCGCGCCAGATCCACCACTTGGCGCATAAAATCGTAATCCACGCAGATGGTGGTTGGGTTGTGCGGGAAGGAAATGAGAATCACCTTGGGCACTTTGGCGGCGGTGCGGTAGAGCTTTTTCAGTTCCGCCAGGAAGGTGGCGGCGTCGGGCATGGGGAGCATGCACGCTTCGCCTTCGGCCATAATGACGCCGTATTGATGAATCGGATAGGCGGGGTTTGGAGAAACCACCACGTCGCCCGGGCCGATGATGGCGAATAGCAAATGCGCGAGCGCGTCTTTAGCGCCAATAGTGGCGATAGCTTCCGTTTCTGAATCGAGCGTGACACCGTACTGCTTCGCGTAACGGGCAACAATCGCTTCCCGCAAAGGCGCAATGCCGCGCGAGACGGAATAGCGATGATTGGAAGGGTTACGAATGGCTTCGATCGCCTTTTCGACGACCGGCTCTGGGGAAGCCCCATCGGGGTTGCCCATGCCCATATCCACAATGTCGATGCCCGCCGCGCGCGCCTTATCCCGCATCTCGTTGATGACGGCGAAGACGTAAGGAGGAAGTTTTTTGATTCGGTAAAACTCCTCGTTGGATGGCAGTGGCATATCTACATAGTAACCATCGCGGTCATTTTGCGCGGGGGGTGTCGATATTTTTTTCAAACTTGCGGGGCGATTTGTAGAGAAGGGCGAAGGAAAGGCGACTTTTGCGAAACGAGCATCCGGCTACTCGCGCTCTTGCCGCAACGAAGCGACCTTATGGGCGGAGAACGGTTTGAAAAAACGGAGCCAAAAGGACACCTCGAGCTTGGCGAGGTTTTGGGGACGAAGCCAAAAGGCAGGCCAAACGGCCTGCCCCACCGGCGCGTACAGATATTCGGTTGTCAATCAATCTGGCGGCCAACGACCCGGATTAATTAAGTGGGGACGCGCCAGCAACACAGCCGCCGTAAGCTGGTTCAAAAGTAGCGCCGCAGCAGGGTGGATCCCGGCTGAGGCGTTCGGGGCTAACGGTCAGTCGGCGTTATTTTTCAGCCAGATAGGGGGAGAAAATAATTCTGGACGGCTTGTGAACGGTTGTTCGAGTTCAGCTTTCTGATTCAACTCCGGCGACATTCCCCTTCGATTAGGGGTTGTGTTCGGCGGATAGTGCGAGGATGCTCTGAACGTCGCGTCCAGCGTGAAGAACTCGGATGACTTGCATCGGGCTTGTTTCTGGGCGGTAGACGATCAGATAAGAGTAAGCAAGGAAGAACCGGTGACGCTTGTCCGCTAATTCTTCGCGCCAATGACCGATACCAGGATTCTGGGTCAACTTTATTATTGCGTTTTTGATCGCCGCGACAACCCGGTCAGCAGACTCTATGTTGTCGTCGGCGATGTAGTTCCAGATATCGCTGACATCCTGTTCGGCGCGCGGCGTAAGGACGAACGCGCGCAAAACTGGCACGGCGCCTAAATCAGTGCCCAAAGAACTGCGGGGTTCTTTTTTCGTCCGCCGGCGTCCGGCAGCGCCCTTCGCGCTCATCGTTTGCTGTGCTTCCTCGCGGCGCTACGTTGGCGGATTTTTTCGAACGCTTGTGGGCCGTCGACGAACTCGCCGCGGTCGGCCTGCTCGATGCCAATCCTAATTTCGTTACGAAGCTCGGCCACGCGAAGGGTTTTCAGGTCTTCCCGTTCTTTGAGCAGCCGCAAGCCTTCGCGCACCACTTCGCTTTGAGACTGATAGAGACCGGTTTGAAGAAGGTCAGTGACGAATTTATCGAATGTGGTGCCCAGATTGACGTTCATAATTGAAGGTTAACGCCGGTTAACGACAGGTGTCAATTATTGACGATGGCGCGTCCTTCCGGCGATGGGTGTTGCCAATGCCTTTGCACCAATCACATACCAGACGTCGGGGGGCTTCACGAAGCGCGGTATTGTGAATTGGAGAGATTGTGATCGAAACTGACGAGCAAATGTTGCTGGCGCAACAGTTTACGCAGAACCTGCGGAGGATTCTTCTGAAGGCTCGGAAGGTACACCCGCGGCAAGACTACGCTCGAATGGCGAAACCGATCCTGCTTGAAATCCGGCAGAGGGAGCAGGAAATTTTCGAGTACCTGAGCGGGAACCTGCATCAGCCGATTGCTACCTAATTGGGCACCCAGCGTTTCAGCAGCCCGGAGTGTCCCGACTTCTGCAATGAACCGGTGAGGCCATTGTTTTGATGGAGTTACGATAAATATAGAAATTCGGCAAGGCTTGTTACCCAAGTATCGTGTAGCGGCTGGATGCCATAATGGCCGTGTCGCCCGTGGTTTTTGGAACCCCTTCAGAATCTTACACGTCCGACCGCATATGAACGGTTTTGGCGCAGCCATCCCTTTTCCAGCGGTAGCGGGCGAGGCGACCCGGGCAAAGAGCAAATTGGATCATCGATTAACCGAAGAGGCGGCGCTCGTTCGGCGCGTGCAAGCGCAGGACGAGATGGCATTTCGCGAGGTTGTCGAACGCTATCAAGCTAAGGTTTTCTCTATCATCTACGGCATCTTGCGGAACCGCAACGACGCGGAAGATATCGCCCAGCAAGTTTTCGCCAAGATCTATTTTTCGATCAAGAATTTCGACTTTCGGAGTTCGCTGCTCACCTGGATTTACAAGATCACGGTGAATGAGTGCTACGACTATTTGCGCAAGAAGCGCGTCCGCAAGCTGGTCTACGAGAGTGATTTTTCAGCGGAAGACTCGCAGCGGATGGAAATGTCGGACCCGGCTACGGACCAAGCGCCGCCGGTGGACAAACGGCTGGCGCAGCACGATTTGATTTTGAAGCTTCTTTCGAAGATTTCGGAGGAAGACCGGTCGTTGATCCTGCTGAAAGAAGTGGAAGGGCATTCGGTGGAAGAGCTGGCGGAGATGACCGGCATGAACGAGAACACGATTAAGGTTAAGCTTTTTCGCGCGCGCCAGAAACTGGTGAAGGCGGCGCAAAGATTGGAAAAAAGTCCGCTGACGACGGCGTAAGACCAGCGCAGCGGGTTAGTCCATTAGGTGTAGAGTGTATAGCAGGCGTAAGATCTGCCAATGGTTGGGGTGGGAACTTTATGAGGGAAATATGCACGGATCTATTCGCAACGAATTGGAGAGTCTGTTAGAAGGGAAAGCGAGCGCCGGGACGGTGAAACAGCACCTCAGCGCTTGCGGCGAGTGTGCCGGCGAAGTGACGGCCATGCGGACGCAGAACGATTTGCTTCGTTCGCTGGAGTATGGCGAAGAAGTGGAGCCGGCGGCGGGGTTCTATGCGCGCGTGATGCAGCGCATAGAAGAGCGGGCCAAGGATTCCATCTGGGCCGTTTTCGTCTACTCCCCTTTCGGCAAGCGTCTGGCGCTGGCATCGCTTTCCTTTGCCTTGCTGGTTGGATCATACGTAGTCGCGGAAGAAAAGCTGGATGGCCATCTGACGGCGGATTCGACAGTGGTGGAGCAAGTCCACTACGACGCGCCGATGGACGGAGACCAAGCGCAGCAAAGAGATGCGGTCTTGCAGAACTTTGCCGCTCACACCGTCGACCTGAAGCAGTAGCGAAGCGCGTTTCAGAACGGGCCCAACAACATGCAACGCTCCCATGAACCAGGGTGGTCAAACCCCAGAGTCCTGACAATCTTTGCGCTTATTTTTCTGTGCGGGATCGCATTCGGAGCGGCCCTGACGCGCAGCTATCTGCATCGCCACCTGCCGCTTTCACGCGACCGGCACGAAGTCTCCATTGAATCCGCGCAGCATTTTGGGCTACAGCAGCTTAAAACGGAACTCGATCTGACGCCCGAGCAACTGCAATTTATCACGCAGGAACTGGACGATTATCGCAAGTACTATCAGAATATTGAAGATGAGCGGCTGGATGTAGCGGAACATGGCAAACAGCGTATTTTAGACCGGCTCAACGAAAAGCAGAAGAGAAAATTCAACGATCTCTTCAGCGCGCCAATGAGCGCGGACCGATAGAAATCCGGCGGAATGAAGTTAGTGCTGGGTGGCTCCGCCTGCACAACCGCAGCCGCCTTTGTCTTTAATGCGCCGCTCAATGGCTGCCATCAAACGCGCCTGAATTCCTTGCGGAACCGGCTCGCAATCCATGCCCTTAAAGACACGCAGCGTCTTCTCAGTTGTATCGCACACTACAAAGCAGTTGGGGCATTCGCTGACGTGCCTGTGGAGCTCGGCTAACTCTTGCGGATCAAGAGTTTTCTCAATGTAGCCGTTAAGCTCGTGCAGGAATTGCTTACAGGTAAGCAAACGCGTCATCTCCCTTTTTCTTGAATTGCCGAGTCAGCTTCTCGCGAAGCTGGAGCCGGGCGCGAAGCAGGCGGCTCTTGACTGCGGAGATGGACAACCCCAAAGTCTCGGCCGTCTCTTCGATCGACATTTCTTCGATGTCTCGCAAGATAAAAACGGTGCGGTAAGCTGTCTTTAAACTTTTGACGGCTTGGTCTAGAATGCGCGCTAATTCGTCACGGGAGTAGACATCTTCGGGATTCTGGTCCCAAACGGCGATTTCCCGGACCACTTCGTCTTCGCCGGTGTCGATGGGTTCATCGAGCGGGACGGTCTTGTCGGAGCGCCGTTTGCGAAGCTTCATTAAGGCTTCATTAACGGCAATCCGTACCAGCCAAGTGTAAAACTTCGAGTTTCCCTGAAAGTCGTCTAAGTGCGTGTAGGCCTTGAGGAAAGTCTCTTGGAGAACGTCCTCGGCGTCATCGTCGTTTTCGGTAATTTGCTTGGCCATGCGGAACACGCGCCGGTCGTAATGCTGGACCAGTTCGTTAAAAGCGGTCTGGTCGCCGGCTTTGGCACGCACCACGAGGGCGGTTTCGTCGAAGGCTGGAGATACGGAGGTGGTACTCACGCTGCGGTACCTGTAGTTTAGCAGGAGCGTCCGAAACAACCGGACGGACTTGCCCCAACCAAGGGCTAGCGGATAAGATAATGCCGAAAGACGTGAAAATTTAAAACAATTAAGGAGCGAACAATGTCTTTGGGAAAACGAGCGGGTGCCGAGTTGCTCGGCACGTTTTGGCTGGTGTTTGGGGGATGCGGTAGTGCTGTGCTGGCAGCGGCCTTTCCGGCGCTGGGCATTGGCTTCGTGGGTGTGGCGCTGGCCTTTGGCCTGACGGTGCTGACGATGGCGTTCGCCATTGGACACATTTCGGGATGCCATTTGAATCCGGCGATCTCGGTGGGCTTGGCGGTGGGGAAGCGGTTTCCGTACAGTGAACTGCCGGCTTATATTGCCGCTCAACTGGTGGGAGCGGTTCTGGCTTCGAGTTTGCTTTATGTCATCGCCAGCGGAAAGCCCGGCTTTGCACTGGGCGGTTTTGCGGCCAATGGCTACGATATGCACTCGCCGGGCGGCTATTCTTTGCTGGCTTGTTTGCTGACGGAAGCGGTACTGACGTTTATGTTCCTGCTGATCATTTTCGGCTCGACGGACCGGCGCGCGCCGGCCGGTTTCGCGCCCATTGCGATTGGGCTGGGATTGACGCTGATTCACTTGATCAGCATTCCGGTGACGAATACGTCGGTGAATCCGGCGCGCAGCACGGGGCCGGCCATTTTTGTGGGCGGTTGGGCGCTGCAACAGCTTTGGCTGTTTTGGGTGGCGCCGATTGCGGGCGCGGCGGTGGCGGGCCTGGTGTATCCGGCGATTTGGGGAAAGAGCGACGCGGTTGAGGTGACGAAGTAAGCGAGCGGCAGGGGCTGCGCTTGCAGCCCTCTGGAATTTCTACGTTTTCGCGTAGCGAGATCAGGAGACGGCGGCGGTTTTGGACGTGCCTGCTAGCGGCGGAACAAGTCGTTCACGTTCTTGGCAGTGACGAAACGGATGGCGAGATCTTCCAACTCGGGGAGAGTCAGTTTAGCCAGGTGCCGCGTGGTGGTGCTTGGGAGAGTGCCGAAACGGGCAGTCATCTGGCGCTCCAGCAGAGAAACGGCTTCTTGCCGTCTGCCCGCCTTTTCGCCTTCCGCTAAACCTTCCGCCTTGCCTTTTGCTAAACCTTCCGCTTCGCCTTCCGCAAGCGCTTGCGCGCGTTCCTGACGGATCATGGGACCGATTGTTTCATGATCCCTGATGTCGTAGTGTATTGGCATTCGTTTCGCCTCCTGTTCAACTACGCCGGCTAAATTTCGCAATCCGGCCAACATCGTCAGCTTGGAAAACGCAATGTTCCTGTCTTCCACGTTCATTTTAGCAATGCGCTGCAAGATGCGCCGAATCGTTTCCGGCCGCTCGGAATGATTCCCCAATATGGCCAGAACCGCGTCAGCCGGATGCTTGCCTTGAAGCAGAGTTTCCGCCTCCCAATTGCGGATGTCGATGATCTTGAAACGGCAAGTCAGGCATGGGGTCACCAGTTCGGAGGGCATGTTCAAGGGCTCGCTGCCTACGTACAAAACGTAGAGTTCGGGGAAGCGTTGGTAGACCTGCGCGACCATCAGCGCGTACTCGGCCATGCGGAGCGGCAGCGATGAATCGTTAAAGCTCTGCAACTCAATCAAGATCAGTTCGAGGGTGAGTACCACTTGGAATAACAGATCGACTCTGTGCTGCGTCACTCTGGGCAGTTCGACATTGAGCCAATGGCCGTGGGTGGCGTTGGTGAGGCGTTTGAAGAAAGAGTTCTGCGAGCCGGCTAGCAACGACTTAAGAACGGAGTCGTATTGGTGCAACTGACTTTTATGTTACATGAGTCGGGATCGCCTCCGGCTCAAAAATGTAGAAACTGCCGAGGGCTGCGCTTGCAGCCCTCGGCAGATGAAACCGTCTGCTCCAGCATAAGCCACCATAAGCCTTCTCCTTGACAGCTTAGGGAAGGCGGGTGTATACTCCTTAGTGTCTTAGGAGTGTGAAAATGACCAGCCAGGCCCAGGTGCTTCCGGGAACGCTCGATCTTCTGATCCTCAAGTCCGTGTCACTCGGTCCACTGCACGGCTATGGCGTTCTTTTGCGGATCGGTCAGATCTCGGGGCGTGCGCTGCTGATCGAGCAGGGCGCACTCTATCCGGCCCTGTTCCGACTGGTACGGCAGAAGCTTTTGAAAGCCCGATGGGGAACGTCGGAGAATAATCGCCGGGCCAAGTTTTACGAACTTACCGCTTTGGGCCGCAAGCGTCTGCGGGAAGAAACCGAAGGCTGGAACCGGCTTGTGGAAGCGATGGGTTCCGCGCTGGCTGCCCAGCCGGAGCAAGTATGAAATTCTTGTCCTACTTCCGGCGGCGTTCTCAAATCGAAGACGAAATGGAAGAGGAACTTCGCTCACACGTTCAGCACCGTGCGGACGATCTGGAGCGCTCGGGCCTGGATCGAGCCGCTGCAGAGCGGCGCGCACGCATCGAGTTTGGCGGTCGCGAGCGGCTAAAAGAGGAATGCCGCGAAGCGCTCGGCGGTCACTTTATCGACACTCTGATCAGCGATGTCCGCTTCAGTCTTCGCGTGCTGAGGAAGGCTCCCGGATTCACCGTCGTCGCCGTTTTGACACTGGCATTGGCCATCGGTGCAAATGCCGTAGTCTTTGGGATGCTCAACGGGCTCATTCTTCGCCCGGTGGATGTGCCGCAGCCGGAAAGTCTGTACGGCATTGAGCGGTCGGACGAAGATAATCCGGTGCAATCGTATCCCGATTACCTTGACCTGCGCGACCGCAACCGCAGCTTCGAGAGTCTGGCGGCCTATCGAATCACTGAGGCAGGGCTGGATACCGGACAAGATCCTTCGCGCGTTTTCCTGTTTGAAGTGAGCGGCAACTACTTTGACGCCTTGCACATTCAGCCCTATCTTGGCCGTTTCTTTCATGCCTCCGATGAGCGTGGGCCGAACAGCGCTCCCTATATTGCGCTCAGTTATGCGTATTGGCACAGCCATTTTCAGGATGACCGCAATGTGGTGGGGCGGGTTGTGCAGGTGAACAAGCATCCTTTCACCATTGTGGGCGTGGCCCCGTCGGGGTTTCACGGAACTTTGTTATTTGCCAATCCCGATTTCTTTTTGCCGATGGTGAACGAAGAGCAGGTGGAAGGACGGGATGTTCTGAACGCGCGGGGAACGGCTTGGATCTATTTGGCGTTGGGGCATTTGAAGGCGGGAATCACTCCGGCTCAGGCAAGTGCCGACCTCAACCTCATCGGCTCCTATCTGAAAAAAACCTATCCTAAAGAACACGGGCAAATGACATATTCTTTGTCGCGCCCCAGTCTTTACGGCAATTTCCTGGGCCGCCGAGTCGAGATGTTCCTGACTGGGCTGATGCTGCTGGCGGGCTTGATTCTGCTAGCCGCGTGCGCCAACCTGGGCGGCCTGTTTGCCGCACGTGCCGCCGATCGGAGCCGTGAAGTTGCGCTGCGCCTCGCGCTTGGAGCGAAGGGGACGCGCATTCTGCGCACGCTTTTTACCGAAGCCGCACTGATTTCTCTGGCCGGCGGCGCTATCGGATTGTGGGGTAGTGTGGCCCTTCTGCGCGGGCTGAGTGTGTGGCAGCCGGTACCCCGCTATCCGATATCTCTGCCCGTGACTCCCGACACAAATGTTTATGTAGCCGCTTTGCTGTTGGCTTTAGTGAGCGGAATTCTGTTTGGGTTAGTTCCGGTGCGGCAGGTGCTTAGGACCGGTCCCTACCAGATCGTCAAATCAGGATCTACCGGCGCGGTTGGGCGGCGCATCACGGTACGAGACCTGCTCTTGGTGATCCAAATTGCGATCTGTGCATTGCTGGTTACTTCCTCGATGGTGGCCGTGCGTGGTCTGGTTCGGTCGATGCACAGTAACTTCGGCTTCGATCCGCGGGATGTCACGATCGTCAATACCGATCTCAGCATGGCGGGCTATAGCGGCGAACGAGTACCGGACATGCAGAAGCGCATGCTGGAGGCGATGCGGACGGTTCCTGGAGTAGAGTCCGTCGGGTTGATCGATTGGCTGCCGCTCATTAGTGGCGCCTACAGCCAGCCGGATGTTTTTCGAGACCAGGCGACAGATCTGAGTCCCGCGAATGCAGTGGCGTCGCCCTTCTCATTTCGCATGTCGCCCGAATACTTCCAGGCGGCGGGGACGCCATTGTTAGCGGGCAGGACGTTCTCATGGCGTGACGACAAGAACGCGCAACGGGTGGCGATCGTGAATAAAGAGTTCGCCGTTAAAGTGTTCGGCTCGGCGAAAGAGGCCCTGGGCCACGCCTACAAACTGAGCGACGGAACGCGCATCGAAGTGGTGGGGATTGTGGAAAGCGGGAAATATAAAGGGCTCACGGACGAGTCCGCTGCGGCGATGTTTCTTCCGATTTTGCAATCTCCGACCCTGGCGACAAATCTAGTGATCCGTTGCAGCGGCGATCCGCGGCAAGTGGAAGGGGCCGTAAGGAACAAACTGCGGGAACTGGATCGCGCGCTTCCTTACTACGTGGAAACCTGGAGCCAACAACTGAGCGATTTTGCGCTGTTTCCTGCGCATGTCGCAACGGTCTCGCTGGGGGTGCTGGGCGCTATGGGCGCGCTACTGTCCATTACCGGGATCTTTGGAATGGCGGCCTACTCGGTGAGCAGGCGGCTCAAAGAGCTGGGAATTCGGATTGCCATTGGAGCGCAGCCAAAGGAAGTGTTGACGGCAGCATTGGGCCGTGCGTTGAAATTGCTGGCCGCCGGTTCCGCTGCGGGATTGATTCTCGGGATTTTGGCAAGCAGGGTGCTGGCCTCGATTGTGTATGAGGCGAGTCCCCGCGATCCTCTGGTACTGACCGGCGTGGTTCTTGCAATGCTGCTGATGGGTCTACTGGCTACCTGGATTCCAGCGCACCGTGCACTGGCGATTAATCCTCTGACATTGCTGCGCGAGGAGTAGTGGTGTGGCGCCATGCGCGAGGGCAGACTCGAATTGAAGTTTTTCGTGCTGGCGAATAAATGCGTCTGTCCCCTTTTTGAATATTTACTTCTTGTGGTGGGGCGGAAGAACCGGATTTGGCGGTTTTGTTTTTGGGGCGCCAAATGTGGCAGTGAACACGCAGGACATTTGAAACTTCGCCTGTTCGCGAACATCCGCGGGTTGCCGGCGGAAAATGCGCGCCCGCAAATCGTCAACTGTGAGGGAGCCCGCAAACTCAGGCAACGCATCGAATAGGCGTGGGCGGCTGCCAATTTGGTCGATCTCCATCCAATAACTGCCCTGCGGGAACTTGGAATACTGGTAGGAATTGAAGTTAAAGGGTTGCCCGTCCTTAAAGCGTTTTCCAGCAAAGGAAGGACTCTGCGAGCATTCCAGGTCCGTGACCGTGGTGAATGTAATGGCCACGGGGAGCCGCTTGATACTGACGGACTGGTCTTTGAGATACGCCACTTGGATAGGAATCACTTGCAAAGCGGTTGGGGGGAGGGGTCTTGCGGCGACCGCCGTCAGCAACGCGGCAACACAGGTAAGAAGCGCAGCCATAACCAAGCCAGAGCCCCACTTCCGGGGGTGCGCTGCCGATTGGGAGTCGATCGATGCGTAGCTGGCTGCCAAGCCATAAGCGGCCGGGACGACGAACCCCCAAGCGGTGGGAAGAAGCGCGAGTTTGGCAGTGTTGGTAAGCAACAGCGAGAAAGTATAGGCAGCGAGCCCGCAGCCGCCGCCCAACAAAGTGGCCAGAGCCCAGTTCGTGCGGCGCGAAGCCAGCATGCCCACGGCGGTCAATGTGCCGAGCCGAACCGCCACCGCGGTGATGGCGAACGCCGCCAGCAACGCTGCCGCTGCTCCCGGTAAATTAAGATTGGCCAGCACGACGGGAACACCAATGAGCCAAGCCGCTACGACGCCCATCGCGATATCTAACACAGCGGCGGCCGGCGCATCGGCCTGCAAGCAAGCCGGAGTGCTGAAGGCAGTGGCGATTGCGGCCGCCAAAAACGTCAACAGCAATGTGACGGCGAAGTATTCGAAAATATCGGATGGATCGTAGGTAGTACCGAGAAAACTGGAGCCAACGAGCAAGACGACATCCAAGCAAAGGAGACCTGCTCCCACCAGCACGCCCTTCCAGACGCGCACGCGGAATTTAGCGCCCTTTATGGGATAGAGCTGATCGCTGAGAGATTTTGCCAGCGCCAGGCGAGTCAAGGCCGGCAGCTTGGGCAGTTTGAAGGGCAAACCGTTATTGCGCAAGCGGCCCAACAGTGCGTAAGCTATCGGTTGCTGGCTGGTGGAGCGCAGCCGGTCTAAGACAGCTTGCAGGGCGACGCCGGCGGATTCGGACGGCAGCGAAGCGATTTTCGCCTCAGCATGCGCGCGGACTTCGGCATCGCGATCTTCCACGGCAATTTCCATGAGCGCCTTCCAGGCTTCGGGATCGTCGAGCGCCGCCAGCGCCGTAACGGCGTTCTTACGGACTTGCGGCACTTCCGCATCGCGGGTGTACTCTTTGGCTATTAAAAGCGGGTTTCTTCCTGGCATGCGCGCATCAACTCCCTGGTCCAATAAAGCACTCGTTCGGCGTCGCGATCTCCCGCCTGCTGAATTTCGCTGCGAAAAATGAATTCAATTTGTTCGGCCGTCAACCCCGCCGGGGGCTGCGCGTTCAGCACTTCCAACTCATCGAGACTGAGCAAGCGCCGGGCCTGATCTTGCATGCGTGCGGCACCGACCATTTCCAAGGGCGAAAGATCTGTACCGGTGGCGCGGAAACGGCCGGCCCATTCGCGAATGACTTCCGGCGTTGCGCCCACCGCCACGGCGCTGCGGTACATCAGTTCGGAACTCCAATCGTTCCACAGGATCTGGGCGCGGGATTCGTGCAGATCGCGGAATTCTTCGGCCTTGAGGAGATAGCGCGAGCCTAGCCGGAAATTGATGTCTTCGAAACGCTCGAGCGTTTTGGCGCCGGCACGAATCAGGCGGTATTCCCGATCGGGGTTCAGCACGGTGCGGATATGATCCAAAATCGAGGAGATGAGAAATTCGTGGGTGATTTCCACGAACTCTCCGCCCAGCCGGTGTTCAATGCGCACAATGCGCTTTTCTTTCAAATTTTCCAGTAAGCGGTCGCGGCGATCGGGCACGCGGAAGGGAGATCGGACGAGCGATCTCTTTTCGACAATATTACGCGTGCGATTGAGCGTCACCAGGGGTTCCAGCATTTCGAGCGTTTCCAGACGATCGATTCTGGCCGGCAGGGAATTGAGGGCTTCCACGAAAAACGCATTGAGAATGGCGCGCGTTCCGCCGGCGGGAAAATCGGAGAATTGCACTTCACGGTTTTGCAACCCGGACGCGGAGGCGA
>Ga0302319_10012834_pt1 | contig 15747 bp, 6 predicted proteins | sample Bog_T0_2_FD_203319 | JGI IMG/M metagenome (GOLD analysis project Ga0302319, IMG submission 203319) | Peat permafrost microbial communities from Stordalen Mire near Abisko, Sweden - Bog_T0_2 | ecosystem: Environmental > Terrestrial > Soil > Wetlands > Peat | place: Sweden: Abisko, Stordalen Mire...
GCGAACCTTCCAGGCGAGGATGGGAACGCTGTTCCGGGCCATCGCCCAAAGAGAGTTTCGGAAGGCCGCCGATTATTTCATTCTGCTGGGTCCTCCCGTTCCGATGACGCACGATGCCAGTGAGGTGCGGCGCAGAATTGTCCACGCACTGCGCACCTTCGACGTGAGGGCGCGTGCCGAACTGCTTCCCTACGAACAAAAGGCTTTGCTCAGGGCATTCGGAGAAATGGGCCGCGCGATGGCCGCGGACGGATCTTCCCCGACTCTCGATTTTCTCGAGGTCGACCGGGCGTTCAGGGTCCTCGATCTGTCGCTCAGGGATCTGATTCCGCGCGCCAATGTTGTCCGGATGCATGAAAAATACTGGAAAGAAGCGGACGTTCGGCAGCTGCGGCAAACGTTGAGCCGCAAGTCGATGCGCAGAAGCCTGTTGAGCGCGGTGGAACTGATCGCCAACAGCCCTGAAACGCTCTCCGAGCAGCTCGAATTCAGCGGAGAACTCATTCGCAGGCAGGCGAAGATATTCCGGCAAACCAGCAGCAAGCTCGCCCAGCTGATGGAGTCGTGGTTTTCTCTGGTTACGAAGGTTCTGCTGGCCTCGGCTGCGCTGCTGCTCGCAGCCTTTGGTTACCAGCGCTTTCACGACTCGCTGCCCGATCTGAGCTGGATCGGTCCTACCGGAATCCGTCTGCTCAGGACACTTCCGGCGACAGACACTCCAGGAGGAGCGGCGCTGCTGTTTCTGGTGCTCTACCTTGCTATGGAATCGTGGAAGCTCCAGCGGCGATTCGGTCAAAAGACCTTGAGCCAGCCCGGCGGTTCGGACTAAAGCAATATGCCATCGCAGCACGACCCCGCTACCAGCAGTCTCGAAGTCCTGCGAAGCATCCCGCTGTTTGCGGTTTTCGCACCCGGGCTTTTCGAAACCATCGAACGCGAGTTCGAGTGGCTGAGCTTCGATCAGGAAGAGGTTCTGTTTTCGGAGGGAGAGGAGGCCGATCGCCTGTTCATCGTCGTGCATGGCCGCCTCGCAATCAGCCGCCGCGATGCGCAGGGCAGAGCGATTCGGGTCGGTTTGGCCGGACCGGGCGAATCGGTCGGCGAACTCGGCCTTCTTGAGGGCCACAGAAGAGCTGCTACCGTCCAGGCGCTTCGAGCCAGCGTCGCTGTCATGCTCTCGCGGGAGAAGTACGAGGCTTTAACAGCCCGTGTGCCGGAGTGCCTCGTTTTGCTCAACCGACTTCTTGCCGGACAACTCCGCAACGTTCTCAAAGCGACGCCGGACCCAAACAAATCCGCCGAGATTCTGGCCATTGTGGCCGCGAGCAACGATGCGCCGCTCGCTCTCTTCTGCGCCAGACTCTGCGATTGCCTCGGGAAAGACGGACCGGTCCTTCATCTGAATCCCGCTCGCGTGAAGGAACTGCTGGGTGAAGACGTAAAAGGGGAAACCCTCAGCGTGGAAAGCCGCGGAAGGCTGCTTGCCTGGCTGGACGAGCAGGAGACCCGCTATCGGTTCATCGTCCTCGAAGCGGATCTCGAAGAGACCGCGTGGACCGACAGGTGTATCCGCCAGGGGGAGCAGATTATCTTTGTGGCGCGAGCGTCGGCGCGTCCGGGGGAGCATCGAATCCCCGAGAGTCTGCGGCCCGCCCCTCAGGCCCGGATCGAGCGCCTGCATCAACTGGTGCTGATCCAGGACGACAATGCCGCAGGGCCCTCCGGCACAAAATCCTGGCTCGACGCTCTTCCGGTTTCCGAACACCACCATGTCCGGTTCGGCGTTCCGGGCGACATGGATCGGCTGGGCCGGTTTCTGCGCGGAACATCGATCTCCCTCGCGCTGGCGGGTGGCGCGGCACTGGGATTTGCTCACATCGGCGTCCTGCGGGCCCTGTCGGAAGCGGGCATTCCGATCGATCTGGTTTGCGGGACGAGCATGGGTTCCATCATCGGCGGCCAGGTGGCCCTGGGGATGAACTGGCAGGATATCCAGCGCGTGACGAGGAAGCACTTTCGAGGGAATTCGGTCTACGACTACGCGCTGCCCGCGATCTCGTTCTGCAAAGCGAAGCGGATGGATGCGAGGCTCCAGGAGATCACCGGAAATGCCATGATCGAAGATCTCTGGCTGAAATACTTCTGCGTGAGCAGCAATCTCACCCAGGCGCGTCCCGAAGTTCACGCCCAGGGCGGACTGAAGCGGGCGATGAGGGCCAGTTCGGCGGTTCCGGGCCTGTTTCCTCCGATTCGCAGCCAGAGCGGCGATCTGCTGGCGGACGGCGCTATGGTCGACAACCTGCCGGCCGGTCTCGCCGCGGCGCGAACCGGCGGGGCCGTGATCGCCGTCAACGTTATTCCCACTGTCGATCGGGCGATAGGCACATACAAGGAAGGGGCCTCGGCGTTCGAGGTGCTGCGAAGCCGCCTGCTGGACAATGAGCAGGAACGGTCGCCGATTATTTTCGATCTGCTGATGCGAACTGCGTTCCTGTCGGCGGTCGGCGCCGCCGAGCGGAGTCGCACCGAAGCCAGCCTGTATATCGAGCCCGAGCTCGAAGCTTTCAGCCTTCTGAACACCAACAGGTTCGACGAGATCGTCGAGGTGGGTTATCGCGCCGCGCTGGCTGGCCTTGCAAACTGGAATCCGAAGCTCGGCCCCACGACCGTCTCACAGAAGTCCGTCTCACAGAAGCCCGTCTCACAGAAGACCGTCTCACAAACGTAAAGTGGCCCTGGTTCGGGCGGTTCGCCAGAAAAGCCAGAACAGCAGAATCAGGACCGGGACCGCGACCTGTGAAGGAAGAGTCTGCCAGCTCGCAACCTCGACGCCCAGGTGTACCTTGACGGCCAGCGCCGCGACTCCGGGAACCTTCAGGTACGTAGTTATTGCGACGACAAGCAGCCAGGCAAGGGCGCTCGAGCACAGCCGGAGAACGAAATCTCTGAACACCTCAAAACTGCCCGCGATGCTCCGCCCCACCATCGACTGCATTCGAAGGAGTTCCGTGGTTAACGAATACTCTTTCGCACTCGAGAGCGTGTGGGTAATCAGCTCTGCGATCGGGCTGAGTTTGCGGGGAAGCGAGCGTACCGATTGGGCGGCCAGGCGGCGCTGCGCCGTCCGCCAGTATTCCCCCGTCAGTTCCAGGTAGTCCACTTCGGGCAACAGGTACATGAGCGACGAGTCGAGGGTAAGCTGGGCCCGGTCGGCGCGCATGAAGGACCAGTCCAAAGGGATTTCGTGCCGTGCCACTTCTCTCATGATCTCCCCAAAAACAGACACGATGGAGCGTTCATGGAAAGACAGGGATCGGGTTGCGGTTCTCGTCTCAAACGTGCGCAGCAGAGAGACATAGATCTTGCGAAACTCCTCCGTCCCGGAGTTGGCGGCATCCTGTGCCGTAATCAGCAGCAGCAGGTCCAGCGCGCGGTCGTACTGGCGGTTGACGATCGCCTGATAGTACATCGCGTAGTCTTTGAGGAATGACGCGTCGAGAGAACCCACGGCGCCGAAATCGATCAGCGCAATCTCGCTGTTGCGAAGCAGCACGATGTTGCCGGGATGAAGATCGCTGTGGAAGAAATTGTCCTCGAAGATCTGCCGGTTCAGGGAGTGATTCAGCGCCTCGCCGACTTTTTGTCGGGAAATATTGTTCTCGTCGAGCCACCTCGCTACGAGCTCCGGCTCTTCCTGTTCGGCAGCGATGAACTCCGACATGAAGACGCCTTCTATGTACTCCATCACCAGGATCCGCTCCGTGGTGTATTCGTTGAAGACAGCCGGAACATGAATGCCGTGGGTCCGCAGCGACTTCTTCATCCGCTCCAGATAAGCGCCTTCGAGCCGGTAATCCAGCTCCTCATGGAGCGCGGTTTTAAGTTCCCACAGGAGATCGCGCCAGGCGAATGAACGCTTTATTCGAAGCCATTCCACCAGGCCGACGATTCGGGAGAGCCAGCGGAAATCGAGTTCCATCTGCTCAACCGCGAAAGGCCTCCGGACCTTGACCGCCACCCGCATTCCGGATTCGCGGAGCCTGCCCTCATGCACCTGGCCGATAGAGGCCGCCGCGAAGGGCGACTCGCCGAACTCTGAAAAAACGGCATCGATTGTGGTGCCGATGTCTTCCTCGATAATTCGCTTTGCAACCACCCCGGGAAAGCCCGCTGCCTGACTGTGGACGTTCGACATTTCGGCGCAGAACTCCGCCGAGAAGACATCCCGACGCATGGCGAGCAGCTGGCCCAACTTCGTCCAGGTGCCCCCCAGCGACTCGAGCAGCGGCCGCAGAAGACGCCCATACTCGCCGTTTCCAATGGGACCCTTCAGGCGGGCGCGGGCGAGCCCGGCAAGGTACGCGCCGAAGAGGCGATATCGATCGAACGAAAAGACCTGAAGAGGGTTCTGGGGAATGGGGCCAATCCTGCAACGCCTGTATTCACGTCGAAGGGGAGTAGGGGCCAGGCTGGGGTTCATAATCGGCCCCGTGAAAGGGCGCAAACGTCCGAACCACCGGGGTTGCGCCGCGGGCCGGCCAGGGGTTCGGACCGGATCTCAGAACAGATTTGCGAGCAGGCTCGTTTTGGTGGTTTTTTGCTTCACGACCACAATGACGGGTTGCGCGGATTCACCGATAGTACCGTCGCCGCGAAGTTCATCGAGCACGGAAAAAACCTGCTCCGTCAGTGGGCCTTCCCCTCTTTGCAACAACCTGATCTGACTTTTTTTGGCGCTTCCCAGGTCGATTACGACCGGAGAGGAACTCTTCGAAGAACCGTGAGTTGTACCGACTCCGTTGCTCTCGCCCGCCGTAGTGTTAGTTTCCAATGCTGTCAGTCTCCTTCGGTGAACATTAACACATTACCCACGTTGAATCAAATCAGGCCTGAATCAACGGGGGTTGCTTACGCGAACCTCGGCATTACCTTCTCGGCGAAGGTACGCAGCGAACGGCTCACGATTTCATGGGGAACCGTGCCCAGGTCCATCACCAGAATCAGTTCGTCGACGCCGGCGGCATGGAAGCGGCTTACCGATTCGATCGCCGCGACGGGGTCCCCGATCACCGTGGTGAGCGTGGAACCGGGGCCGTTGCGGGATGCCATCGCTTTCTCGAGTTCCGGTGCGGAGAGCGGATCGCGCGAGACTTCAATCGGCCCCGTGATGCGTTCGCGCGAGAAGAAGTATGTGGCCAGCGATTCCTGAAAGAACCGCGCACCGCGGAATCCGTATTCGCAGGCCTGCCGGTCGTCGTCAAGCACCAGCGATGCCGGAGTGCAGCAGAAGCGGTTGTTCACTTTGCCCGCCGGTCCGCGTGCGCCCGCGATGGCCGTTCGATACGACTCGATTTTGCGCACCAGATAATCGTCGGTGCCCGCCGTGAAGTTGAGAGAGCCGATTCCCAGCGAACCGGCCAGTTCCACGCTTTCCGGACGCGAGCAGGCGGCAAAGATGGGCGGGTGCGGCATCTGCACCGGTTTGGGAATCACGGCGATCGGCGGAATCCGGTAGTACTTGCCCTCCCATTCGAAGCGGTCCGAGCGCCACATCCGCGGAATCATCTGTATCGCTTCGCGCCACTGGCCGTCGAGTTCGGCTCGATCGACTTCAAAGGCCCCCTGCTCGACCAGCGATGAGCTTTTCCCCGAACCCCAGTCCACGCGCCCTTCGGAAAGGATGTCGAGCACGGCAATTCGCTCCGCCACCCGAATCGGATGGTTGTAACGATGGGGCGTCAGAGTAACGCCGTGGCCCAGGCGGATCCTGCGAGTGCGCGCCGCGATGTAAGCCAGCAGCACTTCGGGCGCGGAACAGTGGGAATACTCGTAAAGACCGTGGTGCTCCACCGCCCAGACTTCGTGATAACCAAGTTCATCGGCCAGCACCGCCTGGGCCGCGCATTCGCGAAAGGCCGTTTTCTCGGCAGCCGGTGTGACGCCTTCGATCTGAATCTCAATCAGCAGGGAGAACTTCATTTGGGCTGCCCGGAGTCCGCGTTCACGCCGCGGTATTCCTGCGGGAGAAGAGCAGCCAGGCTGTTCATGATTTGATCCGTATACAGCCGCAGTGTGTCCGGCGACGCAGCGCCCTGCGGGAAACGAAGCGGCGCTCCGGCGCGGACGTGAACTTTCTGCCCCCATGAAGCAAGCGGCACCACCGGCACGTCCGCCTGGGTGGCGAGCCACGCAACTTCGGTCCCGCCCTCCGGCGCCACGGCCAGTACGCCGCCCGCTTTGAAAACGGCGAGCGCGTCCTGCTGAGATTGTTCTCGGGCCAGCAGTATGGCGCGGCGCGGCAACTGCGCCAGCACCGGCGGAACCTCGGCTATGCTCAGCCGATCCACCACAAGCAGGCACGGGCCCTGGCGCGGGATGTTGTCAAAGCCTTCGGTATCGATTTGTCCCAGCAGGCGACGGCCCGCGGTGACCGCTTTGCGCATCGCCTTCTGAGCGGGAGTCCAGTCCTCATAGACGAAAGCGAAAGACTCGGTCTGGGTTTCCACGGGCGAAACCCGAGGCAAAACCGGCTGCGGCTCCGGCAACTCCTGTGGCTGCGGCAACTCCTGCGTCTCCCGAACGACTGACGGAGCCTGATTCGGCTCCCCTGCGTCGAGATGAAGCATTGCGATAATGTCGCGAGCAAGCAACCGCACGCTCGTCCCCCCAAGCATGCGAGTACTCGCAATCTCCAGTTTGAAATCTCGCTCGATCACCACGGTCAGTTCCGCGGCGATCAAAGAATCGAGCCCCAGTTCGACAATGGGCCGTTCGGGATCGACTGCCGATTGCGATGCGCCCAGCAGCCGGGCCACTTGTTCCTTCAGATACTGCTCGACGCGCTCGGTGCGGGCCTCGGGAGTATCGGCGGCGAGAAATGCGAGGATGGACCCTTTGTCGCTGCCGAGTGCGTGGGCGGCTGCCGCTGCGGGAATTAGATGACGGATGTGCGGTGAGGCGGCGGCGACGGGCGCGTAGTCTCCCAGACGTTTCCAGTCGATGCGAGCGGCCATGATCTGCGCAACGTCGTAGCGCATGAGGTCGGAGAGCACTTCGAGCGTCTGCTTACCGGTGAAACTCATATAGCCCTGGCGGTGCAGATACTCCTCGACTTCGGGATGGCGCGCCACGTAGCCGGAGTCTGCAATCACGCCCCAGTTGATGGTGGTGGCGGCGAGGCCGCGGTTGCGCCTCCAGGTGGCGAAGGAATCGAGAAAGGCGTTGGCCGCGGCGTAGTTGGCCTGGAAGGGATTGCCGAGAATCGATGTGATGGAAGAGAAGAGGATGAAGAAATCGAGGTTGTCCTTTTTAGAAGGATCCTGACAGGTACTTTGGTGGAGGTTCCATGCGCCTTCCACCTTGGGTGCGAGCACGCTGTTCCATCGTTCTTCGGTGAGTTCGGCGAGGGGCACATCGTCGAGAACCATGGCCGCGTGAATGATTCCGCGAAGGGACGGGAAATGGGCGCGAATCTGTTCGATGACGCTTTCCACATCGGCTGGGTTGACGACATCGGCCGCCATGGCTTCGATGCGGATTCCGGCGTCGCGCATATGGGCCATCTGCCCTTCGATTTCGAGTGAAGGCGCGTGACGGCCCATGAGTACGATACTGCGGGCGCCGCGCTCGGCCAGCCATTGGGCTGTCGAAAAGCCTACGCCGCCGAGACCGCCGGTGATCAGGTAGGTGGCGTCGGCGCGCACCGGTGGGGCGTCGGGAATCATCGGCCGCACCTTCACTGGGGTCTTGTTGGTGACTACCACTTTGCCGATATGCTTCGCCTGTGCCATGTAACGCATGGCGGCGGCGACATCGCTCATCGGGAATTCGGTGTAAGGGATGGGAACCAGCACGCCCGACGCGAACTCGTCGGTGACTTCGCGCAGCAGTTGCCCCACGAATTCCGTTCGCTCAAAAGACATGCGGTCGAGATCCACGGAAAAGAGGGACAGGTTCTTACGGAACGGGAAAAGCTGCAGGCGGTTGTTCTTATAAATATCGACTTTGCCGAGCTCGATGAACCTTCCATAAGGCGCAAGGCTGGACAGCCCCAGGTCAATGGCTTCGCCGCTCAGCGAGTTCAGAACCACGTCCACACCGTGGCCGGCGGTCAGTTCGGCGATCTCATCGGCGAAGCTCAGGGAACGCGAGTCCATTACATGCTCCACGCCGAGCGATTCCAGATAGCTTCGCTTAGCCGGGCTGCCCGCGGTTGCGAAAATCCGTGCCCCGGCCAGCTTCGCCATCTGTACAGCGGCCAGGCCGACTCCGCCCGAAGCCACGTGAATCAGGATGCTCTCCCCCTTCGAAAGGCGCGCCAGATGCCGCAGGGCATAATGCGCGGTTACAAATGCAATCGGTATGGAAGACGCCTGTTCAACGGTGATTCGGGCGGGTCGGGGAACCAGCCGCGTTACGTGCACCAGAATGTAAGAGGCGAGCGTGCCCTTCGCCATGCCGAACACTTCGTCGCCGGGGCGTAGGTGTTGCACGGCGTCGCCGCAGCGCGTGACGGTGCCGGCGAAATCAAGGCCGAGCTCGCGGTTTCCTAACGATTGTTCGGTCTCCATGTTCGCCACCGCACCCATGGCGATAACCACATCGCGGAAGTTCAGGCCGACGGAGCGGATGGCGACTTCGACTTCGTCAGACGCAGGATCGAGGCGGGCCGAAGTTCGCAGCGAGATGCTGTCGAGCGAGCCCGTGGTGGAAATGGCGGCGTGCCATTGTTCCTCAGGGCGCGCTTCGATGCCGGGCGCGGCGTCGGCGAGGCGCGCCAGCGTCACAGGGCGCAGCCGACGAACGAAGCGCTGGCCCGCGCGGAGTGCGATCTCTTCCTCGGATAACTCCTGAGGCAAGCCGATCTCCCGCGCCAGCGCCGCGATCTCTTCATCCGTACACTCGGCGCTCAGGTCTATGATTTGGGACCTCAGATTCGGCCATTCTTTACGAAGCACTCGCGCGAGACCCCAGATGGGACATTGCGAAAGCGCGGGATCCTCGCCTTCGAGGGGAGTTTGCGCTCCGCCAGTCACCATGATGAAAGCGCGATCTGCCAGCGGAGAATTGGCGACCAGGCGCTGCAGAACAGGGATGACTGCGCTGCAATCGGCCTGTAAAAAAACGATGCCCTGGAAGTCGGTATCGTGAACCTCATCGATCGAGGTTACGCTTACCGATGGCGTCAGTCTGTGCGCCAGCCTTTGGGCGACGTCGCCCCCCTCCCCGAAGATCAGCCACGGTTTTGCCTCGGCGCTTTCGATGGGCCGGCGCGCGAATATGATTGACTGCGCGGGCTCACCCGGTGCCGTGTCGGCCAGGACGGCCGCATTTTCAAAACCGCATTCGTTGAGCAGCGTCTGCCATTGACGGCCCGGCATCAGAGGATGATGCGGGCGCAGTTCGCGGTCTTCGAATTTCCACCAGCCGTCCATCAGTCCGAAAACGATATCGAGCCACCAGGGATGGCTGGTGATCTCAAGTAACACGAGCGCGCCCCCGGGAGCGAGCAGGCGGCGAAGGCGCTCCAGGCAGGGCTTTACTTCAGCCGTGGCGTGCAGGACGTTGGAGGCCAGAATTAAATCGAACGAGCCTGAATCGAACGAGCCTTCTTCGAACCCCTGCCCGGCGGAGTCCTTCGAGACATCGAAGAGGCGCGTCGAAAGAAACGGATATTCCGCGGAAAACTTCGCGCGGGCGCGGTCGAGGAACAATTGCGAGACGTCGGTGAATACGTAGCTGCCGCAGCCTTTGAGCCTTGGCAGAATCGCCGCCGACGTTCCCCCGGTACCCGCGCCCACTTCCAGCACTCGCGCCGGAACGAACTCCGCCACCAGATTCGCGGCCAGCGGATTGTAGAAGGTTAATGCCGGCGACTGCCGGTAAAACTCTTCCATAAACGCGAAGCCTTCAGGTGTGAAGAGAACATCGGGACCGTCGGCTCGGCCTGCCAGCACGTCCGCCAGACGGGGACCGCAGCGCTGGAGCAGTTCCACGTCGAGGCGATGGCCGGGAAAATCGCGGAGCAAGGCCTCGGCCAGTTCGTGAGCGGAGGCCTGGGGCTTGCCGAAGCGCTGCTGAATTTGCGTCAGCTGCTGAGACAACGATTGCCGCCAGCCATCGGCGTGGGCGGGCAGCGAAGCCTCGTTCACATATGCCGCCGCCAGTTCGTTGAGACGGCTTTCCACTGCCGTGTAGTACAGGTTCCATCCGGTCTGCGCGGAAGTCTCATCGGCTTGCGCGATGAGCTGCGCAAGCTCGGTTTCCGAAGGCAAATGGCCGGGTTTGTGGTTAAGTAAATGGTCCTCCGGAGCGGGTTCCCAGCGGAAATCGTAGAGCCATTGGTCGATGGTGTCCCTCGATGTATGGCCGGCCGTATCCACCAACCTTGCGGTGAGCCCTTTGACCTCAACGCAGACGTCGCCGTTTTCACCGATGAGCCGCAGATCGGAGGTGACGCTCGAGTCCGTGGCGCCGGTGACGACCGCATAACCGGTGAATCGCTCACCCGGCGGAGCGTAGAACCGGAACTCCTGAAGTTGAACCGGCAGGAACAGGCGCCGCGAAGCCACCAGCCCGGGAGTGGACTCCGCGGCCGCCACCAGCACTTGAAATGCGGCATCGAGCAGCGCGGGATGGACGCAATAACCCTTGCAGTCCGGTGGGTTCGCAAGTTCGATATATCCGAGCGCTTCGCCCTCGCCCGCCCAGAGCTCTTTGATACCCGCAAACACGGGACCATAGACCAGCGACCGTCCGGCCATTCGTGTATAGAATTCTTCCACCGGTACCGCGTTGGGCGTTCGTTCACGCATGGCCGCGAGATCGAATCGGGGAAGGTTCCGCGCCTTCTGCGATGCGGCGTTTCCTCGCGCATGGCCGATCCAGCCTGATGCCTCCGGCCCCACCGACGAGAAGACCTCAAAGCGATTTGTCTCGGGGTCGAGCGCGAATTCTACGTGCACGGGTTCGTCAGTTTTCAAAACCAGCGGCTTAAGAAACTCAACGTCGCGGAGCAACACCGGCGAGGATGGGTCGGCCTGTCTGCAGGCGGCCAGAGCCATCTCGACATAGGCCGCCCCGGGATACACGGGCGAACCCTGCACCAGGTGCTCCTGGAGCCAGCCTGTCTCGCCTTCGCCCAGCGCGTTTTCCCAGACGGGCCGCGCGCAGCGAAGCCGAGCGCCGAGCAGCGGATGATCGCCCTCTTTACGCTCGACACGAAGAGTTCGGTCGACCGCTCCGGCTTTAGGCTCGAACCAGTGGCGCTCACGCTGCCAGGGATAGTGAGGCAGGTCGGTGAGCGCCGCGCCTTCGTCTCTGAGTGCGGACCATTGGGGGGCGCAGCCGATCGCATACAGCCCCCCGAGCGACCGCAGCATCACGGCGCGCTCGTCTTCGGAACGGCGAATGGAAGGCAGCGCCACACCCTTCGCGCCGCGCTCCTTCATGCATTCGAGCACTAACGAGACCAGCACGGGATGAGGACCGATTTCGACGAAATTTGAGATACCGGAATCGACGAGGGCTAGTATTCCATCGCGGAACAACACCGGCTGGCGAATAGCGCGCCACCAGTAATGCTCGTCGCATTCTTCACCGGAAGCCCATGTTCCCGTGGTGTCGGAGAGGAACGGAATACGCGCCTTGCGGCCTTTGAGGCCCCGCATGGTGGTGAGAAATTCTTCGCGAATTCCGTCCATCGCGTGGCTGTGGTACGCGATGGTGACGGTGAGCATTCGGGCGAAGATACTGCGTTGCTGGAGCGTGGCGAGAATGCGTTCCAGGGTATCGGGATCGCCGGCAAGCGTTATCGCCGTTGGACCGTTGACGGCGGCGAGACATACCAGATGCTCGCTGCCGGCAAGCTCGTTACAGGAAAGCAGGGGTTCGATTTCCGAAAAAGGCGCGCCGACAGCCAGCATTCGGCCGAAGTTCGAAGGACGGCCCTGCATGCGGCTGCGGTGATATGAGAGACGGATGGCGTCTTCGAGATCGTAAACGCCCGCGGCATAAGCGGCCGCCATGGCGCCGCCGCTGTGGCCGATGACTGCGTCGGGCACGATACCCCACGAGGCCCAGAGGTCAAGCAGGGCCACCTGAATCGCGAAGTTGGTCACCTGCGCCAGTTCCGGCGCTGCCACTCGCGAAGTGGCTTCGGGCGCCGATAATTCTTCGAGTAACGACCAGCCTGAATGCGGGCGCAATGCTGCGTCGCACTGTTCGAGCGTACGGCGGAATACGGGTTCTGAGGCGCGCAGTTGCCGGCCCATACCCCACCATTGCGGACCCATGCCGGAGAAGACGAAGGCCAGGCGAGGTGTGGTGCCTGCCGCAACTCGGCCGGATGTGACATTCGCGTTGGCGACGCCGGAGACAAAATCATCCAGGCGCATGGCGAAGTCTTCACGGCTGGTGGCCGTGACAGCCAGGCGCCAGTCGAAGTGCGCCCGGCGCTCGGATGCGGTATAGCAAATGTCGCGCAGGGAAACTTCGCCGCGCAGCAGATCCGCATAGGCCGAAGCAAAGGACTTCAGGGCCTCGGGAGTTTTCGCGGAGATGGCCAACAGCCTCGGGATCTCCGGCTCGGGAGTCCGTTGCGGCGTACGCTCGGGCGCCGCCTGCAGCAACACGTGCGCGTTGGCGCCCCCGAACCCGAACGAATTCACTCCGGCGAGCGGGACAGCGCCATTCGATGCGGGCCATGCCTCGGATTCGGTTACTACTCGCAGCCGCAGGGCCCGCAGATCGATCGCGTCGGGCGGGTGTCGAAAATGCAGCGAAGGCGGAATCCGGCGATGCCACAGAGAGAGCGCGACCTTAATCACGCCGGTCATGCCTGAGGCCGCTTCCAGATGGCCGACGTTAGTTTTTACCGAACCAATAGCGCAGAGTTCGCCGTCGGGCCTCCCTTTGCTCAATGCCATGCCGACGGCCGTCGCTTCTATCGGATCGCCCACAGGTGTCCCGGTGCCATGCGTCTCGACGTACTGCACATCGCCGGGGGCCACACCCGCTTTTGCAAGCGCGTCTTCGATCATGGCTTGTTGGGCCGCGGCGCTCGGCATTGTCATGCTTGGCGTGTGGCCGTCCTGATTGATGGACGTGGCGCGAATGACTGCGTAGATGCGATCACCCGCATCGAGAGCGTCGCGCAAAGGTTTCAGCAGCACAACGCCCGAGCCTTCGCTGCGAACGTAGCCGTTGGCGGCAGCGTCGAAAGCGCGGCATTCTCCGTCGCGCGACAACATGGAGGCCTTGCTGAAACCGATGGTCAGTTCAGGGGTGAGCAGAAGCTGCACGCCGCCGGCGATCGCGGTGTCGCAATCGCCGGTGCGCAGGCTTTGACAGGCGATGTGAAGGGCGGTGAGGGCAGACGAACAGGCGGTGTCGATCGACAGGCTGGGTCCGCGCAGGTCGTACGTGAAGGAGATGCGGTTGGCGGCGATGCTGGTGGCGGTGCCGCTGTTGGTATGCATGTCGATATAGCCGCGGTGCTGCGGGTACATCTGAGTGTCGCCGTAATCGTGAGTGGAGATTCCGATGAAGACGCCGGTGCGCGTGCCGGCCAGCGCGGTTGAAGGGATGCCGGCATCCTCGCAGGCTTCCTGAACCATCTCCAGCAGCAGGCGGTGCTGCGGGTCGACGTGGATGGTCTCGCGCGGGGAGAGGCCGAAGAAGGGGGCGTCGAAGAGGTCGACTCCCTCGATGAAGCCGCCTCGGCGCAGGTAGGTGCGGCCAGGTTTTTTGGGATCGGGATCGAACAGTTCGGTAAAGCCCGTACGGCTGGCGGGTGGGTCGGTGATGGCGTCGAAGCCCTGTTCGAGGAGGGTCCAGAACGCCTGAGGGTTTACGGCTCCGCCGGGAAATCGGCATGCCATGCCGACAATCGCTATGTCGTCCTGTTTATCACCCGCCATCGCTGTCCCTCAATCCCCTTAATGCACCTGCGTTAAGAGTAGTTGTGATCTACCGGACCGGGATGTTTCACGCCGCTGTTTTGATCCCCGCCGCCCATCGTCATTAGATAATAGCGAAGCGGCGGATATTTTAAACGGCCGGTCGGGGCCTCACGGCGGGATCATTGCGGACTGTTTCCGAACCATGACCGTAAGGGAGCGGCAACAAAACAGAAGCCGGATGCCGAACCGGGAGCGGCGGCGAAAGCCGCGTTTATTCCAGTCCCCGCGACCGGAGGTAATCCGAACTCGCGGCCGCCTGTACTGCGGGCATGCGCAGCGGCAGTTTGTCCTGCGCCTTCAGCATCTCGCTCAGGACGATCGTATTCACTTCGATGGTCTTGCCGTAACGTATCGCGCCGCGCTTCCGAAATCCGTTCATAAAGAAAGAGATCCGGGAACGCGTGGTTCCCACCATGGATGCCAGCGTCTCCTGGCTGATGCGGGGCGCCGGGACGAACCCGCCGCGCTGCGAGCCGCCTTCGGCCAGGTTCAGGAGCGTTCGGGCCAACCGCTCCTCGCTCGAGTTGAAAATCTGATTCACCAGATCTTCCTCGAGACGCGCCTTGCGCGACATCAGATAAGTCACCAGGTGGCTCGAAAAATCGGGGAAAGAACTGGCGGTCGACATCTCCGCTTTCGAAATGCTCAGCAGCGTGGCGGTCGAAACGGCAATGGCGGACGAGAGGCGCTGCCGGTCCTCAAGGATGCAGTCTTCGCCTATAATGTCGGGCGTCCGGAGGATTCCGATCACGGCTTCGCGTCCGCAGTTAGAGACCACCGTGAGCTTGACCAGGCCTTCGAGAATGACGCAGAGCGAACTGGCCGCTTCACCCTGGGAAAGTATAATTTCGCCTTTTTGGTAACGGCGAACCCGGGGAACGGTTTTCAGTTCCTCCAGGGCACTTTCCAGCCACCTCGGCAAACGATAAATCGAGCTCACCATTCGGGTCCGTTACTCATCGAGCCGCAAGCAGCACAATGCAGCCATGACTGTTCGTGTCCAAAAGGATAGCACCTGGCGGAAATTAAGTACAACATTTCGCCCGCTGCGTGTTGCGCGATTCCCCCTGCTCCGAGGCGTTTTCCCATATTCGGAATTCCTTTCGAATCCGATGCTTCGAGCACTTAGTTGTAACCGCGTGGACCGTGTTTCAGTACGATGGCGCAAAGGGCATTAAAATCGATTCATTCCGGAAAAGGATCCTTTTTCGGATTTGAAACAGGAGTGAAACGGCCAGGAGGGAAGTTTTGTAACGCCTGACTACTCGTCGATCGAGACCAGCGCGTAAGGGAAGGGTCCGCCGATGAGTTCGCCTGAAAACGCAAAAAGAAAGTAAGTTTGCGGTGTCCGCGAGACGCCCGGCAGTCTCAGCAGATTGAAGCTGAAATACCCGTTCACCAGGGGTAGTTCGCCGTCGGGCGGCGTCCACGAGATCTGCTCGTATATCGGAATATGCAGGGGTACTACCGCGATATGTCCGTCGTCCGAGCCAAGGATCAGCAGGTTCACCGTTACGATCGCAGTCGGCTTTTGTTCCTTCGGGTTTTCCAGATACAGCGGCGTGAGGTAATCCGGCTTCAGGATCTCCTCGGGCAGCGCCGTGGTCCGGAACGATCCCCGCACTATGCCGCGCGGGTCCCGCTTCAAATCGACAATCCGCGGGACGTCCAGCATCAGGCAGGGCTCATCGTCCTTCAGTTCCGGAGACTGCGGCGACTTCCGGTAAGAAGGCAGAGGCGTTCCCGGCAGCGGATCGATCATCGGAGGGTTGCGCTTAGCCCGCAG
>Ga0302319_10012835_pt1 | contig 15747 bp, 11 predicted proteins | sample Bog_T0_2_FD_203319 | JGI IMG/M metagenome (GOLD analysis project Ga0302319, IMG submission 203319) | Peat permafrost microbial communities from Stordalen Mire near Abisko, Sweden - Bog_T0_2 | ecosystem: Environmental > Terrestrial > Soil > Wetlands > Peat | place: Sweden: Abisko, Stordalen Mire...
CCAGATTCTCAGCTTCAACAACTCGGCGGACGGATCGGACGGCAACCCTGGCACGGAAAACGGCTTCTTCCTCGCGCTGCCCAGCTTCGCGGCGACCGCGTGGTATCACCGCCGAGTGCCGAACGCTACGGCCACGCTGGAGCCGTTTCTGCATGAAGTGGAGCAGTACGCACTGGGCGAGTATGCCAGTGCGCTGCTACAGGGTGCGGACCTGCCGGCAGACCGTAAGGCCGCTGTTGCGGTGAAGCTGGAGGGGTATACCGGGATTCCCGCAGCGACGTGGATCAAGGCGAACCTGCGGCTGACGGGTGGCGAGTATTCGAAGTATCTGCAAGATCCTGCGGATGTTACGACGGGGCGGCTGGACTCGCGGTATGAGGGCCCGGCGCTGGATCCGCTAGCGGCGGACTCGGAGTATGACCCATTCACCGATGCCACCACTTCGAGCTTTGCGGCGGCCATGAACACCTATGCGCATGACACGCTAAAGTACGGCGACAACATGACTTACAAGCCCAGCGCGCGGGAGCCCGGCTTCAACTGGGACATGCAGCACCGGGGGCCCGGCGGATGGCCGGGGACATATACGAACGTGATGCGGGACCTGGCGTACACGATGACGGTGAATCCGCACATGCGTATCTTGTTGATGGGCGGATACTTCGACCTAGGCACGTTGTACTTCGGCGCAACCTATGAGATGAAGCACCTGCCCATGGCGGAGGGATTGCAGAAGAACATCGAGTATAAGTTCTTTCCTACCGGGCACATGGTGTATGTAAATGAGGATGCGCTGCGTGGTCTGCATGACCGGACGGCTGCGTTTGTGCTGGAGAACGAGAAGGGGAAGTAGTTACGGGTGGAAGTGCAAGAAAACAGAAGCGTTAGCCGGATTTTTCCACGTGGAAAAATCCGGTTTTCCGCGTTTCTGGTGTGCATTTTGAGCGCGCATATTGTCGCTTTGAGGTGCCTTTTCGTGCACAAAATGCGTGTTTGATCGCGTAGTGGGAGAGTGCAACCGGCAAGACCGCAGGGGCAGCGGCTCCGGGACGATAACCGGAGTTTTTTCGCCGGCACGGAACTTTTTTGCCCCCAAAGAGGCATTCTGCACCCTAGAAAGGGCTATCGAAAACCAGCTTTTCTGCCGCTAAACCTACCAGAAGTGCCGGGCACTGATCCGGGACTCTGGAGGCTGTTTCGTATGAACCGCTCATTCCCCGCCATTGTGGCCGCGCTGACGGGCACGCTGATTCTTATCCTCACCGGCTGCGCCACGGGCGTGGCCTCATTCCCGGATGTAGCCCCCGCCGCGTCGCAGGTGCCGCTGGGCACCATTCAGGGGAGCAACTACGGTGGCCACGCGCCGATTGTGGGCGCGCATTTGTTTGTGCTGCAGGTGGGCACGGGCGGCTATGGCAGCAAGGTCAGCTCTCTGCTCTCCGCGGGCGAGACGACCACGGACTACTACGGCAGCGTGTACACCACCGCGCAGGACAACGTGAGCGGCAGCCCGACCAACGGGATGTACTACATCACCACGGACAGCCGCGGCGACTTCGCTCTGAGCGGGGACTATACCTGCACGGCCGGGCTGCCGGTGTACGTGTATGCGTCGGGCGGCAATCCGGAGACCAATCCGGCAGCGGGGTTTGCGGTGAACGTGACTGGAGCCTCGGCCGCGCCAGACGCTGCGGGGAATCTGCTGGTCACGTTCACCACGACGGGCAACAACCTGCTGTACCAGGGCGAGACGGTGAACTTCAACAACTTCAGCGGCGGCGGCAACTTCCAGAGCTTTGCCAACAGCACGCAGGTGGTCTCGCCGCTGAACCTGACGACGAACACGTTTGCGGTGGAGCTGGGTCAGCTGAATGTGACCCTCCCCACCCAGGAGTTCAGCGCCACGGTGACGCAGAACACGCCGATCATCAGCAACCCGGCGATTGTGAACATCGCGCTGCTGGGCAACTGCCCGGGGTCGGCGACGTTTGCGGGCATACCGGATGGGACCTCGACGAACACACTGAGCGGAGTTTCGCCGGCGGACCTGGCCAAGCTGGCGGTGGGCAACGTGGTGCTAGGGCCGGGAATCTACAACGCGACAATCACCGGCATCAACAGCTCGACGGGCACCATTACGTTCAACCAGGCCGACACGGGTGGCAACCCGGCGGGGCCGTTCTACAGTTATGCGTCCAGCTCGACGGCGGCGCAGAACTTCAGCTACCTGAACTTTCTGTATATGAATGAGGTGTCGACGGTGGCGGCGATGGAGGCGCTGGCTCCGTTTGCTTCGACGACCGCGAACAATGACGCGCTGCACATCGGCACCTCCAGCACGAACCTGGCAGGGTTGCAGAATGCGGTGCTGAACGCGGCGAATCTCTATGACATCCAGGGCAGCAACGTAGGCACGGGCGCGGACGGTGATACCCACATTGCACGCGCGGTCACGCCCACCAACAGCGGCGGCACGGTGCCGCAGAGCCTGCTGAATACGCTGGGCAACCTGCTGGCCAACTGTGTGGACTCCGCCAACACGTACAACGCGGCGACTGCGAGCAGCGGAACGCAGTCCGCCCAGTGCGCTGCGCTGATGAACAATGCGACCAGCGACGGGACGACCACCGGGACCAAGCCAAACGATACGGCGACGGCCATGCTCAACATTGCGCACTATCCGGCGGGCGAACCCAGCGGGAACACCACCTTCATGTCCGGGCTGTTCAACTCCATCACCGGCAACGTGCCCTTCCAGCCGACGCTCGGCTCGGCGCCGAACGACTTCTCGGTCGGGATCTCGTACTCCGGCAATGGCCTTGCCAGCCCCGGCAATGTCGCCATCGACGCCAGCGGGGATGCATGGATCACGGGGAACGGGAATGTTGTGGAGCTGGGTCCGAATGGCACGCCCATCTCCGGCACCACCGGCTACGCCACGGCGGCGTATCAAAACCGCGCCCCGGTCATCGACAGCTCCGGCAATGCCTGGTTCATCTCCGTGACCGGCGGCTTCTCCGGATACGTGAACAAGATGAGCAGCTCGGGTACGCTGCTGTCCGGGTCGGGCTATGACTCCCAGTCGGCGATTGAGCCCTACTCGCTGGCGGTGGACGCCAACAACAACATCTGGGTGGCGAACACGCAGAGCACGCAGGCGGCGGACAATTATGCCGCGTACATCACGGAGTTGAACCAAAGCGGCAGCGTGGTGCAGACGGTGAACGCCAATCCAACCTTTGCGGTTAGCGGCGCGAATGTGCTGCTGGGTCCGAACGGCATTGCGCTGGATGGTAATGGACTGCTGTGGATTGACGGTTCGGCCTCGGGCAACGTCGCGTCCATCAGCACCAGCTCGGGTACGGTCACGTGGTACAACAACACCTCGTCCACGGCCTCCAATGACCCGGAGTTCCTGGCGATCGACCAGAACAACAAGCTGTGGGTGCCGAACGTGAACACGAACTTTGTCCAAACGGTCACGCCGAGCGCTGCGACGAACACCGGGACCAACACCTACAGCTACAACTATCCGACATACACCGGCGGCGGCCTCAATGGGGCTGAGTCGGCGGCGGTGGACGGCTCCGACAACATCTGGGTGATGAGCGCCAACCAGAAGTACGTGTCCGAGTTCAACAACAGCGGCACGGCGCTGACGCCCGCAGGCGGATACGCCGGCGGCTTCGGCAGCAGCGGCGGCGGCCGGCTGGCGATTGACGGTTCGGGCGATATCTGGATGCCCATCTCGGGCGGCAACAATGTGATTGAGATGATCGGCGTAGCGACGCCGGTGGTCACGCCGATGGTGACGGCGGCCAAGACGGGAAGACCGGCAGCCAAACCGTAGGTGGCATTGCGCGAAGAGTGTGGAGGGTTGCGGCCCGAGCGAGATGCCGGCTGCCGTCGATGTCGTCCGCGATTTACAATCGACGCTACAGAGAACTGTGGCGGCAGATTGCGGCCCATGGAGACGACCCTCAGGTGCAATTGAACTGGCTTGCCTTACGCGAGGACTGGGATGAGGCGTTGCAGTTGCTGCGGGCGATGCCCGCGCCACAGGACGCCGTACACCTGGTGCCAGAGTTACGCAGACTGGCCAACAGCCGGATGGCATTCGCGCAGATGGCCAAGCTGGATCGCACATTGCAACGCGCGCTGGCGGCACACGACGGAACGCTGCCCGGGCTGGAGCCGCTGCGGCTGGCGGTGCTGGGTTCCTCGACCCTCTCGCACCTTGCAGCGGGAATCCGCGTGGCGGGCCTGCGCCGCGGGTTCGCTATTGAGGTCTATGAGGCGCCCTACGGCATGTACTGGCAGGAGCTGATGGGCATGGGCGACGACGAACCCAACGGCCTGCAATGCTTCCAGCCGGAGGCGATTCTGCTGGCGCTGGATGCGCGCCATCTGGCCGCTGGCGAAGGCGCAACGCCGGAGGCCGCGCTGGACCTGATGCGCGCTTGCTGGCGGCAGGCGAAGGCGAGCTTTCACTGCCAGGTCATCCAGCAGACGGTGCTGCCGTTGCTGCCGGTGCTGATGGGGAACAACGAAGAGCGTCTGGCCGGCTCTCCAGCAGCCACGATTGCACGGGTGAACGAGCTGTTGCGGCCTGCGGCCTGCGCTGAGGGCGTGGATCTGCTGGCGATGGACCGCTTCGCCGCGGTCGAAGGTCTGAGCGCCTGGCACGATCCCGGCATGTGGCACCGCTCCAAGCATGAGGTGCATCCGCGCGCTGCGGGAATCTACGGCGACCAGGTGGCGCGCCTGCTGGCTGCGGCGCGCGGGCGCTCCGCCAAGTGCCTGGTGCTGGACCTGGACAATACGTTGTGGGGCGGGACGATTGGCGACGACGGGCTGGAGGGCATTGTGCTGGGCCAGGGCAGCGGCACGGGGGAGGCCCATGCCGAACTACAGCGGTATGCGAAACAACTGGCGGAGCGCGGAGTGGTGCTCGCGGTGTGCTCCAAGAATGATGAGACCGATGCGCTGGTGCCGTTTGCGCAGCATCCGGAGATGGTGCTGCAGCGCGGCGACATCGCCTGCTTTGTCGCCAACTGGGCCGACAAGGCCACCAACCTGCGCGGCATCGCGCGCGCGCTCAACTTGGGGCTGGATGCGCTGGTCTTTGTGGACGACAACGCCGTGGAGCGCGACCTCATCCGCCGGGAACTGCCCATGGTGGCGGTGCCGGAGCTGCCGGCCGACCCCGAGAACTTTGTGCCCACGCTGGCCGCAGCCGGATACTTTGAAGGCCTGCGCGTGACCGGCGAGGACCGCGAACGTGGCAAGCACTACCAGGCCAACGCTGAACGCGAGCGACTGAAAGAGCAGGTCACGGACATGGCCAGCTATCTGGACTCGCTGCGGATGGTGCTGTGTGCGCAGCCTATCGACAGTGTGGGGCTGGCCCGCGCGACACAACTGATCAGCAAGACCAACCAGTTCAACCTGACTACGGAGCGGCTGTGCGAGAGCGAGGTTGCGGCGCGGATGCGCGATCCACGCCAGGTTGCGCTGCAGGTGCGGCTGACCGACCGCTTCGGCGACAACGGCGTGATTGCGGTGCTGATGGCGCAGATGCGCGGTCGAGAGGCGGTGATCCAAAGCTGGCTGATGAGCTGCCGCGTGCTTGGCCGGCAGGTGGAAGAGGCCTGCCTGAACGTACTGGCCGAGCGCTGCGCGGAGCTGGGAGCGGAGCGGCTGGTCGGCCTGTACCGGCCGACCGCAAAGAACGGCATCGTGCGCGAGATGTACAGCCGGCTCGGTTTTGAGCTGCTGGAGCGGCAGCCTGACGGCGAGACGCGCTGGCAACTGCGGTTGCAGGGCTTTGTCCCCCGGCCTGTTCCCATGCAGGTGGAGACTGTGCGCGAGGCCATCGCCTGAGCGCGGACAGAGGAATCCGCGCGGCCAGGACGGTCTGCTGATGGCGACACGCGTTCGCTCCCATGCGAAGATCAACCTCGGTCTGGCGGTTGGGCCGGTGCGGGCCGACGGGTTCCACGGCCTGACGACCATCTACCAGACGCTGGCGGTCTATGATGTGGTGACGGTCTCGGCGCGGGTGGCGGCGAAGACCTCGATTGTGCTCACGTCTGACCACGCCGGGGTTCCGTGTACGGCCACCGGCGACGCCGAACGCAACACCGCCTGGAAGATGATCGCTGGGGCGCTGGCACGCATGGGAGTGGCGGCTGAGGTGGAGATTGACATCGGCAAGCGGCTGCCGGTGCAGGGCGGGCTGGGCGCGGGATCGGCGAATGCAGTGGCCGCGCTGCTGGGGCTGGAGCGTGAGTTGGGGCAGGCGCTGCCGGAGGCGCTGCGGTTGGAGTTGTCGGCGGAGGTGGGTTCCGATGTGCCGCTTTTTCTACTGGGCGGTACAGTTCTGGGGCTGGGGCGAGGCGAGGAGGTCTATGCTCTGCCCGACGGCCCTGCGCTGGCCTGCGTTGTGGCGCTGCCGGAGGTAGGGGTGTCCACGGCGCTGGCCTTCCGCGAGCTGGATGCGCGGGGTGCTGCGAACAAGCTGGAATTGACTTCCAGGCCTGTTGTGGATAAACTAAGGGAGTTGAGCTACGCTCTGGCAGCCGTCGGGACACCGACAGGCGCTGAGGCTGGCCCCTCCGGTATCGCCCGGCCCGGCGTTTTGGGCATTCAAGGCGATCTGGCCGAGAATCCTCTTCTCGCGCTTGTCCGCACCGGGATGGAGAACGACTTTGAAGAGGTCGTCTTCTCGCAGCATCCCTTCTTGCGTTCAACCAAGCGTGACTTAATGGGAACTTCGGGCGATGAGGCGCTGTATGCGTCGCTCTCAGGCTCAGGCTCGGCGTTGTTTGGACTCTATGAGTCGCAAACAGCCGCCCGCGCCGCTCAACATCGTGTCCAGTCCAACGGAATGCGGGCAATCGTGACGGAGACCCTGCCGCGCCGCGAGTACTGGGCTACGATGTTCGCAGAGTAGCTGGTTGGCAGAGAGGCGGGTACGCAATTGGACCGCACAGAGAGCCGGCCGATACTGGGCGATCGACTAACGGTAGGTCAAGTGCCTTTGACGCACTTTGTCCAGGTTCGAATCCTGGTCGCCCAACCAACCTTCAGTCGCTCGCTTGGCCGACAGGCAGCGAACAGGAACGACAGGGAGCTTTGATTTTTGTGCGGCTGCAACTGGCCGCAAGAGAATGTTGCAAGGCCCGTGCAGCAATGCAGCGGGAGTAGCTCAAAGAAGTGCGGCGCGTAGCGGGAAGCAACTCCAGCCCCAGCGCGCTGAGCAGGAACCGAAGTCTCGCACGATGCACACGCCGGCGACGAAAAAAGCGTCGGCAGCAAAGAAGTAAGACAAGCAGTAGAAACGTCAAGGTCAACCAGCCTGGAGGGTTTCAAGCGTGAGCCAACAAGACACGACTGCGGTTCCTGTCCCAAGTTCTAACGATAATGGCTCCCCCACCGCGGCCCAGGCCGCGCCGGAGCTGAACAAGCAGGCCGCCGAGTTTGTTCTGACGCCGGCGGCACCTGCTACCAGCAAGGCCGCGCCGGAGAAAAAACGCTCTTCGCGGCTGAGTGAAGATAAACGCTTCAAGATCTTTTCGGGCTCGGCGAACAGGCCGTTGACCGAGGAGGTCTGCAAGTTTCTGGGGGTTCCCGTCGGAGAGACGAAGCTGCAACGCTTCTCCGATGGCGAGACCCACTTTCAGCTCCTTGAAAATGTGCGTGGAGTGGATGTGTTTCTCATCCAACCCACTTGCCACCCGGTGGACCGGAACCTGGTGGAGTTGTTGATCATGATGGACGCCTTGCGCCGCGCTTCGGCGGGACGCATCACCGTCGTGGTCCCGTACTACGGCTACGCGCGCCAAGACCGCAAGGACCGCCCGCGCGTGGCGATTACCAGCAAGCTGGTCGCCGACCTGCTGACGACCGCCGGTGCGAACCGCGCGCTGTTCGTCGATCTGCATGCAGCGCAGATCCAGGGCTTCTTCAATATTCCGGTGGACCATCTGTTTGCCAGCCCGGTGCTGGTGGGCTACTTCCGGGACCTGAAGCTGCCGGACCTGACTGTCGTAAGCCCGGACGCGGGCGGCGTGGAGCGCGCCAGATTCTTCGCGAAGAAGCTGGAGGTGCCGCTGGCGATCGTGGACAAGCGCCGCACCGACATCAACGTTACCGAGGTGATGAACGTGATCGGCGATGTGGATGGACGAACCTGCCTGATCCTCGACGACATTGTGGATACGGCGGGCACGCTGGTGAAGACGGCGGAGGCGCTGCTGGAGCAGGGCGCGACCAAAGTCTATGCCTGCGCCAGCCACGCGGTGCTCTCGGGCTCCGCGATTGAAAGGATTCGAGATTCGCAACTGGAGGAGCTGGTGGTGACCAACACGATCCCACTCTCTGAAGAGGCGATGATGGTGGACAAGATTAAGGTGCTTTCGATTGCCGGATTGTTAGGCAGGGCGATTGAGAGCATTCATATGGAGACGTCCGTGTCGACGCTCTTCAACTAGTAGGCGAAGTTGCAGGTTTTTAGCTGTAAGTGAGCAGTAAGAAAGGGAGCAAGGCTCAACCTTGTGCCCGAGAAAAGGAAGCAGCAAAATGGCAGATAAGAAGATTGAAGCGGTTGTCGCAACGCCGCGCACGGGAACCTTCAACAAGAACCACGCGCGCCGCGTGCGCGTCCAGGGGCTGATCCCCGCGGTGGTCTACGGTGCCGGCCAGGAGTCGGTCGCAGTTACGGTGGACCCCAAGGTCATCACCAAGATTCTGTACTCGGACTCCGGGCACAACACCATCTTCGACCTCACCATCGAGGGCAAGGGCGGCGGCAAGGTGATGATCGTGGACTGGCAGAATGAGCCCATCAAGGGCAAGCTGCTGCACATCGACCTGAAGCGCATTGCGATGAACAAGGCCATGCGGGTCTCGGTTCCGGTGCAGCTCATCGGTGTTCCAGTGGGAGTGAAGACCGGGGGCGGCATTCTGAGCCAGGTATTGCATGAGGTCGAGATCGAGTGTCTGCCCGGCGATATTCCGGAGCACATTGACGTGGATGTGTCGCAGCTGGAGATTCATGGAGCGGTTCACGTCTCTGACCTGCCGCACAGCGATAAGGTGACGCTGCTGGGCGACGAGCATGCCCTGGTCGCGCATGTGACGGTGATGCGCGAAGAGGTTGTGGAGGAAGTGGTCGCCGCTCCAACAGAGCCTGAGGTTGCCAAGAAGGGCAAGCAGGATGCTCCGGCTGATGCCGCGGCTGCTCAGGCTGGCGAGAAGAAGAAGTAGTGGAACCGAGCTTCTAGCTCTTAGCTTCTAGCCTCTAGCTAAGAGCTAGAAGCTAACAGCTAGAGGCTGTGTGATGAAGTTGATAGTAGGTCTCGGCAATCCCGGTCCGGAGTATGCGTTCACGCCGCACAATGCCGGGTTTCTGGCGGTGGATCGCATCGCGGCAGTCTGCGATGTGCAGATTGCCAACCGTCGCGGAAGAGCGCTGACGGCGCGAGCAAGGCTGGCAGGGCATGACGTCCTGCTGGCCAAGCCGCAGACGTATATGAATGAGAGCGGGCTTTCGGTTGCCGCTCTGTTGCAAGAGTTTGAAGTCGGCATAGAGCACCTGATTGTGCTCTATGACGAGTTGGCTATACCGCTGGGAACGCTTCGCATTCGGGAGCGGGGTTCAGCGGCCGGGCATAACGGAGTGAAGTCCATCTCCGCCATGCTGGGCACAGAAGAATGGACGCGCATCCGGATCGGGATCGGCAGACCGCCCCTCGAATCCGGACGAGCCGTGAAAGCCGGCGGCAAGGATTTTCTGCTGACTCCCATGCGCAAGCAGGGACTGGCGGAGTTAGACGAAGTGCTCGACCAGGCAGTACGCGTGGTTGAGGCTGTTTTGACCAAAGGGGTCAAGGCGGCGATGAATCAGTTCAATCGGAAGATTGACGCTGAAGAACAGATGTAAGTTGTCAGTTCTCAGTCGTCAGTGCAGGACGCTACTGATAACTGACAACGGCCAACTTAGAACCACTGCACTATCAACCTTCCACACCGTCTCAAACCATCGAGCGGTGCGGGGCAGAACCCCGCAGAAAGAAGTACCCATGAACCGCAGCTACGAAATTATGTTTATCATCCGGCCCGACGTTGAAGAGCCGGAGATCGACAAGATCATAGACACCGTCTCCGGCTACGTCACCGAGGGTGGCGGCACCGTGAAGAACAGCCGCATCGACCAGAAGATGGGCCGCCGCCGCCTCGCCTACACCGTGAAGAAGTTCAACGACGGCTTCTACATCCTGCTGGTGGTCGACGCGCCCGCCGCGCTGATCTCCGAGCTGGAGCGCCGCCTGCGCGTCTCCGAGCAGGTGATCAAGTTCATCACCGTGCGCATGGATGAGGAAGACAAGCGCGTGGCCAAGATCAAGGCGCACCGCGATGCCCACGTGAAGCGCAGCGCGCTGCCGCAGGTGAACGCCGAGGCCGCTCCCGCGAGCGAAGCCGCGGCGCTTGAGCCCGCAGCTCTGACCCCCGCAGTTCTGGCACCGGAACCCGCCGAGCCGGTCGTCGCAGAGGTCTAAATCCATCCGCGTAGCGCGGCCCATGCCGCCTGCCATCCGCACCCGCAACACCAACGGCTATAGAACAACAGCAACATTTTGAGGAGAAGCATCATGGCTGACGAAACAGTAGTTCCAGCAACACCCGCGGCACCCGCCGCCGAAGGCGCTCCGGCACCAACATCCGCGCCAGCGCAACGCAGCGGTGGCTATCAGGGGTCGCGCCCCAGCGGTCCCGGCGGCTCTCGCCCGCCGCGCCCGGCCGGTGCCGGCGGCGGTGCCGGTGGAAGAAAGTTCTTCCGCCGCAAGAAGGTCTGCAAGTTCACCGTGGAGAAGATCGATACGATCAGCTACCGCGATGTGCGCCTGCTGCAACAGTTCGTCTCGGACCGCGGCAAGATCATTCCGCGCCGTCTGACTGGCACCAGCGCGCCGTTTCAGCGCAAGCTCACGCGCGCCATCAAGCAGGCCCGTGCCATCGCGCTTCTGCCGTTCGCGGCGAAGTATTAGTTCCTCCCGCGCGGCAGTCCGGCGCATCACGTCATTTGGAGACATGTCATGGAAGTAATTCTGAAGGAAGACATCATCAAGCTGGGCCACCGCGGCGACGTCGTCAAGGTCGCTGACGGTTATGGCCGCAACTATCTGCTGCCGGGCAAGCTGGCCATGGAGGCCACTCCGGCCAACAAGGTGGTCATCGAGCAGATGAAGGCCTCGGCCATTCGCAAGTCGCATGCGGAGAAGGGCGGCGCTGAGGCGCTCGCGGCGCAGCTCAACGAGCTGGTGCTGACCTTCGAGCGCAAGTCTGGCGAGAACGAGCATCTGTTCGGCTCGGTCACCTCGCAGGACATCGCGCACGAGCTGGAGGCGCAGGGAATCAAGATCGACCGCCGCAAGATTCACCTGGAAAACCCGCTGCGAACGGTCGGCGAGTTTCATGTGCCGATCCGCCTGCACCGCGAGGTCAATGCGCACCTGCAGGTCAACATCAAGAGCGATGCGCCAGAGAAGGCCGAATCCGAGCAGGTAGAGGACGACACAGCATTCAAGTCGACCTACCACGGCGAAGTAGACTTTCAGCGCGAGTAGGTCTGGAAGCCTCCAACCGCGAAGCCCGCACAGACTTCTGTGCGGGCTTCGTTGCGTTTCGTGACAAGTGTCACTTCCTTGCGCGCTTGTGCGGAACTACACTGGGTGCGATCAAGTTCATGCTGATTCAACCTTGCAGGAGAGATGTATGTCCGCCACCACCGCCTCCTTTCCCGGTCGCCCATTTGCCTCAAGCAACGAACGCTCTGTTCCCTGGTACATCTGGGTAGGCATTCTGGCTGTGACCTCGGCGACCATTGGGGGCGCGTGGGATGTCTCATGGCATCGCTCCATCGGCCGGGATACGTTTTGGACGCCCGCGCACATGATGATCTATGCCTGTGGCGTGCTGGCGGGTATCGTTGGGGCGTGGCTCGCGTGCCGCGCAACCTTTGGGCGCGACACCCGCTTGCGCGCGCAGTCGGTAACCATCTTTGGGGTGCATGCACCGCTGGGCGTGTTCCTCGCCGCGTGGGGTGGCGTAGCGATGCTCACCTCCGCACCCTTCGACAACTGGTGGCACAACGCCTATGGGCTGGATGTAAAGATTGTGAGCCCACCGCATACGCTGCTGATCCTGGGCATACGCGCGGTCTCGGTGGGCATGTTGTTTCTCATCCTCGCCGCGATGAACCGCGCCAACACAGCGCGTGAGCAGGGCGCAGTGGACACAGACTTCCGTCCGCTACAGATATTGTTCCTGTACCTGTGCGGGCTGGCGCTGGGCGGACAGATGTTTTTCTTGCAGGAGTACACCTGGGACGTGGTGTTGCACCAGACCCAAGCGTACATCGCCATGGCTATCGGTGTGCCGGTGTTGCTGGCGCTGTTCTGGCAGGCCTCGCGGTTCCGGTGGGCGGCGACCACCGCTTCGCTGATCTACATGCTCTTCGTCCTTGCCGAGATTCTGATTCTGCCGCTGGTCCCTGCCCAACCCAAGCTGGGGCCAGTGTTTTACCCGGTCACGCATCTTGTGCCGGCAAAGTTCCCAGTGCTGCTGGTGGTGCCGGCGTTCGCGCTCGACCTGCTGTGGCAGAGGACACGCCAATGGAAGCCATGGAAGGTCGCGCTGGTCTCCGGCGTGAGCTTTGTGGCGATCCTGTTTGCGGTGGAGTGGCCGTTTGCCAGCTTTCTTTTATCGCACGCGAGCCAGAACCGGTTCTTCGCCACCATCTACTTCGACTACAACTCGCGTCCCAACGGCTATGACCGCATGAGAATCTTCTTCCATCCGGCATACGGTTGGCCGCGGGTGAAGGGCCTGCTCATCGCGTGTGTCTGCGCGATTGCCTCGACATGGGTGGGCCTGGGCTTTGGCCGCTGGATGCGCGGGGTGCAGCGATGAGGCGGCTTCGCGTTCCCTTCACGGCGCTGCTCGCGCTGGTCATTGCATTGCCCGCGTGGGCGCACGTCGGCAACAAGGACGTCTTTCAGCAGGTGACCGCCGGGCCGTACACACTGTTCGTCACGGTGCGCACACCCACGGTGATTCCCGGTGTGGCGACGATCGAGGTGCGCAGCATCGGCGCGCCTGTCAGCGCACTCACCATCACACCGCTGCTGCTGACCGGCGAGGCCTCAAAGCACCCGCCTACGCCCGACACTATGCAGGTCTCTGCCGCCGATCCGGCATTTTACACCGGCTCGCTGTGGTTGATGGGCGCAGGATCATGGCAGGTACGCATTGGCATCACGGGAGCGCACGGCCCTGCGACTGTCAGCGTCCCGGTTGTGGCGGCACCTCTGTCGGTGCTCACGATGCAGCGGCCGATGGGGCTTGCGCTCGGTGCGCTTGGTCTTCTGCTGGTGGTCGGCTTTGTTGGGATTGTGCGGGCGGCAGTGGGCGAGGCTCGCGTGGCTCCCGGTGCCGAGCCTGATCCACGACGCCGTCGCCGCGCGCAGGTCGCCAGCGTCGCTGCGCTCGTGTTTGCGGCACTCGCGATCACGCTGGGCGGCTGGTGGTGGGACGTGGAGGCGGCTGACTACTCCTCCCAGATCTTTCGCGCCGCCGACCTGCGGCCCACGCTGCAAGGCAGCACACTCATCCTGAGCACAGGCCAGGTAGTGAAGGGTCAGCCATACGACGGCCACGCGGTCGGCGAGTGGGACTCCACGCCCAACGCGCGTCTGCTGCTGGACCACGGCAAGCCGATGCACCTGTACGCCATCCGCTGGCCGGAGATGGATGCGGTTTACCACCTGCACCCCGCGACGACGGGCAAGTTCGGCCTCAGCGAAACGCTGCCTAACATGCCTCCGGGCGAGTACAGGCTCTATGCCGATGTGGTCTACCTCAGCGGCTTTGCCGAGACGATGATCGCCGCGCTCCATGTGCCGCCGGGGATGTCATCCGCGCCGCTGGCTGCTGACGATGCCAGCGCCGCGCCCCCGCCACTCTCTGCCGGCGAACTCGGTGCGGCCTACAAGCTGCCCGACGGCTACACCATGGTCTGGGAAAAGCCTGCGACGATCACCGCGACCACGGCGTATGGTTTCCGCTTTACGCTGCTTGACCCCACCGGCAGGCCTGCACAGGACATGCAGCCATATCTCGGCATGGCCGGTCATGCCGCGTTCGTAAAGAGCGACGGCAGCACCTTCGCGCACACGCATCCAGACGGCTCCGCGGCGATGCCCGCGGTCATGCTCGCAGAGGAAAGCAGTCTGGCCGCCGGCGGCAGCGCCACCAGCACAGACGGAATGAACGGCAGTGACTCCATCGAGCCCACCGTGACGTTCCCGTATGGCTTTCCGGTGGCCGGCCGCTACCGCATCTTCATCCAGATGAAGCACGGCGGGACGGTCGAGACTGGCGTCTTCGACGCGGACGTGCAGTAAGCAATCTGCGATAGCAGCCGCTACTCGTACTTCAGGGTCTCGACCGGGTCCAGCGCCGCCGCGCGGTTGGCAGGCAGCGTACCGAAGATCACGCCGACGATGACCGAGGTCGCCAGCGCGATGACCGCGCTCCATGCCGAGACGGGAATCTTGAAGCTGGTGAAGACGCGTAGACTGAGAGGGAGCGCCAGGCCTATGAGGGTCCCAACCAGGCCGCCGCTGAGAGAGAGAAACACCGCCTCTGTGAGGAATTGCAAGCGAATCTCGCGAGATGTTGCGCCCAGCGCCTTGCGGATGCCGATCTCCTTGATGCGCGCACCCACGTTGGCGAGCATGGAGTTCATGATGCCAACGCCGGAGACCACCAGAGTAATCGCCGAGGCCAGCGTGAGCACGATGGTGAGCATGTCAGCGATCTGGGACATCACGTTCAGCACCTGGGTCATGGTGAAGGCGGTGTACTCCGAGGTCGGCCTGTGGCGGCTGCGGATGACGGCGAGAATCTTGCGCGAGGCCGGCATCACGTCGCTGGTTTGCGCCATGGAGAAAAATATCTCTTTGACAACATCCGTGCCAGTGAAGTATCGCGCTACAGGATAAGGAATGAGGATCGTGTGGTCGTTCACCTCGGACTGTCCGAAGGTGTCGATGCGCATCTTGAAGACGCCGATGACGGTGAGGGGGATCCCACGGACGCTAATGGTCTGATCGATCGCGGAGGAAGCGCTGCCATACAACTCGCGCGCGAAGGGCTCAATGATGACGGCGACGTTGGCGTGCTGGAGTGCATCCTGGTCATCGAAGAACCGACCGGCGACGATCTGTAAGTTGCGCACCTCGCGGTACTGCGGCGAGACGCCGAGGATCATGGTGTCCTTGGTGATGCCGTTGCCGATGCTCAAGGTATCGTGGTATTCCAGCATGGGCGAACTGGCGACGATGCCCGGAACCTGCTCACGCACCGCAGCCTCGTCCTCGCGTGTCATGTAGTCCGGGGTGGACACGTTGTCTGGGCCGGCCACGTTGCCACCGTTGAACTGCATCTCCACCATGTTGGGGCCAATGCTGGCGATCAGGTTCAGCGCATACTGCTTGCCGGTGAGGCCCAGCGTCGCAACAAGGATAATCGATGCCGACCCGATAACCATACCTAGCATGGTGAGCAGGAAACGGGTCTTGTTCGCACGGAAGCTGTCAAAGGCGAGACTGACGGTCTCGCGCAGGGCGACAGTGGAGCGCGCGCTGCGTAGCGTGCTGTCAAAGCTCTCGCGAGTGGGGA
>Ga0302319_10012839_pt1 | contig 15746 bp, 9 predicted proteins | sample Bog_T0_2_FD_203319 | JGI IMG/M metagenome (GOLD analysis project Ga0302319, IMG submission 203319) | Peat permafrost microbial communities from Stordalen Mire near Abisko, Sweden - Bog_T0_2 | ecosystem: Environmental > Terrestrial > Soil > Wetlands > Peat | place: Sweden: Abisko, Stordalen Mire...
GACGACCAATCACCGGCGCAATATGCGCGGCATGATCGGCGCGCTATGCAGCGCTGCCGCAAGCTCCTCCCGGCTTACCCGGCGCTCCGTCTACGCATAGCGGGCTAATTGGTTGATAAGCGGGTTCCGCATGCAACCGGCAAACCGGTCGAAGTCGCCTTTCAGCAGATACTCCTTCATGCAAAAGGCGTCGGCTTTCATTTCGTGCATCGCGTCCAGCGTGGTGCCGCCCTGGGCCACCAGGTTGTCGGTCTGCTCCTTGATGATGCGGGCCGAGGAGCGAGACACGCCGCTGTTGAACAGCACCAGTGACGTTTCCAGCTCCGAGATGATCCAGTTCTTGACCCGCAGCGGATTGACGATGACCCGATCGTCGGGGTGGAACTCCATGAAGTTCACGCCGCCAAAGGTCGCCGCGTACTGGTCCTGGCGGCCGCCGCCGAGACCGGCGTCCACGCGCTCGATCTCGAACGCCAGGTGCGCGATCTCGTACTCGCCAAGCGGCAGGTTCAGCCACTCGACGAAAGCCTTGAGCAGCGAGACCACCATGGTGGATGAGGTGCCAAGGCCCGAGCCGGGCGGCGCATCGCAGAAGGTCGTGATGCGGCAGGGCAGGGGCCGCCCACCGTTGAACTGCGTGACGACGCGCCGGTAGACGGCGCGATGCAGGATCAGCGGGGCGGCGATATCCATCGCTTCATCGGCCGCCGCCTCGAAGCACTCGCCGATATCGGAGGCGATGAAGCGCACGCGTCCATCCTCGGTCGGCTCGATGATGGTGTAGGCATAAAGGTCGATCGTCGCGTTGAGCACGGCGCCGCCATAACGGTCGCAGTAGGGCGAGACGTCGGTGCCGCCGCCAGCCAGACCCAGGCGTAGCGGGGCGCGGGAACGAACGATCATGGCAGCCTTTCTTGCTTCGGCATATTCAAGCATGGGTCTAATGGTGTGGACGAGCGTGATCGATGGTTGGGGGGATGTTTCAAAGGCTGTTAGCGCCTCGAATAGCGCGAGAGGCGTGCCATGCCGGCCCTCACCGATCGGCGGACCCAAACGGGAAGTCTTGCCGCCAACGAACGCAGGAATTCCGTCGCCCGCCAGCTCGTTGAAGACAGGATCGCGTCACGTTCGCGCCGCGCTTCGGCCTCGCCCGCCTCTGCCCGCTGAACATTCTCCTGTGCGCGCAGCAGCGCCTCCTGCGTTCGCAGCAATGCCTCTGCGAGGTCATGCCCGTGGCGCCGGGCCTGTGCCAGGCGTTGGGTGGTCCGGGCCAGCCGGTCTGCCTCCTGTGTCACGCGCCGTCAGCCCAGGTTGCCCACGCTGGGCGACGCGAGGCCATCCGCGTTTCCGTCCAGCCATAGACCAGATTTGGATTGCGGAACGGATCGTTCGCCAGAAGATCCCCCCATTCGGCCTGAAACCATCGTCTTTCCCGGCGGTATGCGTCCTGCGCCGCGGCGGCGCCTGGATCGCGCGAGGCCGACTCGTAATGGATCAGGCCGGCGAACGGCGTGACCACGACGCGATACCCGAAATCCCCGGCGCGCAGGCACAAATCGATATCGTTGAAGTTCACCGCAAGATTTCGCTCGTCCAACTGGCCGATCTCGAAGAACACCGACCGGCGCAGGCACAGACAAGCGCCGGTCACCGCCGAGACGGTGCGCGTCAGGGCGAGTTCGCCGTCCGGCCCCGGATCGGTGGCGCCGCTCAGTCGCAGTTGGTGAATCACTTCGCCGTCCTGGTCGAACACCACGCCCGCGTGCTGCACGCGGCCATCGTCATAGAGCAGCCTGGCGCCGACAATCCCGACATCCGGCCGCACGGCATGGGAGACCATCTCCCGCAGCCAGCCCCGATCCGGCGCATCGATGTCGTTGTTCAACAGCACCAGAAGCTCGCCCCGCGCCACTTGCGCCGCCGCGTTGTTCATCGCCGCGAAATTGAACGGACCAGGCGTGGCAAGGATGCGCACCCTCGGATCGTCGCCGAGGCGCCGCAGCAGGGCGAGCGCCTCGGGCTCGCTGCCGCCGTTGTCGATGATTAACAGTTCCAGCGCCGGATAGTCCGTGCGCGCCAGAACGGCGTCCGCGGCACGCGCCAGAAGGTCCGCCCGGTCCCTGGTCGGCATCAGGATCGACACCAGTGGCGCCGGCTCAGGCAGCGGGCGGATGATGCGGTTCCACTGCGGCGCCAAAGGGGCGGGGACCACCTCCGCGGCATCGCCGATCGCATCGAGGTGGCGCCGGACGATGTCGCGGGCGCGCTGCGGGTCCCAGACCGGGGGCGCATCCGGGTCCAGCCGGCGATGGCACAGGATGGCGGAAATGTGCCGGATGCGGTTGGGCGGCGCCCCCGCGGTGGCGCGCAACGCCAGATCATACTCCGTGAGGCCGGCGCGGTCGTCGCACGCGGCATGGACCGCTGCCAGATACGCCCGGTCATAGGCGACCGGTGTTCCGATCGCGTTCCGTCCGAGGATCAGGTCCGGGTCCCAGGCGGTTTTCAGCCGCGGCCTGCAGCGACGCCCCGCGGCGTCGAGCTGGTCCTCGTCGCCGAAGAAGATCAGCGCTTGCGAGTCCTGGTTGAACGCCACGGCCAGCTGGTACAGCGCCCGCTCCGACAACACGGCATCGGCGGGCAGCGGCAGGACCAGCCGGCCGGCAGCCGCGTCGAGCCCGGCCCCCAGCCAGTCTGCTTCATCCGGAATGACGTGCAGGCGCGGATCGGAGGCACCGTTTGGCAAGGCGCGCCGGGGTATCCAGGCCTGCCAATGCGGATAGAGCTGGGCGACCAGGGATTCGATCAGGCGAGCCGCCCAATCGCCCTCGCCGACGGGTGGAGAAAGCACGATGGAGAAGGCAGGCCGTTCGGCGAGTTGCGCGATGTCGTTGCGGATCAGCGCGCGGTCTTCATCGCTTGTCGTGTCGCAGGCATGGACCCACGTGTCGTAGTGATGGAAATCGCGATAATCGTGCATGGCCGGTGGGATACCCGCCTCGCGTCGCGGCGCATAGTCTGGAGCCTTTCTGGTCGGTCCGCTTGGTCTGTTGGCGCCGGAAGGCAGGTCGCCCACGGTGCTGACGGCAGAGCGGAAAGCCGCTAGGTTTCCGCGCTCACCAGTGGCGGTCGGCGCGTGGCCGGCATCAGTGGAGCCTTGATGAGCTTCCGATCGATCTATCGACACGGTTTCGTTCGCGTCGCAGCCTGCACGACGCGCACGTCGCTGGCCGACCCGCCCGCGAACGCCGACTCGATCCTGCGCGTCGCGCGCGATTGCGGCCATCGCGGCGTTGCGCTTGCGGTCTTCCCGGAGCTGGGCCTGTCCGGCTACGCAATCAGCGACCTGCTCCACCAGGCCACGCTGCTCGACGCGGTCGAGCGGGCGATCGGGGACCTGGTTGCGCAGTCGGCCGACCTGCTGCCGTTGCTGCTGGTGGGTGCGCCGATCCGGCATCTCGGTGCGTTATACAACTCGGCGGTGGCGATCCACCGGGGCCGGCTGCTCGGCGTGGTGCCAAAAATCCACCTTCCCAATTACCGCGAGTTCTACGAGCCGCGGCATTTCGTCTCCGGCGACGGCACGGCGGGCGGGGCGATCGAACTCGCCGGCCAGCGCGCCCCCTTCGGCACGGATCTTCTGTTCGGCGCCGAGGACGTCACCGGCTTTGTCGTGCACGCCGAGATCTGCGAGGATGTCTGGGTGCCGATCCCGCCAAGCGCGGAAGCGGCGCTGGCCGGCGCCACGGTGCTGGCCAACCTGTCCGCCAGCAACATCACGATCGGCAAGGCGGACACCCGCCGACTGTTGTGCCGCTCGCAGTCGGCCCGCTGCGTCGCCGCCTATCTCTATGCGGCGGCGGGGGCGGGGGAATCCACCACCGACCTGGCCTGGGACGGCCAGGCGTCGATCTTCGAGAACGGCGAGACGCTGGCCGAGACCGAACGCTTCCCGACCGGCGACCAGGTCGCGGTGGCCGACGTCGATCTCGACCTGCTGCGGCACGAGCGGATGCAGATGGGCTCGTTCGACCAGAACCGCCGGCGCCATGCCGTGCCATTCCGCCGCATCGGGTTCCGGCTCGCCCCGCCGGCCGGGGATATCGGGCTGGAACGCCGGGTGGCGCGCTATCCGTTCGTGCCGGCCGACCCCGCCCGGCTCGCGCAGGACTGCTACGAGGCGTACAACATCCAGGTCTCCGGCCTGAGCCAGCGGCTGCGCGCCGCCGGGATCGAGCGCGTCGTGATCGGCGTATCCGGCGGGCTGGATTCCACCCAGGCGCTGCTGGTATGCGCCCAGGCGATCGACCTGCTGGGCCTGCCGCGCGGCAACATCCTCGCCTTCACCCTGCCGGGCTTCGCCACCAGCGAACACACCAAAGCCAATGCGATCAAGCTGATGCAGGCGCTGGGCGTGACCTGGCGGGAGCTGGACATCCGCCCGGCAGCCAGCCTGATGCTGCAGGATATCGGCCATCCCTATGCCAGCGGCGCGCTGGTCTACGATGCGACGTTCGAGAACGTGCAGGCCGGGCTGCGCACCGACTACCTGTTCCGGCTGGCCAACCAGCATCACGGGATCGTGATCGGCACCGGCGACCTGTCGGAGCTGGCGCTGGGCTGGTGCACCTACGGTGTCGGCGACCAGATGGCCCATTACAACGTCAACGCCGGCGTGCCGAAGACGCTGATCCAGCACCTGATTCGCTGGGTGATCGCGTCCGGCCGGTTCGCCCCGCCGGTGGCGGCGACGCTGGACGCGATCCTGGCCACCGAGATCTCGCCCGAACTGATCCCCACAAAGGAAGGCGAAACGCCGCAGAGCACCGAGGCGGTGATCGGCCCCTACGCGCTGCAGGATTTTTCCCTGTTCTACACGTTGCGCCACGGGTTTCCGCCGTCGAAGATTGCCTTCCTGGCGCTGCACGCCTGGTCTGATGCGGCGCGCGGTCAGTGGCCCCCCGGCTTCCCGGCCGATCGGCGGATGGCGTACGACCTGCCGCAGATCCGCCACTGGCTGGGCGTGTTTCTGCGGCGGTTCTTCGCGTTCAGCCAGTTCAAGCGCTCGGCGATGCCGAACGGGCCGAAGGTGAGCGCCGGGGGCTCGCTGTCGCCGCGCGGCGATTGGCGGGCGCCGTCGGACGGCAATGCCAACGCCTGGCTTGCGGAGTTGGAAGGCAACGTCCCGCTGGAATGATGTCGCGAGTCCTCGGGGCAGACCAAGTCGTCGCCATGGTCAGCGCATCGTTGTCACCGGGACGATTCAACCGCAACTTTACCTCATCTTCGGTATAGGCTAGCTGGCCCCGATGAATGCCGTGCAGAACCCGGAAGGTACTCCGCGAATCCCTCCAACGCATATCCCCCGACCGCCGGGCGCTGGATCAAGACCGCACGCCGGCGGGCGTGGCATTGGCCCGCTACTGACGCGGGTTCGCACCGCTCCCGAGTCGGTCAAGCGGCGCTTGCGCCCCGTTCTGGTGTGGCTGTTTCGCGCCGCGCTTGCGGTGCCGGGGAGCCGGCTTGTGGCGCGCGCCGTGATGCGCCGGCTGCCTGAGACCAGCGCCTGGCTGGTGCGGCGCTACGAGATTTATCGCCAGATGTCGGCGGGACAGGGCGAGGCCCGGCGCCGCCGGTTCGCCATTGCCGGCGCGGACGATCTGAGCCAGGGCGAGGTGGTTTGCCTGCAGTGGCTCTCGGCCGCCTTGCGGCCCCCCCATTCACCTTCGGGCAACGCGAGCCCAAGCCGCGCGACCCGTCGATGAAGTTGCTGATCGACCTTCAAGGCGCGCAGGGTCCCAGCAGGCGGCGCGGTATCGGCCGGCTGTCCCGGGAGTTGGCGCTGGCCATGGCGCGGAATCCGCGCGGCCATACGGTCGAAATCGCCCTCAACGCGGCCTATGGACAGGACGTGGACGATCTGTCGTCCGCCTTCGATTCTCTTCTCCCCCGGTCGCAGATCCTGGTCTGGAACAGCCCCGGCGCGACCATGGATATCGACCCGTCCAGCGCGGTGCGGCGCATGGTGGCCGAGCAGATCAGGGCGCAGGCGTTTGCCGCGCGGGCGCCCGACCTTGTCCACGTGACCAGCCTGTTCGAAGGGATGGACAGCGAGATCGTGCCCTGCTGGCCGCGCTCGCTGGAGCGGTTGCCCATGGTGGCGACGTTCTATGATGCGATCCCGCTGATCCGTCATGAGCAGTACCTCGATGGCATGTGGCGATTGAGCGGGCTGACCGGGCCGTATCTGCGCCGCGTGCAGGAGGCTCGGCTCTGCGACGGATTGCTGGCGATCTCCCAGTCCAGCCGCCAGGAAGCGATCGACTACGTCGCCATGCCGGAATCCGACGTGTTCAACATCGGCGCCGGTGTCGGGCCGGAATTCCGCCCGGTCCATCTGGCGCCCGACGAGCGGGCTGCCCTGCTGGCCCGCTACGGCGTGCGTGACGGCTTCATTCTGTTCCTGGGCGCGGGGGACATCCGCAAGAACGAGGCTGGCCTGCTGGCCGGCTATGCGCGGCTTCCGGAGGCGCTCCGCGCGCAATACCAGCTCGTCATCGTCGGCAGCGAGCCGAGCGACGACCTGCGGGAGATGGGCCGTCATGGGCTCACCCGGCAGCAGGTCGTAACGATCCCTTACGTCGAAGAAGGCGACATGCCGGCGCTCTATTCGGCTTGCACGCTGTTCGTGCTGCCCTCGCTGCATGAGGGGTTCGGCCTTCCGGCCGCCGAGGCAATGGCGTGCGGCGCGCCGGTGATCGCCAGCAACACGACCAGCCTGCCCGAGGTCGTCGGTCGGCCCGACGCGTTGTTCGATCCGGAGGACCCGGCCGATATCGCGGCGCGGATGGAGGCGGTGCTGTGCGACGAACCGTTCCGCCGCGCGCTTGCCGCGCATGGGCCGGTCCAGGCAGCGCGCTTCACCTGGGAATCCTGCGCCGACCGGGCATGGACCGCGATCGAAGCCGTTCACGACCGGCGTGCGTCGCGTGCGCCGCGTGTGCTGGCGCCGCGCTGCCGGCTTGCCTTCGTCTCACCGCTGCCGCCGGACGAAAGCGGCATCGCCGATTATAGCCGCGACCTGCTGCCGGCCCTGGCGCGCTACTACGACATCACGCTGGTGACCCCGCGCGGCAGCACATCCGATCCGTGGCTCGCAGCCAATTTCCCGGTGATCAAGCCGGCCGCGCTGCTGGACGCGCCTGAGCGATTCGATCGCATTCTCTACCAAATGGGCAACTCGCATTTCCATTTGTTCCAGCTGCACGACCTGCTGCCGGCCTTGCCCGGGACCGTGGTGCTGCACGACTGCTTTCTGTCCGGTCTGCTGTCCTTCGACTCGCACCAGCCAGGGCGCACCACGCCGTTCTCCACCACGCTGCATGCGTCGCATGGCTATCCCGCGGTCGCCGCGCTGGTCGAGTCGGGCGAGGAACTGGCGGTACAGCGCTATCCGTGTTGCCTGCCGGTCATCCAGGGCGCCATCGGCGTCATCCAGCATTCGCAGCACGCCCGATCCGTTCTGGCCGAGCATTTCGGGCCCGCTGTGTTGCGCGATGCCAGGCTGGTGCCGTTCCCGCGCCGGCCGCTGACGCCGCTATCGCGCAAAGCCGCCCGGGAGCGGCTTGGTATCGCAGAGGATGTTTTCCTCGTCTGCAGCTTCGGCATGGTGGCGCCCACGAAACTGCCGGAGAGGCTGATGGCCGCCTGGGAACAGGCGGGATTCGCGTCGCCGGATGCGAGGCTGGTGTTCGTCGGCAACACCGTTGGCATGGTGGAGAAGGCGTTCCGCGACCGGGTTTCTCGCATCGGCGCTGCCTATGACGATGTGATCCAGGGACGCGTGTCCGAGGACATCTATGCGGCCTGGCTGGCAGCGGCGGACGTTGCCGTGCAGCTCCGCACCGGGTCGCGGGGTGAGAGCTCGAAATCCGTCGCCGATTGCCTGGCCGCGGGCCTACCCACGATCGTCAACCGGCATGGCTCCATGACCGAGTTGCCCGATGGCGTGGCATTGGTGCTGCCGGACGTGTTTACCGATGGGGACCTTGGCGCGGCACTGCGCTTGCTGAGCAGCAATGAGACCCGGCGGCAGGCGCTCGGCGCGGCGGGGCGCCGCTATTGGGAAACGGAACTGCATCCCGAAATCTGCGCCAGGCGCTATCACGAGGCGATCGAGGCCAGCCATGCCGCCGGTCCGGCGGCCACGAGCGCGGCGGTCCTGTCCGGTCTCCGTGCGTCGCCGCCCGCACGGGTGTCGTCGCAGGACCTGTTATCCTCGGCGCAGGCGCTGTTGCGCAGCTTCCCCGTGCCGCGTCCGGCAAACCTCCTGCTTGACGTGACGGATTTGGACGCGCTCGGTGCGACGGCTGCCGAATGGGTCCGTGCGCGGTTCGCCGGCTGGCTTCGATCCCATTCGTCAAAGCTGCGCGTGGAACCCGTCCGGGTGGACCGCGGCAGGTTTACGCTCGCCCGAGGGTTTGCCTGGGAGTTGTTGGGACTGCGGCTGCCTCGGCCGCCGGACCAGGCGGCTGACATCGGGCCCGACACCGCGATCCTGTTTACCGCGGCCACCTGGACCGCGGAGCGGCAGGCCGTGCTGCGGGATTGCCGCGGCCGCGGCGCGCGGCTGGTGTTGCTGTTGCCCGACGCCGCCGCGAAAGCGCCGAGCGATGCCGTCGGGCTGGCCGATTCCATGGTGTCCAGGAATGACGCCGAGGCTTTTTTCGACAGCGTCCGCGCGGGTAGCGCCGGGACATGATCGGCTCTTCGGCGCCGGCCTTTGATGCTGGGCAGCATCCCGGCAAGACAGCGGCTGGTCCGTTGCGCACACGATTTGGCCGCTGGCAACGTGATTTCATAGAAAAGCCGCCGCCAAATGCCCGAAGCTGATGCTCTCTCGGAACGCCTGACCGGTCCGAAAAGCGCCAATCGCGCGTTGTCTTGGCAGCGTGTGCGGGGCGGAACCGCGCGGTCGTTTGCGTACCGGACTAGCAATCTGGCAGCCGCGCTCGAATCGATCGAGCCGCTGCCGATCGTCGCGGTGTTTTTGCTCTGCCTGCTCGTGCTGGCCCGCTCCATTCCGCTGGAGCAGGATGCCGACGAGATCCTGTCCACCATCATGTCGCTCCAGAAACTCACGGTGTTCTTCTGGGTGCAGGACCGGTTCGGCAATCTCTTGCCGCTGCTGACGGCCTGGATTCGAAATCCCTTCGACAATCTGCACGTCCAGATCGGTCTCCGATTGATCGCCGGGCTGGCGGCACCGCTGTTCTTCTGTTCGCTCGTGTTCCGGCGGGCCGCCGATGCCTGGCGGGCCACGCTGTTGAGCGATTGCCTGCTGCTGATCGTCGGCAGCGCGGGCGTGATGCATGAGATCTTCGTCGATGCGAGCCCCTATGCCGCGTCGTTTGCCTGCGCCGGGCTGGCCGCGATGGCGCTGCGAGCACCGTCGCGGCGTTTTTTCGGCGGGATGGTGCTGAAACTCGCCGCCGCCGGTGGTTTGCTGGTCGCCTATATCGTCAACTATGGGCTGGTCGTCGTGGCGCTGCCCCTGGTGGTCTTGTTCGCTCTGCTGTTTCCGTCGGTCCATGCGACGCGCCTGCTGGTTCTGCACGTCGTCGCGGCTGCTGTCGGCTCGCTGCTGCCCGAGATCGTTGCGCACGATTTCCATACCGATCTTCGTCTGCAACCCGAGCTTCAGAACTTCGCCCGCTTTGCCGTGGTGATCTTCCAGGCCATAGGATGGTCATTCATTCTGGCTGCTCTTCTGCCGCCCGGCGCGCTTTTGCTTTATCTGAGGCTGTCGCGCAGAGTCCGGGCCTTGCGCCTGTGCCGCATGATCATCGCTGCCATGCTCGGCGTTGCCGTGTTTGCGTTCGGTGTGATCGCATCATCGCGCTGGCTGGCGATGAATGAGTTTCACCTGCGTTATTTCGTTCCCGGCTATCTTCTGCTGATATCCGTCGGAGGGATCGCGCTGTGGCTGCTCGCACGGCTTGCGCTGCGGGATCGCACCGTCCGCGGCGCGGCATTTGTCGGCCTGGCCGTGTTGCTGTTGCTGGGCGCCCACTATCGGCCGCACGCGCGCGGGGTCCCGAGCCCGGACATCATCGGGGGCGACAAGGGCGACATGGCGCGCGCGGTCGCGGCACGCACCATCGCCCGGTCGCTGGACGGGATCGCCGGCGGGTACTGGGATGTCTGGCCGGCCGTGCTGGTCGCGGAGCAATACCGTTACGATATCGGGCGGGTCGGCTTGGACGTAATGGGCATCACCAGCCGCGGCGAGGTACGGCGCTCGGATTTCGCCGCGCGCCTGGCTGCCCAAGGGCGGCTTCGGCTGGTCTGCATCGACCTGCTTCCGGCCGAGTGCGCCGTCCATGTATCGTCGGAGATGGCGATGCCGGAACTCCGCTTCAGCGAGTTTGCCCCGATGGAGGCGATTCCGGGCGATCATCGACTTTGGTTTGTTGAAACAACGTCTTCGGAGATTGCGAAATAGGCGAGAGCACTTGAAACATTGGCAGGGGTGTGCATAATGTTGCTGGTCGTTGTTTCCGGTGATCGCTCTGTGCGCGGAGGGCGGATAAGCGAAGCGCCAGCCGTACCGCAGGAGGCGGAAGACGCTTCGCTTTTGCCGCCCTACGCCGCCTGGACCGGTCAGTCCAACGGGGCGGCGATCGACAGGCGATGACTTCTCTAGGAGCGTTCGTTTTGCGGAATGGTATCGGCGTTAGACGCGGACGGCCGTTGACGGCCATTGGCCAAGTTCTGCTATACCTTATTCTAATGACAGTCAGCCTATGCCTATTTTTTAGATGGCAGATTGGGTCTGATTTCAACCTTTTATTTAGTGACCGAACCGACGGCGTCATAGAAATATCCATACTTGAGCACTGGTTCAATGTCGTTCGGGGCTACGCGCCCTGGTCGACGACATTCTATTTCTTTCCTTACAGGGGAACGCTCGCATTCAACGATGGTTTCTTCCTGTACGGACTGCCCTATTCGCTGTTCAGACGGTTCGGCGCCGACCCGTTCCTCAGCTCTGAGCTGGTCAACGTCGTCCTGCGCATGGTTGCCTTTGCCGCTGCGCAACTCTTTCTCCGCCGCAGCCTCGGTCTTGGCTTCCTGTGGTCGCTGCTCGGCGCGGTATTGTTCACGCTGAGCTGCAACATGGCGATGCGCGCCAATCACGAACAGCTTCTGTCGGTCGGGCTGGTGCCGCTGTTTGCCTGGCTGGTCTGGAACGCGGTGGCGGCGTTCGCCGCGGGGACTCTCAGGCGCTTCACGCTTTGGGCCTCGCTGGCCGCCGTCCTGATGTCCGCGTGGCTCCTCACCGCGTACTACATGGCTTGGTTTACGCTGTTTTTCCTGTGTATCTTCACGTTGCTAGGCGTGCTGACCAATCCGAGAGCGGCGGTGCTTTGGGTGCGGGGGCTGACAAGGCCTTGCTGGATCAGCATGGCGACGGTCGCGGCGGTGTTCGCCGTCAGCGCGCTGCCGTTCCTAATTTTGTACCTACCGAAAGCCGGCGCCTCCGGTATGCACCCGTGGTCGGAGGTTCTACAATACACTGTCCACCCGCTGGATTTAATCCATGTGGGATCGGGCAATTTATTGTATTCGCGGCTGGACGAATTGCTGAACGGTTTCTTCCGGCCGGACATGCCGCGATACAGCGAGCACACCACCGGCCTCACGCCGCTGCTGGTCATTGTGTTCGGGGTTGCCTGCGCAAGTCTCTGGACCAGGCGATCTGGTTCGCGCAGCCGTGCGATCTGGCTGCTGGCAACCACCGCCGTCGTCACATGGCTGCTGACGCTGCGAGTGCACGGCTGGACCCTCTGGGCGGGGGTTTTCGACGTGGTTCCCGGCGCGAAGGCACTGCGTGTCGTCGTGCGATACCAGATCTTCCTCGCGGCGCCGGTCATTGCCGTTGCGGTTGCCTATCTGGCGAGGCAATACGCAAGCGTGCCCAGTCCGCTGCCGGTGATCATCGCCGTCATGCTGGTTGCCGAGCAAGTTACCCTGGTCCAGCCCATCGCGCTCAACCGATCGAATGAGATGGCACGGGTCCTGGCCGTCCCGCCGCCCCCGCCCGAGTGCCGTTCCTTCTTTGTCTCGCACGCGCGGCCGTGGACCGATCTCAGCCCCGATATCGGCGCCATCTACAGTCATAACGTGGATGCCATGCTGCTCGCCGAGTGGTTCCGGCTGCCGACGATCAATGGCTTCAGCACGTTTCGGCCGACCGATTGGGACTTCGTGGGACCGGAACGTCCCGACTACCTGCAGCGCGTGACAAGCTATGTGCGAGCCCACGGCCTTGAGGGTGTGTGCGCGCTGGATCTGGTGACCAACCAATGGGAGAGCGATCCGCTTCGATCGGCCCGGCAGGCGGAGTAGTCTGGTCGGAACAAGCCGGGCTTCACCAGAAGCCGGCGGTCGTTCCGGCGCAGGAACACGCGATCGAAATGGGGCTGGGCTAGCCGTCAGGGTCCGCCGCGACCCGCGCGTTCCAGTCGTCCAGCACATCGGCAAGCGTCTGTTCCCAGGCGATGCCTGGCGCCCAGTCCAGCAGCGCGCGCGCCAGGCCGGCATCGCCGAGCGCCACCGGGATGTCGGTCGTCCGCAGCCGCGCCGCATCGGTCCGAACCTCGACCGGGACGCCGGCCCGGTCGATCAGCCACTGCAGCACGTCGCTGATCCGGCGAGGAACGCCGCTGGCGATGTTCAGCACCGTTCCGGCCGGCAGCCTATCCCCCCGTTCCAGGATTGTTGCATAGGCGGCGCACACGTCGCGTACATCCAGGAAGTCACGCCGCGGGTCCAGCGCGCCCACGTCCAGCACCGGCGGTTGTAACCCGGCGGCAATGCGGGCGACCTGCCGCGCGAACGCCGGGACCACGAAGGACGGCGATTGACCGGGGCCGGTGTGGTTGAACGACCGCGCCCGGACAACGCGAAGCCCGTCCGCCGCCATTGCGCCCAGCGCCAGGTCGGTGGCGGCCTTGGTGGCACCGTAGGTGTTGAGCGGCGCCAGCAGCGCCGATTCATCCAGTGGCGTTCCGGCGCGGAAGCTTGCCCCGTAGGCATCCGCGCTGCCCACCCACAACAATACTGCCTCGGGCGAGGTGGCCCGAAGCGCGCGCGCAAGCCGCAACGTGCCCAGAAGGTTCACCTGCCACGCCGTCTCGGGGTCGTTCTGCGCCGCCGGGATCGCCGCGACGGCGGCCAGATGAACCACCGCGTCCGGCGTGGCGTCCTCGATGGCTGCAGCCGTGGCGTCCGGATCGGTGACGTCGAATGCCGGGGCCAGCATCGCGGCGTCCGGAAAGCGGGCGGCCAGCACCGGCAGCAAGTGCTTGCCGACGAAGCCGGTTGCGCCCGTCACCAGAATGCGGCGGGGCACCCCACGGGGCGGCATCGCGTCAGACCCCGGTGACCGCCCGGGCGCGATGCCGCGCCAGGTCGGCGTCCACCATCTCGGCCACCATCGCCTCCAGCCCGACCTCCGGCGTCCACCCCAGGCGAGTCCGTGCCTTCGTAGCGTCTCCCAGCAGAACCTCCACCTCGGCCGGCCGCATCAGCCGGTCGGCGACGCGCACATGCGCCTGCCAGTCCAGCCCGGCATGCGCGAAGGCGATCCGACAAAGCTCCCGGATGCTGGTGGTGCGGCCGGTCGCGATGACGTAGTCGTCCGGCTGGTCCTGCTGCAGCATCAGCCACATGGCGCGGACGTAGTCCCGCGCATGGCCCCAATCCCGGGTCGCATCGAGGTTGCCCAGCTCCAAGGTGTTCGCCAGCCCGAGCTTGATGCGCGCGACGCCGTCCGTGACCTTGCGGGTCACGAATTCGATCCCGCGTAACGGGCTCTCGTGGTTGAACAGGATGCCGCTGCTGGCGTGCAGGCCGAAGCTTTCGCGGTAGTTCACGGTCATCCAGTGGGCGTACAGCTTGGCGACGCCATAGGGACTGCGCGGATAGAAGGGCGTCGTCTCGCTCTGCACGGCATGCTGGATCTTGCCGAACATCTCGCTGCTGCTGGCCTGGTAATAGCGGGCCTGCGACCGGGCGATGCGCAAGGCCTCCAGCACGTTGGCGGCGCCGAGGCCGGTGACGGTGCCGGTCAGCAGCGGCTGCTGCCAGCTCGCGGCAACGAAGCTCTGCGCGGCGAGGTTGTACACTTCGTCGGGGGCCACGGTCTGGATCACGCGGATCAGGCTCGACAGGTCGGTGAGATTCCCGTCCACCAGCTCGACCCGGTCGAGCACACCCAACCAGCGCAGCCGCTCCCCGATCACATCCGAGGAGGCCGACCGGCGCAACAGGCCGACGACGCGGTAGCCCTTGCCCAACAGGAATTCCGAAAGGTAGGCGCCGTCCTGGCCGGTCACGCCCGTGATGAGAGCCGTTGGCATTGAACTTCCACGTGAGGTGGCTGAAGCGGCTGACTGGTAGAGCATGAGCGCGGCTCGGTAAACCGGATGCCGGGCCAATCGGCGACCGAATGGGGCCCAGAGCGGGGGCGACATACCTCTGGGGCGCGGCCAAAAGGGGGCCGTCCGAATGGGACAGGCGGATGTGAGGAAAGCTGATTGAGACCGCCGGGGGGCGGGTCCGGTATCATCCCCGTGTGATCGAGTCGCGCGCCCTGCCGGCGATCGCCGGATGACTGCCGCCCTCCTTGCGCTGCTGGCCGGGCTGGCCGCGGTCCTGCTGGCGCTGGCCGGGGCTGGGGTTCTGCTGCCGCGACGGAGCGGGGCGCTGATCCGCCTTGGCACGGCCGGCCTCTGCGCTGTCGGCGCCGGGCTGGTGCTGTTCGCCCTGCTGGCCGGCGTCACGCCCGCCACTCTGGGTCTCCCGTTCGGACCGCCAGGCGGGGCTCTGGCGCTCGACCCGCTCGCCGCGCTGTTCCTCCTGCCGCTGCTTGTCTCGGGTGGCGCCGCAGCAATGGCGACCCGCCCATCGCCTGGCTTGCCGGCGGTGCTGGCCGCCCTGGTCCTGACGTTGCTTGCCGGGGATGCGTTCACGCTGGCGTTTGGCCTCGGGCTGGGGGCGGTGCTGGGCTGGGGACCGAAGCTGTTGCACCGCCAGCAGGCCGTCCCCGCGGCAGCGCGCCGCGGACTGATCGCGGCCGTTGCCGCCGCGGCCAGCCTGGTCGCCGCACTGGCCCTGGTGTCACCGGCCTTCGCCGCACTGCGGGCCGCTCCGCCGGAGGGCTGGCGGGCGACGGGAGTTCTGGTGCTGGCCCTGCTGGGCGGTGGCATCCTGATGGGCCTGGCGCCGCTGCACCGCCTGCCCGTGCGGCTGCAGCGAGCGGCCCCCGCCGAGCCAGCCGCGCTGCTTTCGCCGCTGTCCGCGATGCTGGGGATCTATCTGCTGATCCGCATCGTGTTCGATTGTTGCGGCCCAGGACAGCCGCTGTGGTGGGGCGTGCCCCTGCTGGTGCTGGGCGCGTTGACCGCCGTGGCGGGGGGCTTGCAGGCGGCCGAGCAGCCGTCGCTCGAGCCCATCATCGCCGGGTTCGGCGTGCAGCAGGCCGGTCTGGCGGCGGTCGGGCTGGGCGTCGCGCTAATGGCGCGGGCGGAGGACCTGCCGGCGCTTGCCGCGCCGGCGGTCGCGGCGACACTTCTGCAGGCCGGCGTGATGGCGCTGGGACAGGTCCTGGGGTTGCTTTGCGCCGCCGCGGTGCATGAGGGCGCCGGATCGCGGCGGCTCGACCGGCTGGGCCGTCTGAT
>Ga0302319_10012840_pt1 | contig 15745 bp, 10 predicted proteins | sample Bog_T0_2_FD_203319 | JGI IMG/M metagenome (GOLD analysis project Ga0302319, IMG submission 203319) | Peat permafrost microbial communities from Stordalen Mire near Abisko, Sweden - Bog_T0_2 | ecosystem: Environmental > Terrestrial > Soil > Wetlands > Peat | place: Sweden: Abisko, Stordalen Mire...
ATTCTAACCAACAACTTCGACGCCGAATACGGCAACTACGCCGGGGCGCAGATCAACGTAGTCACCAAGTCGGGCACGAACCAGTGGCACGGGAACGTATTCGAATTCCTGCGCAACACCGATTTGAATGCGAAGAACTACTTCGATGTCGGGAACCGCGGTGCGTATCACGAGAACGAATTCGGAGGCACATTCGGCGGTCCGATCAAGAAAGACAGGATCTTCTTCTTCGCCGACTATCAGGGCGATCGCGTGATTCAGGCTCATCCCGAAACCATCGCGAATGCCCCCAGCGCAGCGGAAGAATCGGGTGACTTTTCGGCGGTGTCCGACGGGTTGACGGGGATCGTCCAAGGCCCAGCCTTCGCGACCCAACTGTCATCAGAATTGGGCTACCCAGTCAGTGCGGGAGAGAATTACTACACGCCGGGATGCACTACCTCGACATGCGTTTTTCCCAACGCATTCATCCCGATCAGTGGCCCAAACAGCGTTCTCTCACCCATCTCTGCCAACCTCTTGCCCTTTATTCTTCCAGCAAACAATGCCAACGGCAGCTATTCCACGAGTGCCGGTAAAGTGAATCTTACCGACAACAAATTTAGCGGGCGGGTGGACGCCAACTCTGCATTCGGTCTGATATCCGGCTACATCTATTTCGACCGCTTTAACCGCGTCGATCCTTACTGGTCGGGAAACGCACCACTCTATCCGGGCTTTTCAATCGATGGCAAGGGCCACACATACAACATCAACATCGGCGATACAAAAACGATCAGTCCCACGACCGTCAACGAATTTCGGCTCGGCTATTTTCGCTTGAATACCACACTCAATCGGCCGCTGGGCGGAACCGGAACAACACTCGCCAATCTTGGATTTGCCTCAGGAGCGGGCGGCGCACCTGGAATATACGTCGGAACACCCAGTGTTGAAGGGATTCCCGAGATCGACTTCAACAACTATGTTATCGGCGTGCCCAGCCGTCCCAACGACCTGATCGACAACATTTACCAGGTGCTCGATAATTTCAGCAAGATTGTTGGCACGCACACCATTAAGTTCGGCGGCCAATTCCATTTTAACCAGCTCGAGGAAAATCTTTCGAACGTTGCCAACGGCAACTTCTTCTTCGGCACGAACTTCAACGGCGGCACCAGCGAGACGGGAATTGATTTCGCCGACTTCCTGCTCGGTGCGCCCAGTTCCTATGTGCAAGGCCAGTCCTACCCATCCTATGGCCGCAGTTTCTACATGGGTCTTTACGGCCAGGACAGCTGGCGCGTTAAGTCGAATCTGACGCTAAACTACGGATTGCGCTACGACGTCAGCTCGCCATGGTGGGAAAAGTACAACGAAATTCAGACCCTGATTCCGGGCGAGCAATCGGTGGTGTTTCCCGGTTCGCCTGTGGGGTGGGTCTTCCCAGGCGATCCCCACGTTCCCCGTACTTTGGCGCCGACTCGTTGGAACAACTTCGGACCCCGCATCGGTTTAGCCTATTCGTTCGGGGATCACGGCGGCTGGCTGGGTAAGATTCTGGGAAAACCGGGTGAGTCGAGCATTCGTGCCGGATATACCATTTCTTATTCCGCCTTCGAGGGTGCGACCGACTTCAACGAAATCGGCGATGCCCCATTCGGCGACTACACCGGGCAATACAATTCCACTTTTGCTGCTCCGTTCACCAACCGCCTAACCGGCGCTTCGATTACGAATTTCTTCCCAGTCGCGGCGCCGCCGAAGCATCCGTCTCCGAGCAATCCCGCAGACAAGCTACCCCCCTACGACACACTAGCCGATTTTTACAATGCCTTCGGCACGGTTGGCAGTTCGCCCGCGTTTTACAACGGGAATCGTTTGCCGTATGCAGAGAACTACGAGCTTTCTCTGCAACGGCAAATTACCGGCAAGGATCTGCTGACCGTCAGCTACGTCGGTACGCAGGGACACAGACTGCTTTCCTCGGAATCCGCGAACCCCGGCAGCCCAGCAGCGTGTTTGAGTGTAAGCCAAGCCAGTGAAGTTGTTCCCGGCACACCGACTTGCGGTCCGGGTGGAGAAAACGGCGTTTACCAGCCGGTTGGCGGCGGATTGATCATCGGCACCCGACAGAATTTCCCCGGCGTGAACAACCCGACCCTTGGTCCAATTGTGCCGATTGGTAACGATTCGTACTTCATCACCGCGGGCAAGTCGTCGTATAACTCGGCCCAAATCAACTTCCGCCACACTTCAGGCCGCTTGCAGACGTTGCTCGCCTACACCTACAGTAAGTCTCTGGATATTTCCTCGGGCTATGGCGAACAGTTCAATCCGATCAATCCCAATTTGAGTCGCGGCTTGTCGGCCTTCGACGCCACCCACAACTTTGTTGTCAGCTACAATTACGCGCTGCCGGTCGACTTGCTAGGCGGTCCGAAGAAACTCACCAGCGGATGGACAGTCAGCGGGATCACCAGTTTCGCCACCGGACTTCCCGTGACGCTGGTGGAAACCGACGATCACTCGCTGCTGGGGACCGCGTTTGGCGGTCCGATCGTACTGCCTGTGGATACTCCGGATCAGGTGGCTCCGTTGCACATCATGAACCCCCGAGACACGCCGAACCATTTGTATTTCAATCCCGGGGCGTTTGCGCCGTCAGCGATCGGGCTCGAAGGGAATGCCAGGCGGACATTTTTTCATGGGCCTGGAGTCAATAACTGGAACCTGGCGCTCCACAAAGATACGAGATTAACCGAGCGCCTGAATCTCCAGTTCCGAGCCGATTATTTTAACGTATTCAACCACGCTCAGTTCGCAACCCCAAGCGGCATCTTGTCCGGAACCTTCGGGCAGGTTACCCAAACGTCACAATTGCCGCGTACTGGCCAACTATCGCTGAAACTTGATTTCTAGAGGGGGCACGCTGTTAATCCACTACGGGGGACTTTCTCAGTCCCCCGCATTTTTCTCACAACCCGCATAACGCAACGAAATCTCGCAGCTCGCATTAACATTATTCCAGGTGTAAATCCTTAGATTTATGCCCGCGCAGCAACGACATAAAGTCATCATTCGAGGTCATCTTATGGCAGACGTAGCATCGCAATTTCAATTCGCGTGCGCGCCCGATAGTTGGGGCGTGCTTGACTATCCTGGGCCATCATGGAATCAGTCGTACGAGAAAATGCTCGACGAGATGGTTGTGGCCGGTTACACCGGTACCGAACTGGGCCCCTATGGATTTTTCCCTACCGATCCGACCGTCTTGAAGCCCCAACTCGACAAGCGCAATCTCAAACTGTTGGGCTCGTTCGTGCCCGTCGTATTAAGTGACCCCGCTTCTGCCGGAATTGCGGTCGAACACATTCGCAAGGTCGGCGACTTGCTATCGACCTTGAAAGCGCCGTTTCTGGTTTTGGCGGATGCCCAGTCCGACGCGCGTAACCGCATCTCTGGACGCGTGCCTGCCGACGGCAGCGCCGGCCTCACCCCGACTCAGTGGAAGAACGTCGCCAAAGTGGTAGAGGAAGCGGCGAAGGTGTCGTCGGAGTTCGGACTGGACCTCGTTTTCCATCCTCACGTTGCCACTTATGTTGAAACTCCGGAAGAATGCGAGCGTTTTTTTGACGTGACGTCCCATACCGGCGTCGGCCTGTGCCTGGATACAGGCCATTGCGAGTATGGCGGCGGAGATACCGTTACCGAAGCTGCCAAATTCGCGAGTGTGTTGCGCTTTCTGCATATTAAAGATGTCGACAATAAGATTCTCGCCGAAGCTCGGCGCGACAGGCTCACCTTCGAACAGGCCATCGAGAGAAAGACCTTTACGATCATCGGAGACGGTTCCATCGATTTTCCAGGATTGTTCCGACTGCTGCAGAAGAACAACTATTCTGGCTGGATGGTGATCGAGCAGGACGTCACCTTCGGAGCTACGGTGATCCCACCGGCCGAGAGTGTCGCGGCCAGCCTGCGCTACCTGAAGGGCATAGTGCGCGACTTGGCGACGACATCGGTGCGTTGAGATAACGAACCAATCAGCGTTCAGGGTCGCTCTCAACACCGCATTCTCAGAGTCGCCGAAGGTCTTTGACGGGATGGACCCTGATTGAAAGTTGAAAGTTCCGCGGCACCAACGAAACCTGAGAAGTTGCCGCGGAGCCTCGGCCTCCTTAGCGCCATCTCTATCAACATGTCGGCCATGGTGGGGACCGGCCCTTTCATCACCGTCCCCGCAATCCTCGCAACGCTTGGTGGACCGCAATCTCTCATAGCGTGGGGCGTCGGCGCACTGCTCGCTATCGCCGATGGCCTGGTGTTCGCCGAACTCGGCGCTTCCATCCCCGCGTCTGGCGGTTCCTATATTTTCTTGCGGGAGTGCCTCGGCCGCCAACGCTGGGGTCATATGATGGCCTGGATCTTCGTCTGGCAATTTCTCTTCAGCGGCACCCTCGAAATTGCCACCAGCACCATCGGGATGGCCGAATACACCGGCTTTCTCTGGCCCAAACTCCTTGCCTACCGCTGGGGCGTGAAATTTCTCGCCGTGGCCATCACCTCCATCGCCATGTTCGCGCTTTACCGCAAGATTCAAGACATCGCTCGTCTCATGGTCGCCCTTTGGGTCGGAATGCTGCTCACCGCGGCGTGGGTCATCTTCACCGGCATGACTCATCTCAATCCCAAACTGCTCTTCGATTTTCCGCCCGGAGCGTGGCAAATCGGATTGCCCTTCCTACTCGGATTGGGCAACGGCACCATGCTCGTCATGTTTAATTTCCTGGGCTATTACCAGATCTGCTATCTGGGGGATGAAGTTAAGAAACCGCAGCGCGTTATTCCTTTCAGCATTATCTTTTCGATTTTGATCGTCACGGCAATCGATTTCCTGCTATCGGTGAGTTTCACGGGGGTGGTGCCGTGGCGCGAAATGATTCAGCCGGGATCGCAAGCCTTCCAAGCCATCGGCTCGGTTTATATGGAGAAGATCGGTGGCCATTCGGCCTCCGCTCTGATGACCGTGATGGTCATCGTCACGGCATTCGCTGCGACTTATTCCATGATGCTCGCCTACTCTCGCATCCCCTATGCCGCCGCTCTCGATGGCGCATTCTTCCGCTGGTTCGCGAAACTCCATCCCAAAAAGGACTTCCCCCACCGTTCCCTGCTGCTCGTCGGCTTTCTTGTAATCATCGCCTGTTTCTTCGATCTCGTGCAGATCATCACCGCACTAATGCTGGCCCGTATTCTCTCGATGTTCGTAGCGCAGATTATCGGTCTGCTGATCTATCGCAAATTCCAACCGGATGCGCCTCGCCCGTTCCGCATGTGGCTGTATCCTCTTCCGGCGCTCTTTGCGCTCGTTGGCTGGCTGGGAGTGTTCGTAACTCCGGCTTTTCAACCGGGAGGATGGCTATTCATGGCTTATGCCTTTGGAACAATCGGCTTGGGATTCGCAGCTTATCTAATACTGGCGTGGAGGAAACGCGACTGGCCGTTCGCGGGGAACGATCTGCCGGGCCCGTCAACACAATAGCGAGAAAGTCTCATCGGAGAATGGGCGGAGCTTCAGCGTTTCCTCTAACCGTTTTGACCGCTTACCGTCGCGACACCTGCGACGGGGCGAATGAGTGAAAATATGCGAGATGTTTCCGCGCCTCTCCTCGACCTGATGCATCCAAACATTACGCTGAGAAAGAGTATCCACACTTATGATTCACTTGTTTGATCCGCTCGCAATTCGCGATGTTACTTTTGCCAACCGCGTATTCGTTTCGCCGATGTGCGAATACTCCAGCACCGACGGATACGCGACTGACTGGCATTTGGTACATCTGGGCACCCGGGCAGTCGGCGGGGCTGGACTGATTCTTACCGAAGCGACCGCAGTTCTTCCCGAAGGCCGGATCAGCCCGCACGACCTCGGCATCTGGTCCGACGACCATATTGAGCCGCTGTCTCGTGTCGTCCGGTTTATTCATGAGCAAGGGAGCGTGGCCGGAATGCAGTTAGCGCACGCCGGACGCAAGGCCAGTACCTACCGGCCATGGGATGGTAATGGAGCGATCTCTGAAAGCGATGGCGGATGGACCAATGTCGTTGCGCCAAGCGCCGTACGGTTCGCGGATCACTATCCGATGCCCAAAGAACTCTCGATCGATGCGATCCAGAACATCGTTTTTGCGTTTGCCGCCGCAGCCCGTCGGGCCTGCGAAGCGGGATTTCGCGTCATCGAGATTCACGCTGCTCACGGATATCTGCTTCACGAGTTTCTATCCCCGCTCAGCAATCGACGAACAGATTCCTACGGCGGCTCGTTTGAAAATCGCACTCGAATCCTGCGCGAGACGGTAGCCGCCGTTCGCAGTTCGTGGCCAGAGCGAGCGCCGCTATTCGTTCGCATTTCGGCAACCGAATGGGTCGAGGGCGGTTGGGATGTTGAGCAGTCGGTTGAACTCGCGGGCCAACTGAAGCCACTCGGCGTAGACCTGATGGATTGCTCGTCCGGAGGCAATGTGCCTCACGCGCAGATTCCGGTCGGTCCCGGCTATCAAACGGCATTTGCGGATCAAGTGCGCCGTGAGGCCAACATTCTGACCGGCGCGGTCGGGATGATCACTTCCTCCATTCAGGCAGAACAGATTATCACTACCGGACAGGCAGACGCCGTCATCATTGCTCGCGAATTCTTACGCGATCCCTACTGGCCGTTGCGGGCAGCTCGCGAACTCGGGCAACGGGTTTCGTGGCCGGTCCAATATTTGAGGGCCGCTCCCGAAGGCTCGCAGGCTCGTATTGCCGTAGACCTGAAAACCCTTGATTCCTGCTTGTCGGAACAACACGCAATTCCCGGACGCTGAGTTTGTGGGGTGTAATGGCGCGTTCGGCAACCCAGCGACGAATCATCGGTCGGGTGTCAACCCGTATCCAGCGCGCCTAACCCGGATTGCCGGGACGCGGAACGGTTTCGCAAAGTCGCTATTTCCTCGCCGTCTTGTACTTTCGGTGCGATGGGTTGTTAGTTGCTGGCTCCCGCACCGAGACGCTGCGCTTCCGCACGCTGTTGCTCGGCGTCCACACGGCTTCCCATTTGATCGTAAATCTCGGCAAGCCATAGGTGCGGAGTGGGATCTCCAGGCTCCATCAGTGCGGCCCGCTTGAGGTTTCGTATTCCCTCTGCGGGATTTCCAGATCGTGCGAACGACTGACCGAGAATAAGGTAACTGCCGTAGTCATTTGGGTCGTACTGCAGGACGACTTTACATTCCTTGATGGCGTCGAGGGGACGATTGGTGCGGGCGTAGGCCAATTGCAGAAAGCTGTGGGCCTCCACGGCATTCGGTACTCTCTCGCTGAGTTTTTCCAGCACAGGAATTGCGCCGTTGAAGTCTTGCGCCATGATGAGGGATTTGCCGAGCAGGAAACGAAGTCCATTCGAGTCGGGATCCATTTGCAAAGCCTTCGTCAACGGAGGGACTGCTTGGAGGAATTCCTGATTCCGAATCAGCCATGTACCTAACTTTTGGTAAAAAGACGAAGTAGGGTTCTTGGCGATAACTTGATCGAGAAGCGCAATCGACTCGTCGGCGTGCTGATCCTGCTGCAACAGTTCCGCGCGGTGAATCATATTGGCAATTTGGATATGGTCTTTCGGATCTGGTCCTTCGTCGGGCGCAATTTTCGAGTTACCGCCAGACGAAGCCATATATCCGAGGGCTCCCAGTTTTTCCTGGGCGGAGGTATCCAGAACGGGCTTGGGAACCTCGCGGGTACTGACAGTTTTGTCGCGGAGAGAACGAAGTTCGCGCGCCAGGGTATCTGCGACCGCCGTCGACGCCGCAGCGAGGTTATTGTCGGCGTCCGGGTCAACTGCTTCGTCGTAAAGTTCGCGGCGGGGAGCCTGGACGTAAAGGTACTTTCCCGACCGCAAAGATTGGAGAGCGCTCCAGCCAAAAGTATCGTGCGAATACTCAGCCTGGGCATAGGCAGGGCGATCACGCCACGGTTGTGAATCCGGTTCGGGCGCGGCGGCCTTAGCCGTCATCAGAGCCAGCAGCGATTCTCCTTGCATCTCCGGTGGGATTGCGATGCCTACCCTTTGGAGCAGTGTGGGCATTACATCAACCAGTTCCACTCTCTCTTCAATCTTTTTTCCGCCGGATGCGTTGTGCGGAAGCTTGATCAGCAATGGGACGTGAATCGTTTCGTCATAGAGAAAAACTCCATGTGTATCTTCTCCGTGAGCGCCGAGCGACTCTCCGTGATCGGCCATTACTGTGACGATTGCACTATCCAATACACCACGCATTTTCAATTGTCGAAGCAACTTGCCGACCGCGTTGTCTTCATATTCAATTGCGCCGTCGTACGGAGCAGAGGAGTGGCGTGTTTTGTATGGTTCAGGCGGATCGTAGGGATCGTGGGCGTCGTATAAATGGATCCAGACAAAAAATGGCCCCCGCGGATGTTTGCTCATCCAAGTCAGCGCGTGAGCCACCACTTCCGCGCCGCGGCGTTGGACGGTACTATAACGATCCTCGCCTGGGCCTTCGTAGTGGAAGCCCGCATCGTAGAGATCGAATCCGCGGTCAAAGCCGGGGGCGTAGGGCGGCTCCGGCTGAAGAACGATGGCACCGATAAACGCCGCCGTGTGATAACCGTGCTCGCGCAAGATCTGCGGACCGTAGGGCAGATCCCGGGCGAGGGGCGTTTGCATATCGTTCACTTGATGAAACTGCGGATAGGTTCCGGTCAGGATCGTGGCGTGCGAAGGAGGCGTAAGTGGAGCTTGAGCATAGGCTCGCGAGAAGACGACCGACTGCCGGGCCAAGGCGTCGAGGTTCGGGGTCAAATTCCGCGTCGAGCCTAGGAATCCCATACGGTCAGCGCGGGTGGTGTCGAGCGTGATTAAGATAATGTTCGGAGATTTCGGAGGCGAAGAAGCCGGCAGGGTCGCGGCCATCGCTGCCGTGGCGAAAGCAGTAATGAACACCAGTCCACGAATTGCAACCATGGCGATCCTCATCATCATCATTGCTGCGGTGTAAAGCGATTGCTGTCAGGAGCAGCGTCAGGCGGGACGAGAGAAGAGGGCTGTGCTACCGCTCCTAAACGTTCGGCTTCGGACCTCTCCTTCAATGCGTCCGCTTCGCGTCCTAAACTCTGGTATGCATCTGCCAACGCGAGATGAGGCGCGGGCTTGCGAGGTTCGCCCGCGATTGCTTTCTGCAACGGAGCGATTGCGCCCTGAGGATCGCCAGTCTTCAGCAAAGCACGCCCGAGATTGACGTTGGCCCCAAAGTTCTCCGGCAAGTAGTGCAGTACTGTTCGGCATTCCTTGATGACATCTTGCATGCGGCCAGCCCTGGTATAGAGGACAATCAGATAAACGTGTGAGTCGACCATATTCGTTTCGGTCTTCGCGACGTGTTCGAAAGCGGTCGTTGCTGATTCGTAATCTCCGGACTGCATCAAGGCGCGGCCTAGATTCATTTCAGCGTGACTGAATCCCGGATCCAATTTAACGGCTCTCTGCAATTCCGGTACCGCGCTGGCGTAATCGTCTTTATCCAAATAGCAACCGCCAAGAAAGAAATGGAGCAGCGAGATATTGGGCGAGGTCACGAGGGCCTTTTTGAGCTCTGGAATGGCCTTGTCGCAACGGGTAATTGGCGGAAAATTCTGGAGGAGATTGTTAATTCGAAGAACGGTGTTTGCGATCTGGATTTTGTCCTTGGGGTCCGCTCCCTCTTCTCCCGGAGCGGAGTAGGGCGAGTCGGCGCGCGCTGCCATGTATCCCAACACGGCTAGCTTCTTGATTTTGGCTTCATCCATTCGCGCTTTTGGCGTTTGCTGGGTGTTGGTGGTTGAGAGTAGGAAGTCGTTCAGCTTAGCTGAGAGCGTATCAGCGATGGCACGGGAGGCCGAAGCGAGATTGTGCGTACTCTCGGGATCCAATCGATCCTGGTAGAGTTCACGACGAGGTGCCTGAATAAAGAGATACTTGCCGGTGCGCAAGGACTGTTCAGAGCTCCAGGCAAAGGCGATGTGCCCGTAATCGGCCTGGGAGTAGGCGCCCCGATCTTGCCAAACCTCGGCCGCGGCGTGGCCAGCATCCGTGGCGGGTTCCAGGAATCCAAGAAGGGATTGCCCTTGCACTTTTCGCGGCACCGCGATGCCGGCCGACCCCAGCAGAGTGGGCATGATGTCCGCGAGTTCCACGCGATCTTCGATCCGCTTTTGGGCTGCGGCGCCTCGCGCCAGCTTGATCACCAGGGGCACATGAATAGTTTCGTCGTAGACGAAAATTCCGTGAGTGTCTTCTCCGTGAGCTCCGAGGGATTCTCCGTGATCGGCGGTCAATGCCACCACCGTATCATCGTAAAGGCCAGCGGCTTTCAATTGGCCGAAGAACTTTCCCATCACGGAATCCACATAGGCGATCTCGCCGTCATAAGGAGTTTTCGCGTAGCGGCTCTTGTAGGGTTCGGGAGGATCGTACGGGTCATGGGGGTCGAACAGGTGGACCCACATGAAGAACGGGCCTTGTTGGTGCTGCTGGAGCCAGGCGAGCGCGTGCTCAACCACTTCCCCGCCGCGGCGCTCGACAGTTTGATAGCGAGTCTTCGGGGTGTAGGCGTCCCAACTAAAACCGGCGTCGTAGGTGTCGAATCCGCGCTCAAAGCCAGGCGTTCCCCACTTGAAATCGACCGCGATCGATCCGACGAATGCGGCGGTGGAATAGCCGTGGTCTTTCAAGATCGCGGGCAAGTAAGGAAGATCCTCCGAGAGTGGGATGGGGAAGATCAGAACCTGATGATATTGGGGATAGGTGCCGGTGAGGATTGTCGAGTGCGAAGTGGGTGTGAGCGGAGCTTGCGAGTAAGCGCGTGTGAAAACAGCCGAATCACGGGCAAAGATGTTGAGGTTGGGAGTCAAGCCACGTTTCGAACCGAGGAAATCCATACGGTCGGCGCGGGTGGTATCGAGGGTGACCAGGATGATGTTGGGATGCACGGGAGAAGCCGGCTTGGCATCCGGAGAGGAGGATTGCGAGTTGGGAGTATCGGCTGCGAACGCCCGGACGACAAGGGCGGCAAGCATCAAAAAACGATTTACACACATCATGATTGGCCGGATCGACGGAAAGATTGGATCTGATTTTACACAATTGGCGAAACTCAAACTTGTTTTGCTAGGCGGACATCAGACGTGCCAGGTGCCGACCACGCTACTTCGTTTGCGGGGATGTGGCAATCTTCGCTTTTGGTGTCGAGCCCATCTTTTTCATTCCGGCCATCGTCTGGCACTTGTCTGGAAATATGAAGAGAGTGGGATCCTGAGGCCCGATCTTCACGTCTTTATATCGGATCACCCAAGGATAGGCGTGGTCGCGGCGGTTTTCGATTTTGATCGGGAAACCCTGCAGGTCGTCCGCCTCGCTCACGCGAAAATGTACCACCACCGGATTCTTTGGGTTGTGAATGATGAGATCCTCCACGTGGCATGGATGGCCGTCGACGGTCGCCTCGCCAATCGGAATCCGTTCATAAGTAATGGCAGGGCCGGTTACGAAGAAGGGAAAACTCAACTTGTAGGCGGAAGGAGACTCGAGGCATCCGCGGGACGAGACGGAGTGGGTTTGCTGCTTCGCAAGATCCGTAACAAAATATTCCGGCAAGTCGGCATCGCCCTGCATCCGCATCAGGTTGCCGGAACGGTAAATGAACCGGTCTTCGGTCATGCCGGGCAGAGGTCCCCCGGTTTGAATGGCTGAGAAGTTTTGAAAATGATCCAAAGGAGACTCTGCGCTTGCTGGCGCGGAATTGGGCGGAAAGGTCTGCGACGGAGAACTTTGTGCCCATAGGTTCGCGACTAGACAGGCAGCAAGCATCAAAGCTGCGCTACAGCGATGCGACATCAGCCCCACCAGAACAATCCTCAATGACTTACCTTTTACAAGTTTCGCTCGAGACGACGGTCTGCGAAAAAACAAGGCAGGCCACCGGCAACGTACGATCATAGATGAATCAGGATAGAAGAAGAAAGCCATGCCGGGTCGCGACATGGCTTCAAAACAAACACACTAGCTGTCTGTTTAGTTTTTCTGTCGAATCGAGGGGCCTTTTGTTGCTTGAGAGCCAGCTTTTCCGGGTACGGAGCAGGAGAGGAAACCCTGGTTGCCGCCGACGTAGAAGCCGCTAAATGCCGCAGCGCCGACCCAGCCATACTTGCCCTGATACTGCCCATACCGATTCTGCTTGTTGCAGGTCAGACGGGTGAAGACCGTCCATTGTGCATAGGGGTCGCCGCTAAGGACGGCATAGATACTGTCGCCATAGATAACACCAGCGCCACCCGTTGGCTGACCATCGGGGGGAATGCTCGCGCTGAAGCCGGAAACAGTAGAGTTTACGCCCGCGCCGCAAGCGCTAAGGTTGTCGAGCCCGCCCCACGCGCCGTTGCCGGAAGACGTTAGTTGTTCATAGTTGCAGTAGAGGCCGCCACCGATCGACGCAAACCCGAAAGTTTGTGCTGAGGCGAACGTGCAGCCGAGGATACACAAAGCGATTACCGCTAGGGTTTTCATGTTCACTGGGTTTTCTCCTGGAGGAAGTTTTTTTTTGAGAGACCTTCCGCGAGGAAATTACACGAAAACTTGTAATCGCGCCATACATTAATCACCTGACGCGCGAAATTAGCCGCTCTGTTATTGAAGTGCGCAATATATTTCACTCCGGCGCCAACTTTTCAAGCGTTTGAACGCGCCGAACGTCAAAGCGCTTTGAATCTGAGGCGCGAGCGATTGTGGCGCTGACCATCCCAACGTTTTTTCGATTCAGGACACCGGCGAATATGACGGCGCGCCAGAGAGTTGTCGGATTTGTTCCTGGTGGACGGCGTGCGGTAGCCGGACGAGCAACCGCAAAATGACCAATCTGTATTCAGTCCATTCTACTCAGCACTCTTTTTTCAGTTCCCCACGGATGGCTTTCAGAGGCTGGGTGGTCTCGGGGTTCTCCATTTGATGCGGGGGGCCGACGGGCACGAATATCACTCGGCCGTCCGGTTTGCGAGGGTGGTCAACGACCGCTGCGCCGGGCGAGTATTCCTTTAAATGCGCGGACGAGATGTAAGTGATTCTTGTGGGTAGGAGCCCAACGGCGAAAGAAGCGTCAACAGCACGCCCGAATTTACAAGCCCGCACTCGCGCCTAAACCGATGCGTCATTCTTTGCGCTGAGCTTGGGGCGCTCAAACTTCGATGAAAGAGGGAGCCGCAGCCTGCATTCGCAGACTTTATCTATATCCTCTGATACGCATACTACCAGCCCCTAGTTTGGAGCATCTGGGATTCATCCAGGCCCGAGACGGCTAGGCCTTTCATGGCTCCTACCAAGTCTTCGCTGACGGCTAGTAGGACTTTGGGATCTCTGTAGTGGGTTGCGGCTTGGACTATCGCTTTAGCGCGCTTTTCGGCTTCGATGGGGTCGGCGAATTCGGTGGAGTTCTTCATGAAGATTCCGGAGCCTACGAAGACGGCTTCGGCTCCAAGTTGCATGACGAGGCTCGCGTCGGCGGGAGTGGCGATTCCTCCGGCGGAAAAATTGGGGACGGGGAGCTTGCCTTCTTTGGCGACCATACGGATCAGCTCGTAGGGAGCTCCGTGCTCTTTGGCTTTGGCGTAGAGTTCTTCTTCGCCTAGAACGGTGAGAATGCGCATTTCTTGCACGATCTGGCGGATGTGGCGGACGGCGTGGACTACGTCTCCGGTGCCGGCTTCGCCCTTGGTACGAATCATGGCGGCGCCTTCGGCGATGCGGCGGAGGGCTTCGCCCAAGTTGCGGGCTCCGCAGACGAAGGGGACTTTGAAGGCGTGCTTGTCGACGTGGTGGGCTTCATCGGCAGGGGTGAGGACTTCGGACTCGTCGATGTAGTCGACGCCGAGTTCTTCGAGGATTTGCGCCTCGGCAAAGTGACCGATGCGGCACTTGGCCATGACGGGAATGTCGACGGCGGCCATGATTTCGCGGATGACTTTGGGCGAGGCCATGCGGGCGACTCCGCCTTCGGCGCGGATCTGCGCGGGGACGCGTTCGAGGGCCATGACGGCGACGGCGCCGGAGCGCTCGGCGATTTCGGCTTGGAGGGCGGTGGTGACGTCCATGATGACGCCGCCCTTGAGCATCTCGGCGAGTCCGGTCTTGAGGCGAAGGCTGGTGTTTTTGTGTCCGTTATTCTGCGACATGGTGTTTACTCTTTTCCGGGAACAGGGATAGCCTTCGGCGTTCAGCCGTCAGCCATCAGGTGAAGCACGTACAGACGTGGAATCTTGTTGCCCTGCCCTATTTTACAGGGCGTTCGCGATTTGCGGAACCCCGGAGTGGCTGCTGTGCCGGCCGTTCCTCCTTCGGAATGCGCCGGGCACCCAGCCAGCGTTCAATGACGCTGAAAAAGCATGCGGCACGCAGGTGAACTGCTACTTCGATTCATCGATTCCGAAGGTGTAGATGCTGTCGCCGACGACAATACCGTACTCACCCGCAGCCAGCCGTTCGTCGGCGGAGAATTGGTAGGCCGAGCCTCCCTTGTATTTTGAGACGGTGATCGGCAGACCTGCCATTGGGGTTGAGTTGCGCTGGTTTCCTTTCTCGTAAGCGAATTCCCGCTTCTTGCCGGACTGGGTGAACTTGTACAGCCGGGGCACCGTTGTGGCGTCGAACACAAACACGACCTTGTCCTGACTCGGAATACGCAACTCGGATGCATTGCCCTGGACCTGGGCGCTGATTATGAATGCATTGGTGAAAGAAACGGTGGGGGCTCCCTTGTGTTCTTTGTATGGTTCTTTGGGGAGCTTCTTCAGTTCATGCGCAGTATGGTCGAGGTAAAACGGCACCGCGACGACTTCGGGTGGTGGAGGCAATTGAGCATCCTGCGCGGGCACAGAACTGGCAAGAATGATCGAGAGAATGAGTAAGTTAATAATTTTCATGCGCTCATCTTAGTAGAGCAACCCGGCTTGCCGCAATGACGGCGGGGTCACCTCTCCACGAACTTTCCGAACATCTTGTGGGGATCGATGGCGATGAAGACGCCTTGGCTGCGGGCGAGGACTTCGTTTTTTCCGTTGAGGATCTCGGCGATGTTGATGTGCTTGCGGCCTTCTACGCTGAGTTCGCGGGATTCGACGTGCAGGGGCTGCTTCAGGGGCACGGGCTTCAGATATTTGACGGTGATTTCGGAGGTTAGGGCAACGACGTTGCGCAGCTTATTTACTTTGCCCATAGCTTCGTCGAGGATGGTGGCGATGATGCCGCCGTGGCAGTGTCCGGGCGGTCCGGTGTAGCGCTTGGCGAGGCGAAATTTGCAGACAAAACAGGCGCGCGCTTCGTCGTAGGTGAAGCGCAGACGCATGCCGTCGGGATTGCCGGTGCCGCATCCGAAGCAGTGGTTCTTTTGGAGTTGCATGTAACGAGTGTTGTGTCCGGCTTCGGGGGAGGCGTCTTTCGGGCGGGTTGGGCGCTTGGCGGGAGACTTTCTGGCGGGCATGTGAAGATTCTATCGCGAGGCGGGATGGCGGCTGTGTATGATGGCTAGCGAAAATTCGAGTGGGATTGAGGAGGGCGAATGGCACGTGCTGCGAAGGAGCAAGGTCCGTATTCGGTGCATCCGGGAGTGGCGCAGACGGAGAAGTGGGTGAACGAGTTGCCGCAGAAAACTGGACGATCGCTCGAGGAGTGGGTGACGCTCATTCA
>Ga0302319_10012842_pt1 | contig 15744 bp, 10 predicted proteins | sample Bog_T0_2_FD_203319 | JGI IMG/M metagenome (GOLD analysis project Ga0302319, IMG submission 203319) | Peat permafrost microbial communities from Stordalen Mire near Abisko, Sweden - Bog_T0_2 | ecosystem: Environmental > Terrestrial > Soil > Wetlands > Peat | place: Sweden: Abisko, Stordalen Mire...
CTCCGCAGAGGAACAGGCGCAGCAGTGTTGCCTCACGCACCTCGTCGTGCTCTTTAGGGAATATCAATACTGCCCTTACGGCACCCTAATATCTGTTCGCTTAACACTGTGGAATGACTGGAGCAGAATCAGCCAGCTTCTACTGAGCCAGAGTCAACGCTTTTTAACCCATCGCGCGATACGCCGAGGAGGTCGGACACGGATGCGTAATAACTTCAGGATGGCCACTGTTGTCTCTGTTGTAATCTGCGGTTTCGGTGCGCAAGCCGGGCTTTGTGCGCAAAGCGCGTTGCCAGACACCGGTAGAAAGCTCATCCCGCAGGTGTCCGCCAACGCGGCCCGCGTGCCGGAGGCTCGGGCCGATGTCGCGGCTTTTGAAGGGTCCGGAACGAGCATCGACGGGAATTCGACGGATATAAGCGCTTCAGCTCCGGCTGCAACAACTTCAACCACGCCGGCTGCTGTGGGGGCTACGCCCGATTCGGCAACAGCGGGGACTGCATCTGCCGCGTCTGCGGTTCAGACCCGGAGCGAAGATGTCCTGAAAGAGCTCGCAGAAATGAAAGATCAGCTTGCAAAAATGGCGCAGGTCGAGGCGGCGGTGAAGGCTCGAATGGGTAAGCTGGAGACCGAACTCGATACGGATCCGGCCAATGGCGATTCGGTCTCCGCAGAAACTAATGCCGGCTCTTTGCGCAAGGCTGAATCTGAAGTCTCGAGCAGTAGTGTGCCAGGCATTGGGCAGGCGGCGGCACCGCCGGCCGCAGCACCTGCGGCCCCCGAGATTGATGCGCAGGTAACGAAAAAAGGCGAGCCGTTCCCAGGCGACTGGACCTGGCTGAACAGCAACGGGCACGCAGTGGACAGCCCGATGAGCACCAAGTACTTCACCCCCGAATTTCGCGCCGATGCGAATTACAACCTGGACTACAACCATCCCAAGGATGACTCCCTCGGCGGTTCGACGGAAACCTTTCGCGCCGACGAGTGGCAACTGGAGCAGATCAGTCTCGGCGGCGACATTCGCGTGGCCAACGTGCGCGGACGAATCCTGACCATGGACGGTTTGTTCGCCACAACCACCGTCCGCAACGACGCCAGTCCCAGCCGCGGACAATGGGATCTGGCCGGCGCATACAAGTACGTCTCCGAAGCCTGGGGCGGTTATCACTGGGATGTTGCCCACGGCCTGAACGTGGATGCCGGTATATTCGTCTCCTACATCGGGCTGTTTAGCTACTACAACTTCGATAACTGGACCTACCAGCCATCCTTCGTATCGTCCAACACGCCGTGGTTCTTCAACGGTCTTCGCATTCAGTATTTTCCGACAGCCAAGCTGAAGATTGAACCGTGGATCATCAATGGCTGGCAGACATACGCCAGGCCCAACGGCAAGCCCGGCCTCGGGGGGCAAATTCTGTGGCGCCCGACCTCTTATCTCGACTTAGTGTTCAACAATTACGGTCTCGGCGAGGACGATATCGGATATCCTGGACGTTCGCGCATTCACACGGACGACAGCATCCAGGTGAAGTATTACGACAAGCCGAAGGCCTTCTTCGACAAAGCGGCCTTTACCGTCACTGGCGACGCCGGTTGTGAATATGGCGGCGGCCCCGCCGTCGGATTTTACGACCCCAAGGGTTACTCCCCGGAAATGGGATCGGCCGACACTTATACGGGCGGCGTGAACTGCCACAACAGCAAGAATGGCAAACCCAAGCAGATGTTCATCGGAACCATGGCCTATGCCCGATTCTGGTTCAAAAAGGACCTCTATGCGGTCACACTTGGGGGCGGCCTGATGAATAACCCAGGGCGCTACCTCACTCTGCTGCCTCCCATCAACGGCGCCACGGCCATCACCGGTACGCCGTACTATACCGAGAACGCCGGGGATCGCGCTCAGATGCATGATGGGACAGTTACGTTCGACTACATGCCTAGTCAGTTCGTCACCTTCCGGCTTGAGACAGGCTATCGTTACTCCGATACGCCGTACTGGACTGGCCGCGGAGGCATCACTCCTCCAGCCTTTGCTGGCGGCCCCCCACTGAACAATGGTCAGCCTGCACAATATGCCTGTGCCAACGGGGCTCCCTCCGGTTACGGGTATGGAAGCCTCGGTTCTGCTGAAACCGCCTGCTACGGCCTGGGGAATGGGTCAGGCGCCAACACGAGCGCCATCTGGTGGCCCGATCTGCGTACCAACCAGACGGTCAGCACGCTCGCGATTATGGTCCGTTTCTGAGCGTTTGACTGTTTGGTAGCGCGAACGATGAGCTCTTGACGGGCACTCTATCGCTGAACGGCGGCGCCGGACCTCAACCCGAGGCCCGGGCGCTGCCCGGTCAGTGGTCCACCTATGGCAACGGCTTGCCGGGCTGTAGAAATCGCGAATCGCGGAATTACATCCGCGGCTTGGCAGCCCTCCGGAGCGAATGACTAAGGTGCGGAAAGGAGCCGGAGAAATCCTATGAAACGCAGGCAGGGTGGTTGGGTCCTTTCTATCGTCATGCTCGCAACATCTATGATCGCTGGCGGCTGCAGGAGCGATAAGGTCAGTGCGGACGCAGAAGCTCCGCCTCCGGCTAAGGTTGTTTCCGGCGTAGACGTCTCCTTTTTCGCGGTCGAACATCCGGAGTTGTATCCGATTGTCACAGCAACTGAATACCAGGCCTCGTCGCAAATGTCCGTGACCGGCACTGTATTTCCGGATATATCGCGAACAGTCCCCGTGATTTCGCTGGCCTCCGGCCGGATTGTGGACATCCGCGTTCGCCTCGGGGACGCAGTGAGGAAGGGCCAGCTCCTGCTGCGTGTTCGCAGCGACGACATTTCGGGGGGGTTCGACGCTTACCGCAAGGCCGTCTCCGATGAGCTGCTGGCGCGCAAGCAATTGGATCGAGCGAAGCTGCTGTATGAGCACGGGGCCATAGCCCAGCAAGACCTCGAGGTCGCCCAGGACAACGAGGACGACGCGAGGACCACGCTCGATACCTCCACTGAGCATCTCCGGCTACTCGGCAGCGATCCCGATGATCCGAAGGGGATTGTCGATATACAGGCCCCGGTTTCCGGCGTGATCACCGATCAGGAAGTGGCCATCGGGGCGGCCGTGCAGGCTTACTCTGCGCCGAACCCATTCACGATTTCTGACCTGAGCACCGTGTGGATCGTCTGTGACGTCTACGAAAACGACATGGCCAGCGTGCGCGTTGGGGAACCCGCCGAAATCAAGCTGAACGCCTACCCGGACAAAGTCCTCAAGGGCACGATCAGCAACATCGGATCGATTCTCGATCCGAATATCCGCACGGCGAAGGTCCGTATTGAAGTGGCCAATCCGGGCGAGATGATGCGGCCGGGCATGTTCGCCACGGCCACTTTGTTCGGCAAGGGAAAGCAGAACTACGCGGCTGTCCCGGCGTCGGCGATCGTGCATCTGCACGACCGCGATTGGGTCTTCATCCCTGTGCAGGGAAAGTTTAAGCGGGTTGAGGTTTTCAGCGGCGAACAGTTACCGGACCAGATGCAGGAGGTTCTGTCCGGGCTGCAGCCGGGCCAGCAGGTCGTGACCAACGCGATCAATATCCAGAATGCGGTCGACAATGAATAACGCCCGCCGCCGGGGTTCGAGGAAAGCATGATTCGCAGTCTGGTCGATTTTGCTCTCGGTAATCGATACGTCGTGCTGGCGATTGGGTTGCTGTTGCTCGGCTGGGGGGCGGTCTCGTTTCACAACATGCCTGTCGAGGCCTATCCGGACATTGCCGACAATTACGTGAACATCATCAGCCAGTGGGCCGGGCATTCCGCCGAAGAAATGGAACAGCAAGTATCGGTTCCGGTCGAGATTCAGATGTTTGGGATTCCGCATCTGGCGACGGTGCGATCGGAATCGATTTTTGGTCTTTCCCTGATCACGCTTATCTTCGACGACCAATCCATCAACGAATGGAACCGCCAGAAGGTGCTGGAAAGGCTCACACAGGTCAGTGTGCCCGCAGGGGTGCAGCCTCAAATTGGAACAGACTGGAGCATGACGGGCCAGATCTACTGGTACACGATCCGGAGCACGAATCCGGCGTATGACCTTATGAATTTGAGGAGCATCGAAGACTGGACTCTGTACAAGGAATTCAGGAAAGTTCCGAACGTCGTAGACGTGAGCGACTTCGGTGGCACCGCGCGTGAATATCAGGTGCGCATCGACCCGAATAGGCTCATCACCTACGGTTTGAATATCAGCCAGGTGGAGAACCAGCTGGCCAATAACAACGTGAATGCCGGTGGCAGCTTCGTCGAAGAGGGCTCACAGCAACTGAACGTCCGCGCGCTGGGGCTTTACCGCAATTTGCAGGATATCGAGCAGACGGTTCTGACGACTTCGAATGGGGCTCCCGTTCGCGTCAAGGACATCGCGATCGTCGAATGGGGCCCCAAAATTCGGCTGGGGCACATGGCCAGGGCCGATCATCGTCCCGACGGCGTGATTGTGGATGAACCCGACGTCATCCAGGGGGGCGTGCTGATGCGCAAGGGGGCCGAAGAAGGCCCGACGCTCGAAGGGATTCACAAGAAGGTGGATGAGCTCAACAATCACATCCTGCCCGAGGGTGTGAAGGTCATTCCCATGCTCGACCGCAGCGATCTGCTTCATTTCACGTTGCACACGGTGCTGCACAACCTCGGCGAGGGGATGATCCTGGTTACGATCATCCTGCTGCTTTTCCTCGGCAATGTGCGCGCGGCTTTGATCGTTGCGGTGACGATACCGTTTTCCCTGTTGTTCGCCTCAATCTTCCTGAATTTGAGCAATATCCCCGCAAACCTGATTTCGCTTGGCGCGCTCGATTTCGGGATGGTCGTGGACGGCGCAGTGGTAATGGTGGAAAACATCGTTCGCCACCTGAACCGCGAGTTTAACTCCAACAACGGTCTCGGTTCGCGATCGAACAGCCCGGAAGATGCCCGAAAGACGCTTCCCAGGTCTGTCTCCACCGTAATTCGGGATGCATGCCACGAGGTCCAGCGTCCGGTTTTCTTCGCCATCGCCATCATCATCACCGCCTACATGCCGATCTTCACGCTGCAGAGAGTCGAAGGACGTTTGTTCCGGCCCATGGCCTGGACGGTTGCCTTCGCACTGCTCGGCGCGATGACATTCTCGATCCTGATCGCGCCGGTACTGTGCGCCATCTTCTTCCGGAATGGGGTGAAGGAATGGCGCAACCCGGTGATGGAATTCCTCAAGAAGTACTACAGGAGCAGCGTGCGCTGGGCTGTCCGGCACCGCGTAGTTGTAGTGGGTGTAGGCCTGGCTTCGTTAGCCGTGGCTGTTTTCCTGGCATTCAGCGGTGTCATTGGCTCAGAGTTCCTGCCCCATCTGGATGAAGGCGCCATCTGGGCGCGCGGTGCGATGGCCAACAGCGTAGGCGAGACGGAAGGCACGCGCTTCGCCCAGCAATCCCGTTATGTGTTGGCCTCGTTCCCCGAAGTGACCAAGGTCGTGTCGCAATCCGGGGCGCCCGACGATGGAACCGACACGGGAGGATTCGGCAACACGGAATATTTCGTCGACCTGAAGCCCAAGGACCAATGGCGGCCCGTCTTTCATCAAAAAAAAGAGGAGCTGATCGCCGCGATGGACCGGGAACTGGAGAAACACCCAGGGGCTTTCTGGAATTTCTCGCAGCCCATTGAGGACAACGTGGATGAAACGATGACCGGCACGAAAGGCGGACTGTGCGCCAAATTATACGGACCGGACCTGGACGTTCTGGAGAAAAAGGGCGACGAGATCAAAGAGGTTATGTCGAATATTGACGGGGTCAAGGATTTGGGAATTCAACGCGACACGGGCCAGCCGAATATCGATCTCACCGTTGACCGTCAGGCGGCTGCGCGCTTCGGCATCAATGTCGCCGATATTCAGGATGCCATTCAGACCGCAGTCGGCGGCAACCCTGTCAGCCAGGTGCTGCAGGGAGAGGCAGTCTACGACGTGGTGGTGCGCTACCAGAAGCCGTATCGCGATACCAGGGAGGCTATCCAGAATATTCGACTGCTCTCTCCCTCAGGTGCGCGCGTCTCGTTGGCCCAGGTGACCAAGGTCCAGGTTCGCGATGACGCTTACGACATCTACCGGGAAGACGGTTCCCGGTATGTGGCCATCCGCTTTGAGGTTCGCGGGCGCGATCTCGGCACCACGGTCCGGGAATCCATCGACAAGATCGCTCAGAATGTGCAACTGCCTCGTGGCTATCACCTCGAATGGTCGGGAGAATACGACAGCGAAAAGCGCGCCGAGAGCAGGCTGGCCCTCATCGTGCCCCTGACCATCTTTTTGATCTTCATGATTCTCTATGCCATGTTCCGTTCCTTCAAATGGGCGCTCCTGATTCTCGCCAACGTGGCCATGGCTCCCGTTGGCGGCTTGCTCGCCCTCCTCGTGACCGGCACATTCTTCAGCGTATCTTCCGGTGTCGGCTTCCTGGCTCTGTTCGGCGTCTCGGTCCAGACGGGCGTCATCATGCTTGAATACATCAATCAGCTCCGCGTCAAAGGATTCACTGTAGAAGACGCCGCCGTGGAGGGGGCTGTCCTTCGCCTGCGGCCCATCATGATGACGATGCTGGTAGCTACCCTGGGACTTCTTCCGGCGGCGATGTCCCACGCCATTGGTTCCGACTCGCAGCGGCCATTTGCCATTGTCATCGTGGGCGGACTCGTGACGGCGCTCATGCTGAGCATCTTTCTTCTGCCCACTTTGTATGTCTGGTTCGCGCGAGAGGGCGACACGCTGCCGGAACCGGAGACGGAGGCGTCCTTTGAATATTAATGACGCTGAGGTCGCTTCGACCCCTCTCGGTGGACGAATATGCCTGGTGCGCTCTATCCTCTGCGCTCTGGTCATGTTGACCCTGGCGCCGGGAGCGCGCGCGCAACAGGGCCTCACATGGGATCAGGTGAAGGCGAAGTTCGAGGCAGTCAATCCGGCCTTGAAGGCCGATGCCGACAACGTGGACGAGATGAAAGCCGAGGAGATCACAGCCTTTCTCCGCCCCAATCCGCAATTCACTCTATCTGTGGATGGCAACCAGGCTGCACCGCATAATGGGGTCTGGACTCCCTTTAAGGGAACCACTGAACAACCCAACTTCAGTTACCTTCACGAGCGCGAACATAAGCGCGAACTGCGCCTTGAGAGCGCGCAGGAAGGCACACGCATCACGCAATCGCAGCATGAGGATCTGGAACGGAACATGGTATTTGCCCTCCGTGCGGCGTTTGTGGGGACGCTGCAAGCCAAGTTCATTCTCGATTTGGCCAAAGCGGACATTGAATATTACGACAGGATTATTGAGATCAGTCGTGCTCGCTTCAGAGCCGGCGACCTCGCGCAGATCGACCTCGACCGGATCGAGTTGCTGCGCGTGCAATACGAATCGGAGATCGAAACGGCGATTGTCAACCTGCGCACTGCCAAAATCCAGCTCCTGCAGATGTTGAACGACCGAACGCCGCTGGATCAATTTGATGTGACTGGCCCCTTCGATTTCAGCGATGCCCTGCAGCCCCTGGAGATTTACCGCAACGATGCCCTTGCCGCGCGCCCCGATCTCCAGGCGGCGCTGCAGGCGATTCAGCAGTCGGAGACCAATCACAAGCTGGCCGTGGCGAACGGCTCTACCGATCCAACCTACGCCGGCTGGTTCACAAATAACGCCTCTACCAACAATCCCAATGGCCCTGAGACTATAGGCGTCAGCGTGAGCATTCCGTTGCGCATCTTCGACAAGAACCAGGGCGAGAAGAAGCGCACGCTGATCGATATCGACCGCAGCCAGCAGGCCAGCGAGGCGGCGCGTGCGCAGGTCTTCAGCGACGTCGACACGGCTTACGAACTGGTGCGCAGCAACATCGAACTGCTCAAACCGTACAAGGCGAAGTACAACGATCAGGCCCTGCGCGTGCGCGATACGGTCACCTTCGCCTATCAGCATGGCGGCGCTTCGCTCATGGATTTTCTCAACGCCCAAAGCGACTACCGCCAGGTACAACTCGCCTATGCGCAGTTGCTCGGCGCCTATCTGACAGCCGTCGGACAACTCAATCTTGCCGTCGGACGCGAAGCAATTCAGTGAAGAGAATGCCAGTTGTGAACAGCGCCGGGCGTGTCGCATATACGGTTGTTCACAGGAAGAGGCCGGTTTGATGAGAAGAGAGGAAGTGAGCGCCTGCATTAAGAAGATCGGGATTCTGCCATCCGTGCGCGTCTCGACGCAGGAAATGGCACTGTTTGCGGCAGAGACGGTGTATTCGGCGGGAATCCCAATCGTCGAAATCACGCTGACTGTGCCGGGCGCGATTGAGGTGATCGACGACCTGGCGAAGCGCTTCCCGGATCTTGCCGTTGGCGCGGGTACTGTCCTGGATGAAGAATCGGCGCGGCGATGCACGCGCGCAGGCGCCCGGTTCCTGACGAGTCCCGGCTTCGTTCCGGAAGTGATAGCCCATGCCAATGCGGCCAGCGTGGCGGCTCTTCCCGGAGCGTTGACGCCGACCGAGATTATTGCGGCATGGAAAGCCGGCTCGGATTTCGTCAAGATTTTTCCTACGGGTCATGTAGGTGGCGTTCAATACGTTCGAGCGCTCAAGGTTCCGTTACCGCAAATTCAGTTAATTGCGACGGGGGGCGTCAATCAGTTAACGGCTTCCGATTACATCATTGCCGGCGCAACCGCCATCGGATTAGGTGGGGAACTGCTTCCTAAAGAGGCCCTGCACTTTCGCCAGACAGATAGAATCCATGAACTGGCCGGGAGGTTTCTCGCTATGGTGAAAGATGCGAGAGCTCTGCGAGAGATCTACTATTAGCGAAACGATGCGCCCAGTCCAACTGCACCTGGAAATCGGCCTTAAGCTCAACAGTACGTCTGATCCGCCATCGCCGCGACGATGCCTGAAAAAGCCCACACGGGTGTTTGTGGCTGCGGGGCCTGCAAAACCCTTGTCATTTGTCGTTCTACTGCGATACGTTACCGTTACCGCCTGATTGGATTTTCCTGGCGGGAGGTGGAAGCCATGGTGAATCAAACCGCAGTAGCCCACGACGGCCTGACCATTGAAGATGAATGGAGCGGCTTCGTCGCCGGCCGTTATCGCGAAGGTAAGTCCCATGCCGAGTTTCGCAATTACGACGCAACGGTAGTCCCAACCGTCGCGGAGTTTTACAAAACCAATCATGCTCTGCAGACCCTGGATTTCGTCCGCGAAAAGGAAAGAGAATACCTCGCTCTGAAAAAGGGCAAGATGAGCATCTGGGAGGCCGCGGAGTTCCTGAACACGCTGGTCGATGACAGCGATCCCGACACCGATCTCACCCAGATTGAGCACCTGCTCCAGACTTCAGAAGCGATTCGGAATGACGGACATCCGCGCTGGATGGTCCTGACCGGTTTCATTCACGACCTCGGCAAAGTGCTCTGCCTCTATGGTGAACCCCAATGGGCAGTGGTAGGGGACACGTTCCCGGTGGGCTGCGCCTGGTCCGAAAAAATCGTCTTCCCCGAATTCTTCGCCGCCAATCCGGATTCCAAAGTCGCCCGGTATCAGGTCGAATGCGGGATTTACGAACCTCATTGCGGGCTCAACAACGTACACATGTCGTGGGGACATGACGGCTACATCGCCCACGTGGTCAGGGACTACCTGCCCGAATCCGCGCTGTACATGCTCCGCTATCACTCGTTCTACTCCTGGCATCAGCAGGGCGCTTACCAGCACCTGCTCTCAGAGCACGACCAGGAAATGCTGTCATGGGTGAAGCTGTTTAATCCTTACGACCTGTATTCGAAGGGCTCAGCCAAACCCAGCGTGAAAGAGCTGAAACCTTACTACGACGATCTGATCGCCGAGTTCTTTCCAGAAAAGCTCGACTGGTAAATCCCGCCGCTTTCCTCTGAATCTGGGCGCTGCCCTGTCACCATAAAGCAGCGCCCATTCCACGTCGCGTTCGCTTTTTGAAGACTTCCCGCTGGATGTTTTTTCCGAAACCTCACGACTTGTGATTCAGGACTTTGCCGGTGCTGGCATCGACAAAGGTCGCGTAGCCGGACTGCTTACTCCCCCACATCAGATACCAGACTGGTCCCTGGAACTTGTACGTGTCCCCGATTTCAAGGGCTGAGAGCTCCTTGCCCGGATTCTTCTTCAGCCAGTCTGCAGCCTGGGCCGCGCCGGCAGTATAAGCAGCATCCGAGTCGACCGTGAACAAAGAAAGATCTACGGGCATTGCGTCGCGCGTCGCCCCGCCCCACGGTAACACCAGTCCGGCCACGACGCCCTTATAAATGTCCGGGGACACGGTAGCGATCGAGTATTTGAAGATGCGGTACTTGTGCAGGCTCGGCGAAGCGAAGACCGCCTCCCACATGCCCGCCTTGCCCGCTTCATTCCTGAAGCCCGGCAGTTCCTTCTCCGTTATCCTCATGACCACGACATCGGCGGCCCAGCTATGGGCCTCCTTGTACATCGGCCAAAAGGCTTCCTTGGCAGCTACCACCTGCGGCGGAGCTGCGGGTTGACTTGCCGCCGGGCTTCCCGACGGATTGCTCGCCGCGGACGGCGCGCTGCTGGACGGCGAGCAACCCGCCAGCAACACTGCCGCGACAGCAGATATCATGACCGCACATCGCTTGAGCAAAACGCTCATTGAGTCCTCCACTGATCGCCTTTCCTCACCAACAGTCCTTCCATCGGATCGCCGGTGACTTGGGGGAGCGGCATGACCGCAACCATGCTAGTCCCTTCGGAGCTTCGACCGCCAGGGTCCTTTGCCGGGTGCACATTACGAAGGTCATGACCGGGATTGACGCCTTGGCCACTCTCCCTTCGCTGCGCTCAAGGAGGAACACGAAGACAGGTTGCAAAAGGATTGTCTGGATCTCGAGTTCATTCACCGCCAGCGACCTGGCGGAGGGCATCTGCAAATGAAAAAGACTCGCGAGTGGCGCGAGTCCTTCTGGTTGCAGGTCTTTCTCTGGCTCAGTGTGAGCGAAAGCGGAATGATGTCAGGGCAGGAGAGTCGATCTTTCGCGTCCATCGAGCGCGCTGCTTTTGCACTCCCGAAGGCGGGATTTCGCTACGCGCTCCGACGCTCATGCGTCTGTTGCAACGCTTCCAGGTCCGATTCGTGGGCCAGCTTTTTGCCGGGCTTGTGATTCCCGCTGACCTCAACAACATACATATCCTGAAGGTGCGCGAGCTTTCGTCTAACGATGCCGATCAGCTCCCCGCGCTTCACACGAACCTGCTGCCCCTCTATGAATGCCATACTGCGATCTTGCCCCCGTTCATGGAAACGCACAATCACTCCAATGTGTAAATCGCCTATCCCCCCCGAGGGTGTCACCAGGCTCCCTCGGCGGGAAAACGAAAAACTGTACGGCCATTACCACGGTGCCATTTGTGTTACTGCGGTCTTCTCGCAGTGCCACAACTGCATCGCAGCCACGCGGGCGGCACATCGCTCTTGGCTCGCATCCCTCTTTGTATGATTCGCAAACTCAAATCAGGAGAATTCCGCCTGTAACTCCCGCAAGAAGGACGTCTCCACGAGCAAGCGCCGCAATCTGGGCACCTTTTCTTCTGTGGAAAAGCCAAAACAGCACGAATGTGACGTGCAGCACTTCAAGAAACATTGATGGCGATCACGAAAAGATCCGCATCCGCAAGGAGCCGGCGGGCAAAAACCGCTGGGTCAAGAGGCGGCCGGAGTTGCCTGCTAATTATCCGCTACGAGCGCCCGCCGTTTCCTGCGCGCAATCGCGAACACCATCGTCCCGCTCGCGATCAACACCGCCGTTGACACCAGCACCTTGGCCACAGCCATCACCTTATTCGGCTCCTCATCGGCCGGAACCACGGATAGAACGATGGTCATCGCTGTCGTCGCAAATCCCACAGCGGCCAGGACCATGGCAACCGGTCTCCCACCGGGCACACATTGCACTCCCGGCGCAGGAGCCTTCCCCTGGAACCGAGCCATCGCCGCAAAGAGAAAAAGATACGGAATGAAAAAGGTGATGATGCCCATGCTCACCAGGACGTCGTAGGCGCCCCGTACAGTAGTTCCGGCCTGTCCCAGCGCGGCCACCACCATACCCGCCACCCCATAAACGCCAATCGCCACCCATGGCGTTCTGAAGCGGGGGTGGATCCGCCCAAACACCGGCGGCAGATAAAGATCGATCCCTGCCACAAATGGCAGGCGGGAGGTCGACGACAGATACGACGCCGCTCCTCCTACCGCATTCAGCGCCAGCAGCGACGCCATCAACACCACTAGCCAGCCCAGCCCGAACCGCCCGCATAAAACCGCCACGCCTCGCATGAACCCATCCACGCCGGACACCTGTCCCGTTGGCAGCGCCACCAGCAGCGCCACCGTCCCCGCCACATACCCGGCGGTCATCACGCTCCCTCCGATCAGCAGCGCTCGCGGAATCGTCCGCCGCGGGTTCTCGATTTCCTCACCCATGAATGAGCCGCTCTCGCAGCCGGCGAACGCGAAAAAGATGGTCGACCAGAACACAGCATTTTTCAGGGAAAGATGCGGAGCCAGCGCCGAGGCTGAAAAATGCGTCGCCACTCCGAATTTCCGCGCCGAAAATGCCGCCAGCACGATCAGGATGGCAATCGGCAGCCAACTCCCTATCGATCCGATGTTGTTCAGCCACTTGCCCGCATCGAGGCCCACGATGTTCACCAGCGTAATGATCGCCAGCCATACCACCGCGAACGACATGAAATAAGCGGGGCTCGCCGCCAGACCATGCGCCCTCTTCCCAGCCACAAACAAAATTGACCCCGCCCCAAAGTAAAGGACCGAAGCGAAGAACGGCAGGTTCGACATCCAGTACATCCACGCACTCAGAAATCCGGAGAAATCCCCGAACGCTTCGCGCGTCCACACATACAGGCCGCCCTCCTGGGGAAAGCGCGAGGACAACTCCATCACGCTCGCCGCCAGCGGCACGAAGAATCCCACCAGCGCGAAAAGCCACACCACCAGCGTTCCCGGTCCTGCCGCGGCTGCGGTCGCTACCCACCGTACGCTCAATCCAGTAACGATGTAGAAGAGCGCGAGATCGCGCAGCCGCAATGCCCGCTTCAGCCGCGCAGGCCCGTGGCCTGCGGCATCCGGCGTTGGGTGCCCCGGGTCTCGCTCTTGAGACCCGGGATTACCTCCGGCCCGCCCTGTCGCCAGGCCGTCGGCCCCGATCTCATCCACGCGCGCCGCTTTCCAGATCCTTCAACACCGCCATCGCCGCATTGCGCCCATTCACTCCGATCACGCTGCCCCCGGGATGCGTGCAAGCTCCACACAAATACACGCCCGTCATCGGCGTCCGCGCGGTCAGCCGGCGTGACCACATATAGGGCGGCAGGCACTCGCCCTGAAAGATATGTCCGCCCGTCAGCCCGACCTTCTCCTCGATGTCGGGAGGTCCCAGCACCTGCGCGTCGATCACAGCGGTATCCATGTTGGAACAGAAACGGCCCAGGGATCGCAGCGCCAGCGCCCGGACCTCCTCGCGCCGCTCCGCCCAGTTCCCTTCCGCAAACTTGTAAGGCACGTACTGTGCGAAGACGCTCATCGTGTGCAGTCCGTCCGGCACAACGCTCCGATCGTGCACGCTCTGGAAATACAGTTCGCACCACAGATATTCCGGCAGTTCACCGCGCTTCGACGCCGCGAATCCTGCCTTCCACTCCTCGTTCGTCAGCGGCGCGTTGATTTGGCCATAATGATGGGCCTCATCCAGTCCCGGTCGCGACTTGAAATTCGGCAGCTCGTTCAGCGCCACGTTCAGCTTCACTGTGCAGCCTTCTATCGGGACACTCTCCACCTGCGCCTTCCACCGCGCATCTGCCGAATCGCCCATCAATCGGAGGGTCACTTTAGGATCGGCATTCGACACCACCACCGGCGAGGCAATCCGCTCGCCGCCTTCGAGCACCACGCCTTCCCCCGGCACAATCTCCGCAACCTCAACCCCCGCTGCCACCACCGCGCCCGCCTCACGCGCAGCATCGCAGAAGTAGAACGACACCATCCCCATGCCGCCCCTGACGTAGCCCCACATCCCCGGCATCCCGCCCAGCCGCCCAGACGCATGATGGAACCGAATCGACGCTGTCCCAGCATCGAAAGGGCTTGCGTTTGTACCGATCACTCCCTGCCCCAGATAGGCAATCTGTAACCGCTCGTCGCGCAAATAGTTCCCGACAAACTCCGCCATCGACCACTCGAAAAGCAGCTTCCGCGCCTCCTCATCCCCGCCCAGCCGCTCCTCCATCTCGTCGGGCGTCGGCGCATCGCCCATCCAGCTATCGGCGTCCCCTGCCGGACGCAGCTTGTCCCGCAGCCGCCCGAGCACATCGTTCATCGCCTTCCAGCCTGCGACATCGGCGGGCGCGAATCGCCGCACCTCCGCCTCGCATCGCGCGTCATCGTCCCACAGCTGCACGCTGCTCCCGTCGAGAAACGGCACAAACAGACCGTTCACCGCCGGTGTCCAGTGGAACCCCCGGGCCGGAAGGTTCAGCTCCTCCACCACCTTCGGGTGAAGCAACCCAGCCAGGTACGCGCATGGCGACATCCGCACCCCCGGGTGCGTATTGGGAAACGGCTCTTCAATCGTGCATGCCCCTCCAACGCGCGCGCGGCTCTCGAGAACCAGCACGCGCTTCCCGGCCCGCGCCAGATAGGCCGCACACGCCAGTCCGTTATGCCCAGCGCCAACGATGATCACGTCCCACCGCCTCGCCGCCAGCTCGCGCACCGGCGCAGGCAGGCCGATCTCGCCCAGCACGGCGGCCGTTGGCGATGACCCAGCTTGACTCAACCCCATCCTCCATTAGCGATCGCGTTCCTGCCAGTATCCACGCCCGCTTGCGAATCCGGAAGTTCAAACATCGGCCCGGCCTGCGTCCCTCTGTGCGCTCTGTGTCCTCTGTGGTAAAAAAATGTCGGCACACCTCGATATCATGTCCACAAAAACTTCCGAATTAAACGTTTAAGCTGCTACGCTGTATGGCGAATCCGCGAGGCTCCGCGCTGCTTTCTGAACGCTGATCGCCGAACGCTGACCGCTGTCTTTGTGAGGCCCATTATGAAACGTCGCACCTTCCTGAAATCCGCCGCCACCCTCGCCGCTGCCCCCGCTCTTTCGCCTCTCTTTTCCGCCACCGCGCAGAATCTTCCGGCTATCACTCCGCCGGCAGCGCACCTCTTTCCGGAAAACTTTGTCTGGGGCACCGCCACTGCCAGCTACCAGGTCGAAGGCGCCGTCCACGAAGACGGCCGCGGTCCCTCCATCTGGGACACGTTCTCGCACACTCCCGGCAAAACCTTCCACGGCCAGACCGCCGATGTCGCCGACGATTTCTACCATCGCTACCTGGAAGACATCGCCCTCATGCAGCACCTTGGCGTCAAGGGCTTCCGCTTCTCCATCGCATGGCCCCGTGTCTTTCCCACCGGCACGGGAACTCCCAACCCCAAAGGTCTCGATTTCTACAAGCGCCTCACCGACGCACTCCTCGCCGCCGGCATCGAGCCCTTCTGCACTCTCTATCACTGGGACCTGCCCCAGGCCCTCGAAGACAAAGGCGGCTGGACCAACCGCGCCACCAGCCACGCCTTCGCTGACTACGCCCACTACACCG
>Ga0302319_10012843_pt1 | contig 15743 bp, 11 predicted proteins | sample Bog_T0_2_FD_203319 | JGI IMG/M metagenome (GOLD analysis project Ga0302319, IMG submission 203319) | Peat permafrost microbial communities from Stordalen Mire near Abisko, Sweden - Bog_T0_2 | ecosystem: Environmental > Terrestrial > Soil > Wetlands > Peat | place: Sweden: Abisko, Stordalen Mire...
TTGGCTTTACGGGATTTTGTCCGGTGGTTGCGCTGGCGGATGTCTATCAGCAAGCGTGGGAGCTGTACGAACAGGGCAAGCCGCGTGAGGCGTTCGACATGTTCGGCAGAATCCTCGCGTTCGACTCGATTACGCACGCTGACCAGTATCTGATGGTGGCGCGGGGAATCTTCAATGACGACACAAGGTTCCGTCCGACCCCTGGAATGGGCGAGGGCAGAGCCAAGCAGCCACCCCTGACGGAGGCCGACAAGCAGGCCGTCCGCGCGGCCCTCCACATGTATCTGCAACCGTATCTGCGTGGGTAGGCCTTGGGAAGCTCTGCACAAGATACCGATGACCGAACATTCCCGTTCCCTCAGGGGCTAAAGCCCAGGTGTTTGCAGGCCATTTACGGCGGGGCTGAAGCCCCGCCCTTTCAAAGCAAGACTTTTGCAGAGGTTCCCTTGAGCAGGCTTCACTCCACAGCGGCGACCATCCTACTGCGCGTGTTGGCGGGTGTGTTACTGCTTGGCAGCTTTCCGTCTTCAGCGCGGGCGCAGGGTGCGGCCGTGCAGGCACCGCCGCAGTTCGCCAAGACCTGCGCGCTGTGCCACGGCAATGATGCAGCCGGAACCGACCGCGCACCGGCGCTGGCGGGCGTGGCTGCGCTGCGCTCCATGCCGGACGCGGAGATTGCGGCGATCATCAGCAAAGGCAAGGGCAAGATGCCGGCGTTTCCACTGCCCGCGGCAGACATCGATGCACTGACTCGCTATATCCGCCAGATCAACACCTCCGCGATAGATGCGAAGGTGATCGGCAACGCCAGGGCGGGCGAGCGGCTGTTCTTCGGCGACGGTCACTGCTCGGTGTGCCACATGGTGCTGGGGCAGGGGACTGCGTTCGGGCCGGACCTTTCGAACGTGGGCAAGCGGCTGAAGCTGACCGATCTGCACCAGGCGCTGGTGGACCCGGAGATCAACATCACGCCCGGGTATGGCCAGGAGATGGTCACGTTGAAGAACGGCAGCAAGCTGCACGGCTTTGCACGCGCGCAGGGCAGCCACGATCTTGTTCTTCAGACCGGCGATGGCAAGCTGCATCTGCTGACGGAGGCAGACTATCGCTCGCTCGTCCCCGACCCCACCGCGGCGATGCCGCCGTTCTATGGCAAGGCCGACCAGCAGAATGATCTGATCGCCTACCTCAGCACGTTGAACGGCGTGGGCGTGGGGCCGCTGGCGGGCGACAGTGCGGCGGCCCAGATGCCGGTCCTCCCGGAGGAGATGGAGCAGGTTGTGCATCCGAAGCCGGGCAACTGGCCCACGTACAACGGCACCGTGGACGGCAACCGCAACAGCCGGCTCGCTCAGGTGAACCGGACGAACGCCGCCCGACTGCAACTACAGTGGAGCTACACCATCCCCTACTTCGGCCTGGAGACCACGCCGGTGGTGGTGGACGGAGTGATGTTCGTGACCGGTAACAACCAGGTCTTCGCGATCAGCGGGCGCAGTGGGCGCGAGATCTGGCGCTACGAGCGGCCCAAGAGCCCGGCTGCCACCATCTCCGGCGACGCCGCCATCGGCGTGAACCGCGGCGTTGCGGTGCTGGGCGACCGCGTCTTCTACCTCACGGACGACGCGCACCTGATTGCGTTGCACCGGCTGACCGGTGCTCTGCTGTGGGACGTCGCCACGCCGGAGACCGGCGCGCAGGGCTTCTACGGTGGAACGGCGGCGCCGTTGGTGGTGGGCGATTTGGTCCTCACCGGCGTCAGTGGCGGCGACCAGGGCATTCGAGGATTTGTGGCCGCGTACAAGGCCACCACCGGCGAGCAGGTGTGGAAGCTCTATACGATTCCCAAACCCGGCGACACCGGACCTATCGCCGAGACGTGGAAGGGCACCGCGCTGGAGGAGGGCGGCGGTGCGACGTGGACCACCGGCAGCGCGGACGTAGCCGCGGGCGTTCTCTACTGGCCCGTCGGCAATCCGCATCCTGACACTGACGGCGACCGCCGCCTGGGCGTCAACCTCTACACCAACAGCGATCTCGCCATCGACCTGAAGACCGGCAAGCTGCTGTGGTACTTCCAGTACACGCCGCACGATCTGCATGACTGGGACGCCAATCAGCCCATCGTTCTGGTGGACACGATATGGAAGGGGCAGCCGCGCAAGCTGCTGCTGCACGCCAACCGCAACGGCTTTCTGTACATACTGGACCGCACCAACGGCAAGCTGCTGCTGGTGTCCAGGATGGTGGACACGCTGAACTGGGCCAGCGGCATCGACCCGCAGACCGGCGCGCCGCACCTGCTGCCGGCGAATGAGACCACCGAACAGGGAAGCGTCGGCTGCCCTGCCGTGCGCGGCGCCACCAACTGGTACTCCACTGCGTACAGTCCGGCCACGCGGCTGTACTACGTAATGACAGTGGAGGACTGCACCATCTACCGCAAGGCGGACGACGGCGGCTATGGCCGCTACCTGGATCCGGCCCATCCCGCGCAGAAGATCCTGCGCGCCTTCCGTATCGATACCGGCAAGGCCGCCTGGCAGATTGAGCTGCCCGGCTCGGTGCAGTCGAACTACTCGGGCGTGCTCTCCACCGCCGGCGGCCTGCTCTTCTTCGGAGAAAGCAGCGGAGGCTTTACTGCCGTCGACGCGCGCACCGGCAGATATCTTTGGCACTTTGAGACCAACCATGCGATAAAGGCATCGCCCATGACCTACTCCATCGGCGGACGGCAGTACATCGCCATCGCGTCTGGAGCCAACATCCTGTCCTTTGCCCTGCCGCAGTAAACCGCACCGCAACATCGTCTGCAAGAAAGAGCGGAGAACGAAATGAACATCCATCCATCGCGGCGAAGTTTTCTCACTGCTTCCACCGGGTTCGCGGCGGCCAGCCTTGCCTCGCTCGCCAATCCTATTGCCGCTGCCGCGCAGTCGGTCGGCGTCAAGTCCGCGGACTTGCCGGACCTCACGATCCAGGAGGTGAAGGTCTACGTTGCGGACATCAGCAAGATCCACAAGCTCAACAGCCCGGAGACCGGCGAGATACTCTCCGTCGTCACCAACAGCGGCATTGAGGGCAACTACACCATCGGCGACCGCAACGCGACGCCCAGCTGGCTGGAGTGGGCCAAGACCGCGCTGGTGGGCAAGAGTGTGATCGATCTGTTGCCGATGCTCACGTCGACGACCGGCATGAAGGGCCCCGGTGGCTTTGACTCCACCTTGCCCCGGCGAGCCGTCGCTCCCGGCTTTGAACCGCACACCGGCGGCCCCGGAACGCACACCGCCTTCGATGGCCCGGCGCTACAGGGCTCAGGGCTCTCCACACGCGGCGGCGGCACGTGGCCCAACTACTACACGGCCGCCGCCGACGTCTGCCTGTGGGACATCCTGGGCAAGGCTGTGCACCGTCCCATCTACAAGATTCTCACCGGTGGCACGCCGACCAAAGACCGCTTGATGGCCTATGCCAGTTCACAGCATCTGCCGACGGTGGAGGACTACGTTCCCGACGTGCTGAAGGCCAAGCAGCTCGGCTACCGCGCGTACAAGATCCATCCCGGCACCGGGCAACACGCGAGCGGGCAGCCGATTCCCAGCTACATCGGCCACATGGAGGAGATCCGCGAGGTCCGGAAGGCCGTGGGCGACGAGTTTGTGCTGATGCACGACCCCGTGCAGCGTTACAACCGCGCAGAGGCCATGACCGTGGGCCGCCTGCTGGACGAGCTGAACTACGCCTGGTTTGAGGACCCCATCCGCACCACGGATCAGGAAGGCCTCATCGAGATCTGCGCGGCGCTGAACCTGCCCATCCACGTCGGCGAGTTCATCTACTCCATCGCGGACTTCGCCGAGTACATCAAACGCGATGCTCTGGATGTGGTTCGGCTGATTGCAGACAACGTGGGTGGCATCTCCGGCGCCATGCGCGTAGGTCTGCTGGCCGATGCTCACGGTCTGGAGTGTACGCCGCACAACTGGGGCAACGTCCCGGACATGGCGCTGCACTTCCATGTGGAGCTGGCGCTGCCCAACTCCTACTGGTTTGAGATGCCCTTCCCGGCGGAGTACGCCGACCGCCCCTACTACAAGGACAAGTTCCGCATCGACGCCGACGGCTTCGTTGCGGCTCCCACTGCACCTGGTCTGGGCTATCCGCTGGATCATGACGCGCTGGAGAAGGTGCTGCTGAGGATCGATCGATGAGACTCCGACTACCGCTGCTTATCGTTCTGTTGTTGTTGCCCTCAGCGCCGCTCTGTGCAGGCGGCGTGGAGCGCAAGGATGTGACCTTCAAGGTCTTTCAGTTTCCGCCCAACATGATTCCTCGCATCGATGGCAACGCCGACGACTGGGCGATGGTGCCGGACAGCTACGCCATCGGCATGGACCAGCTCGAAGACAATGAGCTGCCTGGCCAGCCCTCCGCGGCGCGCGACCCGAAGAACCTGAACGTGAAGGTCAAAGTAGGCTGGGTCAAGGGCCTGAACCGCCTCTACTTTCTCTATCAGGCGTATGACAACTACTGGGACTTCTCTCACCCTGACCTGCATAACGACATCTTTGAGGTAGTGGTGGATGGCGATATGTCCGGCGGCCCACTCATCGACATCTACCATCGCGATATATGGACGCCGCAGGCGGTCGGTGAGATGGCTGACAAGGACCCGCGCATCAGCAGCTCGGATGCCTACTTCGCCACCCAGGGCGCGCACGCGCAGAACTACCACATCTTCACGCCCTCCGAAGGCAAGGACTGGGCCATGGACTGGGGCTGCGCGCAATACACCAAGGACCTGCCCTACGCCAACCACGCGCAGAGCTACCACTTCCGCCCCGGCGACTCCGGCAACTACACGCTGGAGTTCTACATCACGCCGTTCGACTATGCCGGTTGCGAAGGCCCCGAGCGCGCCGTCGAATCCGTGCTCACGGAGAACAAGATCATCGGCCTGGGCTGGGCCGTGCTGGACTACGACGATGTCAACTCCAACAAGCACACCTTCTGGACGCTCTCGCACAGACATACGTTCTTCGGCAACGCGTCGCAACTGGTTGCGTTTCGCCTGATGCCGCTGGAGCCGCAGTTCCGCAAGCCCATTGACGCCCACTTCAGCTTCAAGGTCACGGATGTGGATGAGCGCATCGTCGCCTTCAAGGATGAGTCCGACGGCGCGACCGCGTGGAAGTGGGACTTCGGCGACGGCACCACGTCGACCGATCAGAACCCCGTGCATCCGTATGCGAACAAGCCAGGCAAGGAGGGCGTCTACACCGTCATCCTTAACGTCACCGGCCCCGCCGGCGCATCGCGCTTTGCACGCGTGTGGGATGTTCACGTGAAAGGCAAGCCGTAAGCGCGGCGAGAGAGAAGCATGAGCGAAGCACAGCAACCCACGCGCGCTACAGGCCTGCCCATCCGTTATGTGCTGGTGCTGTGGCTGCTGGTGCTCAGCGCGGTGGCGTATCTGGACCGCACCAACATCTCCATCGCGGGTGTGCAGATCAGCCGCGACTTCCGCATCGACAACGCGCACCTCGGCTGGGTCTTCAGCGCATTCCTGCTTGGGTATGCCAGCTTCCAGGTCCCCGCTGGGGTGCTGGCGCGCCGGCTTGGGCCGCGCCGCCTACTGGGGCTCGGCGTGCTGTGGTGGAGCGTCTTCACCGTCATCACCGCGCTGGTTCCGGCCAGCATCGGCGGCGCGCTGCTGGTACTGGTGCTGGTGCGCTTCGCCCTCGGCGTCGGCGAGGCCACCATGTATCCCGCCACCAGCCAGTTCGTCGAGCGCTGGTTTCCAATCGCGGAGCGCGGCAAGGCCAACGGACTGATCTTCGGGGGCGTCGGCATCGGTGCCGGTCTCACACCGCCGCTGGTCACGGCCATCATTCTGCACTACGGCTGGCGGGCCTCATTCTGGTTCAGCGCACTGGTGGGAACGCTCGTTGCGCTGGTCTGGTATCTCGCCGCGCGCGACACACCGGAGCAGCATCCCTGGGTCTGCAGGGAAGAAGAGACGCTCATCCGTGCCACGCGCTCGCTGCCCACCGCCGATGTCTCTGCACGACCGGCGACGCCGTGGCTGCAAATTCTGCGCAGCCGCGCGGTGCTGGCGCTCACGGTCAGCTACTTCTGCTTCGGATACATTGCATGGATATTCTTTGCCTGGTTCTACATTTATATGGCGCAGGAGCGCGGGCTGAACCTGAAGACCAGCGCGCTCTACTCCATGCTGCCCTTCATCGCCATGACGGTGGGCTGCCTGGGCGGTGGCGTGGTCAGTGATTGGATTGCGATACGTACCAGCCTGCGCCTGGGCCGCTGCCTGTTGCCGGGGCTCTCTCTGGCGCTGACCGCGGTGCTGCTGGTGCTGGGCGCGCGCGCCCACGGCGCAGCGGCTGCCGCTTGGATCCTTGCCTGCGGGGCGGGCGTGCTCTACATCGCGCAGAGCGGCTTCTGGGCCGTCAGCGCGGACATTGCCGGTGAGCACGTCGGCGTGGTCTCCGGCATCATGAACATGGGCGGACAGATCGGCGGCGCGTGCACCGCGTCATTGACGCCGCTCATCGCCGCGCACTTCGGCTGGCAGAGTTCCTTCGCCACCGCCGCCGCGCTGGCACTGCTGGGAGCGTTGCTCTGGATGGGCATCGATCCGGCGCGCCCGATGGGAGTCTCCCGTCCACCAACCTAGATCGCGCCCGCCGCTTGCAGGCACTTCTTCATCCCCGCCCAACTGATGCGCGTGGATTGCTCCGGAGTGCCGCCGCCGCGCCAGTGGGTTTCCAGGTTGGTCGCGTGGGAGTAGCCCATGTCTTTCAGCGCCTTGAACTGCGCCGTCCAGTCCACGTAGCCGATGTCGACCGGTGACCAGACGATCTTGCCGTTGGCGTCCTTCACCGCGTTCTTCACATGGCAGTGATGGATGCGTTCCTTGGGAATCGCGTCCCAGCCGCCGGGGTAGGCGTCCAGCTCGCCGCGCATCACCGCATTACCGGGGTCCCAGTTCACGAAGAAGTTGCTCGAAGGCACACCGGCCAGCGTGGCCCCGGCCTCGCGCCCGGTCGCCGTGTTGCAGGCGAACTCATTCTCCAGAACCAACTGCACCTGTTGCTTCGCGGACTTCTCGGCGGCCTTCTGCAGCACCTCGTTGATGGCCGCGCGATAGGGCTTGATGTCGTCAATGCGCCAGAAGTCAAAGCAGCGCACCTTGTTCGTCCCGAACTGTTTGGCCAGCGAGATGGAACGTTCCAGCACCTCATCCTGCTGGGCGAGGCTGGACTCGGCGGCCCCATGCAGGTCCGCGGGCGTGCTGTAGGCGGAACGCGGAGCGTCGGGCCAGTCCACCTTGTAGAGCGGGCTGCTGATGTCCGTGACTGTCAGGCTGTACTTGGCAAGGATCTTCTTCGCCTCGCTGATCTGGGCATCGGTGATGACCTGCAGGTTCTTGCCCCACACCTCGCGCAGCTCCACGTAGTGCAGGCCAAAGTCCTTCGCGATCACGTAGCAGGCATGGTCCAGGTCCTGCGAGATCTCGTCGGAGATGACGCCGATCTTGAAGTTGGAGCCGGCGGCGAAGGCCCGCCGCGGAAGCGCAAGCGCGGCAGCGCTGGCAGCGGCCCCCGCGGTGAATTGGCGTCTGGATAGATTCATCATGGTTCTCGCTCCTGGGTAAGCAACTGGTTAATTGGGCAGCATCTTTTGGACGCCGATGGCCACCACGAAGTAGCTGGCCGGCACGTCGCCGATGTTCTTCAGCCCATGCAGCACACCGGACGCGTGAAAGATCACGCCGCCCGGGCCGATGATGCCGTTGGGGCCCTCGCCCAGCACCTGCAGCTTGCCCTCGCGCACCAGTTGAAACTCGGAGTGCGTATGCCGGTGCGGCGGATGCGGCTGCTGTCCGGGCGGCAGCAGCGTCTCATGCACCTCCACAAACTCGCCCGTCGCCAGCGTTCCATGCAGCACGGCGCGGCTCTCGCCCCCGTTGGAGGAGTGCTTGACTGGCAGCGAGTCATAGGGAAATATCTCGGACTTCAACAACTGCGGCTGTGCGGCGGGTGTCTGGCCTGCAAGTGTCTGGTCTACAGGTGTCTGGGCCTCCGCAGTCAAACCGCTCAGCCCCTACAGCATGGCGAAGGCTGAGAGCGCGATTCCAAGCTCACGCCGGTTGATCTCTTTCATGTCCCTGCTCCTTCTCTATCCGTGCGCGTATCCCATGCCCGCCAGCACGCCGCGCATGTAGGCGAAGCTTTCGGTCACGCCCGGCATGGGATCATCGCCGTGGATCTCATACTCCAGATCGACAAAGCCCTTGTAGCCGGTGGCAATCAGCGCCTCAAAGATTCCGTGGAACGGGATGATGCCCTCACCCACGGCGACCTGGCTCTCCCGCGACGAGAAGTCGGTCAGGTCCTTGGCGTGCATGTTGAACAGCCGCGGGCCCACGGCGTGGATAGCCCGCACCGGGTCTACGCCGGCGCGCTCACAGTGTCCAATGTCAATGCAGCAGCCCATGCGCGGGTCCATGTGGCCCACCACCTTCAGCACATCCAGCGGCGAGTGGTAGATCTTGTCCTCCGGCCCGTGGTTGTGGATGGCGAAGCGGATGTCATACTCCTTCACCATCTTCTCAATGAGCGGCAGCGTCTCAATCGCAGGGTCGCCCGCCACAATCACCCGAACGCCCGCGCTCTTGGCGTACTCAAACCGGGAGCGCACATCCGCCTCTTCATTCTTGGGGAAGTAGACGGTGCCCACGGCGTGCAACTGGATTCCGGCGGCGGCATAGTCGGCCATCGCCGCGGCCTCCAGCGCCGGGTCCATCGGCAGATGGTCCTTCACGTCCTTGGCGTTCAGCGCGGTCAGCCGAAGCTGCTTCATGAACTCGATGACCTTGGCGCGCGGAAAGTTGCGAAAGGTGTAACTGGCCATCCCCAGACGAATCGGCGAAGGCTTGTCTTCCACCATGGTGGGAGCAGCAGCTGCGGGGGTTGCGTGCGAGACGGCCAGCGCAGCTGCGGCCAACGTGCCGGAGCGCAGAAAGTTACGGCGGTTCCAATCATGCTTCATACGTTGCTCTTGCCTTTCGACGTTCGTGCAGGGCTACAGATGCGGCGCCCAGCCCGGCTCATACTCCCGGCCCCACAGCTTCATGGCTTCAGGATCGTGCAGAACCTTTCCGTTAGCGGTGTCCAGTTGCAGCTCCCGGTTCATCTCCCACGCTATGTTGGAGAGCTGCAGCGTGGTCACGGAGATGTTGCCCACCGCGATCGGCGCATTCAGCTTTTCGCCCTTTTGGATGCCGGCGATAAAGTTGGCGAAGTGTGCGCTGGTCATGGAGTCCGCGCCCACCAGGTCGCTGGACGGTGCCGCGTCCGAGGCCTTGAACTCGCTGAGCTTCTTGCCGTTCCAGTCATAGACCTCATAGCCGCCGCGGTCCACCAGCACCGAACCAGTGGTGCCCATGATGACCGATCCGCGGTCGCGGCCATACTGCCGCATGCCTTGGCAGCACTGGTCCTCCCAGCTGATCATCTTGTCTTCATAGGTAAAGCTGGTCACCAGCGAGTCGTAGAACTGCCAGTCGTCCTTCCACTGGTAGCGCCCGCCGGAGGCGGTGACGCGCTGCGGGTAGTCCACACCCAGCGCCCAGCGGCATACGTCCACCTCATGCGTGCCGTTGTTCAGGGTCTCGCCGGTGCCGTAGATGCGCAACCAGTGCCAGTTGTAGGGCTGAATGTTGTCCTTGTACTCGCGGCGTGGCGCCGGCCCCTGCCACAGGTCCCAGTCCAGCGCTTCCGGCACGGGCACCACCTTGCCCACGCCCATGCTCTTGCGGGTGTTGGCGTACCACGCCCGCCCAAAGTACGCCCGCCCGATCAGGCCGTTGTGAATCTTGTCCACAATCTCCATGGTGTGCGGCGACGAGCGCTGTTGCGTACCCATCTGCACCAGCTTGCCGTACTTGCGCTGCGCCTCGACGAGCATTGCGCCCTCAGCCGGGTTGTGGCTACATGGCTTCTCCACGTAGACGTGCTTGCCCGCCTCCACCCCGGCGATGGCCATGGGCGCATGCCAGTGGTCGGGCGTGGCGATGGTGATGGCATCCACGTCCTTCAGCGCGAGGATCTTGCGAAAGTCCTTCTCGGTCGCGGGAGCGGTGCCGGTGTCCTTGGCAGTGCGCGCGGCAAACCGGGCCAGAATGTTGCTCTCCACATCGCACACATGCGTAATGTGCGCCGTTTTGCGGTTCGCGTTCAGCGCGGATAGGTGCGCATAGGCGCGGCTGTTCAACCCGATGACGGCAAAGTTCAGCCGGTCGTTCGCGCCCAGAATCTGCGCGTAGCTCTTCGCTGCAGAGTTCACCGCCAAACCCGCCGCGCCCACGGCAGCCGTATCAAGAAATTTGCGTCGCGTGATCATGCTCTCTCCTTGGCGACATGAATGATAGGCGATTTCAATAGAACGTGCGAATCCGGCAGCGCTGGCCGCCGATTGACATAGCCCTCCCGGCGGCGATAGAGTCGGGCGGCGCTCCCAAATCTCTGCTTCTTCAGGCTCTCTGCTTCCCCATGACTTCCCAATGACCACTGCGGCATCGAAACCCACACCCCACCTGCTCGGCGCTCTGGACCAGGGCACCACCAGCACGCGGTTTATGATCTTCAACCGCGCGGCCGAGGTGGTTGCCTGCGCCCAGCGTGAGCATCGCCAGATCTATCCGCAGGCCGGCTGGGTGGAGCACGACCCCGCCGAGATTCTCACCGCCACGCTGGCCGTGATCGAAGAGGCGCTGCAGAGCTCCGGCGTCCAGCCCTCGCAGATTGCCGCGGTCGGTATTACCAACCAGCGCGAGACTACCGTCGTGTGGAACCGCAAGACCGGCCAGGCTGTCCACAACGCCATCGTCTGGCAGGACACCCGCGTGGCGGGCGCCGTCGCGCAACTGGCGGCGCACGGCGGCCAGGACCGCTTCCGCGCCATCACCGGTCTGCCGCTCACCACCTACTTCAGCGGCCTGAAGATCGCCTGGATTCTGGACCACGTTCCCGGCGCTCGCGCCCGCGCCGAAGCCGGCGAGTTGCTCTTCGGCAACATTGACTCCTTCCTACTCTGGCACCTCAGCGGCGGCACCAACGGCGGGCTGCATGCCACGGACGTGACCAATGCGGGCCGCACCCAGTTGATGGACCTCGACACGCTGGCGTGGGATCCATCCATGCTTGACGCCCTGCGCGTGCCCGTCGCCATGCTGCCCACCATCCGCGCCAGCAGCGGCTTCTTTGCGGACATCACCCTGTCCATCCTTGCCGGCACTCCCATCTTCAGCCTGATCGGTGACCAGCACGCCGCGCTCATCGGGCAGACCTGCTTCCATCCTGGCGAGCTAAAGAACACCTATGGCACCGGCTGCTTCCTCGTGATGAACACCGGCACCTCCAAGGTGCAGTCCACCTCCGGCCTGCTCACCACCATGGCCTACCAGTTTCAGGGGCAGCCGCCGGTGTACGCGCTGGAGGGCAGCATCGCCGTGACCGGATCGCTGGTGCAGTGGCTGCGCGACAACCTCGGCCTCATCCAGAAGAGCGATGACATCGAAGCCCTCGCGCGCACCGTGGATGACAACGGCGGCGCGTACTTCGTTCCGGCGTTCTCCGGCCTCTATGCGCCGTACTGGAAGTACTCCGCGCGCGGCGTCATCGCCGGCCTTACGCGCTATGTGAACAAGGGCCACATCGCCCGCGCGGTGCTGGAGGCCACCGCCTTCCAGACCCGCGACGTAGTGGAGGCCATGCAGCAGGACTCCGGCATCCCGCTGCGCCAGTTGCGTACCGACGGAGGCATGGTGGTGAACGATCTGCTGATGCAGATCCAGGCTGATACGCTGAACTGTGCCGTAGTGCGACCCAAAATGCGCGAGACCACCGCGCTGGGCGCAGCCTATGCCGCCGGCCTCGGCTGCGGCTTCTACAAAGATACGGAGTCGCTGGCCCGCGAGTGGAGCGTCGACTGCATCTGGGAGCCCCGCATTGACCCCGCCCAACGCGACCGCCAGTATCGTCAATGGAAGAAGGCCGTCGCGCGGTCGTTTGACTGGGAAGAGTCTTAAAGTTCATGCACCAACGCCCGCAAGGGCTTGAGAGGGAGTCCTGTGTACAGTCGCATTCTCACCCCATTCTTCGGCGAGTTCATGGGCACCCTGGTGCTCATCGTCCTCGGCGAAGGCACCAACGCCGCCGTTCTGCTCAAGTTCTCCAAGGCGGAGAACTCCGGCTGGATCGTCATCACTGCCGGCTGGGCCTTCGCTGTGTTCAGCGGCGTCATCACGGCCATCGCCTGCGGCAGCCCCGGCGCGCACCTGAACCCCGCCGTCACCGTCGCCGTCGCCATCCGCACCGCGGACTACTCCCACCTGCTGCCGTTCATCTTGGCGCAGATGCTGGGTGCCTTCGTGGGAGCCGTGCTGGTCTACCTCTTCTATTTGCACCACTTCGCCGCAACGGACGACCCCGCGCTCAAGCTGGGGGTCTTCGCCACCGGCCCGGCCATCCGCAAGCCGCTCAACAACCTCTTCTGCGAGGCCCTCGCCACCGGCGTTCTGCTGCTGGTCATCGGGGCCATCGGTGCCAAGACGTTCGCTCCCGCCGGCCCCGCGCCCGGTCTGGCGCCCTATCTGGTAGGGATGCTGGTCTGGGCCATCGGTCTCTCGCTCGGCGGAGCGACGGGGTATGCGATCAATCCAGCGCGCGATCTTGCCCCGCGCATCGCGCACGCGCTGCTGCCCATCCCGGGCAAGGGCGGCTCAGACTGGGCTTACGCTGCCATTCCCGTAGCCGGCCCGATTTTGGGTGCCATTATCATTGGTCTGTTTCTACGTTTGACTGGAATCTGATATCGAATGCCTATGCTGACCTCTGCACTTCCTGCCCTCTCTTCGCGAAGCCGGCGAGTCCTCCTGCTGCCGGTCTGCCTGTGCGCTCTGTCGCTGGCCCTTGTGGCCCAGAGCACTATCGCGCCTGCCGCCGCTCTCCGCCCGGACGCCGCGCGCGACCAGCGCGTCGCCAAGCTCGTCCAGCAGATGACGCTCGAAGAGAAGGTCTCGCAGATGCATAACTCCGCCGCCGCCATCCCGCGCATCGGCGTCCCTGCCTATGACTACTGGAGTGAGGGGCTGCACGGCTCGGCGCGGTCCGGCTACTCCACGCTTTTTCCGCAGGCCATCGGCCTCGCCGCCACCTGGGACACCCCGCTGCTGCATCGCGTCGCCACGGTCATCTCCACGGAGGCGCGCGCCAAGTACGACCACGCCATCGCCGAAGGAAACCACAGCATCTACTATGGAATTACCATCTGGTCGCCCAACATCAACATCTTCCGCGACCCCCGCTGGGGCCGCGGGCAGGAGACCTACGGCGAAGACCCCTTCCTCACCTCCCGCATGGGCGTGGCCTTCGTCACCGGCCTACAGGGCGACGACACCACCTACCTCCGCACCATCGCCACGCCCAAGCACTTCGCCGTACATAGCGGCCCGGAGCCCACGCGCCACCGCTTCAACGTCGACCCCTCCCCGCACGATCGCGAAGACACCTACCTGCCCGCCTTCCGCGCCACGGTGACGGAAGGCCACGCTCAGTCCCTGATGTGCGCCTACAACGCCGTGGACGGCGAGCCTGCCTGCGCCAATCCGCAGTTGCTGACGAAGATTCTGCGCAATGAGTGGGGTTTCACCGGCTTTATCACCTCGGACTGCGGCGCCATCAGTGACATCGCCAAGGGCCACGCCTTCACTCCTAATCTGGAGCACGCCGCCGTTGCCGCCGTTCGCGCCGGCACGGACATTAACTGCGGCCACGACGAGTACAACCACCTCATTCAGGCCGTCCACGACGGCCTCATCCAGGAGTCTGAGATCGACACCGCCGTGCGCCGCCTCTTCCGCGCCCGCTTTGATCTGGGAATGTTCGATCCTGCCTCGCAGGTCGCCTACGCGCGGCTGCCCTTCAGCGAGGTGGACTCCGCACCCCACCGCGAACTGGCCCTCCAGACCGCCCGCGAGTCGATGGTCCTGCTGAAGAATGAGCAGAACGTGCTGCCGCTAGCCGCCAATGTCAAGACCGTCGCTGTGGTCGGGCCGAACGCTGCCAACCTCGCCGCGCTGGAGGGCAACTACAACGCCATCCCCTCGCACCCCGTCACTCCGCTGGACGGCTTGCGCGACGCTCTGCATGGTCGCGCGCAGGTGCTGTACGCGCAGGGCTCCGGCTACGCAGAGGGCCTGATGGTTCCGGTGCCGGAGACGCTCTTTGCTTCCGACTCCAACCCCGGCCAGCACGGTCTGCGCGGCGAGTACTTCTCTGGCGAGACCTTTGCAGGCAAGCCTGCGCTCACCCGCCTGGACCATCAGATTGACTTCGACTGGAGCGGCTCCAGCCCTGCGCCCGGCGTGGATGCCAAGAGCTTCGGTGTGCGCTGGACCGGCACCATCGCCGTCCCCGCGCCCGGCGACTATGGCTTCAGCATGACCCTCGACTGCTCCACCTGCGACGAGGCCAGCGGCTACGCCGTCTATCTGGACGGCAAGCTCGTCACCGAGGTCAAGGGCCATGCCACCCGCCCGCGTCCCACCACGGGCGCTGCCTTCCATATGCACTTCGCGGACACACTGCAGCACGCCTTCCGCGTGGAGTACACCCATGCCTCCCCGCTCTTCGGTGCCGGCATCACGCTCACCTGGCAGCCGCCGGCCTCGGCGCTGCGCGCAGCCGCCGTGGAGGCAGCGCAGAAGTCGGACATCGTCGTCGCCTTCGTCGGCCTCTCCCCGCATCTGGAAGGGGAGGAGATGCCAATCCATGTCCCCGGCTTCGACGGCGGCGACCGCACTGACCTGAATCTCCCCGCCGAGCAGCAGCAGATGCTGGAGGCCGTCGCCGCCACCGGCAAGCCTCTGGTCGTCGTGCTGATGAACGGCAGCGCGCTCGCCGTTAACTGGGCGCAGCAGCACGCCGCCGCGATTCTGGAGGCCTGGTATCCCGGCGAAGCGGGCGGCACCGCCATTGCGGAGACGCTGCTCGGCCGCAACAACCCCGCCGGCCGCCTGCCGGTGACCTTCTACGCCTCCATCGACCAGGTGCCTCCCTTTGACGACTACTCCATGCACGACCGCACCTATCGTTACTCCACCGTCGCGCCGCTCTACCGCTTCGGCGACGGCCTCAGCTACACCCACTTTCGCTACTCCGGCGCGCGACTCTCCACGGCAAACCTCGCGGCGGGCGATCCACTGGGCATCACGGTCAACGTCGCCAACACCGGCAAAGTCGCCGGCGATGAGGTCGTGGAGGTCTATCTCACCCCCCCGGCCTCCGACCTCGCGCCGCTCCGTGCACTGGTCGGGTTTCAGCGCATCCATCTCTCCCCGGCCGAACGGCGCGACGTCACTATCCAACTTGCCCCCCGCCAGCTTAGCCAGGTGGATGCCGCCGGAGTTCGCGCAGTTCTGCCGGGACACTACCAGCTCTTCGTTGGCGGCAGCCAGCCCACACTCGGCCAGGACGGCCTCCCCTTCCAGATCACCGGGACCCGCACCCTGCCCGAATGAGCGTCGCCAAAAGCGTTCAAGACGCACAAAATGCACTCAAAACATAGCTCGTAACAGCCTCAAGAGCACCTCTAATTTCGGCCCTCCGCGCACCTTGGCGGCCTCCGCGTTTGCGTTTGCCTATCGCAAAACGATC
>Ga0302319_10012844_pt1 | contig 15743 bp, 11 predicted proteins | sample Bog_T0_2_FD_203319 | JGI IMG/M metagenome (GOLD analysis project Ga0302319, IMG submission 203319) | Peat permafrost microbial communities from Stordalen Mire near Abisko, Sweden - Bog_T0_2 | ecosystem: Environmental > Terrestrial > Soil > Wetlands > Peat | place: Sweden: Abisko, Stordalen Mire...
GGACAAAAACAAATACGTCTTCAAAAAGTCGGACAAGACCGAGAAGAGCGCCGAGGAGATGGTGGCGTTCTATGCGGACTGGGTGCGCCAGTATCCGATCGTGTCCCTCGAAGATGGGCTGGCGGAAGATGACTGGGCCGGCTGGAAGGTGCTGACGCGGGAGCTGGGCAACAAGATTCAGCTGGTGGGCGACGACATCTTCGTCACCAATGTGGAGCTTCTGCAGAAGGGCATCGAAGAGGACGTAGGCAATTCGATTCTGATCAAGCTGAACCAGATCGGGACGGTGAGCGAGACGTTTGAGGCAATCGAGCTGGGGCGGCGCTATGGATACACCTCGGTGATTTCGCATCGCAGCGGCGAGTCGGAAGACACGTTCATCGCCGATTTTGCGGTCGCGACGGGCGTGGGGCAGATCAAGACCGGGTCGGCATCGCGCACGGATCGCATCGCGAAATATAACCAGCTGCTGCGGATTGAGGAAGAGCTGGGGCAGGCGGCGGAGTTTCTGGGCCTCGAAGCCGTCAATTTCGGGGATTAGAGAGAATTAAGAAGCAGGTTGTCACTGGAGCACTCCGACTGCAGGGGTGCGGAAGGTGGGTACTCACAACCCGTGTCTCCACGTCGAGACATTTGATCCGAAACCGCGAGGAGGTTTGCGGGATCGGTGGGATGTTCCGGAGGGAGACGCGATGCGAACGATTACGTGGCTGGTTCTGTTGATTGCGCTGCCGGTTTTGGCGGCAACGACCACGGCAAAGCCAGGGGCCGGGTTAAACGGGGCTCCGGCAACGAGCGAGAATCCACCGCCGGCGCATCCGGTGACGGCGGCGCAGGTCGACGAGATTCTGGAGCTGACGGGGACGAACACGGTGAAGCGGCAAATGCTGGATGGATTGTTGCCGCACCTGCAGCAGATGATGCCGTACATACCCAACGACGTCGTCGACGATTTGCAGCAAAGCCTGGGCGTCGCGGATTTTGAGGGAGCGATGGTGCGGTCGTTCCAACTGCGGCTGTCGACGGAAGAGGCGGCGGACATCATCGCGTTCTATCAGTCTCCGGCCGGGAAACACATGATCGCGGTCATGCCGAATGTTCTGAATGAGGGCCAGCAGGCTGGGTCGGAGCTGGGCCAGCAGGTGTTGTTCGAGGTAATCCAGCGGCATAAGGATGAGATCGACGCAGCGGCCGTGAACTATCACCACGAACATCCAGCTGCTGCTGCGCAACAATAATCGGGGGCGAAGCCGAGTGAGGGTTTGGATTTTGGCGATCGCCGCCACCGTTCACAAGGAGACTTCGTGCCCGTTACGAAAAAGCCGGTTGTACTGACCATTCTGGATGGATGGGGTTATCGCCCGCAGACGGAAAACAACGCCATCGCGCTGGCGCGGAAGCCCGTCTATGACAAGCTGCTCCGGGATTATCCCAACACGCTGCTGCACGCCTCGGATCACTTTGTCGGGCTGCCGGATGGACAGATGGGCAACAGCGAAGTGGGGCATCTGAACATCGGCGCGGGACGTGTTGTGCAAATGGACATCACCCGTATCGATGCGCTGATCGCGAGCGGCGCGTTCTTTGAGCACCCGGTGATCGTGGAAGCGATGCAGAAGGCGCGTTCGACGCAGCTGCACCTGTTCGGACTGGTTTCCGACGGCGGCGTCCACTCGCACCAGGAGCATCTTTACGCATTGCTGAAGACGGCGAAGCAGCAGGGCGTGGACAAGGTCTTCGTGCATGCCTTTATGGATGGGCGCGACACGCTGCCGACCAGCGGGGCCGCGTATCTGGCGGCGCTCGAACAGAAGATGCGCGAGTACGGCGGGAAGCTGGCCAGCGTCTCCGGGCGCTACTACGCGATGGACCGCGACCGGCGCTGGGAGCGCGAGAAAAAGGCCTTCGACGCGATGGTGAAGGGGCAGGCCGAAGGCGGCGCCTACCAGGACGCCATTGCACGGGTGAAGGAGTCGTACAACAACGGCATCACCGACGAGTTTATTGTGCCGTTCGTTGTTACCGATGATCAGGGCCATCCTAATGGGCTGATTCGCGACGGAGATGTGTGCATCATGTTCAACTACCGCGCGGACCGTGCGCGACAGATCACGCGGGTGCTGGCGCGGAACAGCGGGCTGAGCAGAGAGGCTGGCCGGGAGCTGCCCTCATGGGAGGAACTGGACGCGACGATTCCGCGCAGTGAGATTCCGAGCGGCCTGCACTACGTCTGCATGACGCAGTACGACAAGAACTTCACGCTGCCCATGATCATCCTGCCGGAATCGATGGAGAACCTGCTGGCGGACATCATGGCCCAGGCGAATCTGCGTAATCTCCGCGTGGCGGAAACCGAAAAGTACGCGCACGTGACCTACTTCTTTAACGGAGGCATCGAAAAGCCGTTTCCGGGCGAGGATCGCATCCTGATTCCTTCGCAGAAGGTGGCGACCTATGATCTGGCGCCCGAAATGTCCGCCGCTGGGATCGCCGATACGGTGATCAAGGCCGTCAACGACACGGCCTTCGACGTGGTGATCGTGAATTTCGCGAACGCCGATATGGTCGGCCACTCAGGAAAGTTGGAGCCGACGATCCAAGCGGTTGAAACCGTCGACGCCTGCCTGGGGCGGATTTATCAGGCGATGAAGCAGCGCGGGACCGGAGCCTGGCTCATCACCGCCGATCACGGCAACGCCGAGTTGATGGTCGATCCTGCCACGGGCGGGCCGCACACGGCGCACACGACGAATCCGGTGCCATTCATTTTTGTGAGCGACGACGCGAGCCAGTACTCGTTGAAGCCCGGCGGGTCGCTCCGCGACATTTCGCCGACGATCCTGGAACTGCTGAATCTCGCCGAGCCGAAGCAGATGACGGGTGGCGATCTTCGTAAAGGCAGGGAGTAGGGGGTAGGCAGTAGGCAATAGGCAGTAACTGCCAGGGCGCAGCGCGCATCGTCTATTTCGTATTCGCCGCGCGGCGGCTCCCGATCAATTCCCTGTAAAGCGCAATCGTTTGGTCGGCTATCGCGGTCCAGGAAAACTTCTCTTCGACGCGTTTTCGGCCGGCTTCACCAAGCTGGCGCGCTTTTGCCGGATCCGCCAGCAGCGCAGAGACCTTCGCGGCGAGGTCGCGCGAGAACTTCTCCGGATGCAGCGGAAAGCTGGTCACTGGGTCTTGTTCGAAAGGCACCAGGTACCCGGTGACACCGTCGACGACCACCTCGAGAATGCCGCCGGTGGCGCTGGCCACAACCGGCGCGCGGCAAGCCATCGCCTCCAGGTTGATAATGCCGAAAGGCTCGTACACCGAGGGGCAGCAGAAGACACTGCAGTTGCTGTAGAGCTGGATGGCCTCGGGTTTGCTCAGCATCTTCTCGATCCAGATCACGCGTGGGTTGATGGCGCGCACCCGCTCGATTTTCTTGCGCATCTCGGCGGCAATCTCCGGCGTGTCCGGCGCCCCCGCGCACAAAACCACCTGCGTGTTCTCCGGCAAATGAGGAATCGCATCGACCAGGTGCGTGACGCCCTTTTGCCGCGTGATGCGGCCGACGAAGAGAACGTAGGGCTGCGAGGGATCGACGCCGTAAGTAGTGAGGGCGCTGGTGTCCGCCGTCTTTTGGTATTCATTCAGGTCGATGCCGTTGTAGATCACGTGAATGCGTTCCGCATCGATCTCGGGATAGGCGCGCAAAATGTCGGCTTTGGTTCCCTGCGAAACGGCGATCACTGCATCGGCATCGAGGATTCCCGTCCGCTCCATCCAGGAGCTCATCGCATAGCCGCTCCCCAACTGCTCCGACTTCCAGGCGCGCAGCGGTTCCAGGCTGTGCGTGGTCAGCACGAACGGAACGTTAAAAAGCTTCTTCGCCAGAAACCCGGCCATCGACACGTACCAGGTGTGGGTGTGCACGATGTCGATCCCGGCCAGGGACTGGACTTGCGCCAGATTGAGGCTGAAAGTTTCGAGAGCGGTTTTGAATTTCTCCGCCGGGCCGTCGGAGATCAGCGGCCATGGCTTTTCTCCGCGAACATGCAGATTACCCTGGTCGGACGACTGATCGCCCCAACAGTGAACATCGACTTCAATCGTCTTAGCCAATTCGCGACTGAGGTACTCGACGTGAACGCCCGCCCCCCCATAAACGTTGGGCGGATACTCCCGAGTCATTAGGCCAACGCGCAAAGAAGCCTCCATGGAACGAGTTCCATCTTACGGCTTCGCGGTGCAAGATAGAGAGCGTCGCAGCGGCGGTGATTCGGTTGCGCGTTCGAGAGAGGAATGCGTCCAGGGCGGAACGGTGTATCTGGAGAACGCAATTGAGGTAGCTCGTTGCTGCATCGACCGGAGTTAGAAATCGATGTGCCCACGGACGCCTTCGACCCACACGGGTCCGCGGTCACGGTTGTAGCCAGGATCGTCGACGTGTTGCACATCGAGGGCGAAGAAAAGCCCCTTCCAGGCATGCCAGGTGTAATAGCTCTCGACAATGTTCTCTCGGCCGTAATGCAGCCGCCCGTCGCCGAGGATGAATCCAAGTCCCCCATCGGCCAGATAATTCTGATGGTCCTTCTTGATGGCGTTGCTGAGGAAGGCGACCCCGATTTTGTCGGCGCCGCGATGCCAGCGCGTCCCGGCGTAGTCGGCGGCAAGCACCGCCGACTGCGCCACTTCGGTGTACGCGTAGGATTCCTCGTGGTCGTCGTTCCAGCCGAAACGCGTGCCGATGCGCAAATTCTCGGTGATGTCCTGCTCGTTGTTCCAGCTGAAGCCGTATTTCACAGTGCCGAAGCGCTCGACGGAGAGGATATCCGGCGAAGGCTTGATGCCGGCGAGATAGTGCTGCACGGCGAGCCGATAGTTGCCCATGTGGGCGGTGTTGGCAAAAGCCAGAATGCGTGTGGTGCCCTTGCGTTTCGGGATAAAGGAGTGCCGCAGTTCGTATTCCCAGTTCTGCCCGTGCGCGCGGGAGAAGGCCCAGTCCAGGCGGATGCCGTTGGCGATCACGGGCATGGCAAAGATGCCGTAGCGGGCGCTCCAGTTGCGATCGTCGTATTCGAGGAGGCCGCCGACAGTGTAGCCGCGGGTGTCGGCAGCATAATCCCACGCGCCATTGTCGTCGATGGTCCAGTTCAGGAACTGGAGATGGCTGTCAGTGGCGACATCGTTGACATCCATGAAGTCATTGGCGCCCATCTTGCCGATGCGCGCTTCGAAGCGCCGCACCGGGACCTCGGTGGCGAGCGAAAACTGGTCGCGGTCCGATTCGGTCATTTCGTTGGTGAGGCCGATGGTCTGATGAATTCCGCCGCGCGAGAGGTAGGGAGCAGTTCCGAGATTAGGATTGCGCACCACATCGAGATTGGTGAATCCGGCGAGACCCAATGCCTCGCCCAGCCCGCGGCCGCCCGCGGATTCAAAGTCGACGAGGAGATCGGTGTTGTAGCGCAGGTTGTGATGTGGCTGGTAGCCGAGGTACAGAGTTTCGACGAGCGAAGTTTTGTATTCGCCCGCGTTGTCGAGGCTGTTCGGCCCCTGGTAGGGCGAATGGAAGCCGGGCTTGGCCTGGAAGATGGTGTTCGTTTGGCCGGAAATCCAATAGCGCGCCGTCCGGCTGTGGGGAAACATGGTCAGGTCGGGATCGGGCGTGTTCACCGCTTCCGGCAGACTGGCAACGTGGTCCGCAGCGCCAGGGTCCTCGCTGGATGCGGCGCCCGGCTTTGTCTGTGAAGATGGGGGTGTTTGCCTCGTTGGCGGAGCGGAGGCTGCGGACTGCTGGAACAGGGTGATTCCAGTTCGCGCGAACAGGATCGGCGCGTCGGGAAGATCGCCCGAACAGTTTGCCGATTGCGCAGGCCCCATCTTCGAGCAAAACAGCAACGAAAGTATAAGAAGCCGATGCCGCAATACCCCGCCCTCCGGGCTTATGACAACAGAGATGATCTTCGCCGCGGAGTTTTGCAGTCTTGTTACAAACTCACGCAGTATCCAGCTGGAAATCGCCGGGGGAGGGCCAAAACCGCAGTAGACTATTTTCAGAGTCATTTATAACATATCCCCTTACCATATAAAACATGAGCCATACCGAGCGGGAAAAACAGAAACTTGTGGCCCGGATTCATCGTATCCGCGGTCAGGTGGACGCCATTGAGCGGTCCTTGACGACGGACGATGATTGCGCGGCGCTGCTGATGCTGCTGGCCAATGTGCGTGGCGGCATTAACAGCCTGATGGGCGAGGTGCTGGAGGACCATATCCGGAACCACATGGCTCAGGGAGAGAAGCCCACGATGCCCTCGACGGAGGTCGCCGAGGATCTGATTGAGCTCGTGCGCGCCTATCTCAAGTAGGATTCCGGCGCCTCGCTGGATTGAAGCCGGCTGACGCGGATCGCGGGCGACCAGAGCCGTCCTGAACGCGCATCCATCGGAAAGCACATCCACCGGGGCATTGTTCCGCTTTTCATGGCGGCGTAAACGAACTGTAACAATCGGGACGAAGAATCGAAGCTGCAGTTCTTAAGGGGGAGAAGTCCGTGAGAAAGACAGACATTATCGTGGCTGCGGTGGCGGTGTGTGCAGCCATTTCCGCCGGGGCTCAGAAGATCAACGGAGCGGGGGCATCGTTCCCGTATCCCATTTATTCGAAATGGTTCAGTGAATACAGCCAGCAGCATCCAGGCGTGGAGATCAACTACCAGTCGATCGGATCGGGCGGCGGGATCCGCCAGGTGACCACAGGGACCGTGGACTTCGGGGCCAGCGACATGCCGATGAGCAACGACCAGTTGTCGTCGTCGAAGGTGAAGCTGGTGCATGTGCCGACGGTTCTGGGCGCGGTGGTGCCGGTATATAACATCCCGGGCGTGGGCAACGATCTGAAATTTGCGCCTGATGTGCTCGCGGACATCTACCTCGGGAAGATCGCGAACTGGAACGACGCGCGGATTGAGAAAGACAATCCGGGGGTGAAACTGCCGAACCAGGACATCTTCGTGGTTCATCGTTCGGATGGCAGCGGAACGACGTTTATCTTCACGGATTATCTATCGAAGGTGAGCCCGGAGTGGAAGAGCAGCGTGGGCGCGAATTCGGCGGTGGCGTGGCCGAAGGGCATCGGCGGCAAGCAGAATGAAGGCGTGGCGGGACTGGTCCGGCAGATGCCGGGATCGATCGGTTATGTCGAGCTGATTTATGCTTTGCAGAACAAGATTCCGTTCGGGTATGTGCACAACCACGCGGGCACCTGGGTGAAGGCGAGCATCGAGGGGGTGACGGAAGCGGCGGCGTCGGTGAAGACGATGCCGGCAGACTTCCGGGTTTCGATTACAGATGCGCCGGGAAAGAACGCGTATCCAATCGCGAGCTTCACGTGGTTGCTGATCCCGATCCATGCGAACGATGCGTCGAAAGGGAAAGTGATTAAGGACTTCCTGGACTGGATGCTGGCTCAGGGCGAAGGCCAGGTGGCAACCCTGGATTATGCTCCGTTGCCGCAGTCCGTTGCGGATAAGGTCAAGGCCACGGTGGATAAGCTGCAGTAGCGATCCCGCGGCGCCGCCAATGGGCACTGCGGAGGTAGGGCGGGTTGTTGATCAGAAGAGGGGCGCGCTTTAGCGAGTGCGCCCTTTTTCCCGTTCGATTCCGGTTCGCGCGTCGATTCGGCCGGTCCAGCGTGCTGTGGACGGTTTATTTCCTTATTTTTCATGGCGATTAACGTGGCGTTCAAAAACCCGGGGTAGGGTGGACGAGTCGTGAATCTGCGCATTCAGGAACCCCAAACACCAAGAACTCCGGATCAGGCAGCCCCCGTTGGCGGGTTGGCGGCGGTCACCGCAAGCGAGCCGGCGTCGCCGATTCGATTGTTTCTGCAAAGCCGAGGCAACTCCGCGATCGCGGACGGCGCCTTTCGCTGGATCATGCTGCTGTGCGCCCTGAGCATCTTCGCCATCGTGGCGCTGATTGCCAATGAGCTGGTGGTGAGCTCCAAACTGACGCTGACGAAGTTCGGGTTTAAGTTTTTCGTGGGAAGCGCCTGGGATCCGGTGAACGAGGATTTCGGGGCGCTGCCGTTCGTCTACGGAACGCTGGTTTCTTCGCTGGTGGCGCTGGTGATTGCCGTGCCGCTGGCCGTTGGGGTGGCGATTTTTCTGACCGAGATGTGCCCGAAGGCGCTGCGCGGCATTTTGTCGTTTCTGACGGAGTTGCTGGCGGCGATTCCGAGCGTGGTGTATGGGCTGTGGGCGATATTTGTGCTGGTGCCGCTGCTGCGCGGCTACATCGATCCGATCCTGATCAAGCTGCTGAGCTGGACGGGCTTGTTCACGGCTCCGGACTTTGGGATTGGGATGTTCGCGGCCGGGGTGATTCTGGCCATTATGATTCTGCCGATCATCTCGTCGCTGACTCGCGAGGTGATGACGGCGGTGCCTTACTCGCAACGCGAGGCGGTGCTGGCGCTGGGTGCGACGCGCTGGGAGATGATCCGGATGGGGGTGCTGCGGAATGCGCGCATCGGCATCGTCGGGTCGGTGATTCTGGGCCTCGGCCGCGCGCTGGGCGAGACGATGGCGGTAGCGATGGTGATCGGGAGCAGCCCGACGATTTCGAAGTCGCTGCTGGCGCCGGCGGCGACCATGGCCAGCGTGATCGCGAATGAGTTTGCGGAGGCCTCCGACGACACCTACCGGAGCGCGCTGATTGAAATCGGTCTGGCGCTGTTTCTGGTGACGATTGTGGTGAACATCTGCGCGCGGCTGCTGGTGTGGGCGGTGACGCGCGGCGCACCGGCGAGGGCGACGTAAGCGACGCCTATGGAGAAACAACTCAAGTCGAGCACGGCGAACCGGCGCTGGCGGTGGTTGATGAACCATCTGGCGTCGGTGCTGGCGGTGCTGGCCACGATTCTGGTGATTGCTCCGCTGGTGGCGATTTTTATCGACCTGGTCTACAAGGGCACCAGTTCGCTGAATCTGAATTTCTTTACGAAGATTCCGGCTCCCGTTGGCGAAGAAGGCGGAGGCATGGCGAACGCCATCGTCGGGTCCGCGGTGCTGCTGGGATTGGCGAGCCTGTTGGGAATCCCGATGGGGATTGCCGCAGGTATTTATCTCGCGGAATATGGGCGGGGGACGAAGCTCTCCAACGTGGTTCGGTTCACGGCCGACGTGCTGAACGGCGTGCCGTCCATCGTGATGGGGGTGGCGGTTTACGCGCTGGTGGTGGTGCCGTCGAAGGGTTACTCGGCGCTGGCCGGAGGCGTAGCGTTGGGGATCATGATGATTCCGACCGTGGCGCGGACGACAGAAGAGATGTTGCTGATGGTCCCGCACTCGATTCGGGAAGCGGCGCTGGGACTGGGGGTTCCGACCTGGCGGTCGATGGTTTCGATCACACTGAAGACGGCGATGCCGGGGGTGATTACAGGATGCATGCTGGCATTTGCCCGCGTGGCGGGCGAGACGGCCCCCCTGATTTTTACCGCGTTTGGCAATCAGTTCTGGAGCACCTCGCTCAACCAGCCGATTGCGGCGCTGCCGCTGCAGATTTACGTCTATGCTCTCTCCCCTTATGACGAATGGCACCGGCTGGCCTGGGCTGGATCGCTGGTGCTGATTGCGTTGATTGTGGTTTCGGTTTCTCTGGTGCGGTACGTAACCACGCGCGGCGTGCTGAAAGGGGCGAGCTAAGGATGGGGGTCAGCATCGAGGTCAACAGCCTCAACGCATGGTATGGGACGAACCACACCCTGCAGGACATCACGCTGCACATACCGGCGAATGAGGCGACGGCGCTGATCGGGCCTTCGGGTTGCGGGAAGTCGACCTTCGTGCGGTGCCTGAACCGAATGCACGAGACGAATCCGATCGGCAAAGTGACCGGGGAAGTGAAGGTGGGCGGAGTCGACATTTACAGCGACATTTCCGCAGTGGAGGTGCGGCGGCGCATCGGGATGGTGTTTCAGCGGCCGAATCCGTTTCCGACCATGTCGATTTACGACAACGTGGCTTCGGGGTTGCGGCTGAACGGGTATCGGAACCGGCGCGTGCTGGATGAGGTGGTGGAGCGGTCGCTGAAGCATGCGGCTCTTTGGGATGAAGTGAAGGACGACCTGAAGAAGAAGTCGGGGGCGAGCCTGTCGGGCGGGCAGCAGCAACGGTTGTGCATCGCGCGGGCGCTGGCGGTGGACCCGGAGGTGCTGCTGATGGACGAGCCGGCGTCGGCGCTGGATCCTGTATCGACGGCGAAGATCGAGGACCTGATTTTTCAGCTGAAAGTGCAGTACACGATCGTGATCGTGACCCACAATATGCAGCAGGCCGCGCGCGTGGCCGAACGAACGGGCTTTTTCCTGAACGGAAAGATGATCGAATTCGATTCGACGCACAAGATATTCACGAATCCCAGCGACAAACGGACGGAAGATTACATTACGGGCAGGTTCGGATAATGGTGCGAATCCGTTTTCATCAAAACCTCGACGATCTGAAGGAAAAGCTGCTGGTCATGGCAGGCATGGCGGAGCAGTCGATCCAGAGGGCGGTGGAAGCGTACCGGGTCCGCGATCTCTCGATTTGCGACCTGGTGGATCGCGGCGAGATGGCGATCAACCGGCTGGAACGGGAGATCGACCAGATGGCGCTGGACCTGCTGGCGATGGAGCAGCCGATGGCCATCGATCTGCGCTTTATCCTGGCGGTGATCAAGATCAATGCGGATGTGGAGCGAGTGGGGGACTCGGCGCGGGTGATCAGCGACCGGGTGCGGGAGTTGCAGGCATTTCCGGCAGCCGAACTGCCGATCGACATCCCGAGGATCGCGAATCTGGCCAGCGGGATGGTGCGCAAGGCGCTGCAGGCGTTTATCGAAGGCGATGCGGATATGGCGGAAGCGGTTCTCTCGATGGACGACAGCGTGGACAAGTTGAACGGGGGAGCGCATTACGCACTGCTGAATCTGATGAAGAAGGAAGCGAGTTTGGCTCCGCAGGCGCTGAATGCGCTGATGATCTCACGGTCGCTGGAACGGGTGGCCGATCACGCGACAAATATCGCGGAAGACGTGATCTTCTGGGTGCGCGGGGCGGATGTGCGGCACAACGTGGGCATTTCGACCGGAAACAGCCAGCGCGGCAGCTAGTCAGGGTACAGGGAACAGGTTGCAGGTTTCAGGGCGCCCTACACCGAGCACCGAGAACTATTCGCGGTCCGGGTCCCAGTGGTCGAGCACGCGGATCGCCGGATAATACAGGCCGAGACGAATGGGTGTTTCGACACCGTGCTGGGCGCGCAGGGCGCCTGCATAAGCGAGGAGTTGGGGAGCGTACACAGCGCGTTCCTGCTGCAGGAAAAGCGCACCGGACTCGACCTGACCGGTCTTGTAGTCAATCACCCAAAGACAATCTGAGCCTTCGGAGAGCGGCGCGGGGCCTGCGCGAAAGACGCGGTCGGCGCGCAACGTGCGGAGGAGACGGCCCGGATCGCCGGGGACGAATCCTGTCCAGGAGACTTCTGACCGCGCTTCAGGATGCTGGGCGAGAATCCAGCGGCAGACCGGATCGGCGGCGCAGGCGAGCAGCAGATTCGTCACCATGTCGGTCGCTGATTTGAGGGAGTCGCCGGTTAGTGCGTAAGCGCGCAGGACGGCCGCAGCCCGGGCGCGGAGTTGAGCCGCCGGAGCGGAGTCGCGGCGCACCAGTTCGGAATCGAGAACAGCCAGTTCGGGGCCAAACCGTTCGAGGAGGGTGTGAACGGCGGAGCCGATGAGGCGAGACTGCCGCTTGCCCTGAGGGCGGGCGAATTCGTCGGAGCCGGGCTGGGTGACAGAAAGAGAGCCGAGAATTGTTACATTGACGGTTACATTTTCACCAGCGGTGACTGGGGGCACGAAGCCGAGGGGAAGGCGGCGAAGGGTCAGACGCGGAGTTGAATCCGCAACCGCGGCAACTTCCTCGAGCAGGCCGGGCGTGGGGAAGGTGACGACTCTGGCCGGTGCTGGCGCGGCGGCCTGCGCCTCGCGATGGAAGGACTCGAACTCAGCCTGAAGAGCGGGCCACGCCGTCCTGAGCAGGCTGTCGGATTCGACTTTCAGTCCCGACGAGGACGCGACGGCGGTGCCGAAGAGATGCAGCTCGCGGCGGGCGCGCGTGCAGGCCACGTAGAGCAGGCGCTTGCGTTCTTCGTCGAAGCGAATCTGGCGTTGTTTGCGGACCCATCGGTAGAGGGGGTCGTTGTCTTCCCCCTGGAGTCCGAGGGGAGCGACCAGAAACTCGGTTTCGCCGGGAGTTTGAGGTGCGGAGGACGAGGGACGCACGCGCTCGAGGGAGCAGACGAGGGGATTTCTGTCGGAAGATGAGGAGCGGTCGAGGCCAGGGACGAGGACAACGTCGAAGCCGAGGCCCTTGGCCTTGTGGATGGTCATCAGCTGGATGCCGCAACGCTCGTCGACAGCGGGGTCGGGTTGGGCGAAGAGGCGGTTGAACTCGGCGTCGAATTCGGCGGTCGAGGGAGCGAGGCCGTCGGGTGTAACCGCGTCGAGCATGGAGAAGAAGACCTGAGCGTTTTCGTAAGCGGCCGCATCGATGCACGCGGGACCGCCAAGAGTGTGCCAGGTGCGTTCGATCCAGGAGGCGAAGGAGGGAGATTCAGACTGACGCCAGCGCAGTTCGAGGGCGCGGCGGAGAATGGCTTCGGTACGTTCGAGGCGCTGGCGGCCATCGGGCGAAAGAAGTTGCTGGTTGCGATCGAGCAGGGCGCGATGGATGAGTTCGAGGACGGAGATGTTCTTCGATGCTGGGTCATCGGAGCCGGTGAGGCGATGGAGGTCGGAGAGGGTGAGGCCGCACCACGGTGCGCGCAGCACAGAGAGCCACGCGATGCGATCCATGGGATGGAGAAGGGCGCGGGTGAGGGCAAGGAGGTCGAGCAATTCCTGGCGTTGGGAGAGATGTTCAATTTCGACGGCGCGAAACGGGATTTTGTTGTGCCGCAGCAGCGGGATGAGCTGAGCCAGGTGAGGACGGGCGCGGACGAGGACGGCGACGCGATATTCCTCTTTATTGGCGCGGGCGCGCTCGATGGGAGGAACATGGCTCTCGAGGATGCGGAGAAGATCGCGGGCTTCCTGGCGCTGTGCCTCAGTAACTTCGGGGAGGGTAGGGCGGCGATCGGCGGAACCGATGATTTGGGGATGGATGTGGACGGAATTTTCGGACGGCGCCGGGGATGCGGAGTCCGCTTCGACAAAACCGACGGCGGCGGCTCCGGGAGGCGCTTCTTCCGCACAGATAGCGGTGAACATTGTGTTCAGAGGCGCAGTGAGACCCTGGTGTGAGCGGAAGTTGACGGAGAGCTGCAGTGGGAGGCAGCGAAGGAGGTTGTCGGCAGAGCCCACGCCGTGATCGCGGACGTGGGTGAAGAGCTCGACTTCGGCCTGGCGAAACATATAGATGGACTGCATGGGATCGCCGACAAGGAAGACGGTGGGCGGATGTTCTCGGGCGCCGGCGTTTTCGCTTTCAACGTCATCGGAGGCCTGACGCCAGGCAGCGACGAGCGCGGAGACCAGTTCATGCTGGCGGCGGGAGGTGTCCTGGAATTCGTCGATGAGCAGGTGGCGGATGTTGCCGGTGATATCGGTAATGCGTTCACGGGCGGCGTCGAGTACAGCGAGGGAGGCGATAGTGAGCTCGGTGAAGTCGACCTGATTGCGCTGGGCGAAGACGACCTTGAGTTCGCCGACCGCCTGACGCAATACCGTGAAGATGGAGCGGAGAGATGTCCACTGGGCTTCGGTGTAGTGGGCGGGCGGAAGATTGCGGATAGCGCATAGGGCGGGGAACAACCGGGGCGTGTTCCGGAGCCGGTTAAGGAGAGCCAGCATAGCGTCCTTGCGCTGCTTCGCTTCGCGGCCGGTGGCCGGAAAGCCCTGACGGATATCGACCGACTGGCGCCATTCGCCATCTTTCTTGAGGAGGAAATCGCAGAGGGCTTTCCATTGCTCGACCGGCATGGCGGGGGAGAGGTCGTCGATGTCGGTGAGGCATTCGTTCCCGTTGGAGCGCGCGTCGCGCACCGATTGCAGAAGCTGTGTGCGGATCGGTTCGGCGGAGAGAAGTTGACAGGCTGCGGAGAGGACGCGGTGAGCTTCGCGTTGGAACGGGGCCTCGAGGTGGTTGCGTGCCAGGCTCCAATTTTCTTCCGTCATGGACTTCGAGAGTGGGAAGGCTGGCTCCCATTGATCGCGGACCTCGAGCATTTGCGCAAGAAGCGATTGGCAGTCGGAGAGGCGATTGTCGCGGAGATCGAGGAGGCGAGCGAGGGCCTCATCCAGTGCGGAATCGGGACCGCCGAGGCGCTCGAGGGTCTGGCGAGCGGCCAGAGCATAAAGGGCGCTGGCATCGTCGACGGGCTGGAAACGGCCACCGAGGCGTGCCAGTAGCGGGCGATCGTGGGCAATGCGGAGGCAAAGCGAGTCGATAGTTTCGATGGCGAGACGCTGGGGATGTTCGAAAATGTTCCACCCTCGGCGCTCGGCGTTCGCCAGAGCATCGCGGGCGAGGGCGATGCGGGACGGATCGCCGGAGGGAGAGGGGCGGCGGCCGGCGGCTGCTTCCAGATCGGAAAGCACACGGGAGCGCATTTCGCCGGTGGCGGCGCGGGTGAAGGTGATGGCGAGAATCTCTTCCGGCTCGTCGACGGTCGCGAGGAGACGGAGATAACGGCGCGTGAGCAGATCGGTTTTACCGGAGCCGGCGGGCGCCTCGACGATGACGGAGTGGCGGATGTCGAGGGCGGCTTCGCGCGCGGCAGCGTCGGCGGGGGCTTCGATAAGGAGGTCAGTCATCGATGGCCTCCTCGGCCTGCGCGGAGCCCGCCGTGACGAGGTTGTGCTCTGCAACGCGGCAGAGGGATTGGAAGTGGCAGAGGTCGCAGGCGCGGGGGCGGGGGTCGACGGCTGCATCGCCCCGCAGGAATTCCTGAGCGAGCTTTTCGAGAGCCTCGGCCCATTCGTCGCGCATGGAAGGGGAATAAGGATCCTTGACGATAGATTCTTTTGCTCCGATGGAGGTGGAGAGCTGCGCACGGGCGTCGCGCACACGGCCTTCGAAGTCGTTTTCGCCGGCGCGGATCTTTGCCATCACGATGCCGCTGAGATTCTCGACGTTGCCGTAGGCGGCATAGAGAGGAAGCTGGGGGTCTTCGGGACGGTCGCCCTGCCAGCTGGAGGTGGAAATCTGGCCGGTTTTGTAGTCGATAAGGAGACGGCTGCCGTCTTCGAGGAGGTCGATGCGGTCGGCGCGGAGGTTGAGGCGCAAGTCGCCAACGTGAACGCCTTCGAGGCGCTTCTCGCAGGCTTCAACGGTGAAGGGCTGGCGTCCGGCTTCGAGGGTGAGCCAGCTCTCCAGCAGATTCAGGAGCCGCCGCTTTTCGGCGGCGAGGCAGGCCTGTTGCCAGGGATCGGTGAGGGCTGAACCGAATTCGGCGCGGAAAGCTTCGTCGATGTGATTTTCAAGAATAGCGGGGATTCGTTTTGTCGCAAGCGCGGTTACGATTTCTTCTCGATTGTGCAGAGACGCCGGGCCGGACGGCGAAAAGAGACGCTCCATGACCTTGTGAAGGAGCCTGCCTTTTTCCGAGGGGCTGATGCCCCAATCGGTTTCGTCGATAGGCTGAGCCCGGAGGCGTTTGGCGGCGAAGGCCTGGAAGGGGCAGGCGGCCTGGCGCTTGAGGACCTCGG
>Ga0302319_10012845_pt1 | contig 15742 bp, 15 predicted proteins | sample Bog_T0_2_FD_203319 | JGI IMG/M metagenome (GOLD analysis project Ga0302319, IMG submission 203319) | Peat permafrost microbial communities from Stordalen Mire near Abisko, Sweden - Bog_T0_2 | ecosystem: Environmental > Terrestrial > Soil > Wetlands > Peat | place: Sweden: Abisko, Stordalen Mire...
GGAGCAAGATAACGGGAAGATCTCGAAGGCGGCGTTCGAACTGTTGCACGGGAACTATCCGAAAAGCCCGTGGACGGTGAAGACGCCCTATTGGTTCAATTAGGCGGGGCGGCCGCTCGTCAGATCAAGTCGGCGAACGACCGTCGCAGTTTGCGGAACCAGGCGTGTCCCGCCAGGAACACCACCACCGATGCCGCCGTCGTCCAGCCCAGCGACCTCCAGTCCGGCGCAACCGATTCCAGCAGTACGCGGCGATAATTGCGCACCAGGACGTAGACCGGATTCAGCGCCATCAGTCGCGCCATGTGCGGCGAAAGCGACTCCAGTTGCGATTCCGGGTAGCAGATCGGCGTGATGAAAAACCAGATGGTCAGCAGGTAGCCGTTGATCTGAGCCAGATCGCGCACGAACACGCCCAGGGCCGCGAGGAACCAGCACAGTCCCGCCGTGAACAGAATCTGCGGGATGGCGAGCAGCGGCAGGTAGAGCGCGGTCGCGGCAATGTGGCCGCGCAGGAAGAGAAGCCCCAGCAGAAATATCGCCATGCCGAAGAACTCCGTCACCAGTCCCGTGACCACCAGATTCACCGGCAGCGTTTCCACCGGAAAAACAAGCTTCCGGATGAAGTTGCGGTGCTCGATCAGGATGCCCGGCGCGCGGCCCAGCGCATCGCTGAAAGCCAGCCACGGCATCATACCGGCCAGGAAATAAAAAGCAAATCCGGTGACGCTGGGGTCGCTTGGCGGGCCGGGCGAATGCATTACGACGCCGAAGATGAAAAAATACGTCAGCATGAGCAGCAGCGGATTCAGCACGGCCCAGAGAGCGCCCGCGGAAGAGCCGGCGTAACGGCTCAGAATATCGCGGCGCACCAGCGTCCGGATGAGGTTGCGGTTGCGCCAGGGAATCTCGACCGGAAGCGTCAGCGCGTTTCCGAGATCGCGCATCAGACGCCGCCTGCGAACCGCATTCCTGTCGGCAATGCGCCAGCGCCGCAGCGCGGGCGTGCCATCGTCGGACACGGAGACGTCGATCAGAATGAACGGCCATCCCTGTTCGTAAAACCACGCTACGTGCTCCCGCATGACGGAAACGCAGACGGAGTAATCGCCAGGTTCCGCGGGAAGCGGGATTTGCGCTTCGAAGTTTCCGGTTTCGCCGGCGGGCAGTTCAAGCGGCCTGCGCGCGCTGTCGACGACCAGCGTTCCCGTGGGGTTGTCGAAAAGATGATAGCCGGTATTCCATCCCTCCGCGGAATGCCAGGCTTCCTGCGAGCGGTTCAGGATCCGGCTGCCGACGACGAGGGTGCGGTCGGTTAAGCCGACGGACGGATCGAGAAATCCGGCGCTCACGACACGGCCTCACGCATACAACCACTCGGGCCAGCGGTTCTTTACCGCGCCCGACTTGCGCGCGACCGCGTAAATCCCGTCGCCGCGAAAATTGTGGCTCAGGCTGTAGCGTTCGAGAAGGTGCGTCACCCAGGCGAATTCCGGGTGCGGCTCGTCCAGAAATTCGCCGGTTTCGAGACGCACCATTTCAAAGCCGGAATCCGTCAGCAGATGCTGGATTTCCATCGGCACGTATTCGCGATTGTGCCGCGCTCCGCCTTCCTCGTCGCCCGTGCGGGGCCGCAGATAGGCGGGAAAAAACGCGGGATGGTAACCCAGCAGAATGGCCGAAACCGAACGTAGCGACCCGATGTTGGGCGTCGTCAGAACCAGATGCCCGCCAGGTTTCAGGATGCGGTTGATTTCGCTCATCATGTGCATCGGGTCCGCGAACAGGTGTTCGATGAGCTCGCAGCAGAGCACGGTGTCGAACGAAGCGTCGGGGTACGGATAGATGTCCTTCTCGGCATCGAAGAGGTCGATGTCGCATTCGAATATTTCGCCCGATTCCGAAGTGATGGTCTTGTGGTCGATGCGCCCGAGCTCGCCGTAATAGCAGCCGCGAACGGCGCCGTAGCCCAGCTGGAACTTCAGCGCCGCCGTCATCTGCATGTACGCGCCCATCTCCAGAATGCGTTGGGAAGCGTCGCCGGGCGGCGTGATTTCGAGTGTATGGATGAACCGCGATTTGTGCGCTTTTGCGTAGTCGCGGCCTTCGGGAGATATCCAGGTTGTGATGGCCTCTTCCGGGATTGGGGCCGGGGGCTCAGTGGGGCATGCGATCTTGTCGCCTGCCGGCTCTTCCGGCACGGGGGCCGGGGGCGTGGGGCGCGCGATCTTGTCGCCTGCCGACTCCTCCGGTTTTGGGCCCGGGTGCCCCGCCTGCTCGGGCGGGGACTCAGGCTGCTCAGGCGGACACGCAGGTTCCGGCGGAGACCCGAACGGCAAGTCTGGTACGGCAGGCGACAAGATCGCCTGCCCCACAAGTGCAGAACGGGCGGGGTCGCTCATGAAATCCAGATAGCGTCCGGCCACTGTAGTCCAGTCGCACTCCTTCGCTACCCACTGCTTCGCGCGATCGCCCATGGCGCGCGCCAGGTCGGGCCGCGACACCAGCACATTCAGATACTCGAAGATCAAATCCTCTTCGCCGGCTCCGGGCGGGATCTTCAGACAGATATCGTCCGCCAGTTCCGAAAACGACCCGACATCGCTGACAATCACCGCCTTGCCGAGCCCGAACGCGCGCTGCAGAGACCCCGATGTCTCACCGACCGTCGGATAACGCAGATTGAGAACGACGTCGCAGGCATCCATGTAACCGACGAATTTCTCGATCCCCGCGAAACCGATCAGCCGCACGTATTCGCGAAGCCCCAGCGTCCGAATCATCTGGTCGACCGGGAATTCGGGATGCGGCTCGCCGACCAGAATCATGCGGGCGCGCGGCTCCAGCTTCACCACGCGGCGAAACGCGCGCAGCGATTCGGCGATTCTCTTGTACGGCTTGATGTGGCCGAATGCGCCGATCAGCGGCGTCAGTTCGTCGAGCCCCAGTTCGTGCCGGATGGCGTGGCGATTCGTTCGTTGCGTCGTCCGCGGCGTCATTTCGGGTACCCATGCCCCGTGCGGAATCACCGCGACCGGCCCTGCAAACCCCTGTTCCCGCGTCAGCCGGGCGACGTAATCGCTGTGGACGATGACGGCTCTCGACGCCTGCAGCAGCCGCCGCGTCATCGGCACCCCCTCGTAATCGGGGCCGATCTCCAGCCGCCGCACGCGATGCGCGAATTCCAGCGCGACCTTGCCGCCATCGTATTCGCACTCGGCGACGTAAGCGTCCCAGTCGTCCCGCGTAATCGTCAGGTGGGCCACAAGGTGGTGCAGATTGGCCTCGTGCATGACGACGAAACCGGAGTGGCGAAGCGCGGTCTCGTACACGAAATCGTGGTGCGGATTGTTGCCGACGTGGTAGAGCGCCGCGTCGAACAGGGCCGGATCGAAAGCCTTACCGGGCGAATCGAATACTTCCACCTCGGCCCGCTTCGACAACTCGCCGACCAGCGCTTCCGAATAATCCGCGATGCCGCTCTTCGACGGCGGCATCGGAGAGAAAAATGCGATGCGCAGACGGCTCAGCGGACCAGCTCCAGGGAGATCTTGCCGATCGGCATGGGAACGCGGATCGCAACGGGTGTCCGCGCCGGGTCGCGGTCGAAATAAGCGTCGAACTGAATGTCGGATGCCGGCCCCTTCACGCGGCACACCATCTTGTCGGTGACATAATGCCTGGTGCCGATCTGGAGGGTTTCCGATCCCGCGTACTGCAGGGAGACGTCGTAAAGGGCGCCAAAGATAATCTGCTGGGCAGGAGGCGTGCGGCCCTGTCCCATTTCACGGCGCGTATAGAACAAATACGTCAGGGCGTCGCGGACGCAATCCGGGACCGTGACTTTGCTCGTGCCGCCGCTCTTGTCTCCGACCGTCGTGGTTCGCGTCGCTGTGGCCGTCGCCTTGTCGATCGTGACCGTTTCGGTGCTCCTGCGCGTTCCGTGCACCGAGTCTTTGCTCAGCGACGCGGAACAAAGATCGGCGCCGGCCGAACTGCCGAACGTATCCTTGACGGCGAAACCGGGGATGCCCGCATCCAGCGCCAGTTCGAACTTCCACCCGGAGGGGTCGCCCGTGGCCGACAGATGTCCTTCGCCCATGCTGAGGCCGCTCGGCCAGTTCACCGTATAGGCAAGGCTCTCACTGCTGAACGGGAAGCCGGTCAGCCCGGTCGGGGGAAGGGCGGGTTGAGCCGCGGGCGTGCTCTGAGGGCGCGCCGTCTGGGCGAAGCCGGTCTGAACGAGAGCGGAAGGAACGAAGTTCTGGGCGAAGACGGCGGCGCCGAGCAGCAAGGCGAGCCGGAAAATGGCGCTTTTCATCTTTTCCTGTTGGATCTGTCTGTATTATCAGACGCCGCGGCGGAGTGCTCCGTGGAGCCCGAATCGCGTTTTCGGGCTTCCGCCGCCATGATGGGCGCGGTTGCACGGACGGCGGCGCCATCGGCAACCACCTCGCGGTAAACATCCAGGGTCGCCTGAGCGCTCTTCCGCCAGGTAAAGTGAGCGGCACGCTGCAACCCCCGGCTCTCCATCCGTTCCCGCAGTTCGGCGTCGAGCAGAACATCGGCGACGGCCCGCGCGATGCTGGCGGGATTGCGCGGGTCGAACAGAAGCCCCGCTCCGTCGGCAACCTCCGGCATCGCCGACGTATTGGAGCACGCCACCGCCCGCCCGCAGGCCATGGCCTCGAGAATCGGCAGCCCGAAGCCTTCGTAGAAGGAGGGAAAGACGAAACAGTCGCACGCATTGTACAGCCGCACCAGATCGGCATCGCTGACAAAGCCCGTAAAATGAATGCGCGACGCCACGCCGGAGGCCTGAGCGGCCGCATGCACCTTCGGCGTAAACCAGGTATTCTGGCCGGCAATCACCAGATGATGGTCCAGTTCCGGGTGGGCGGCAGCCAGACTCGCGAAGGCCGTAATCAGCCCGATATGATTCTTCCGCGGCTGCAGATCGCCCACGGAAAAAATGAACGGCGCTTCGATGCCGAACCGGTTCTTGATGGCGAGCGACGCACGTCCCCTGGCGACCACCCTGAACTCCGAACTCACCGCGTTCGGGATCACATGAACCTTATCCGGCGATACCACCGGATAGGCGCGCAGAATGGCGTCGCGCGAAAACTCGCTGACCGTGATGATGCGCGCCGCCAGTTTCACGGTGCGCGCCACGTTGAAGCGCAGCTGCGCCCGCCGCACGGCCGTGAAGTACTCCGGATGTTCGATGAAGCTGACATCGTGCACCGTCACCACGACCGGCGTCCGGTTGATCAGCGGCGCCGTGTACTGCACGTGGATCAGATCCGGCCTGTCGCCGGCCAGCCGCCGCGACAGATCCCACCCGAGGCGGAAATACGGATCGGTCGCGATTCGCCGCGTGGTGAAACGGCGCGGCACCAGACGCTCCGCGCCTTTTTCGGAGATGTACGCCGTAAACTCCGAATCGGCGTCGAGCAGGGCGAACTCGCGCAGCAGGCTGCGCACATAAACTTCGTTGCCGGTCAAATGGCGGCCGATTGCATGGGCGTCAACGGCGATTCGCATCGGAACCCTCAGTATAGCGGTGGGCGGTACTGGTACCGCCCAGCCACGGAATATTATCGAGTGCAAGCCATGCGGCCTGCCACGTATACCTTTCCTCAAACAGGGTGCGGCCGCTTGCAGCTATGCGCGCGCGCCGTTCAGGGTCGGCATTCAACCCGGCAATTGCACCGGCGATGGAGGGGCCTTCGTCCGCGATCAGCAGATCGGAATTCTTTCTGTATTCTAAACCCTCGGCGGCCAGCGAAGTTGCGACCACCGGCCGCGCCGCCGCCCAGGCTTCCAGAATTTTGATGCGCGTCCCGCTGCCGGCCCGCAGAGGCGCAACCACAATACGCGCGGCCGCGATCTCCGGCAGAGCGTCCTCCAGGGCTCCGGTGACTTCAATATTCAGCCCTGAAGGCAGCAGATGCCGGACGAATTTGTCACCGCGGCCCACCAGGCGAAGGCGCAGCTCGGGGCATCGCCGCCGGACCTCCGGCCAGATGGAATCGACCAGAAACCGCACCGCGTCGATATTGGGATGGTATTCGAAATTCGCCGGGAACACGACAACGGGCTGCTCCGCCACCTGCGGCGCGGGCCGATCCGGCAGCGCGTTCGGATACACGGTCACGCGCGCCGCGGGGGCGATGCGGCGAGTGGTGACCGCGTCTTTTTCCGATGCCGCCAGCGTCAGAGAGTACTCCGGCAGCAGCGCCGCTTCCATTTCTTCCGAACACCGGGCGAAGCGTTTGTGGCCGGCCGCCATCAGGCCCCGGCTGGTTTCCGCGCAGCGGGCGTGGAGTACGGACTCGACGTTATGCAGATCGAGCACCGTCCGGCCGCACACCGCGGACATCGCCGCCAGATAAGGCGCGCTCCAGAAGTGCTCCACGATCCCGAGATCGTACCGCCTTCCCGACAGGATTTGCCCCAGCTCCCGTGAGTGGCCGCCCAGACGATCCACCAGCGGAGGCACTCCCCGCGCGGCTCGCCATGCGTTGCGGAGGTACCGCGCCGATGCCGTGTTCCGGTGCGCCGGCAAAGGGATGACGGTCTGCGAACGCACCAGACCCGGCGGCAAAACGGCCCCTTTCCCGCTCTCCGAAAACAGGATCAGATCCACCTGCGCGAATCGCGCGAAGTAATGTGCCAGCGACGCCACGCGGAAAGCTCCGCCGCCGTTGAGCGGATAGGGCGGCTCCGGCGAGAGGATGAGCACCGACCGGATCGTGTCTTGTCCGGTCAATTCGCCCCCGCCAGAATCTCCCGATAGAGATCGTGCGTCTCTCGCGCGGTGCGGGCCCAGGAGAAATGCGCGGCGCGGGCAACTCCGCGTTCGCGCAACTCGCGCCGCAGTTCGGGGCTGGCCGCCACGGCGCGCATGGCGTCGGCAATCTCCCGCGTGGAGCCGGTGTGGATCGCCGCGCCGCCGGAAACCTCGGTAACCGCCGGATCGCGGGACGTAATCACGGGACATCCGCATTGCATGGCTTCGAGCACCGGCAGGCCGAATCCTTCGTAAAGCGTCGGATAAACAAGCGCAACCGCACCCGAGAACAGACGCGGCAACTCGTTGTCCGGAACTTCCCCCCGAAGTGTGATGCCTTCGTCGGGCGGAATGGGTACAAAATCGGCGCGGGGTCTTCCGGCGATCAACAGACCGGCGCCGGTTTCGGCCCGCGTTTCGCGCCACGCCTCGACCAGAGCCGTTACGTTCTTGCGCGGTTCGAGCGTGCCGACAAAGACGAAGTATGGTTTGCCAGGCTGCCCTGCCACAGGCCGAAAACGATCAGACGCCGCCAACGGTATCGCGCGCACACGATCCTCAGCGACTCCGAAGTAGCTGACAACCTCCCGCCGCACCGCCTCGCTGACGGTCAGAATCATCCGCGCGCGATGCAGGCGAATGAGCCAGGGCGTGCGGCGGCGCACCCGACCGGCGCCCGCGTGCCAGGCCGGATTCCGCCAGGGCGACAGGTCGTGAATGGTCAGAATCGCGGGTGTGCGCCCCAGGTAGGGCACTTCAAAATTCGTGCCGTGAAAAACCTGCGACCCGGTCGCGGCAATCGCCCGGCGCACTCCTCGCAGCCACCATCGTTCGCGGCGTCCGGCACGGGGTCCCGCGATCAGGTTGGCGGGAGCGCCCTCGGGCAACGCGAATGGCTGATCGGACAAGAGGGCATAGGTATCGTCGGGAAACTGGCGGGCCAGCGCGAGCGAAAGTTCGTTGACATACCGGGCCAGCCCGCCCGATGTCAGTGTGAGTGGTGTTGCATCGAGCGCGGCAATCACGCTTGTGGGGCAGGCGATCTCGTCGCCCGCCGGGTTTGGCTGTGGCGCCCCGCCCCCGCCCTACTTATGCTGCAGTTCCCAGTCATAGGTAATCCGCGAATCGTTGTGCGGAACCCGCCCCTCATCGGCCGGATTATAAAAGCGGTCGGTCGCGTAAATCAACGTGGCGGGCCCCGTGCCCACCACCTTATATCCGTGCCCGACGCCCGGCGGGATGAGAATCTGCCAGGGCCGCAACTGCCCCACATAGAGCGTATTGCGTTTCCCGAAAGTCGCCGATTCCGGCCGCAGATCCACCAGCACCACCTGCAGCATCCCCGCCGCCGGCGTCCAGCAATCCGTCTGGTGCCGATGGAAGTGGAAGGCCTTGATGATGCCGGGATAATTGACTGCGGCCGAGATCTGCGTCGTTTCCTTCGGGAAGTGCGCCGCCAGCCCTACACCGATCCTTTGCACTTCGAGGAAGTACCCGCGATCGTCCGGCCACAGCGCGATCGGCGCGCAGAGCACGCCCGCAATCAGCTTCGGCGAATCCGGCGAAAGGATGATATCGCCGATGCCCTTCTCGCACTCGGGACGTTCGATTACGATCTCCTGCGCTGGTCTTATCATTCCGTCGCTCCTCTTGTCTGGCGCACCAGGTTGGCGGCGCGCAGCAGCGAATCGAACGTGCCCGCGTCGGTCCACCAGCCGTCGAGGAAGGAATAGGTCATGGTGCCTTCCGCGACGTACGCGTTGTTAACGTCGGTGATCTCCAGTTCGTTGCGATGCGACGGCCGGCACGTCTTGATCTTGTCGAACACCGTGGCGTCGTACATGTAAATCCCCGTCACCGCGAAGTTGGATTTCGGATGCTTCGGCTTTTCCTCGATCCCCTTGATACGGTCGCCGTCGAACTCCGCCACGCCAAACCGTTCCGCGTCTTCCACTTCTTTCAGCAGGATGCGCGCGCCGCGTTTCTGTGCGCGGAAGTCGTCCGCCGCGCCGCGAATGTCTTTCTCGATGATGTTGTCGCCCAGCACGACGCAGACGGGCTGTCCGGCGGCAAAATGCTCGCAAAGCCCCAGCGCTTCGGCGATGCCGCCTTCGCCCTCCTGGTACGCATAGGCGATATGTTTCAGGCCGAAATGCTTGCCGTTGGCGAGCAGGCGCAGAAAATCGCCGGAGTTCTTTCCGCCCGTCACGACCATGATGTCGGTGATGCCGGCGTCGACCAGCGTCTGGATCGGATAGTAGATCATCGGCTTGTCGTAGATGGGCAGCAGGTGTTTGTTGGTGATTTTTGTCAGGGGAAACAGCCTGCTGCCGGTTCCGCCTGCGAGAACGATACCCTTCATGTGCACCCTATAGGATACTGACCTCAAATGGATCGATACAACCAGGCGGAGACCCCGGCAGCAAACAGTGCATCGGAACGGTCGATCGGGCGCGCGCATGGGCGCTCCTTTCGCCGTCCTCCGCTTTGACCTGGACCGCCGCAATAACGGCACGTGCCGGCACCTGGCGCGCAGGCTCCATGCAGAAATATTCCCTGCGGACCGAATCGTTTCACCGGCCTGTTGGAAACTAGCATCAGACATGACCGATCCGGAGTTTCGCGAGGCATACCGGCGGCACAAAGACATCCTGTACCGTTTTGCCTGGCGCATGACCGGCTCGCCGGCTTCCGCCGAGGACCTGGTGCAGGACTGCTTTCTCGCCCTCCTGCGCAATCCGGCGGCCTACGACAGCCAGCGGGGCACGCTGCGCAGTTTTCTGATCGGAGTGACGCGGAACCTGGCGCTGAAGAAGCTGCGCGGCGAACGTCCCTTGGGGGAACTGGACGACGAATCCGTCGCTTGTCCGGTGATCGATCCCGATGGCCGGGAACGGGCGGAAATAGTCGCTCGCGCGGTAGCGGCGCTTCCTCCTTTACAACGCGAGACCCTGATTCTGGCGGAGTACGAAGAGATGCCGCTCGATGAAATCGCCCGCGTGGTGGGCGCGGAGCTGGCTGCGGTGAAGTCGAGGCTTCACCGGGCGCGGGAGAATCTGCGGCGCATGCTCGCGCCGTTACTGGAGAAGAAAGGAACTGCATATGGATCGTGTAGATGACGCAGGAAACGCCGACCCGAAACTGAGCGAACTCCTGCAGGAATGGCAGGTACCCGGAGCGCCGCGGTCGCTGGACGAGCGTGTGCTCGGCCCGCGCCGGAGATGGTGGAGCTTTCTGCTGACCGGATCGATCCGGATGCCCGTGCCCGTGGCCGTTGCCATTGCCGCGGCGTTACTGATGATGGCGGTGGCCCTGGCGCGGCAACGAACCGCGCCCCCGGCGCCATCGTCGGTCAATCTGGCCGATTTTCAACCCGTGCGGGATCTGCATGTGCGGGTGATCCGGGGTGACCATGGCGCGCGTTAGTGTGACGCTCGCAGCGCTGATTGCGCTGACGGCCACTCTGTCGCGGGGCGAGGCAAACAGCATCCGCATGGACGGCGGACCGCCGTGGAAGGGGTTCTCCATCCTCTTCACGCCCAGGGTGGAACCGGGTCCCGGCGTCGCATCGGGAGAACTGGGCGGCACGGTCATCGATCTGATGGGGGGCGTCGTGGGGCAGCGCTTTATCGACGATCCCGCCCACAAGCGTTCCTTCGGTTACGACGTTCGTCTGGAGCCCTCAGGCGATGGCGCGACCGTGCAGATCCGCATCGAGCCTCTGCACGCCGCGCAGCATGCGGTTCAGAGCGGCTGGACGCAGTTCGGAATTCCGATGGGGCTCCCGAAATATCCCGCGATCCCCGGTCTGAGAGTCGGCGACACGGTGGCGCTCGACCTGCTGGTGAACCCGGCCACAGGCCAGAAGATCGTAGACTACCTCACGCTGGAGCGCCAGCCCGAACCGGCGCGCGTGCATGATTTCTCGCTGGCGGATGTGAAACTTACTCTCGATAAGCCTCGGGTCTTCATAAACGGAAAAGTCGTGGAATCGACGGCGCGCTTTCAGGGCGTGGTGGACGGCGCAGTCGTCTGGATCTACCTGGAGGGGCGCGGGCGGTATGTCATGTCGCTGTTTCCCAATCCGAAGCTGGGATTTCGGGACGCGGGCGTGATAAAACAGGATGCGCTGACATTTCGCGACGGGACGACGGAGTTCCGCGTGGAGTGCGGGAACGTCATCGCGCCGGGTGACGGACCGTATAACCTCTACATCCTGCATGAACCTGGCTGGCGTCCGCGAGCGGCAACGGAGCCTTTCCAATTCGGCGCGGCGGACAGTGCGGAGTTTGCGGCGGGGAGACGTTAAGTGAGAAAAATCATAAGAACATCGATGGCGACAGTCGTTCTCGCCGTCTGGCTTTGCGCGCAGCCGCCTCTGGCCTTTGAGGCCGTGTCGATCAGACCGCATCCGGAACCGGTCTATATGTCGCACAGCGGTATTTCCGGCACCAGAGCCACATGGACCGCCGAGACGCTGCTCGATTTTATCGTCGAAGCCTACGGCCTTAAGTATTACCAGGTCTCCGGAGGGCCGCGCTGGCTGAACTCCGATCACTTCGACATATCCGCCCGGGCGCCAGGCGACACGCCTCTCACGAATGACCAGCTCAAACAGATGCTCCAGGCGTTGCTGGCCGATCGGTTCCGGCTCGGGGTGCATCGCGAAACGAAGGAGATGCCGGTGTATGCGCTGGTAATCGGTAAGAACGGAGCGAAGCTGCAGGCCCCCGATATGAACAGCCGGCAGGGCTACGCCGGGGGCGATGGCAAGGTGATGCACTTCGTGCAGTCGCACGGCACGACGCAATGGCTTGCCGACCAGCTCTCCATGTCCGCGGACCGCCCGGTGCGGGACAAGACGGGACTGGCGGGCATGTATTCCTTTAAGCTCGATTTCAGCCCGCCCGGCAATACCGCTGCGGCCGAGTCGGACATCCCTTCGATGTTTACGGCGGTTCAGGACCAGCTGGGCCTGAGGCTCGAACCGCAGCAGGCGCCGGTCGAGGTCCTGGTCATCGACAGCGCGGAGAAGCCCTCGGGAAACTAGCGGCATTTCGCGCCAGAGCCCTTACTGGATGAAGATCCCGGCGCCGGGGGTCGTCGTGACCAGACCGGTCTGCGACCCGCTGGTAGCCTGCTTGAACGTCCCGCCACCCTGAAAGTCCACGGAGCCCACGATGAGCGCCTCCGTTTGCGTGGTGCTGCCGTTATTTACATACAGCTCCGCCTTGGGAAAATACAGGGACCCGGTCAGGTTCATGGTGGAGCCGCCCGCGAACGTGCTCGACCCGGGCGATGAAATGGTCCGGTCCTGAAAGAAAAGAATCCCCTCGTAAGTCCCCGAAGTCTGCGCCGACAATGTTACGTGCGCCCCGTTGGCGATATCTACCGTGCCTGCGCCTGTCAGGTAAATCATGACTCCGCCGGTTGCGGTGACGGTAGACCCGCCCTGAACGCTGAAACCTCCGCCATTGATAATATAGATTCCCGGGCCCATAATCGCCGACATGCTGTTTCCAACGTCGAAGTTGCAGTAAGTGCCCGCCGTCGGCGTGTACGCGCTCGGCTGGTAAACCGCGAAATTCCCCGCCTGACAGGTTCCCGCCGGAGTCGGTTCCGGGATATTCACGAACGGGTCGGCGATCGCGCTGACTCCCGTGACCGGCGTCGGTGAGACGGTCGCGTTGTTGATCTGCGTTCCTCCGACCACGTCGATGGCGGTGGCAGTCGTCGACGCGCCGTCCGTTACGCTGAACGCCGTCGAACTGCTCGAGTTCACGTAGATGCCGCAGGAGGATGCGGTCACACTGGCCCCGTTCGCCATCTGGTATGCCGGGCTGGCGGTCGGCGAAAGGATGTAGATGCAGGTGCTGCTGACCGGACTGGTGACCGTGGGCGTCATGCCCGACGTGGCGACGCCGACAACGCTCAAAGGACCGCCGCCCGTAGGCGCGCCGAAAAAGGAAGTCGCATTTTCCTTTACGGTCACCGTCGCCCAGTAAGTCACCGTGGTGCCCGGTACATTCGGCGGGGGGCTCGTGGTGTTCGCCTGGATAGTGACGGTCTGGGACCCGGTGGTGGTGAATCCGTTGGCGCCGGCGAGCGCGCAGCCGTAGTCGAAGGTGGTCGCGGGACTGGTGGGCGCGGTTGCCGGACAGTTCGCCGCCGTCCCCGCCGGCGTCCCGCACCAGACGTTGTTCGTTCCGCACGTCTGCGAACTGGGGGAAAGAACTACAGCGGCCTGGATCACTGCGTTGGCTGCGGCGTCCGCCGCGGTCTGAGCGACCTCGCGGCGATAATATCCCCATCCCAGGTCGGCCACGAGAGCCAGCATGCCCAGAATCACCGTGAGCGAGATCGTCATGATCAGAAGAGCCTGTCCGCTCCGCTTGCTATTCCCGTTTGCCGCGCTGCGTACGCAAATAGTCATACAACTTCATGATCCCGCCCGTGATGGTGAGTCTCAAGCTGTCTTAGGTTAATCTGAGCCCAGTTACCCTGCTGACGTTAGCTATAAGTCCGCCTGCCAACCTCTGTTGGCAGCATGGCAGCCATGGGAGCCTGAAATTCCGGAAGGACTCCCGCCGTCGATGCTATCGTTAGTTATTTATAGTTCAGGTTAGTGACTCACACGGAAACCCGATACTGCCGTCCCCTGCGACCTGGTTGGCCGGAACCGAAACACGACGGGCGAAGGTTCCCGCAGGCGGAAGGTACTGGTAACTGGTCGGCTACCCGAGGTCCAGTACCATTACTCGCCCTCCGCGGCGAAGACGAGTCCTGGCTGAAGCAGCAGCTCCCGCGCCCCGCCGGATCTCAGAACTTCGGCGCGATATATCCCTTACGTGCCCTGACCATCAGATCCTTGCGCGTCCTGATACGCACCGTGATCGGGTGATAAAGGCCATCGGTCTTCAGCGGATCCGGGTGGTAATAGATGTTGTACTGGTGGCGCAGTTCGTTGGCGATGTTCTCGAACGACTGGTCCAGGTCCTCCGCCTTAAAAGGAAAGAACGCCTGCCCGCCGGTCTCGTCCGTCAGATACTTCAGCACCTCGTCGCCTTCCGTCCCCGAGCGCGTGATGTTGGTCGAAATCGCGTAGATAACGGTATCCGCCTTCTGCGCCATTTCCAGCGCCTGATCGCGCGTGTACCGGCTCTGCGTATCGTCGCCGTCGGTGATCAGAATCATGGCGCGCCGGTATTTTTCGCGCGGCTGATCCACCATGAGCTTCTCCTTCGCCGCGAAATAAATCGCGTCGTAGAGCGAGGTCCCGCCGCCCGGCCGCATGGCGTTGATGCCTTTTTCGAGCAGCGCCGTGTTGCTGGTCAGATCCGAGATCAGCTGCGGCTCCGTGTCGAAGCTCATGAGCAGCATGCGGTCTTCCTTCGGCCTCATCACGCCGTCCAGAAATCGAATAGCCGCCTGTTGCTCGAAACGAAACCGCTCCGTGATGCTGTTACTGGTATCGACCAGCAGCGCCAGCCGCAGCGGCAGATCCGATTCCGCCGTGAACTGCTGGATGAACTGCGACTTCTTGTTCTCGATCACTTCCAGATCGTTCACGCTCAGGTCAGTGACGAAGCGGCCTTTCTTGTCGGTGACCGTGAACAGGACGTTGACCTGGGTGACGCCCGAACTGAAACGGGCCTCCTCCTGGCCGGTTTCGGCGCCGGCCGGCGGCGTCGGCGCGGTCTTCTGCCCCCAGAGCGCAAGGCCAAGGCACAGCGGCGCGCACAGCGCGGCGGCGGGAGATAATCGCATACGCATCCATTCTACGGTAGGGCGGACGCCCGCGCCCGCGTCGGTCCCGCCCCGTGAAGCACCCCAACTTCTAAACTATTAAAATATCTCTTGACACCGGTTTCCATCCGCCTTACAGTGAAACTATTAATTCATTAAAAGAAGGAACGCCGATGGCCCGAACGAAATCGCCGCACTTCACCGACGCCGAGCTGAGACTGATGGATGTCCTGTGGGATAAAGGCTCGGCCACGGTTACCGACGTTCTCGAAGGTCTGAAGACGAAGCCGCCGCTCGCCTACTCCACCGTCATCACGACTCTGCGCATTCTCGAAACTAAAGGCTACGTCAGTCACAGGAAGGAGGGCCGGGCGTTCACGTATCAGCCGTTGATCGGACGCCACGAAGCGCGCCGGAGCGCCATTACGCATCTGCTCCACCGGCTCTTCGAAGGCTCGCCCGAACTGCTCGTGGCCAGCCTGTTCGAAGACCGGAAGATCGGCGCGGCGGAAATGAAACGGCTGCGGGCGCTGATCGAAGAAGGCATGCACGAGGAGAAAAAATCATGACCGCATTCTGGTCTGCCATAATCGGCGGCGCCATTCTGAGTGTGCCGCTTTCCCTCGCCGTCTGGCTCGCGCTTCGAGTCGTACCGAGGCGCGCACTCAACGCGGCGACGCGATATGCGATCTGGTGGGTGGTACTCGCGGTGACGCTGGCCCTGCCGCTCTCGTATTCGAAGTGGCGGACCGCACCGCCGGCGCCGCACGCATCCTCCGTGTCGCGACAAAGCCTGGCGACCGAGCCACAACGGGAGCCGCTCACCGCCCTTGCACCCGCGCCCGTCTCCCAACGCATCTCGATGCCGATCGCGATCCCTGCGAATCGGTGGCTACAGCCCATCCTCGACGTCTGGATCGCGGCCAGCCTGTTCCTGCTGCTGCGCGTGTTCCTCGGTTACGCCGCGTTGTATCGCCGCAGCGCACGCGCAACTGCCGCACTACCCGAACTGGAGAAGTGCATCGCGAACACAACGCGGCGCGGCATCCGCCTGGCGGTCTCGAGCGAAATCGCCATCCCGGTGGCAACGGGCCCTCTTCGACCGACAGTTCTGATTCCCGCATCGCTGCTGACCCGGATGAGCGCAGACGATCTCGAACAGATCGCCCGCCACGAAGCGGCGCACCTGGAAAGATACGA
>Ga0302319_10012846_pt1 | contig 15742 bp, 16 predicted proteins | sample Bog_T0_2_FD_203319 | JGI IMG/M metagenome (GOLD analysis project Ga0302319, IMG submission 203319) | Peat permafrost microbial communities from Stordalen Mire near Abisko, Sweden - Bog_T0_2 | ecosystem: Environmental > Terrestrial > Soil > Wetlands > Peat | place: Sweden: Abisko, Stordalen Mire...
TCAAATGAACGGCCGGCGCGAGGCCAATGCGGCCGTGCACAAAGCCGAGGGGCCGGGACAGCCGGTAACTCAGGAGATCGCTCTGTCTGTGAAGAGCGACAAAGTAGAGTGCGCAATCAATGGCGCGGTCGTAGCCAGCTTCAATAAATCCGCTGTTGTCACGGTGGGAAAGCTGGAGTCAACGGACGGCGTTTATGGCATCCGCCTGGCGCACAATACCGATGTCCTGATTACCGGTTTAACGGTCATCAAGAACTGAGCAGGCATGGCTTCGGAGATAGTCCTCCGCTTACAAATTGGCTGAATAGTACAGTGGTCTTATATGATTGACACCATGCCCACCCAGGCGCAGGTCGATCAAATTGCCTTAGACCTGGCGCCCGATGTGGTGCGTATAAGGATACAGGCTGGCCAGGACTGGTCCGATCACCCGGCTAACTATTTCCGCATCATCCTCTCCGATGAAGCGAGCCGGGTGGGGCGCCTCGCGGACGTCACAGCAAAGGTTCGGGCCAAGTTAGCCGAGTCGCTAGGCCTTTGGGAAGCGGATCGAATTCCTTATTTCCGGTTCCGAAGCCAAAGCGAACAGGCTCAAGTTGGCGACGCGGTTTGGGATTAGCACAAGACCTCTTAGATCAAGCCGAGCATCTCGCTACGTATCGAGGTGTGAACGCCACCCAGGCAGTCTTCGGCGCGCTGTTTCCACGGCGTATTATGCATTGTTCCACCTTCTTGTGGAGGACGGCGGACGCCGCTGACAGGGTGCATCGCCGGCAGCGCAGACCGGCCTGGAGCGGGATTTTGAGCATGGGCCGATGAATAATACGTCACTCCAGTTCAGGACCCCGATTTGGCGGGATTGGCATGGCCAACAAATGAGCGTGCCTCCCCCGCTCCAGCGGGTCGCGCAAGCGTTCATTTAACTTGCAGGAAGAACGGCATGTAGCCGATTACGACAGTCACGAGCAATGGACCCTTACTGACGTCCAAGCGCTCGTGAACACCGCAAGATCCGCATTTCACGACTGGCTTTTGGTAAGAGCGGATCCGCTGGCTGGGAACTACTTGTTATCGATGCTCTTGGGCAAGCGCCGATAACCAATTGACGTCCCTTCCCACCGCAACGACCACCTTTCCTTGGCCGCGCCGTTCCACGTGGCCCGCATACGCATCCGGCGCTTGAGACAGCGGCACTACAACATCCACAACGGGTCGGATGGATCCCGCTTCCACTAACTCCGCCAGCTTGGAGAGCTGCTTCTGATTTGGCTCGACGATAAAGAATGCCTTCTTCACTCGCTCGTCTGTGGAGTTTGCTGCGGTGGAGACGATGGTCACCAATCGCCCGCGCGGTTTGAGAATGCCCCAGGACCGATCCAGAGTCTCGCCGCCCACGGTGTGGAACACGACATCCACTTTTCTAGTGCTTCTTTCGAACCTCTCGTCGTTGTAGCCGATCACTTCGTCGGCTCCCGGGCTGGAAACGAAATCCAGGTTGCCTGGGGTCGCTGTTGCGACCACATGAGCCCTCTGTAGCTTTGCCAACTGTATAGCAAACACTCCAACCGCGCCAGCTCCGCCATGCACCAATACGCGCTCGCCGCATTGCAGGTCGGCGTGGTCAAAGAGGCCTTGCCAAGCAGTGAGCGCTCCGATCGGAATAGACGCCGCTTCGATGTGACTCAATTTGGGCGGCTTGGGGCGACGGCAAAAAATGGCGCGACGCAATATTCGGCTCAAGCTCCGCCGGCGTACCAGTCGTTCATACCAAACACTTCTTGCCCAATTTCGAGACTACCGACGTCTTGTCCGCCATCTTCAACTACGCCGGAGAACTCGTGGCAAGGAATGGCGCCGACGCGATCTTGGCCCTGTTTGTCATGCAAGGTCGGGTACCACTGTAGCTCGGCGGTAGTAACACCGGCAGCCGATATCCTTATTAGCAGTTCGTCCCGGCCCGGACGCGGTTCAGGCGCATCGGCTTCTATCAATGCGGGCCCACCGGTAAATTCGATCAGGCGAATCACTTTCATGTCTTACCTCAATAACTTCGCTGTCTTACCATGATGATCCTGGCCGCGATTCGGATTACGCATCACGGAATCGGGGGCTTTATTTCTGCCGTCTCCGACGTAAGCCGAAGTCCCTGCATAGTGTTATACAGAAACGGCCGTTTCTGGGTTTCCTTCGGGGTCGTCCGCCATCAGAATTGACTTCAACCGCCAAGGACTTCGCGGAGCCTTCGCGGACCAAGCTAAATATGCCCGTTCTGGCGATCGCCGGCGACAAATCCATGGCGGAGGTTTTGGGACAACAGATGGAGCTGATGGCGAGTGATGTAACCGTTGTCGTGCTAAAGGACGCTGGCACGGGTTGTTGGAGGAGAGTCCCGAGGAGACGACCAATGCTTTGGCTGGCTTTCTGTGAAATGTGCCTGGCAGCCCTGCCGGATATGGCTTACCCGCCGGGGGCTACTCTGGGGATTCTCGCCCATGGTTCCTGAGAGAACCGACCCCTAAACTCGATGGATATAGGGCAGAAGGCGTCGCGGGATTACAGGCGGCGGTTGGAATCCTGGACCGAGGATTGCTCTTTGCTCTGTACTGATGTTGCGCGTTCATAAGATTTTGTTCCCGGTTGACTTTTCAGAGCGGTCGCTGGGCGCGGGGCGCTACGTCCAGGCCATGGCTGACCACTTCGGATCGGAAGTAGTGCTACTCCATGTCGTGGAACCGTTCACTTATGACAGTTCCGTCTTGGATAAAATGGCGGTCCGCAAGATGGAACTGCAGCTGTTCATGGAGGCCGAGTTCCGGCCTACTCGTGTAAAACGGCTGGTCCTGGAGGGCGATCCCACGCGGAAGATCGCCGAAACTGCCAAAGCGGAGGAAGTGGATCTCATCACGATGCCCACGCACGGCTGGGGAGTCTACCGCCGGTTCATCATGGGTTCGGTAACGGCTAAGGTATTGCACGACACCAGGCATCCGGTGTGGACTTGCGGACATGCGGAAGAGGTTCCCCAGCGCGAGCACCTGCGGTTCGATAAGATACTTTGCGCGGTCGATTTGGGACCCAAAAGCGCTCGTGTCCTGAAATGGTCTCGCGACGTAGCCGAATCTTTAGGCGCCGAACTGACAGTCGCATATGTACGCCAGACGAGTGAAGGCGGTATCGCCGGCCAGACGGGTTCTGATGGACTGTCAATGGTGGCCAAAAAGGCCGAAGAAAGTATTGCCGGCCTCTGCCAGGATTTGGGCATATCCGCTCGCTGCCACATTGTAAGCGGGGAGGTGGCGCAATCCTTACAGACTGCGGCCAAGGGGCTGGAGACGAACTTGATGATAATCGGCCGCTCCACCGATGGGCAGACTCCGGCGCAGCTGGGGGCGAACTGCTATTCCATCATCCGGCAAGCGCCTTGTCCGGTCCTGAGTGTGTAACCCATGCTTACAATGAAAGCAACCCAACCCTTAGGGGCTGGCTCCATGGAACCTATTCTTGACTCCAAACTTTCACTACGGGTTTTGATCGCCGAACAGAACTCCGCAGATCCGGAACGGTATCTCGATGTACTGCAAAGAGGTGGCGTATCGCCTGCCGGGGAAATGGTGCGCACGAATGAGGAGTTTCGAGCAAGAATCGCGGCGGTTCGCTACGACCTGATTCTGTGCGACCTGGAGTATCCAGGCTGGTCGTTTCGGGATGCACTGGAAGCCTTACGCAGCCTGGGTTTGGATACGCCTGTGATCGTCATAACGAACCAGATCTCGGATTCGGAGGCTTTGGATTGCATCGACCAGGGTGCATTCGATTGTATTTTGAAGGACCGTTTGTACCGTCTGGCCTTAGCAATGCGGCGGTACACGACTGAACGGTCGCTGACGGGCCAGAGCAGCACGGCGGAAGGAAAGCTGCGCAAGACCATCCAGACATTGGAAGCGATTATACAGGCGTCCCCGCTGGCGGTGATCGCTTTGGATGCAGAGGGCCAGGTGCAGATGTGGAATGTCGGCGCCGAGCGATTGTTTGGATGGAAGGAATCCGAAGTACTGGGGAAGCTGCTTCCCACCGTGCCCGATGCACGGCTGGCTGAATTTCGCATGCTGCTGCAATCCCAGTTGGAGGGTCATTCGCATTCGGGCGTGGAGACCGTCCGTCGGCGCAAGGATGGAACGGAACTCCAAGTAAGTTTGTGGACTGCGCCGCTGCGGGGCGCGAATGGCGCTATCAACGGGAAGCTAACCGTGATGGCCGATATCAGCGAGAAGAAGAAGGCTGCCGAGGAGCGCGGCAGGCTGAAGGCGCAGGAGGAAGCGGCGCGAGCGGAAGCGCTGGTTTCGCGCCGATTTCGCAAACTGCTGGAGGTGGCTCCCGATGCCATTCTGGAGATCGACGAGAACGGCGTCATCGTAATCGCCAACGTGCAAGCGGGACGTCTTTTCCGTTGCACGGCGGAACAACTGATCGGACAAACCATTGAATCGTTGGTGCCGGAGCGGTTTCGTCCCACGCACGGAGAACACCGGGCCAATTACGAGCGGTCGCCTACGACGCGCCCTATGGGAACGGGGTTGAGCCTGTACGCCCTGCGAAAAGACGGCACGGAATTTGCGGTTGACATTAACTTGAGTCCCGTGGTGGAAGAAGACGGCAACCACGTGATGTGCATCGTGCGCGATGTCAGCGAACGGCGCCGGATTGAGGAGCAGATTCGTATCTTGAATCAGAACCTGGAGCGCCGCGGTGAAGAATTGGGTGCGGTGAACCGTCAACTGGAGCTGCGCAACCAGGAAGTGGAGCGGGCCAACCGCTTGAAGAGCGAATTTCTAGCCAGTATGAGCCACGAATTGCGCACCCCCCTAAATGCGATCATCGGCTTTTCCGAATTACTGGGCGAACAGACCGCCGCCATCTTCAGCGAGAAGCAGAAACGTTTTCTGGGTCACATACAGCACGGCGCGAAGCATCTGCTGGAACTGATTAACGATGTTTTGGACCTGTCGAAGATAGAGGCTGGCCGGTTACAATTGCGGCACGAGAACTTCACCATGGCGGTAGCGGTGGCGGAGGTGCTTTCGAGTATTCGCCCGCTGGCCACCGCGAAGCAAATCGAAGTGGAGAGCGATATCCCGATCGACCTGTTCCTCAATGCGGACCGGGTTCGATTTAAAGAAATTCTGTACAACCTCTTCAGCAACGCGATCAAATTCACACCTGAGGGCGGTCGAATCTGGATCGAATCGACGGTTAACGAAGGGTACGTGAATACGGTGGTCGGCGACAGTGGGATTGGCATACCGCCGGAGGAGCACGCCTCCATTTTCGAGAGCTTCCACCAGGTAGGCGCTACCACCAAAGGTGTTCGGGAGGGTACCGGACTGGGGTTAGCGATTACGCGCCGGCTGGTGGAGCAACACGGCGGAAAGATCTGGCTCCAAAGCGAACTTGGCAAAGGCAGCCGGTTCCATTTCACACTACCTCTACAGGGCTTTCGAAGCGTGGAAGAGGAGACGGCGATGCTGGCTTGGAGGCCTGCGCGCGAACGTCCTTTGGTATTGATCATCGAGGACAGTACGTCCTCTCAGGAACTGATGTCCAGTTACCTGGAGTCCGAAGGGTACCTCACGGTGATCGCGAATTCCGGTAGCGAAGGCATCAGAATAGCGCGCGAGTTGCTGCCGGATGTAATTACCCTCGATATGCTGATGCCTGGGAAGAGCGGATTCGAGATCATGCACGAGTTAAAGAACTCTCCCCGAACGGCCTGGATCCCGGTGGTGATCGTCTCGGTCCTGGACGAGCGCAAGATGGGGTTCGCGCTAGGCGCCACGGATTACCTTTTGAAACCGATCGGCCGCGAGGTTTTGCTGGAAGCCCTCCGTAAACATGTTCCAATGATGCAAGCAGGTCAAATCCTGGTTTGCGACGATGAATCGCCCGCTCTGCAGCTTGTTGCGGCGTCCCTCCAGGCGGCCGGATATGCCTCATTACCGGCACAAACCGGTCACGAGGCGTTGCGCATTTTGTCCGAATCTCCCATAAGCGCGCTTATTCTCGACCTGATGATGCCGGATTTGAATGGCTTCGAGGTAATTAAGAGAATCCGCGAGCAACCGAAACTGGCGAACTTGCCGATAATCGTTCTGACAGCTAAAGACCTGACACTAGATGAGATGGATCTGCTGCGGGGAAAAGTGAGTAGCTGTCTGCAAAAGGGCGCGTCGTGGAAGGCTCAACTTCTCGATCAACTTCGGGTATCATTAAATGCGTCGATTCCCAAGGCATGAAAACGATACTGGTTGCGGATGACAATCCAGTCAGCCGTGAATTAGTGGTAGAGGCACTCAGCGGCGAATGGATCGTGGTCGAGGCGGCCGACGGCAGATCGGCTGTCACGAGGTTCCACGAGGACCAGCCGGATCTGGCGCTGATCGACATTCAAATGCCCAGTCTCAACGGTTTCGGTGTCTTGCAACAGATTCAACAGGACGCCCGATCTAGAAAAGCGCCCATCGTCGCGCTTACGGCTTATGCCATGCAAGGCGATCGCGAACGGGCCTTGGAGGCGGGATTCGACGCCTATATAACGAAACCGATCGACCTGCCAGCACTACGCGCCGAGATTCGCCGGCTGCTAGCTTCCAGGGCGGAAGTACTATAGACGTTTGGTACCATATTGCTTAGGATTATAGAAAAATCATTGTTAACCCGTCTCCAGTCCTTTGCCGGTCTGCCTGGTACACGGACCTAATTCCCAGTGACTAAAATGCTGCCAGAGGTAAAGTTAGTAGCCATCGACGACACGCCTCAAAGTCTGGAACTGGTGGCGGAAGCTCTAGAGCAGGATGGTCTTGAGATCTTCACTGCAACGGACCCGGAAGCGGGTCTGGATCTGATTTACCGGGAGCATCCTCACATAGTGCTGGTGGATCTGGTGATGCCGAAGTTGAGCGGGATGGAAGTTCTGGAGCGCACAGTGGAGTTCGATCCGTCGATCGAGGTGATTCTGATGACGGCTCACTACACGACGGAAACGGCGGTGGAAGCGATCCGAAAAGGCGCTTCCGACTACATGAACAAGCCAATTTCCATCGAGGCTCTCCGTAAGCGTGTCGACAAAATGCTGACCGATGCGCGTGGACGTCAGCGCACCATGCAACTGGATGGCGAGCTTCTGGAAACCTGCCAGTTCGAGGGGATGATCGGGCGCAGCCCTTTAATGTGGGAACTGTTCGCGCGGATCCGCCGGGTAGCCCCGCACTTCCGCAGCGCCCTGATCACCGGACCGACCGGAACGGGGAAGGATCTGGCGGCCCGCGCCATGCACACGCTGAGTCCGGCAGCGGGCCGATTTGTGGTGTGCAACTGTTCGGCGGTAGTGGAAACGCTATTTGAAAGCGAACTGTTCGGCTACGTGCGGGGCGCTTTTACCGGCGCCAATCAGGACAAGATGGGATTGTTCGAGTTCGCGCATGGCGGCACCCTGTTCCTGGACGAGATCGGTGACATGCCGATGTCCACCCAATCAAAGCTATTACGCGTGCTGCAGAACCAGGAAATTCAGCGCGTGGGATCGGTGGCCTCAAAGAAGGTGGATGTGCGCGTGGTCGCCGCAACCAATCACGACGTTCCCAAACTAATCGTCGAAAAGCTATTCCGCGAGGATCTGTTTTACCGGTTAGCCATGGTCGAATTGAACACGCCTGCCTTGATCGATCGCCGGGAGGACCTGCCGCTGCTGATCCGGCATTTTTTGAAGCGCTTTTCGGAGCAGTTCAACAAGCCGATCCATGGGCTTACGCATCGCGCGCAGGTGGTGCTTACGCGGCACGATTGGCCAGGCAACATTCGCGAGTTGGAGAACGCGCTTGGCCACGCCTGCATGATGGTGATGGGAGACACCATCGACGTCGAGGATTTGCCGTTGAGCCTGCGCGGCCAGACGCCGCAACGGGGCGCCGCGGCCGGCGGGATAAACTCCTCATCCGGGCTGGAGAAGCCGCCGTCCGAAATGTCGTTTGAGGATCATGAACGCGACCTGCTGCTGGGCGCGCTGCAAAAGGCCAATGGCAATCAATCGCAGGCGGCCCGGCTGCTGCGGATCAGCCGCGATCGTATGCGCTACAAGATGGCGAAATATAATTTGAAGTAAGCCGCTCCGCGCGAAGAGAGTTACATGGTCCAGCGCCAAAGATTGGCTCCCACGGTATAGCCCGCTCCAACAGCGGCGAAGACCACCAAGTCTCCCTTTTTTAACTTGCCGCATTCCACAGCATCACGGGTAGCCAATGGAATAGTGGCAGCCGTAGTGTTGCCGTAGCGATCTATGTTGATCATCACCTGATCGCAACCCAGCCCCAGGCGTTCGGCGGCGGCGGTGATGATGCGGCGATTGGCCTGGTGCGGAATCAGAACAGCAATGTCTTTCACTGTGAGATTGTTCCGCTCCAGCAAGGCGCTGCTGGTTTCATACATCTTGCGGACCGCGTATTTGAAGACTTGCTGGCCATCCTGCTTGACGAAATGCATGCGCTTTTCCACCGTCTCGGCGGTAGCGGGCATGCGGCTGCCTCCGGCTGGCTGCTTCAAATAGTCGCCCCCAGAACCGTCAATCTCGTTCAGGAAATCGATAAAGCCACTTTCTCCATCTTCGGATCGTTCCACCAGCATCGCTCCGGCGCTATCGCCGAAGAGAATGCAAGTGGAGCGATCGGTATAGTCGATGATGCGCGACATTGTGTCGGAACCGATTACCAGAACTTTCTTCTGGGTGCCGGAGGAGACCAGATGGGCGGCAGTGGTTAGACCGTAGATGAAGCCGGAACAGGCCGCGACAAGGTCGAATCCCCAAATGCCTTTGGCGCCGAGACGGTCCTGAACCAGACAAGCCGTGGAGGGAAACAGCATGTCGGGCGTAACGGTGCAGACAATGATCATGCTGAGGTCGCTTGCTTCAATACCGCGCTGCGCGAGAACTATGCGGGCCGCCTCGACGGCCATATCCGAAGTAGCGATGTGCGGCTCCGCGATATGCCGCTCCCGGATTCCGGTGCGCTCCAGGATCCACTGATCGTTGGTGTCGACCATTTTTTCGAGGTCGGCATTCGTGAGGACGCCGGGCGGGCTATAACAACCCAGCGCCGTGATTTTCGCTTTGTACAAAAAGCCTCCCAATGAGCAACTTACGATTACAACATATAAAAAAGACTAAGCCGGGGTAAGCCGGACGATTCCAATAACTGGCGCTCCAGGTACTGCTTCTCGAGCATCGCAATCTGCTCCGCCGACATTTTGCTGCGATAGGACCGTAGTTGCGATTCCAGTTCACGGCGGGCCCGAAACAGGTTGTCTTCGCTTTGCCGCGTGCGGGCAATGGCGATCATTTTCTCCTCGAGCGCGGCGAGGCGTTGCTCCATTTGCTCGAGGTCGCGGTACAAGGTTTCGCTTTCCGCGGCGAGGCGTTCCAGGCCGGCGGCGATCTCTTCGAAGCCGACTTGCCCGGTAAGGGACGCCACGTTGGCGGCGAGATAGGCTTGGAGTTGATCCAGTGTGAACGGGGCCTCGCTGCGTTTGGCGGGTGCGCCGGATTGTACCCCGGCCATGTCCTGGGCTTCCTTCAGGACCTCCTGCGAACAATAGGTCAGCGAATTCACTTTCTGCAGCTTCTTCTTCCGCGACCTCCACTTCTCAAAGGCGGCGTCGATCCCGCGCAGCACTGCTTCAAGCGGCACGCCCGCGTTCTTCCACGTTTCCACGAGCGCCCAATCCACGGGCGATAGCAGGAACAGCGATGTACCCCGGGCCCTTTGAAAATGCTCCTCGATTTCCGTGAAATAGTTGAAGTAATTCGAGGGCCAGGTTAGCGGATCCGGTTCCGTTCCCATATAATCTGTAGCCCTTCGAGCGTGAGATCGTCGTTGATCTCCTTGAGAAACTTAGAGGCCGGAACGATGAGCGCGGCCTGACCGCCTGTAGCGATGGTCCTGGTTTGGATCCCGAGTTCGGCGATGGCGCGTTCGAGAATGCCGTCAATGAGGCCGGCGAATCCATAATAGAGACCGGATTGGATACTGTTGATGGTGTTCTTGCCAATCAAGCGCGCCGGCTCCCGAAAATCGACCATCGGCAGCTTGGCGGTGCGGGCGAACAGGCCGCCGATGGACATCCCTATGCCGGGGCAAATCATGCCGCCCAGATATTCCGCGTTGGCCGAGACGCAATCGAAGTTGATGGTGGTGCCGAGGTCGACTACGATGCACGGTCCGCCGTATTTGTGGAAGGCCGCCACTCCGTTCACTACGCGGTCCGCGCCGACCTCGCGGGGATTGTCGTATAGAACTTTCAATCCGATGTCGGTGTCGGGCGTCACGAAAAGCGGGTCGGCATTGAAATAGCGGCGGGCCATCGCCGCCAGAGTGGAATCGAGCGGCGGAACTACGCTGGCGATGATGATGCCGTCTACTTGGGCGAGGTCGAGCGAAGATAGGGCAAACAGGTTGCGCATCAGGATCCCCCACTCGTCGGCGGTCTGCTCATGAATGGTGCGGAGGCGCCACCGAGTGGTGAGGGCCGGCCCTTCGAACACGCCGATAGTGATGTTGGTGTTGCCTGCGTCGAGGGCTAAGAGCATGGGGAGTGAAGGTCACGGCTCGGTATCCGAGCCGCGCGTGTCAACAAGCGGTGCGAGACATTTAGGCGCATGGGCGGACTCCTCCGGCTAGGATCGTGTGCTGTTTGCCAGTGTCGTCGCGGAGCAGGAGGAAGCCCGATTCATTCAACCCCGCGGTGATGCCTTCCAGCTTATCGTCGATGCAGACGCGGCGTCCGCGAACGTAGCTGGAGGCATTGGTGAACATATCGAGGATCGGTTCCTTTCCCTCGCCAGCCAGCAGTCCGCAGCAGGAATCGACGGCCGGAAGCAGCGCCTGCAGCAGATCTTCGCGCGAATGAGGGCGTCCGCTCGCAATCCGCAACGACGTGGCGACATCAGTGAGGTCTGGCGGAAATGCCGCATGGTTCACGTTGATCCCAATACCGGCGATTACCGCGGCGCCTTCCAGTTGCGTAAGAATGCCGGCACACTTGCGATTGCCTACCAGCACGTCGTTAGGCCAACGCAGGTCGCAGACGATCCCGGTAGTTGCACCGATCGCTTCCACCACCGCCAGGCCTAGCGCCAGCGTCACGATCGGCAGAGTGTCGGGCGCGAACGGGAAGCGCAGGATGACAGAAAGATACAGGCCCGCTTCTGGTTCCGAATGCCACGGGCGGCCGTACCGGCCATAGCCCGCGGTCTGTTCTTCGGCAACTACGGTAGTGCCGGAAGGCGCCCCGGCGTCCGCCATGCGGCTAGCTTCGAACATGGTGGAATCGATCGTCTTGAATCGATAGATGCTCATTGCCGGCCGTTGAGCGCGATGCGGCTTTTGTCGAGCTGAGCCTGATACTCGGCCCGCTTAGCGCGCAGCCCATCAACGATGTTCGCCGGAGCGGAAGCCAGGAATTTCTCGTTGCTCAATTGCCGGTCTTTGTCGGCGATCAGCTTCTCGAGCTGCATTATTTCTTTCTCGAGCTTGGGGCGCTGGGCGGCGGAATCGGCTATTGGCGACGCGATCAGCAAGTCGAAATCGGGCGTGGAACGGGCAGCGCCGTCGAGCTTGGCGGGACGTTCCGACAACACTTCCAGTTTGATATTGGCGAGCTTTTCGATAAGGTCGATGTTATCGATGCGAGTACCGTTGGCGTATACGGATGCGTTAAGCGGCTTATTACCGAGCTTGAATTCGGCCCGCAAACGGTTTGCGTTTGTGACCAAGTCCTGGACAAAGCCCATCCGATCTTCCGCCTCGAGGTCTCTGCCGCCGCCTCGCGGGTAGGGCTGTAAGGAGATGGAGGTGGTCTCGCCAAGACGATGCCACAGCTCTTCCGTGATGAACGGCATCATGGGATGAAGCAGCCGTAGCGACGTGGAGAAGAAAGCCAGCAGATTACGCCAGTCGTTTGTGAGCCCTGTGTTCTCTGCGAGACGGAGCTTTTTGCTTTCGAGATACCAATCGCAAAAGTCGTGCCAGAAGAAATGCCAAAGTGTTTCCGCCGCCTCGTGATAACGGTGATTCTCAAAGGCTCTCGTCACCAGCTCAGTTGCAGTGTTCAATTGATTGAACATCCAACGGTCTTCGAGCGTATCTAGCGTTCCATGTTCGGTGACCGCAGGTTCCACGCCGGAGCGCTCCATATTCATGAACAGCAGCCGCGAAGCGTTCCAGATTTTATTCGCGAACGCGCGGGCGCTGGTCAGCTTCTCGTCGGTATAAACGATATCGGTGCCGGCGGCCACCCCCATCAGTAGCGACACGCGCACGGCGTCGGTTCCGTATTGGGCAGTAATCTCCAGCGGATCGATTACGTTGCCCTTCATCTTCGACATTTTCTGGCGCTCGGCATCGCGCACCAGTCCGTGCATGTGCACCACGCGGAAGGGCACCTGACCGGTGTTCTCGATGCCCATCATGATCATGCGGGCCACCCAGAAAAATAGAATATCGAAGCCGGTGATCAGGACCGAGGTGGGGTAATAAGTCGCGAGATCCTTAGTCTCATCGGGCCAGCCGAGGGTAGAGAAAGGCCATAGGCTGGAACTGAACCAGGTGTCGAGCACATCGGGATCCTGCTCCAGGCGTGCGGATCCGCACTGGCTGCAGGCAACCGGTTCGGTCCGTGCCACGGTGATGGATCGGCAATCGTTGCAATGCCAGGCGGGGATACGATGGCCCCACCACAACTGGCGCGAGATGCACCAATCGCGGATATTGGTCATCCAGTTGTTGTAAGTTGCGTCCCAGTTCCCCGGGATAAAACGGATGGAGCCGTCGCGAGCGGCCGCCAGCGCTTTCTCGGCGAGCGGCTTGGTTTTCACGAACCACTGCGTCGATACCAGCGGCTCGACAATGCTCTTACAGCGATCGCAGCGGCCCACCGAAAGCATGTGCGGTTCAATTTTTTCCAGCAGGCCCAGCTTTTCGAGATCGGCGACAATGCGCTTGCGGGTTTCGAATCGATCCAGCCCCGCGTAGGGACCCGTTTCGGCGCGCATGCGGGCCTGGCCGTCAATCACTTGAATGCTGGCGAGATTGTGTCGCTTACCGACTTCGAGATCGTTCGGATCGTGCGCCGGCGTAACTTTCACTGCGCCGGAGCCGAAGGCGGGGTCGGCCAGATCGTCGAGCACGATCGGGATCTCGCGATTCATCAACGGCAGCATCACTGTTTTGCCGTGCAGGTCGAAATAGCGAGCGTCCTTGGCATTGATGGCAACGGCGGTATCGCCCAGCATAGTTTCGGGGCGCGTAGTGGCGACGGTAAGAAATCGCGAAGTGCCGGTGATCGGGTAGCGGATATGCCAGAGGTGACCCTGGGCCTCCTGATGAATCGTTTCGAGATCGGACAGGGCGGTCTGGCAGCGCGGGCACCAGTTCACCATGTAGTTGCCGCGATAGATCAGGTCCTTCTCGTACATGCGCACGAACGCTTCCGTGACAGCGCGAGAAAGCTCGGGGGACAGTGTGAAGTGCTCGCGGCTCCAATCGACGCTGTCGCCGATTTGCTTCATCTGATCGAGGATGCGGTTGCCGTATTTCTCTTTCCATTCCCAGACGCGTTTTTCGAACTTCTCGCGTCCCAGTTGATCGCGGGTGAGACCTTCTTCGGCGAGCAGGCGTTCCACCATGATCTGAGTGGCGATGCCGGCGTGATCGACACCGGGGAGCCAAAGCGTGTTGTCGCCGCGCATGCGATGCCAGCGGACCGCGGCGTCCATTATGGTGTGGTCCAGCATGTGCCCCATGTGGAGCTGGCCGGTGACGTTGGGCGGGGGAATGACGATGGAAAATCTGCGGCCGGGAGCATCGGGGTTGGCCCGGTAGAGACCGGTCTCCACCCACCATTGCGCCCAATGTGATTCAAATCTTTGGGGCTCGTAGATTTTCTCAAGTTGCATGGGAACTTCTATTTTAGCGAACGGTGGAAGAGGGAGCTGCGGCTTCGGCCCGAATTTCCGATTTGAATGCGAGAGGCTGATATTGATCAAGAGTGCATCGTGCTTGTGTTAATGGCTTCATTTCAGTGATTTTATAACCCTTGTGGGCCTTCTTGCGCCGTGTAGGCACACTTCTACGCCTCTGAGCGCAAGGCCGACGAAAGCACGCGCCCGAAAGACGCGCAGCTTGCCCGCGAGTTTCTTATCACCCTGCCCCACGAATTGAACGCGGACCAGCGCCGAATGCTCATGACCGACTTTGCCCGCTCACTGGCGCGGCAGGAGTCGATTGTCGATGTGTCCATTCATGAACCCGACGTTCATAGCGACGAGCGCAATTACCACGCGCATATGCTTCTCGGCATGTACCGCATCGACGAAAACAACTGGCCAGCTATCGGCGGCCACGGAACGCGATGGAACCAAAAAAAGTGGTATAAGCAGGTTCATGAGAGATGGTCCCAGAAAGATCGTCCGCATTTGCGTGAGCGTCCACCCGGCCTGCAAGAGGCGGGCTATCAGTGCGCCGGGGCCTTCGGGCCGCGCCGGGGAAGCAGGCACAAGATTTCTGTACCGGCCTTCCGCTGGCGGGGTACTGAAGACCGGATCGCTGCTTCAACGATAGTCCAACCCCCGGTTGAGAGGAGCTATGATTTCGCCGGCGAGCGGTTTTAGCTTGAAAAGTGTTAGGCTACAAGTTACAGTCTGCCGATGAAGATAAGCAGCTTCACCCACCAGGGCCTCAAGCGTCTTTATTAGGACGGCAACGCGAAGGGCGTTTCGCCGGACACCGTGGACAAGCTGCGGAAGACGTTCGCGTTCCTCGACAATATGCAGGAGATCCAGGAATTGCGGGCGCTCACAAGCTGGAAGGTCCACACGCTAGCCGAAGGGAGTACGAACCATGTCCATGAAGAACCCGCCGCACCCCGGCGATTTCATACGGACGGAGATTATCGAACCGGCTGGACTGACCGTCACGGCAGCCGCCACCGCGTTACAGGTGTCGCGTCCTGCCCTGTCCAGCTTGCTGAACGGCAAGGCCGATCTATCTGGCGACATGGCCCTACGCATCGAAAAGGCTTTCGGCGTGAGGATGGAAACCCTCGTGCGGATGCAATCGGCGTACGACATCGCCAAGACCCGCAGCCGGGAGAAGGAAATCCGTGTGCGGCGATTTCATCCCCGCGCGGGGGCGCACCCGTAACCCTGCTCAGTCCGGCTTGTGTTCACATCGCCGCCTAATGTACGTAACCGACCAGGCCCGAAAGTGGTACAATCTCCCGCATGTCGGGAAATCTGAATTCGCGCCCTGTTTCCGGCTTAACCGACCAGCGCTGACCCTGACGTTAAGCCTGTCCATAATTCCCGGCGCAGCCATCGGGTGATCCACACAGGGAACGACGTTTCCCCAAGCGATGATGTTCATCAGCGGAATCATTCGTGGCGCTCCGGCAGCCGGCGGACGATTACATGCCATCGCTCGTTCCGCTCTTTTGGTTCAGGCGACAGGTCGCTATCCCGGACTTTGGGGTCGTTCGAGTTCCCCCCACGGCAACGGCGTCGCGTTGCGGCAAGGCTTTGTACAGCGAGATTATCGATCCCCCCAGCAGCATGCGGGTAGTGCACGAGGTGCAGCACCGTCAGTTCAACGGATGAGATTTTCGTCCGTCCAGTGTCCGTCTTGCGGTCTTCGATGCCACC
>Ga0302319_10012847_pt1 | contig 15742 bp, 12 predicted proteins | sample Bog_T0_2_FD_203319 | JGI IMG/M metagenome (GOLD analysis project Ga0302319, IMG submission 203319) | Peat permafrost microbial communities from Stordalen Mire near Abisko, Sweden - Bog_T0_2 | ecosystem: Environmental > Terrestrial > Soil > Wetlands > Peat | place: Sweden: Abisko, Stordalen Mire...
CGCGGCGATCATCGCGATCACGGCGCGGTCGGTCGGCCGATTCGCCTTCGTAATCGGCGTAACGGTTTCCCGCAGGGGCTTCTTTTAGCCAATCGGGCAGAAACTTCAGGTCGAATTCCTGGGGCAAATCGCTCATAGGTGCTTGTTACTAATAGGGCGGACGGGGCGAAGCGAGTGTCGATTTTTTTTGTCTTTTAGCACGGGAAAAAAGTGGGAATTAGTTGTTGCCAATCGGGTATGCCGTCTCTAAAGCATGCCCCGGAACCAACCCAACCAATTCGCCTCAAGAACCAATTTTATGGCAGACAAATCCGTCGAAGAAAAAGTGAAGGACATCATCGTCGAGCAGCTCGGCGTCAATCCCGAGCAGGTCGTCCCGAGCGCCTCGTTTATTGAGGATCTCGGCGCTGATTCGCTCGATACCGTGGAACTCGTCATGGCTTTTGAAGAAGAATTTTCCGTGGAAGTGCCCGACGAAGACGCCGAAAAACTGCAGACGGTAGGGGACGTGGTCAAATACATCGAGGAAAAAACCGCGAAGTAAAGCCCCCGCCACATAGAAATCCGAATGAAAAGACACGGCGCTTCGCCGTGTCTTTTTGTTTTTTCGGCGTCCTGCGCCGGCGGCCGATGCGCCGGTTAGCGGCCATCTGCGTCCGCCGGGACATCGGCTTCCTTCGGCGGAAGCTCAAGGGTTTTCCGCCGGGCCTGGTGTTTGTAAATCCGCCGCCGATTGAACCAGCGCATGAGAAAAACTCCGGCGAAGGACACGGCGATGGCAATGAGCAAAAGATGGGAATGATGCCGGCGCTCAATGTTGCCGATCAATTGCATGGCCCACCCCGTGCAACGGTAGCCGATGAAACCCAGCAGGCTGCCCCACACGGTGAGGGCCAGCAGATCGATTCCGGCAAATTTCGCGTAGCGCAGGTGGTGGATGCCCCAGAAGACGGAGGTGGGATTGCGCGTCCCGTAAATGAAACGCGCCAGGAAAATTTCCCAGGGCCCGAAGCGATTCGCGAGCCGCTCAATGGTCGGCCCGATGCGCTGATAAACCCTGCTCGCTTTGAACCAGTCCGAATGCAAATGCCCGATGGCGAACCACGCGCTGTCGTGGAGCAAGGCGCCCATAATCGCAAACGGGATCGCCAGGTAGATGTTGAGATCCGGCGTCACCGGGTCCCCATCGCCCAGTTTTGCGACCACGCCGATCGCAATGAAAGCGACGTCGTTTTCGATCAAGGCAAGGCAAAATGCAGCGCACAAACCGTAGTGAATTAGAAACTCTCTCATCAGATGCTGGCAAAAAGCATGGGAATCATTTTCACGAAGGCAAGTCACGCGGCAATTGATCAAATCGGCGTATTCCTGCGCTTTACGCAACTGTGACATGTGCGCCGCATTTTTCCGGTGCAATCTTGCCCAGCGGGAGTAATGTGCCCGCTTTTTCAATGCTCACGAACCAGGCCACCACTCGCGAACTCTATGATCGTTACGTCATCCCGACGTATGCGCGATTCGATCTGCGCCTGGCGCGAGGAAAAGGAACGTACGTGTGGGACGAAGATGGAAAGCAGTATCTCGATTTCGGCGCGGGCATCGCGGTGACGTCGGTGGGCCACGCCCATCCGCGCGTGGTCCGGGTGATGAGCGAGCAGACCGGGACGCTGGTCCATGCTTCCAACCTCTATTACACGCGTCCGCAAGCCCTGCTCGCCGAGCGCCTGGTGCGCCTTGTCGGCGCGCCCGGCAAAGTCTTTTTTTGCAACAGCGGCGCGGAAGCCAACGAAGCGCTCTACAAGCTGGCCCGCAAATTCGGCAACGAAGGCGCGCCGCCGGCCCCCAAGCACTCCGTCGGAGAATTGATTTCCTCGGATTCGAACCGGCACGGGATCATCACGATGCTCGGGTCATTCCACGGACGCACGCTCGCCGGCATCGCCGCCACGGGCCAGGAAAAGGTGAAGAAGGGCTTCGAGCCGCTGGTCGAAGGATTCATGCACGCGCCTTTCAATGACGGACCTTCCTTGCTGGCGGCCGTGCAGGAGCCCGGCATCGCCGCGGTCCTCCTCGAACCCGTGCAGGGTGAAATCGGCATCAATCCCGCCAGCGCGGACTACTTGAAACTCGCGCGGGAACTGTGCGACCGGCACAATCTCCTGCTGATGTTCGACGAAGTGCAGTGCGGCCTCGGACGGACGGGAGACTGGTGCGGCTGGAAGACCCTGATGGGCGGCGATTCGGTGATGCCCGATGCGGTGAGCTGGGCGAAAGGCATTGCCGGAGGCTTTCCGCTCGGAGCCATTTGGGTGAGCGATCGACCGGTGAAACTGAAGACCGGCAGCGTCGTGCCGCTCTGCGATCTTTTGGGCCCGGGCTCTCATGGCACGACCTTCGGCGGCGCCCCGCTCGTCTGCGTGGGCGCGAGCGAAGTGCTGGCCACGATCGAGGAGGAGGGCATGCTCGCCAATGCCCGCGAAATCGGGGCTTATGCGCTGGGCGCATTGCGGGCGATCGATTCGCCGCTGATTTCGGAGGTGCGCGGCGTGGGCCTCATGCTGGCCGTGGATTTGGTAAGTGATTTCGCTTCGAGGGTAGCGATTCCCCCGGGCCGGGCGCCAAGCCTTTGGATCACCGATCAATTCCACGCCGCGGGATTGCTGACTGTGCCGAGCGGCGCCCTCGCCTTCCGCTGGCTGCCGCCGCTCAATGTGTCGCGCGCCGAGATCGATTCCGCCGTGCAGATCACCGCGGAGCTGCTCCGGAAGCTGGCGTAGGGAGGCCCCGCACGAGAAGACAAAGCGGCAGCTCACTATTTTCCAACGAGGTCCATCGCATGAAAAACCTGCTTTCCATCGAGTCGCTGAGCGCGGCCGACATTCACCAAATCCTCGAGCTCGCCGTGGAGATGAAATCCACGCGCGGCCGGCATGCCGCCCACCCGCTCCGGCATCAGTGCTGGGCGCTGATTTTTTCCAAGAGCTCCACGCGCACCCGCGTGAGTTTCGAGGTGGGCATTCGGGAACTCGGTGGGGACGCGCTGTTTTTGAGCGCGAATGACATTCAACTCGGACGCGGCGAGCCGATCAGCGACACGGCGCGCGTCCTTGGGCGCATGGTTCACGGCGCGGTTATCCGCACGTTTGCGCAACGCGACGTGGAGGATTTTGCCCGCTACAGCGGGATCCCGACGATCAACGCGCTCACGGACGAGGAGCACCCGTGCCAGATCCTCGCGGATTTGCAAACCATCCAGGAACGGCTGGGCGGCATCGATGGAAAGATCGTGACCTTCGTCGGCGACGGCGCATGCAACGTGCCCGTCTCGTGGATGTGGGCCGCGGTGAAGCTTGGGTTCGAGTTGAGGATCGCCGCCCCCAAAGCTTATCAACCGACGCCCGAACTCCTCGCGCGCCTCGGCACGGACCGGGTGATCGTCACCGATGATCTGGCCGGGGCCGCGGAAGGAGCAGACGTGCTCTACACGGACGTTTGGGTCAGCATGGGGAAGGAAGAAGAGGCCGCCTACCGGGAAGCGCAGCTCGGCGGATATTGCATCGATGCCGCATTGGTAAAGCGGGCCAAGCCCGGCGCCCTGGTCCTGCACTGCCTGCCGGCCTACCGCGGCAAGGAGATCACCGCGGAGGTGCTGGAAGCGAACGCGGAAACGATATTTTGCCAGGCCGAGAATCGGCTGCACGCGCAGAAGGCGGTGCTGAGTTTGATCGTCCAGTAGGATGGCGCGCCGGTTTGCGTCGGGAGAGCGGTCTGGGAGCGGGGGCGAAGTGGAAATGCAAAGTGAGAAATGAAAAGTGAAAAGTGCAAAATGAGGAAACCCGCGAATCCACACGGCGGGTGGATTCACACACATTTTCCATTTTCCATTTTCCATTTTCCATTCGCCTTCGCCTTCGCCCGCCTGGGCGAAAGGCGAAGGCGCCTTCCTCTCGGAAGGCGCCTTCGTATGTGGCTGGGCGATAAGCCGAATTCTGTTCCGCGGAGGTTGCCCTCCACGGTGACGATCATTTCTCTCGACCCGCCGAAGCGGATCGCCGCGCCTCTCGCGAGGCGCTGGTGCGACTATTACCCGGGAGCTGTCCGGCTTTCGCCGGACGGGGAGGCGGCCCAGGCTCCCTGTTTTGTCTTGCACCGCATGGGGTTTGTCGTGCCCCGGCGCTTGCGCTCCGGGCGGTGGGCTCTTACCCCGCCTTTTCACCCTTGCCCTCGGCTTGCGCTTCGGGCGGTTTGTTTTCTGTGACACTTTCCGTCGCGCCCGGCTTTCGCCCAACGCCCCCGCGTGTTTTACGCGGCATGCTGCCTGATGGTGTTCGGACTTTCCTCTACCGGCTTTCGCCGGCAGCGATCATCTGCCCAACCGCGGCCAGCATCGTTCGCGGCAGCCCGCATGGAAAGGGGAAAAGTTTTCCCTCTTTTCAGGGAGTATCTCCGCGCAATCGCTCAAACCGATTGCAGTTTCGTCTCGCAACGGAGAGAAACCGCATCCCGCAAAACCGAAATTGAATGCTCATGAAGAACAAAGGAATGAATGAAACCCAGTTTCTCGCCCTCCTGGAAAAAGTGCTTCCAAAGGCGACGAAAGACACCCATCTGGCCAGCGCGATCTACGACGAAGTGGCGCGGGAATTAAGGCTGCAAAAGAGCCTGCAGGCATTCGAGAAATTCTGCGAAACGGGCTCCCTCCCCAATTTGGAGCCGGAGACGATGGGCGAATTGCAGACGGATCTCACGGGGAAGTTCGGAGAGGGCGCCGTCTCCATCACGCCGGAGGAAAGCGGCGCGTCGGTGGCCGTGGAAATCGCGCTGCCGGATCGCACGATCAGCAGCCGTCTCAAAGTCCTGCCTCCCGGCGCGGAGCCCGAGGAGGAAATCAAGACGCCATTCGTGCCATTTCCCGTGGCGCTTCCGGAAGATCCCGAATTGCTGTGGGTGCTGGCGCGCCGCGAAGACCTCGGACCCGACGAGGCGGTGCGCGCCCTCGCGAAGATCGAAGAGGAGTTCTGGGCGACCAAAGGCGGCCAGAAACTTCTGCGCGAACGCGTGGAGCGCACTTTCGCGGAGTTTATCGCCAATGTCCCCGCCGCTTCCCTCACCGAAAGCGGCCTCAAGCGCCACTATAAGGAGCCGGAGACGCTGAAGACGCTCCGCCCCGTGAACGCGGGACCAGTCAAAGCAACCGCTGTGAACGAGACCACCGAGGCAAAGCCGGATGCCCAGCTTGCCGGGATATCGGCGCCGCCGTGGGAGTAGAACGAGACCGGAGACCGGAAAGCGGAATGCACTTCGCCGTGGCGAACACCCCACACCGCGGAGCGCAAACTGCATAGAGGCCGGAGCCTCAAACCGGAAAGATATCTCTTCGGCGATGCGCCTTCCACTTTCCGGTCTCCGCTCTCCGGTCTCGCTAGAGTCCCTGTGGATGGCGGAGGACGCATTGGTCTGCTGGCCGGCTTTCCCTCGTCCATCGTGGCCCTTTGGAGCCGCCGTGTGTCCAACCCGTGTCGAATCGCAATCCGGCGACAACAAGGAAGACGTGGCCATGGCGGGCATAAATGGTGATCCAATTCCCTTCACCGGAATCTCCGAAGCGGCGCAACGCGCTTGAAGTGGTGGATTCGTCAAGACGACCCGCGCCGCGGAGAACATAGGAAGCCGCGCCCGAGCAATCGTAGGCGGTATCGACCCCTGGCCCTGGCCCATGCCCGGCGCCGTACTGATACGGCAATCCAGCAATCCGGTTTCCGGCGGCAATGGCTGCCTTCACCTCCGAGGGAGCGCCCGGGGGCGCGATGGCATAGCCACCGCTGAGATCGGCCGTTTTTCCCGGGACATAGTGATAAACGTAGGAGGGCTGGGCGCATCCGCCGAGGAGCAGAGCCAACAAGGGGAGAGAGATACAGAGGGAACGGAACATTGCGCATCCCTTTACCAAACACCGGCCAAAGCTTCCGCAAAAAAAGGAAACCGGCACGAGATTTGAGCGATTTTTTGTCCGCTTTCCCGGAGCAAACCAGTCCCCCAGCCTCGGCGTCCCAGACGTTCAACATTTTTATCCACACGGGTATTGCAAGTGGCGCTGCGCTGTCCTACGATTCCGCCCCCATGCGCTGGCTGATTTCCCTCACAGCTTTCGTCGCCTCCACCGTTCTCCTCGTAGCGGAAGATACCGCACCGGTGAGGCTCGCTGACGGATTTCAGCTCCCCGTGGGAACCAATGGCGATGGCAAGGGATACTACAAAGCCCGCGGAATGTCGCCCAACGGCCATCTCGGTGAAGACTGGGACGGCGTGAAAGGCGGAGACACCGACCTGGGAGATCCAGTGACCTCCACCGCCCACGGGATCGTTCTATTCGCGCGCGACTTTCATCTCGGCTGGGGCAATGTGATCATCCTCCGCCACGCCTATTTGGAGGCGGGCCAGATCAACTATGTGGATTCCCTGTATGGCCACCTGAATGAAATCCTGGTCCGCGAAGGTGAGCAGGTCACGCGCGGCCAAAAGATCGGCACCATCGGCAACAACCACGGAATGTACTCAGCCCATCTCCACTTCGAGATGCGAAAGAATCTCCGGATCGGCATGGCCCGCAGCGCCTTTGCCCGAGACTACACGAACTACTGGAGCCCCAGCGCATTCATCGCCATGCACCCGAAACTCGAAGGCGGCAATCGCATGGCCTCGGCGCCGATCAACACCTTCGTGAACTACACGGGCCCCGCCGATCTCGAATCCGCCGTTGCCGAAGCCGGCGGCGCCCCGCCTCACTCCCCTCCCCTCGAAGCCGGCGGCGCCCCGCCTCACTCCCCTGCCCTGAGAGGGTCTCCGACCGTGGCCTCTTCACCGTCAACCTCTGATCAGACGAGACTCAAACAGCGCGGCATGTTCAAGGTGGACCCTTTCGAAGATATGCGCGGGTTGCGGTACTGAGGGCTTGGCGAGGGCATCATAGCTTTTTGGTCCCGTTTGCGGGATTAGACGCCCACGAGGATTCGTCGATTTACAGTGAAGCAGTGAAACTGCTGGCATATCTCAAGCCATCTCGGCTAACTAGCGACTAACGCTTCGATTCCGTTCCCCATCGCTGAACTAAATAATATGGATGCCATCATGAAACTCCCCGCTCTCGTTCTCGCCGTCGGCGCCTTGATCTCGCTCACCGCGTGTCAGACCGTGCCTCCCTACGCGCGGGATCAAAAATCTCACTCCGCCAAGGAACTGAAGGTCGAACTAAAAGCCAAGGCGGCTTTCAAAACGCCTGATGGCGTGCTCAATCAAGGGCCGCACGTTCTGGCTCTCATGAACCTTTCCGCCAATTGGACGTGCATCGCCGTCAGCCTGGATAAAACGCATTGGCTGAACATCGCCACGCCCATCGGGCGGACCTGCGCGCATCCGGTCGCCGAGATCGATCGTTGCTTCAGTGAGGGCAAGTTCCTGCCCGTGGGCAAGGTGAATTGCAGCCAGCCGATTCAGGTCTGGTTGAAATTCCGCAATGCCCAAGGGGATATCGGGACAATGACCGTCCCTTATCACCTTATCCCGAACTGCCAGGACAACGGAACGGCGATCATATTCGGCGAATAGCAGCACTCCGGCGTCGCGGAGCGGTTGCATCGGTGAATAGAGCTCTGGGAGCGCCCGGTAAAGTCACAGCGTGGGCAGGGGCGGCGGCGTGGGCTCGGCTTTGGGTTGGGGCTTTGGCTTGCCGTGGAAAAACCCACCGCTGCCGAAGCTCTGCCAGCCCACCCGGAGCCAGCGAATGACTGACGCGGCGAGCCAGAGCGCCCACGCGAGCATGAGAAGCCGGTACCACCAAATGGAAATCGAAAGGCAGCCGCAGTGCGGAAGCAGATTCCCGCTCCGGGGCTGGAACCAGCGGAGCGAAGTCTGCGAGGAGCCGTTGCCGATGATGAACATCTCCGGGCGTCCCAGCAAGCCCTCGCCGACGGCGGCAAGCAATACTCCCAGCGCCGCCACCGTAAGAAGGATCAGCGTGACCTGGAGCGTGTTATAGCCGACGTTGCCAAGACGCTGGAAGGACTCGCTCCCGCGCCAGGCGAGGAAAAATAGCCAGCCGACGACCACGAATGCGGCAGCCAGCGGAACCTGCGTCAGGCCGATCACGAGCAGCATCCACGGAATGGCGCCGATGGGCGAGCGAGCGATGCGGCTGAGCGCCGCGGCCGCGAGCAGCGAGCAGACGAGGATGCCCCAAAACCGCACAGCCGGGCCGCGCCGCGGGCCGCCGGCCCAGAGGACCCAGCGATCGTCGGGCACGGTGATGACGGTCTCGATGTTCGCGCTTTCCACCGGCAGGCGCGCCGCATCGACGCCGGCGCTCAGCCCAAGGGCCACGTTCCTCTTCCAACCAACGACTACCGTCTGCTCGCCGGGATGCACAGGGATGATGAGTTTATTCCCATCTTTGCGCACAGGAATGGCCCTGGCTTCTTCCGAAAGCGAGGTGATCTCCACATCGGGAGGCAGTTCGACCAGGAAGTCTTCGCCCAGGCTGCACCGCAATAACAGATCGAGTTCCGAGACGCGCTGGCGTTTGCCCAGGCTCACCTGCAGCGTGGCTTTGCTGACCGTGACCGTCGCGCCCGCCATCGCCTCCGGCCGGCTGACCGCGAGTTCGACGCTTTCGCCCGGCCACGGCTGCCACACCGGCACGAGATTCGTAGCGCCGGGTTCGAAGGTCGGCGGCAGGCCGGCGAGCGTGACATCCCAGATGGGCGAAGCCACGAGACGCCAGTGCTCGACCCAAGCATCGTCGGCCCGCGTGGCCAGCTTAAGGGAATTGACCGCCGAGAGGCTGCTTTCCCAGTTGAAAGCCTGCTGCTGCGCCCCCAGCCGGACTTCGATGAATCCATCCTTCACCACGGCATTCGAAGAGAGGACGTTTTCGCCCGGCAGCAGGGGCACATGGACCGAGATGGCTTTGCCCAGGGGCGAAAGGCGCGCGACCGACGTGCCCACCTGCCAGACCAGGCCAAACTCCAAATTGCGATAGACCTCGACGATGGGCTGGAGATCCTGGTGGTCGTAACTGGAGGCGTCAGCCGCGATCTTTTGTTTCAGCGCAAACAAGACCTGCGCCTCGGGCGAACCGTCCGGCTTCACGCCGGTGAAGGTCCATCCCGGCGCTTCGATTTTCACCTGCCGCGGCTTGAGCAGAAAGGTCCACTCCCACTCGCTGACGTTGGCCAGCGAGCCCTCGACGCGCACGTGATGCACGCCGGCTTCGAGCAGAACCCATAAGTAGCCGTCATCGCGGCGCAAGGCGACCTCGGGTTTGTCATCGATCAGCACATTCAGAGGCGACCAGGCGGGCAGCTTGCCCGGCAGCGGAACGGCGACGCGAACGGCGGTATGAATCTCGGCGTCGATGACGATCTTTCGTTCGTGCAGCGTGAGCGAGGCGGATGGAATGTCAGCCGCGTTGGGGTAAGCGTCGGAGTGTTCGAGCAAGCGTTGACGCAGCCTTTCGAGCGTCGATTGATCGGGGATCGGCGCTTGCGCGGAAGCGTTTGCCGCCAGACCAACGAAGACCAGCGCGACCCCAGCTTTGCGAACGGCGCGGAACATCGGGCCGCCCAGCTTCCGCGCACTGAGCAGCACCGCGGCAAGGATGAGCAGCAGAGCTACGCGCAGGATGGTGAGCGCGCGTTCGAGCGTGAGCGAGATCAATACCGGCTTGACCTCTTGCGACGCGGACACCGGGCCATTCCAGCCAAAGGTCACCGCCCGCCACTGCCACTCCGGCACGCCGGGGCCAGTCTGGATGCGCGCCTTGGCATAATAGGCGAGATTGTTTGACGCGGCCACCCGGCTGAGGCTCAAAGGATTGAGCGCAGCCGGCGCCGCCGGCGCATTCGCTTCCATAATGGAATCGATCAGATCCAATTGCTCCTGCGTGTTGCGGACGATAAGCCGGTGGGATGGAGCGACGAAAACAGCCGAAGCCCCTGGCCCATTGAATTGAACGCCATTGGATACGAGCCAATCCTTCGCGGCCTCGAGCGTGCTCGGGTTGGGAAGCAGGTCCGGGCGCACACGCCACTCCTTGGTGATCAAAATGTCGGTGTTTACGGACGCGGGCACGACGAAGACAGCATAGGGTTCGACCTTGAATTTCAAGGCCGCGAGGCTGGTCACGTAGCGCAGCGCTTCGATCAGCGGAATATTGGTCAGCGAGACCGTGACTCGGGCATCCGCGGGGTTTACGTATCCCGCCGGCGCCCCAGGCCCGGCAGGAATCGGCTCGAGGCCCGGAACAGGCGCAAACGGGGGCGTGGCCGCTTCAGGCGCGGGCCCGCTTACGGACTCCACCTTTAAGACGATATTGACTCCTTTTTCGCCAGCGGGAGAGTCCACATCGAGGTCCACGCTCTTTTTCTTCAGGAAGTCAATCGCTTCCCGAATTGTCGCGTCGCGGAGTTCGAGCTTCGGAATGATGATCCCTTGAAGCTTTCGCATGATTTTCTCCGTGCGATTGGCGGCGGCATCCCCGGTTTCTTCAGCCGGCGCGGGAGCCGCGGGAATGGCCTCCTGGCCGCCCATCGAGCGGTCCCCTTCCGCGCCGAATCCTGGGAAGATCGCCCCGCTCCCCTCTCTTACGATTTCCAACTGCGGATAGATAGCTTGCTGCGACTGCTTGGCCACGAAAGGCACGAGCACGAGCGCGAAGATGGCCACGATGACCCATTTGCCCACGCCGAGGATGCGCCGGCCCCAGCCCTTGGGGACGACTCGTTGCAGCGCGAGAGCCACGAGCAGGAAGAGCCAGAGGTAACGTGGCGCGCCGGGCTCGTGATAGGAAAGGCCGAACGCGGCGAAGGCCAGCAGCCCCGCGCCGAGGCCCCATAGCCGGAACACGGCGAGCGAGAAGATAAGCAGCACGAAAAGATCGAGCAGTGTCCACGCGGTGAGCCAATCCCCGCGCACCCAGTCCGCGCCAAACAGCGCGAAGAGCCGCCAACCGGGCGGCAGATTGAGCGTCACACTGAGTGCGTCGGCGTCGGAGCGCCAGCCAGTGGCCGAGAGCGCGCCCGCGCGCTCCATGCGCCCGGTGGCTTCGAGATCGAGATCACGCGTGCGCAGTTCCACGCCAGACGCCTCGTTTTGCGGATTGCGGGTGATGAGCTGCCCCTGCCCTCCCGCGCGCACCGAGCCCAGGCTTTGTCCCGCCGCCGCGTCGAGCCGCCAGATCTGCTGCGTCCGCCCGGTGATCTGGTCGCGAAAGGTCAGCCCCCGTCCATCTTCATCGAGCCACAGATCCCGCACGATCTTCAGCCCCTCCGGTTTCTGTTGCCCCATGCCGCGCAGACGTTCTTCCATTTGGAATGGCGTGGCGGTGCTCCACCGATAGACCGGCAATTCGTGCCACTCCTCGGGAAAGGCGGTTTGCGATACGTCAATGGATGGCGACCCGGTGATTTCGACCGTGCGGAAATCCGGCCGGGCGCGAAACGCAACGAGTTCCTCGGCGACGGCCACCTTTCCGCCTTTGGCGTAGTGGAACTCCTTCGGGTTATCGAAGCGGAAAGCGTCGGTATGCAGCACCCACTTCCCGGCGCGCACCTGCGCCTTCATGCGCCCAGCGTCATCCACGACGACCGGGATGGGGCTGTCCACCCTCGCGAGCTTCCAGCCCTCCGGAAGGATGACGCCGATGTCTTCCTCCCGGCTCTTGCCGGAGACGGTGAGTTCGACTTGCGTGCGCAGCCAGAGCGGGATGCCGTCCTCCACTGCGGCGTAGAGTTTCACCGCGAGGAAGTCCTTGTCCGCCTCCCCGGTCGAGCCATCGCGTTTGAGCCAGAGAAAGCCCTGCGCATCCCAGACCGGCGCCTCCACGGGCTGGCCATCGATGACCAGCGCCAGGATCCCGATTTCGCGCGGGATCGCGAGGCGCTGAGGGATGGCATTCCAGTGATACGCTCCTTCGATATGAGAGACGCCCGCGGCGAGATGCACGGCTGGTCTCCCCTCATGCTCCAGCACGGGCACAAGCGCGCCGTTCACCTTCACTTCCAACGGCCACGCGAACGTCCCCGGCGCCATTTTTTGAAACCCGATACCGGTGCTGGCGTTCCCGTTCACCAAGACAGATGAACCGGACGAGCCGCCCGGCAGCGGGACCCACGCTTCGTGGAATACCGTCACCGCCATGTCAAACTGCCCCCCGGCGCTCTCCACCTGCAAACCCATCCGCGATGGCCAGAAGCAGAGATGCTTGTTGGAGTCGGAATAGGGCGTCGGGCACTCCCGCGCACGGTCGTCCCATGTCGCCCACGCCTCCCAAGCCTTGAGCGGCTCGGGGATCTGCCTGGCAGCGCTTCCGGACGGCGGATCAGCCCGGCCCGACAACGTCAGCGCAGCCAGCGCAGTGAGGATGGCCCAAACAATAAACCGCGCGCGCATGTTCTTCATGGTGGAGGGAAGATGCGATCTAACAGCCTGGCGGCGCGCCACGCCAGACGAAACCGGCGATCCATGGCGCCAAATTTACCAGCGCCATCGAAAGGTCTGGCGATTTGGGTGCGCTCAATTACCGAGCGGCGGCACAAACGAATCAAGCCACTGCCGGCGCGGCAAGCTCCCGAACACGCTTCAGCGCTTCGTCCGTATCCGCGCAGAATTTATTGATGCCAAGCCGATCCACAAAGCCCGACTCATACATGACCTTCATTGGCTGCGGCTGCACTGCCGTGAGATAGATCTTCGCCTTATCCCGGTGCAACTTGTCGATGGCGATCTCGAATGCGTGCAGGCCGCTGGCATCCATCGCGGGGACGTTGCGCATCCGGAAAATGACCACGCGCGGGACGCCTCCCGAAGCGACCAGGGCCTGCTCCAGCTTCTCGGCGGCCGCAAAGAAAAGCGGCCCCTCGATGCGAAACAGGATCACGCCCTCGGGCACGTCCTTGCCAAGAATGCTGTGCGAACCCGCGCCTTCCACCTCGCTGTCCGGGGTAACAATCCGCACGTGCGTCACTTCCTCCATCTGCCGCATGAACAGCACGACGGCCATGACCATTCCGGCGCCAACGCCGATGGTAAGATCGAAGACCACGGTCAGCCCGAATGCGGTCACAAGCACGCCGAAGTCCGCTCTCGGTCCACGCCAAAGCTTGATAAAGTTATGCCACTCCCCCATCCGAAATGCCACACCCAGCAAAATGGCGCTCAGGGCAGCCAGTGGGATGAACCGGGCGAGAGGCGCGGCGACCAGCGCCACGAGGAGCAGAAGCATTGCATGGACGATTCCAGAGACAGGAGTGCGCGCTCCGCTGCGGATATTCGCCGCAGTCCGCGCGATGGCGCCGGTCGCCGCGATGCCTCCGGCGAGCGGACTCAGGAGATTCGCGAGGCCCTGGGCCACGAGTTCCTGGTTCGGATTGTGCCGCGTGTCGGTCATTCCATCGGCCACCATGGCGGACAGCAGCGATTCGATGGCCCCCAGAGCCGCGATGGTGAACGCCGCGCCCATGAGTGATCGCATTGCATCGAGTGAGACGACCGGGAAATGCCACCCAGGCAGACCCGCGGGAATGCCGCCAAACTTGGAGCCGATCGTCGCCACAGGCCAGCCGCTGAAATACGCCACGAGAGTCGCCGCAAGAACAGCCACGATGCTCGCCGGCACGCGCTTTGTGATGCGGGGCCAGAGCGCGCTCACGGCCAGGGTCAATCCCCCGATCACCACCGCCTGCCACCGAATGACCCCGATGTGATTCGCGAGCGCGGCGACCTGCTGCGGCACGTGGTCGGGCATCTTCAGCCCGAGCCCCAGGAATTCATTGAGTTGACCGCAAAAGATGATCACCGCAATGCCGCTCGTGAAACCGGCTACGACCGGATAAGGGAAAAACTTCAGAAGCCGTCCCAATTTCAAGGCGCCGAAGATAACCAGCATTGCGCCCGCCATCATCGTCGCCAGCGCGAGTCCGTCGTAACCATAGCGGGCGCCGATGGAAAAGAGCACCGGAACAAAGGCGCCAGTCGGCCCCGCGATTTGGAAACGTGACCCGCCAAATAATCCCACCACGATGCCTGCGATGATCCCGGTCCAAAGCCCCTGCTGCGGCGTTCCGCCTGAAGCAATGGCAAACCCGATGGCCAGCGGAAGGGCAATAATTCCGACCGTAACGCCTGCCCCAAGATCGGCGAAAAAATCCGCGCGCCGATATTGTCGAAGCGCCGGAAGCAAAGCCGGAAAAAATGTGCGCATGGCTGCCTGCATCCAAAGGGAGCGGCGATGCGAAGGCAACGCATTTCACGGTGCAGGCCTGGTCCGGGGCGCCCAAAATAAACGGCCCCAGCCAAACTATGTTGAAAACGCCTGGATTGGGTCCAGGGTGAGATCACCGCGGATCCACGGATCGAGACTCACGTCTTCGCTCACGGCGCCGCCAACAGCGCGTCGGCAAGCTCGTCGCCGGGAAACAGCTTGCCCTCCAGGACTCGCCGGATGGCCGCGATGATCTGCGTGGCCCGATTGACGTAGCCGCGGGCGCCGGCGCGCATGGCTTGTTTCTCGTCCTGCTCGTCGTCATACACGCTCAGCACCACGACTTTCATCGAGGGCGCGACGCGGATAAGGTCGCTGATCAGGCTGAGCGCGGATTCGTTCAGAAGAATGGAATCAATGATCGTGATATCCGGGCGCAATCCGGCGACCTCGGCGAGCGCCTCGGTGGAATCTTCTTCTTCGCCGCAAACCGAAAGATCCGGTTGCAGCTCAATCAGCCGCGCCAACCCTTCCCTAACGAGCGGATGATCATGCAAAAGGAAGACCGTGCGCTTGTTCCCGGTGGGATTTGTCATAGTAATGTCTTATCTCTCGGATTTCATGGTTTTTAATTAAATCTTAAAAAGCGGCAAGGATGACCTTCTTCCCTGGGACCGCTGACCAGGCAATCCCAACAGGAAGAAGGTCTCCTTGTAACCACCTAGTTACACGAAAGACGCATAACTCGGAAAATATACTTTAGAAGTGCAAGACGCAGTCGCATGAGACCATGACCTGGCTGTGGCGTGTTCCGTCATCATAGGCCGTGGCGCCGAATGAGCGATCGTAACGGATTTCAGGCCGAACGGTGATGAGCTTGTTCGGCCACCAGGTAAATCCCAACGAGCCCTCGTAGTACTTGGCGATAAAGCCGGTCCGGCTTCCGTCCATGTCATTGAAGAACTCGTTGCGAACGGTGAAGAACAAGCCGTCGGAAATGCGAAACATCGTGTAGTCAAGCGTCGCAAATTCCGGCGCATATCCAGGATTTTTCGGGAAGAACCCGTTTTGGTAAGGGACTTGCGAAGTCGGCCCGGTGGTCGCGTCTCTCATGTACATGTACCAGGTTTCCCAGGATGTCCAAACCATCTCATTGAACTTGTAAGTAAACGTGCCCACATATTGCTGGAGGTTGTTATATCCAAAGTTGCCCCGGTTGAACGAGTTGGCTCCTCCGTAAACGAGAACTTGTTATCATTCGATATGTATTGAAACATGACCGTGCCGGTGGGTTCGCGGCCTGGATCCGATTGCCATGGCGCAACGTCATTTCCCGCGTCGATGCCGGCCTGGACCGTCCAATTCTTATTGAGCTTTACCGTGCCAAAGACGCCCCAATCGGTGTACGGATCAAACCCGTAGAGCAAGGAGTGGCTCGACATCAGGTTATTCGGCGCCAACTGCGCTTCAATGTCCGCTTCCGAGATG
>Ga0302319_10012848_pt1 | contig 15741 bp, 14 predicted proteins | sample Bog_T0_2_FD_203319 | JGI IMG/M metagenome (GOLD analysis project Ga0302319, IMG submission 203319) | Peat permafrost microbial communities from Stordalen Mire near Abisko, Sweden - Bog_T0_2 | ecosystem: Environmental > Terrestrial > Soil > Wetlands > Peat | place: Sweden: Abisko, Stordalen Mire...
CGCCGTTTCGCGCCTTCGAACCACTCTGCCGATAGCTTTCAGGCCCGGCCATTGGTGTTGCTTTTGCAACCGGTCGATCTCGGTTGACCGTCGCCGTGCGCGTCTCGATGCGGCCGTGATCGGCCTCCACAACCGGCGCGGCGGTATTGGCTTGCAACTCCGCCTTGTCGAGCAGCAAAACCACATCGTCAAACAGCGTGCCTCGATTGAACTTCAGCGCCAGCGCGTAGTCCCCCTTCTGTCCGACGATCTGCTCGGCGATGGCGCGCTGGCAGTTGAGCGCATCGGCGGTCACGATGGTGCCTTTGAGGGTGCAGCAAAGAGCGATCAGCAGTAGTTCGAGAAAGTCATGCAGGGCGGCACTGCCGCGGCGCCGGTCCTCAAGCCCTTCCCAACAGCTACCAAACTGCTCCAGGGTTTCTTTGCTGGACATGAAATCCTCCCGCAAGAAACCTGAAGCTTTTTCAATGGCGACTGTAAGGACCAACCATGGTTCAATTGATTTTCAAATGCGATTGCCCTGGGGCGCAAGGTTCGTAAGCTAGGCAAGCGCGAGGTTCAGATTGTCGATAGCCTCGTCGACCTCAGCGGTGTTTTTGTAGCCCACGGTGACGCTGTCCACGCCGGCATTCTTGAAGGCGAAGCGCATGGCGCGCTGGCGGTCCTCGTGGTTGAAAACGCCTTCGCCGGCGAGCTTCATGCTCACGATGCCCATGCCCGCCTTGCGCGCCTGCTGCACGTGGTCGACGACTTCGTTCACGTTGCCGAGCGCGTCGATGTCGTGCTCCTCGGTATCCATGCGCGTTCCCTTGTGGTTCATGCGGATCATGGCTATCTGCAGCCATTCCGTTCCGGGGACCCGGCGAAGCGCAGGCAGCCCGTGCACGCTTGCCCCGTGGCTCTTGATGGTCTTCTTCTGCTCAGCCTGAAGAATGGCATCCTGCCAGTGGCGCGTGTCCTGGGGCCAGGTGCCGGTGTGCTGCCAGTGGAGGAGCATGATATCGAAGTAATCGGTGTCGGAGTTCTTCCGCAACTGATCGAGCCGGGCATTCGGATCGACGCCGTCATCGGTGGTCACCTTGGTCATGAGCACATAACTCTCGCGCGGGATGCCTTTGAGCGCCACGGCCAGCATGCGCTGCGAGTCGCCATACGACTCGGCGGTCTCAAAGAAGCGGATGCCGCGATCGTAGGCGTAGTGGACCAGGCGCGTGAGACCCTCCTGGCCCAGTTGCTGCTGAATGCGCCCGCTGAAGCTGCCCGTGCCGAGAGCCAGCCGCGTGACCTTTACATCGGACTTGCCCAGCGCGACCAAGCTGGTGGCGGTCTGCTTCTCCGCGTGCAGCGGAACGCTTGCCAGCGCGCTCGCCGCGACGCCCGCCTTGAGAAAATTACGTCTCGATAACTGATTCATGTGTACCTCCATCGATCGATTGGAATCGTGCAATGATCACTGCGAGTGCCCGGACTGCGTTGTCGATTGTTCTCCTCACGTCAATGAAGGGTGACAACTCCGGTCTCCTGAAAATAGCGCCTGAGTTACGCGAGCTTATCAATTTTTCACCGGCCAAGGGGCGGCCGATTGACGGCAATGGTACCATATCGGCAGCGAAATCGCACCCTGAGACCAATCGCGGCGCGCGGAACGGAAAAACGATCGGATCCCCCGTGCCCCCTTTCGATTCCATGTTTCCTACTCCCGTTGGCCAGCTTCTTCCGCGACGGAAGTTTGCGGTTCTTTGCCGCGCGTCGCAGTAACCATAACCACGCTCGACAGCACGCAGAGACTCCCCGCAATTGTGCGCAGGCCCAGCGCCTCACCGCCGGCAAAATATCCAAGCAAGACGGCGACCAACGGGTTTACGTACGCATAGGTGCCCACCTTGAAGGGCGACTGGTGGTGGATGAGCCACAAGTAAGCCGTAAACCCGATGATGGATCCAAACACAATAAGATAGAGCAGCGCGAGCCAGGCCGCGATTGAAACGACGCCCGGGTGAAAGCCATGAAACTCCCCGCGCAGCGTCGAGGCGAATGCCAGCAGGATGCCACCGGCAAGCATCTGCGAGCCGGAGCTCACAAGTTTGGACGACGGGAGGGGAAGAATGCGCGTGAGCGAGGAGGCAACCGACCAACTTACCGAGGCCACGATGAGCGCGACCGCGGCCGCCCGGTCGATCGGCGCTCCGCCCAGGTTAAGCGAGCGGCTCACCAGCACGGCCACACCGCACAATCCAAGGAGTAGCGCCAGCGCCAGACCAAGGGTAAGTTTTTGTGTACGCAGCAGAACGATTTCAGAGATCGCCATGAATGTCGGAATGGTGGCCATCATCACCGCGGCCAGGCCCGACGCCACGCGCTGCTCAGCCCAGAAGAGCAGGCCGTAATCGACCACAAAGATGAGCAGCGCGAGCAGCGTTGCGGAGAGCCATTGGCGAGCATTCGGGCCGCGCTCACCCTTGAAGATCATCCATGCGAAGAGAGCCAACCCCGAAATGGAGAAGCGGAGCGATGCGAGCATGAGCGGCGGAACTTCATGCACCCCGATGCGAATGGCAAGAAAGGTCGATCCCCAGACAAAATAGATGATGCCGAATGCCAGCAGCGTCTTCCATCGTGCGGGATGCGCCTCTGCCTCCATGGGTTTCTCCCTGCCTGACGTCCGCTGTCAACCGTCTCTCACCAGCTATGCAGCCATTCTTCGTCGCGTCCGATGCGCACCGAGACGTGGAAGAGTTCGCTCAGCGTCTCCTCGGTCAACAATGCTTCGCGGGGGCCGTCGGCCACGATGCGCCCCTCGCGCATGAGGATGATGCGCTCGATCTCAGGCAGAATGTCGCCCAGATGGTGGGTGACCATCACCAGGCCGGTGCCTTCCGAGGCCAGCCGCCGCAGGGTCTGGCGCAATTCGCGCTGCGCGGCAAGGTCGAGAGCGTTGGAGGGCTCATCGAGCAGCAGTTGCCGCGGACGATGCACCAGCGCCCGCGCAATCAGGATGCGCCGCTTTTCTCCCGCGGACATGGTGCCAACCATTTGCCCGGCCAGCCGCGTGGCCTCCATGCGCTCCAGTGCTTCCCGAGCACGGGTCCGCATCTCGTCGGTAACGTGGAGATTGGGCCACAGCGTGGACGCGGAGAAGAAACCGGCAATCACCGCGTCCAGTCCGGGGGTGACGGCGGTACGCTCGCCGGGCAGATCGGCGCCGACCACGCCGAAATGGCAACGCAATTGGGTCAGATCCCACCGTTCGCGGCCAAAGATGCTCACCCGCATCCCCGGCAGGACGATGGGATAAACCTGGCAGGTGACGGCCATGATCAACGTGGATTTTCCACAGCCGTTGGGGCCCAGAATGGCCACGTGCTCGCCGGTACGGATGCTGAGGTTGACGTCGTGCAGCACGACGCGGTCGCCGCGCGCCACGTTGACCTGGCGCAATTCGAGAAATTCAGCCGCCGGGCTCAACCCGGTCTGAGCCTGGGAGTTTCCTGGGGTTGGCTGATCTCCGCCGGTTTCCGGAGTACTTTTCGGCGCGATGCTCACGGCTTTCAGAATATCGCACCGGCTGAAATCCTGGCGCTCGGATCCCCATGATACTACGCGGTGGTGGCGCGGCCGCGCCCGGCGGCTTTGCTGCGGTACATCAGTTCGTCCGCACGCTTGATCAGATCCTCGGCGCTGTCGCCCGGCCGCGACAAGGCAGCGCCGATTGAAACCGAGAGCGTGATGGCCTGCTCCGGAATCTTCAGATCCGGAATTTTCAGGTCCGGCTCGAAATGGAATACCGCTTGCGCCGCCAGCCTGACCGAGCGCTTGGCCAGCATGGCCAGTGTCTCCGTCTCCACGGCGCGCACCACCGCCAGGAACTCGTCGCCACCCCAGCGGCCCATTGTGTCGGACGGCCGCAAGGAGGCGCTTAGCGTTTGGCCGACGTGGCACAGTACATGGTCTCCCACCGTGTGTCCGAAGCCGTCGTTGATCTCCTTGAATTCGTCGAGATCGATGAGCAGGATTCCGAAAGGAATTTTGCTAACTTGGAATTCGGCAAGCGCCGAGGCCAGCGTGGTCTCAAGATAGCGACGGTTCGGCAACTGCGTGAGGTGATCGAGAAACGCCAGCCTGCGCATGGACTCAATTTTGCGCCGCGCCTCGCTGTTCAGCGTGTCGTCATTGAATATCTCGAGCGCGCCCACGATGGCCCCGTCCGCTCCCCTGATCGGCTGCACGCGCACCGCCACGGGAATCTTGCGCCCCCGCTTGTTCCTCAGAAACAAATTGGCTTCGCGAGCCTTTCCGTCGGCCATGCTCAACGAGAGAGGGCAGTCTTTCAGGCAAAGATTGCGTCCCGCGCCGTCCATGTGGCTGAGCTTGGTTTGATGGCAGCTCGCGCCGAGTTGCTCCTCGGGTGTGTAACCAGTCAGCCGCTGGGCGCCTTTGCTCCAAAACTGAATGCGACGCTGACGGTCAACAAAATACACTCCGTCGCTCATGTGGTCGAGCAGCTCCTGGTAAAAACCAGGATAGCTCGGAGCTGTTTGGCCCTTCAGTTCGTTCGGCTTGCTGGGTTCTTCCATACGCTTGAAGGTATTTGACCACGAATGAGCCTGAATATCTATGTGATTCAACACGTGGATCACTAAAATGAGACTTCCTCGTGCCAAAAGAGGCACGAAGGACTTTTCGATTCTATCCCGACCGGCCTGCTACATTGGAAACTTGATGCCATGAGCGACCTCGCCCGATACCTGATTCCACTCGGATTCCGTTTCGGCGCGGCCAAAGCTGGCCTGAAAGCTAGCGGACGGACCGATTTTGCTCTGATCGTAGCCGCCGCGCCGGCCAGCGCTGCTGCCGCGTTTACAGCCAACCGGGTTACCGCCGCGCCGCTCATCGTTGACAAGGAGAACCTCAAGAGTACAGGGGGCAAGGTGCGCGTGGTTGCGATCAACGCCGGCAATGCCAACTGTGCAGCGGGTCGCGCAGGCCTTGAGGCAGCGCGCGCCACCTGCGCAGCGGCCGCGCAGATCTTCCTGTGCCTGCCCGAAGAGGTTTTTCCCTCCTCGACCGGCGTCATCGGCGTCCCCCTGCCGTTCGAAAAGCTAGTAGCCGCAATGCCTGCGCTGGCCGCGCGCCTGGGCTCGGAAAGCGACCACTTTGCCGAGGTCGCGCAGGCCATCCTGACGACCGATACAGTGGAAAAGACCGCATTTGCGCGGGTCAACTACCAGGCCGCGGATGGTTCCTCCGCCGAGGTTCGCATCGCTGCGCTGGGCAAGGGCTCGGGCATGATCCACCCCCGGCTTGTGCCGCACGCGACCATGCTGGTGTATGTGCTCACCGATGCCGTAGTCCCCCCGGCCGCTCTCGACGAGTTTCTCGCCCAGGCCATTGAGGTCAGCTTCAACCGCATCTCGGTGGACGGAGATACTTCCACCAACGACACGGTGCTGCTGCTCGCCTCAGGCGCGAGCGGAGTTCCCATCCCGCCCGGCGACCCGGCGTTTCAGGCTGCGCTGACCCAGGTGTGCACGTCGCTGGCGCGGCAGATTGTGGCGGATGGAGAAGGCGTAACCCACGTGATCGAATTGCGAGTCAACGGCGCCGCATCGGACGCCGATGCGCTGCGCGTTGCCAAAGCCATTGCCCATTCGCCGCTGGTCAAGACCGCCTGGGCGGGCTGCGACCCGAACTGGGGCCGGCTCGCTGCCGCCATCGGCTACAGCGGCGCCGACATTGACCCGGATCGCTTCGACATTTCCTTCGGCCGGCTGCCCGTCTGCCGCAACGGAGGCCGCGCCCCCGAGTTCGACGAGGCCGCCGCCCATGACTACATCAGTCAGCAGGAGTTCTCGATCTCCATCGAGCTTCACCAGGGCGAAGGTTCGTGTGTCTTCTGGACCACCGATCTGACCACGGATTACATTCACATCAATGCTGACTATTCCACTTGATTGGAAGCCGAATGACGGGGAGCGCGGAAGGCCTCGCCCATCCAGCGCCTTCCATCGGTTTACAATCGCAACAATCCCGTTGAGGTTTCCCGATCTCCGATGACTGGACGCAAACGTACGCCGGCCTCCATTCCCGCAACGCCTGCCGGCAAAGCCGGCTTCTCGCTGATCTCCGATGAAAAGCTGCTGGATCTTTACCGGGCCATGCTCAAGTGCCGCATGCTCCGGGAGCACTTCACAGTGCGGCGGCCAAATTCGATCTCGAAGGATAGAATGTCGGCACTCGAAAACGGGGCTGGCCGCGAGGCATCGGCGGCTGGAGTAATTCTCGCCCTGCTTGAAGGGGACACCATCATTCCCGTGCCCGGCGACCAGGGCCCCTGCCTCGTGAAGGGTGTCTCGCCCGAAGCGATCTTTTCGTTTCTTCGAACCGGCCGTGCGCCGGCCGCGTACGGCAAGGCCAACGTCATCCGGCCTGCTTCGACTTTTGCGGCGCGATTCGAGGCCGCGTCTGCAATCGCCCAAGAAAACAGGCGCGCCCGGAACGGCAAGATCGTGGTGCTGTTCCTGGGCCCCGAAGAAGCGCAGTCCGGCCACTGGCAGAAGTCTCTGCGACTGGCTGTGTCCCGTCGTTTGCCTGTGATCCTGGTTTCTACGGTCGCCGACTCCGCCAAAGACATTTCGACCGGATGTCATAAGCCTGGGCTGCCGCCAATGACCGTGGATGAGCACGATGTGGTGGCGGTCTACCGCGTAACCTCGGAAGCCATCGCACATGCCCGCCGCGGCAACGGACCCACCCTGATCGACTGCAGGCCCTTTCTGCTTTCTCGGCAAAAGAAGGCGCCCGCCGCTCAAAGCTCGATCCGCACAATGGAAAGGTATCTGGCCGCCAAGGGGCTATTTCATCGGAAATTGAAGGCGGAAGTCGAGGCCGGATTCAGGTTCGAACTGCAGCAGGCCCATCGCGCGCGCCTCTCGCGCTGACAGCCGCGCCGGCTCACCAAGTGACTGAATCGGCATTCAATAAGGTCAAGGTGCGCTGCGGAAAACCAGTTTCAAATCAACACGCATGGCGCAGTTGACGGATGTTGTCGAGTGGTAAAGTGAGGGTATGAACCTGAGAGGACGTTCCCTGGTGGCTCTTTCAACCCAATGCGCAGCTCTGTTCGCAGTGCTTTTCCTGACTGCTGGCAGTCCTCTTTGGCCGGAAGAACCGGGAGCGCCTGAGAGCGCCGGTCAAATGAGCAATGACCCGAGTCGTCCGGCGTCGGTCTGCGGTCCCGCGGCGCTCGGTTCGCCGTTTGTTCCGGTGGATAGTTGGGTTTATCCGGCCGTACTTCGGCTTTATTCGCTCGGTTTTGTGGACAACGTATTCGTGGATATTCGCCCCTGGACGCGCGCCAGCATTGAGCACATGGTGGAAGACGCCGAAGCCCAGATCGAGGACGCGGATGAGGATGGAGACCCATCGGCCGGCGAAGCGGAAGACATCGTGGAAGCGCTCAACAAATTTCTCGACACCGACGTTCAGGGTCCCTGCCTCAGACACCAGGGAAACACCCACATCGAGTCGGTTTACACCGTCGCCCGCGGCATGAGCGGAACGACCCTCCACGACAGTTATCATCTCGGCTCGACCATCGTGAATGACTACGGCCGCCCCTACGAAAGCGGCTTCAACAACTACTCCGGCGCCAGCGGCTACATCACCGGCGGCCGTTTCGCCTTCTACGTGCGCGGGGAGTTTCAAGCCGCTCCATCGGCAACCGGCTACTCGCAGTCGATGGCCCAGGCGCTTTCAACGGTCGACGGGACGCTCTTTTACGTTCCGTCCAACACCGCACCTTATGCCAACACGACGGCGATTTACAATCAGGCCACCATCCCCATGGGACCGATCTCGAACGCCGCCGCTGGGCGCTTTCTTGAAGCCTACGTCTCCGCCCAATATCTGAATCACGTATTTTCGTTCGGCAAGCAGGACGACTGGCTTGGGCCCGGCACAGGCGGCTCGATGGCCTATTCCAATAACGCACAGAATATCTATGCGTTTCACATCAACCGTATCGAGCCGCTCCGCATTCCCCTGTTTTCGCGCCTGACTGGACCGTTCCGCTACGAGTTTCTGGTCGGCGCTCTGCGCGGGCATACGTATATGCCCAACATTGCGTACGAGGCCGATCCGAACTTGTCGAAGTATACAAACGTGACCAACCCCGGCGATCCTTGGGTTCACGTGGAGAAGCTCAGCTTCAAGCCCACGCCGGATCTCGTATTCGGCTTTGAGCGCACCGTGATCTGGGCTGGCGAAGGACACTCTCCGGTGACGATCAAGGACTTCCTGAGAAGCTTTTTCAGCACCTATTCTCCTTCCGCGGCAGTGAAGGGTGGCCCTCGCGATCCCGGCGCCCGCTTCGGCGCCTTCGACTTCTCCTGGCGGCTGCCCTATCTGCGCAAATGGCTTACGCTCTACACCGATTCTGAAGTACACGACGACGTGTCGCCCGTCGATGCGCCGCGCCGCGCCGCTTACCGGCCCGGCGTTTATCTCTCTCATGTGCCCGGCATTCCCAAGCTCGATATGCGTGTTGAAGCCGCTTCGACCGATCCTTCCGCCTCCTCGGTCGGTGCCCGCGAATACGGCCACTTCATGTACTTTGAAGCCATTGAGCGCCAGGGCTACACCAACCAGGGCCAACTGTTTGGCGATTGGATCGGGCGCGAGGACAAGGGTGGCCAGGCGTGGATCACTTACCACCTCAGCGGCAACGAGTGGCTCCAGGTGAGCGCCCGTAACCAGAAGGCCACCAAGGATTTCATTCCCGGCTCAAACCAAATGAACTTCGCCTCCTATCCCTGCTACGTGACCCTCCCCTGTCTCCAGCGCGGAGGCACCACGATCAACGACCTCAACTTCCAGGTGGTCAAACGCATCGGCAAGGAGTTTGAAGTGAACGGCAACTTCAGCCTCGAGCACTGGACCATCCCGCTCTATTTGCCAGGAGAGCAGACCGTTACCACCACCAACATTCAGATCACCTGGTTCCCGGAGCGGAAGGTTAGCTTCTAGCTTTGCCTCGTTACTTCGCCCGCGGGTGCGTGCGGTCATACACTTGCGTTAACTGTGCGGCAGTGAGCTGCGTATACCGCTGCGTTGTCGACAGCCGTTCGTGGCCCAGAAGTTCCTGGATGGCGCGCAGATCGGCTCCTTCCTCCAGCAGGTGAGTTCCGAATGCGTGGCGCAGCGTATGCGGATGCACCTCCGACGAAAGCCCGTGCGAAACGGCGATGCGCTTCACGATGCGTCCCACGCTGCGCGTCGTCAGCCGAGCCTGCGCAGCTTTCCCGATTCCGCGCAGCCGCAGGTTGATGAATACAGCCGGCGTCTGGTTGGAGCGGCCAGCTGAGGCAGCGGACAACCGCGCCGAGCGTTCGGCGAGATACGCCCGAAGCGCCTGGGCGGCCGCGTCGCCCAGCGGCACATAGCGCTGCTTCTGCCCCTTGCCCCGCACCAGCACCGCCTCGTTGGCCCAGTGAATGTCGTCGAGATTCAGACCCGTTAACTCCGCGTTGCGAATGCCGCAGCCGTAGAGCATTTCCAGAATCGCGCGATCGCGCGCCGGCCAGCCGGCCGCGTCTTCGTCCGCCGAATCCACCACCCGGTTCATCTGCTCGATGGAAGGAACGCGCGGTAGATGCCTTGGCAACCTGGGGGTCGAAACCAGCGAGGCCGCATTCTGCTCGATGTAGCCCGCCCGCGCCAGCCACTTGAACCAGCTCCGTATCGCCGCCAGCGCCCGGGCAGCCGAGGCCTTCGACAACCCTCGATCGTAGAGCGTGCCGAGAAAGGAGCGAATGTGGGTGTGCTCGATGTCGTCGACGCTCAATTGAACGTCTGTGCCGGCAGCCCACGCGACAAACCCCTCGAGCTCCCTGCGATAGGCCCGAAGCGTGTGCGCCGACGCGCCTCGCTCGTTGGCAAGGACACGCAGGTAATCGGAAACAAGTTCTCCGAGCGGTGAAGCAACCACAGGCGCGCTCATGCCGGCTCCTCGAATCCATCCTCGTCCCGCGCATCTTTATCTCGTCCATCTGCGCCCCGCGCATTCCCCCTGTCGAACACCTCGAACGTTCGCCGCTCACCGCGAGGATGATGCTGCCGGTGCACAGCTTTCAGCCTTCCCAGCGCCAGGTGCGTGTAGACCTGGGTGGTGGAAATATCGGCGTGGCCCAGTATCAACTGCACGCTGCGCAGGTCGGCCCCGTGCTCCACCATGTGCGTTGCGCAACTGTGGCGCAGCCGGTGCGGGCTCGCCGAGCTATTGGCCATCTTCACCAGATGCCACACCCATTGCCGTGTCAGTGGCATTCCACGCAGTGAGAGAAACAGCCTCGCGCCGTCGATACGGGCCGCTCCCGCCCTGTGCGTGGTGCTGATGCGCTCAAGATGCGGCCTTCCCTCCCGCAGGTATTTCTCCAAGGCCTGAAGCGCGGAGCATCCCAACGGAACGATCCGTTCCTTGTCGCCCTTGCCGCGAACCTGCACTCGGCCCAGGTCGAGGGCCAGGTCGCTGGTTGAAAGCGCGGTCACCTCGGACACGCGCAGCCCGCCGGCATACAACAGCTCGAGGATGGCGCTATCGCGCAGCGCCGTAGCCTGCGCCTGCGGATGCGAGGCCGCCATCCCCGCCCGCTCCAGCATCTCGTTCACCTCGGGCTCGGCCAGCGACTTGGGCAACACCTTCCACGCCTTGGGCGACTCGATATTTACCGTTGGATCGTGATGAATGCGCCGGTCGAGCAGCAGCCACCTGTAAAATCCGCGCAGGCAGCTCAGCTTGCGCGCCGACGAGCGCGAGTCGATTCCGTGACAACGCAAGTGCTCCAAAAACGCCGCCACATCTTCCTCGACCGCCATCATCAACACGCCGTTGCGCCCGTCAATGAACTCGGCAAAGGTCCGCAGATCGCCCAGGTAAGCCTCGCAGGTGAGCGGGCGCAACCCTTTTTCCACGCGCAGATAGGTCTGGTAGTCCTTCAGCAGCGCGAGATTGCGGTTGGCGTCCACTCTCCTGATTATGGGCGCGGACGAGACTCGATTGCGGCCGCGGGCAATCTGACCGAACCACGTTCATCAAGGAATCAACATCAGTAACAGCGGGTTAACAATCCCGTTATTCAAAGCATTTGGCGGCAGCCCAGTCCGATCGTCTTTGCCCTCGCCGAGTGCCGCGCTCTTGCGCCGCTCAAGGCACTTCATCGAACCTTGACGTGCAAAAGCAGGCCCTTTTGGAAGAGAATAGAGTTGGATAAATCGATTGCGAGCAGGATTGAGAGGAACGCTTGACGCGCACGGAGTTGGAAATTCACAAGTGGACCGCCGAAGAGTTTGACCGGCTGGTTCTGGATTCGAAGCCCGGGGTAGCTGTGTTCGATTGCGATGGAACGCTGTGGGGGGGGGACTCCGGTTACGGCTTCCTGGCCTGGTCTCTTGAGCAGGGACTCGTCTCCCGCTCGACCAGCGACTGGATCGATACCCGGCATCGCGCCTATCGCGCCGGGCAAGTGACCGAGGAAGACATCTGCGGCGAGATGGTTCAGATCTATGCCGGTCTCAGAGACCAGGAATTGAAGGCCGCCGCGGCCCAGTACTTCAACCAGTTCGTGCGTCCCAACATCTTCGTCGAGATGGAAGAGCTGGTCAGCAAGCTGCGCCAGGCGGGCACCGAACTCTGGGCCGTCAGTTCCACCAATCGCTGGGTTATCGCCGAAGGCGTGCGGGATTTCGGAATTCCGGAAAAGAATATTCTCGCCGCCTCAGTCCGGGTCGAGGCGGGCATGATTGCCAGCGAGATTGTGGATGTGCCCACCGGGCCGGCCAAGGCCGCGGCGCTGAAGCGTTCCGGACTTCCCAACCCCGACGCGGTCTTCGGCAACTCTGTACACGACCTGGCCATGCTCGAATTGGCGCGATGTCCCTTCCCGGTCAACCCCTCGCCCGCGCTTCTTGAGGCAGCGGCAAAACGCGGCTGGGGCTACTTCAGGCCGAAGATGGCCGAGGGGATTCATGCCGGGGTGGCCGGCGAATGAGATCAAGCGGGTGTTCATCTCTTTTGTTTCGTTTACAATAGACGCGATGGAGGAAAGCTCGACCCATGCCAATCCTCGTCCGTCCGGCCCAGCCCTCCGCTTTGTGGCCGCCGCGCTGATTGTGCGCGCGGGCGAGGTCCTCATCGGGCAGCGGCGTCCCGACCAGCCCATGGCCTCTCTGTGGGAGTTTCCCGGCGGCAAAATCGAGGCCGGCGAAAGCGCCCAGCAGGCCTTGGCCCGCGAACTTTCAGAAGAGCTCGGCATCAACGCCATCATCGGGCCGCCCGTCACCCGCATTCGCCACAACTATCGTCACGGGGGCGCCGTCGACCTGCAGTTCTTCTCCGTATACCAATTCGAGGGGGAGATTCAGAACCAGATCTATCAGCAGATCAAATGGGTCAAGCTTGGAGATCTGCCCGAATACGAGTTCCTCGCCGCCGATCGCGGGCTCATTCGCGACCTGGCTGCCGGCAAGCTGCTCTAGTCCGCATTTCTGCCGCCCGCAACGATTTTCGACGCAAAACGAGGCTGAAGTAGGGCAGTTCGAGGAGCCTTTTGGAGCAGCCGGCCCTCTTGGAAGGTCGCGGACGTGAGAGATGCGGACTCGGTCGAAGTGTGACTTATAGCACACCCCGATCTCCCGCCCCGCGTAACAATGAACCTGTCAGGTTCGCCAGCCGGAAGCTGTGCGCCCAGGAGAAGAGAATTAATGAGCGATCTCGCCACGCTGGCTGAATCCGTTGCCCTTGACCCCCTCGTCGGCCATCCCGCCGACTTTCACGTTTTTCACAACTTCATCGAGCGCTGCAAAGATCTTCCCGCAATCACCACGGCAGTCGTCTGGCCCTTGTCCGACGTGGCCCTCGGGGGCACTGTCGAAGCCGCGGCCGAGTGCCTTATTAAACCCACGCTGATCGGTCCGAGGGCTGAAATGCAGGCGCTGGCCATTCAGATCGGCGTCGACATCAGCGCCTTTCCGGTGATCGAGGCGGAGACGGAATCCAAAGCCGCAGAGCTGGGCGTGGCCATGTGCCGCTCAGGAAATGCCCAGGCCATGATGAAGGGCAGCCTGCACACCGACGAGTTGATGAAGGCCGCCATGCAGCGCGATACCGGTCTGCGCACCTCCCGCCGCATCTCCCATGTCTTCGTCATGGACACCCCCGCCTACGCACGCACCCTGCTCATCACCGATGCCGCCATCAACATCGTTCCTGAGCTTGAAGACAAGGTCCACATCGTCCAGAACGCGATCGATCTGGCTCATGCGCTCGGGATTCCTGAACCCAAGGTCGCGCTGCTTTCCGCAGTGGAAACCGTCAACCCCAAGATCAAGTCCACCCTCGATGCCGCTGCTCTCTGCAAGATGGCCGATCGCGGACAAATCACTGGCGGCATTCTCGACGGTCCCCTCGCCTTCGATACCGCGGTCAGCGCAAAGGCCGCCGATATCAAGAAGTTGATTTCGCCGGTCACCGGACAGGCCGACATCCTGGTCGTACCCGACCTGGAAAGCGGCAATATGCTCGCCAAACAGCTTGAGTACCTGGGCGGAGCGCAATTAGCGGGCATCGTTCTCGGAGCCCGCGTTCCAACCATCCTCACCAGCCGCGCCGATTCCGCCGAGACTCGCCTGACCAGTTGCGCGGTCGCCGTGCTGCTGCATTACGCCACGCATCCGGTAGTCAAGGTCTAGTCTTCCGCATCAAACTTGTGCCGTAAGCGGGCGCGTCTCAACGGGAACGCGCCCGTTTTGCAATTTGGCCCGCACCCCGCCAGTCTGCGAAACTGAAGATCATGTCGCAGCCCGCTCTCATCTTCGACCTCGACGGAACCCTCACCGATTCGAAGCCCGGTATTGTTGGCTGCCTCAGAAAGGTGCTCGATGACCGCAAGATGAGCGATCAGGGCTCGCTCGACCGCTTCATCGGTCCTCCCGTCGAAGAGTGGACCGCCGAGTTGCTGCCCCATGGAAGCGATGAGGAGCGAACCGCACTGGCGCGCGATTATCGCGCCTGCTACGACAGCGAAGGCTGGTCGAATAACACCGTCTACCCCGGCATCCGCGAGATGCTTGCCGACCTCCGCGGCGCAGGCTTTCCGCTCTATGTGTGCACCTCCAAACACCAGCGATTTGCCATCCGCATCCTCGACGCGTTTGAACTGTCGCCCTTCTTCTCCGGCATCTACGGCGACAAATCCGAATATGAGAGTCACAGCAAAGTGGATTTGCTGGCCCGCCTGTTGAGCGAGCAGTCGTTCAGCCGCGATGCAGCCTGGATGATCGGCGACCGAAGCTTCGACATCGGTGCCGCTCACGCCAACCATATCCGCTGCGTGGCCGCCGGCTGGGGATATGGATCGGCAGAAGAATGGGCCCAGGCGGACGCCATCGCTCCAACTCCGGGAGACGTTCGGGCAGCCGTCGTGGAACGTCGCGGACCAAGCCACCTTGCAACCGGTACCCCGCCCACATGATTTAAGAAGATCCTCGATCCGCTCTCACAACCCGCAGCACACAAACAATAGAGACCCTGGTTGCGGCATTCGAGCCGTCGCGATTCATTAGAGTGCGCAACCGTCTCCGAATATGCCCTGTGGAAAAGTTGTCGGTAAAATTCTCTTCTCTATAACCGGCTATCTAAGTGCCAGATTAATTTATTGATAATAAGTTTGTTGCATAATTCAGTTGACAATCGTTATCGATCAAAATTATCCTGGTGACGGTAACAACTCACCAAAAGGGGGTTTCAACATGCATCGTATTCTTAAAAGCACCATCCTTCTTTCCTCATTGCTTCTCCCCGCAGCGGCGCTTGCCAGCCAGTCAACGGTAGATGTCTCTGCCTTAACCCGTCGCGTGAGCACTGGCGTGACGGAACCGGCACTGCTCGACTCAGCCGATCTTGCCATTCCCGAGGGCCTTCCCGCGGGATTCCTGCCGACCCATACCTCTTTCGGAGTTGCCCTGACTGTGGACGAAAAGGGCCAGCCTAAAAACATCCAGGTAACCCACGGATTCAACCCATACTGGGATGCTCGTGTCGTGGAAGCGGTGAGCAAGTTCCACTTCCGTCCCGGATTCATTGACAACCAGCCGACTCCTGTCGATCTGAACCTCACGGTAAATATCACTCGCTAATCCAGCCCACCCAAAACTCAAAACCCATAGCTCCCTGGTGGCCGATCAGCCATACGCTCGACGTGTCGCTTAAGGAACCAGGGAGCTCCACCTTCTTGACAAATGCCAGTTAGCTGACCTGCATTCTCACGAGCGCAGCCTGCTTCATGAAGGTGCGCTGGCTGCCAGGCGGCTCGCCATTGCGTACAATTACCAGCCAGACGCGCACAATGGAAGTGGGAGAATCCCATGTCCACCTCTGTGTGTCGCCTGCGCCCTGATCTAAATCTCGGGAAAGTCCGTACCGTTTTGCCGCCCCCCCTACCCCCCTCCACCCCGATACTGGGCCTGTAAGTCAGTACGTTCTGGTGTAAGTCACATATAGTCATATAATTACGCTCCTCGGCCAGTTACCATAGGGTAAACAAAACCCACGATTTATAGTCGGTTTTGATTCATTTTCGGCCCCTTCCGGTCTGGGGTGACCCCCTAAGTTGAGACAGTTTCTGTTTTGCGCATTTGCCGTTCGCTGTTTTTGGTTATGCCGAGAGTCGGGTTCTGGTTGACTCTGAT
>Ga0302319_10012850_pt1 | contig 15741 bp, 14 predicted proteins | sample Bog_T0_2_FD_203319 | JGI IMG/M metagenome (GOLD analysis project Ga0302319, IMG submission 203319) | Peat permafrost microbial communities from Stordalen Mire near Abisko, Sweden - Bog_T0_2 | ecosystem: Environmental > Terrestrial > Soil > Wetlands > Peat | place: Sweden: Abisko, Stordalen Mire...
TCCCTAAACACGGACTAAATTGACGGGGTCTGGGGCCTCCCGGCCCCAGCGAGGTCCAGGGGCAGAGCCCCCTGGCCTTTCCTTCACACCGTCTCTGCCATCCCCAGCGCCTGCCGCTCGAACAGGTCGCGGTAGAGGCCGCCTTGTTTGGCGACCAGTGCGGTGTGGCTGCCTTCTTCGACGATGTTGCCATCGCGGAACACCAGGATGCGGTCCATGGCGCGCACCGTGGAAAGGCGGTGGGCGATGACGATGCAGGTGCGGCCGGCCATCAGGCGCTCGGCGGCTTCGGCGATGGCGGCTTCGCTTTCCGAATCCAGGCTTGATGTTGCTTCGTCCAGGATAAGGATCGGGCGATTGGCCAGAAAGGCGCGTGCAATGGCAACGCGCTGGCGTTCGCCGCCGGAGAGTTTCACGCCGCGTTCACCGACGAGGGTGGCGTAGCCTTTCGCCTGCCGCACGATGAATTCGTGTGCGCGCGCGAGTTTGGCGACGCGCTCGATATCCTCCTGCGTCGCGCCGGGGTTACCGTAGGCGATATTTTCGGCCAGGCTGCGGTGAAACAGCGACGGTTCCTGCGGTACGATCGCGATTTGCGTGCGCAGCGAATTTTGAGTAACTCCGGCGATATCCTGGCCATCAATCAGGATCTGCCCGCTATCGATATCGTGCAGCCGCTGGATCAATTTGACGAACGTCGATTTGCCCGAGCCGGAGGGTCCGACAAGGCCCACGCGTTCGCCGGCCGCGATGCTCAGCGACAAATTGTCGAATAGTGGCGTCCCGTGCGCGCCGTAGCGGAACATAATGTTGCACACGTCGATGCGGCCCGCGCCGACGTGCAGCGCGGGCGCGCTGGGGCGATCGCGTACCGTAACGGGTTGCGCCCAGAGGCCGACCAGTTCCTGCATGTCGGCCAGACCGCGCTGCAATTCGCGCACGTTTTGCGACATGTTGCGCAAATAACCGTGTAGCACGAAATAGCTGGTGAGCACCACGGCGACATCGCCGGCGTTGGCGCGGCCTTGCCACCACAACCATGTGATCGTACCAGTGATCAGGCCTTGCAGGAAAACCAGCGCCAGACTTTGCAGTGAAAAGCTGCCGACGCCGCGCAACCACGTACGGCGCGTGCGGCGGCGCCATTTGCCCAGCACGCGGCCCAGGCGTTGCTCCTCGCGTTCCTCGGCGCCGAAGGCGCGCACCGCGGCGTTGCTGGTAATTGCGTCGGCCAGCGCGCCGGAGACGCGCGTGTCCCAGGCGTTCGATAATTCCGCTGCCGGCGCCACGTAAGTTAGCGACAGCCAGATTGTCAGCGCGATGTAGAATGCGCTCCCGGCGCCCACGGCCAGCCCCATGGCGGGCCAGCGCCAGCCCAGCACCGCGGTGGCGCCGGCCAGCACCACGGCGGTGGGCAGCAGGCCGAACATGAACACGTCATTGACCGCATCGAGTGCGCCAGCGCCGCGCAGCACCTGGCGCACGACGGAGCCGGCGAAGCTCTCGGCGTGCCAGGACGCGGAAAAACCCTGCACCCGCGCGAAAGCTTCGGCTTTCACCTCGGTCATCATGCGCAATGTGAAGCGCACGATGCCGAGCAGGCCCAGCTGCCGCACGGCCACCATGAAGGCGCCAAGGCCGACGAGCCAGATCACGGCGGCAATCGCCGCCGGACGCGCGGAAGCATGGCCAGCATCGCCTACCGCATCGACGAGACGGCCGGCAAAAATCGGCGTGGCAATATCGGCCAGCGTCGCCGCGGCCATGCAGCCGGCGGTGAAGCTGGCCGTTAACGGCTGCCGCCCCCAATGATGAAACAGGAACCCCAGCACCCGGGGCACGGGCACTGCGTTTTTTGTCGATGACATGATCGAGCCAATTTAAATACGTTGCGGCCCGATATGGGCCGACGCGCACAGTTAACCATGTTACGGAATAATGGGACGTTGCGCGGGGCACATAGCTTAGCCGGGGCTGCCTGCAGAATGCAATGGCGAAGGCTGCTTTTTCCTACGCCACGGGCTTATCACTGATTTCCCGCAACAGTTTGCGGCGCATCGCGGCGGCGAAATCCTTGTAGTCGGCGCAGGTTTGCGCGAACGCGCCAGGGCCGCCGATCACATTGTGCTGGAAATTGGCCACCAGGTCCGGCTCCTCGTGCAGGATACACAGGCCGTTAATCGTAATGCCCGCGCCGGCCAGCGCGTCCCGCACTGGGCCGGGGGCTATACCATCATTCGCGCCGCCGTCGCCTGCCACGTCGATCACGCTGCGCACCGCGCGTTCCGGGCTGCGGGCCAATAAAACCGTGGCGGCTTCAAGCGCGTTGCCGATGGCCGTGAGGCCAGCCTGCAGCACGCGTGGCATGTTATCAACCAAATCAGCGAACGCGGCGGCGTCTGCCTCGCCGCGCAGAACGCGCCAATCCACCACTACATCCTGCGCATCGCGGCCGGAGAACAGCAGCACGGCGGCTTGCGCGGCGCGATGCGGGCCGCTCAGCAGGCCATGCACCACTTGCTTGTCACGCAAAGCCGCCGCCATGCCGCCGGCAATCAGATTGAACTCGTCGAACGTGACGCTGGCGGAGCAATCAACCGCAAGGATCAGCGCCAGATCGGTGCCGCTCACGGCAGCTTCGCCGGCCGCCACAACGCAATGCGCCAGGCGACCACGCCCGCCACCGCCACGATCAACTCGCGCACGCGTTTTACCATGGACATCGCCACCGCGTCGGCCGCCGGTACGCCGAACGCCGCACAGGCCAGCACGAAGCCCGCCTCCTGCGCCGCGAGGCCCGATGGCAAGGCGAAGCCGATGCTGCGCGCTGCCATGCCCAGACCTTCGATCGCGAAAGCGGCTTCCGGCCCCACGGGGTGGCCGATGGCACGCAGAATCACCCAGACCTCGGCGCCCCCCAGCGCCCAGGCCACCCAATGCACGACGATCGATTGCGTAACCGGCACCGGCCGCGCGTGCAGCGCCATCATGCCATCGTGCAGCCCGGCCATGGCGCTGCCGAAACCAAGCCTGGCCGCGCCGCGCTCGATCAGGCGCATGATGCCCATGCGTTGCGCGACAATGAACCCGGCGGCGCCAAGCGTGATAGGCAATACCGCCAGCGCCGCACGCCCTGGTGAAATCTGGCCGGGCGCCAGCAGCGCCACGGTGGCCAGCGCCATCATAAGATACGGCGCCTGCGAAGCCGCCTCGCAGGTCAGGTCACCGGCCGTCGATGCCGTGGCCGCGGCCATGCTCATACCGGTATCGCGCGCCAGCAGGCGCGTGGCGGCCACGCCGCCGCCCAATCCACCCAGCGGCAGCACCGTGTTCAAAGCTTCGCGCACCCAACGCACTCGCAACAGCAGCACAATTTGGGGCCTGGGTTCAGGCAGCAGCAGCCACCAGCCGTAGCCCGAAATTGCCAGCTGCGTGCCGTGCACGGCCAGTGCCGCGGGTAGCGCCGGCAATGCGCGCCAGACAGCGCCGCCGATGCCGGCCGCGCCCCACCAGATCACCATGCAGGCCGTGATGCCCACCGACGCCGCCAGCAATATGGCCGCCGCTGTGCGCAGGGCGGGACGCGGCGTGGTGGCGGCTTCGCTCATGGCAATCCCTGGCCGCATCGGGCGCGCGCTGTCAAAGGAAGCGCTTCTTTTTGAAAAAAGAAGCAAAAACTTTGACGCGTTGGCTTACGCGCTGAGCAAGGTTTACGCGAATAATAAGCAAGAGTTTTTTCGTTCTCTTTTGCAAAAAAGAACCCCCTTTCTTCCCCGGTGGTGTCGTGCAACCCAATGTCAACCCAGCCATACGCACGAATGTGTCAACTGCCCTAGTAATCAGGCGGTTACGAGTTTAGGACTCGCCCGCAGAATTGGGTGGCCCGCAAGGGCTGAAACGGGAATGCGGTGCAACGCCGCGGCTGCCCCCGCAACTGTAAACGGTTCAACCCAGCCGGCCCCTATAACCATTGCCGCGTCGCGGCGAGAAGGTGGGGCCGGCGGATCGCAGGAAAGCCCAGCGATCCGGACCGTGAGCCAGGAGACCGGCCCAGATCGAGACGGCACGCGCGTTCCGGACGGGGAGCTCCGGGGCAACGGGATAACGACCCGCAGGCGGGCAATCGCCCTTTTGTCAGGCCACGCCACAGAACCACGGTTCAGGCGGGGCCGCCTCGCGGAGTAACCCTATGCGCCGTATTGCGCTGCTGCTGATGACTGCCCCTATCCCCGCCTTTGCCCAGAGCGTGCCGGTGGACACCACGCCGAATCCCGAATTGGTTGTGGTGACCGCCACGCGCGCGCCGCTGACCGCGGACGCAACGACCACCATCTCATCGGCCACGATCGCCGCGGCGGACTACACGACGCTGGCCGATGCGCTCAGCACGGTCCCCGGTGCCAACATGGTGCAAGCCGGGGCGCCCGGCGGGGTCGGTTCGTTGTTCCTGCGCGGCGCCAATTCCGAACAGACGCTGACGCTGCGCGACGGCGTGCCGATTAACGACGCCGCGGACCCCAATGGCGGGTTCAATTTCGGCATCGACGATCTGGGCGATGTCGATCACATCGACATCATCGAGGGGCCTTTGGCCACCACCTATGGCTCCGGCGCAATCGGCGGCGTGGTCAACATTATCAGCAAAGCCGCGACCGAGGATGGCACGCATTTCACTGGCAGCGTGCAAGGCGGTTATCCCGGCGCCATTCTGGGCGACGGCACACTGACCGAAAAATCGGGCCCGTTCACCGCCGCGCTGACGCTGGAGGCGCAGTCGCTGGACGGCTACGATCCCACGCCGCCCCGCATGTCGATCTATACCGACACGCCGCAGCCCTACCGCGCGCAGACCGCAACGCTCAATCTGGGCCTGGAAGCGGCCGACTGGTTGCAATTATTCGCCCTGGCGCGCGGCCGCGATTCCACGTTCGGCTTCAATAATCTTGGCTATCCAACCTACGACGCGGATAATTCCACCGGCATCGCCAACCAGTATTTCGCCCGCCTTGGCGCGACACTCACGCCCTGGCAGCCCCTCACAACCACCGTGTCGCTCACTTACCAGGCGGATAACCGAACCTATACCGAGGCGCTGGCGGCAGCGGACCCAAACCAGGCGACGACGAACGCGAAATACCAGGGTGGCAACGCCGACGTGCAGATCAATAACGCCCTCGATCTGGCCGGCTATGTCCCGATACGCCGCGCGCTGCTGACGTTCGGATATCAACACGATAATGCAAGCGCCAATGCCGTGTACGATTCGACATCGTTCGGCTATCCCTACGGTTCCACCGGCAATGGCGCCGACCATACGGACGCCTTCTATCTTGGCGCGCTGGCTGCGCAGGGACCGGTGACGTTATCCGGCCAGGTCCGCCACGATTCGACATCGGACGCCGGTGCCGCGACCACCTTCAACACCGCCGCTGACGTGGCGTTGCCGGAAAACCTCGTCGCGCACGTCGCCTATGGCACGGCGTTCCGTGCACCGTCTCTGTTCGATCGCTACGGCGCGGATACCGACGGTTTCTTCGGCAATCCCAATTTGCGCCCGGAATCCGTGCACGAATTCGAAGCCGGCCTGATCTGGCATCCCACGCCGAATACCACGATCCGCACGACCTATTTCGACAACCGCTTTCATGGCCTGATCGATTACATCTATTTTCCGACCTCCTACACGGTGGGAAATATCGGCCGGGCGCGCGCGGATGGCGTGGAGAATTCAGTCACCGCACGGCTGCTCGCTACGCTGGCCATGACCGCAACCTACACCTACACGGACGCGCGCAACCTCGACACCGGGCAGCTTCTGCTGCGCCGGCCGTACGATCAGGCTTCGCTGGCGGCCACGTGGAACGCCACGCCCGCGCTGCTCATCCGGCCGCAAATCACCTACACCGGCCGCGATCTGGATTATATTTACAACGACGCGGGGCTTGGCGTCGGCGACGGTTCAAATCGCCCTGGATTTTTGCTCGATCTCACGGCCACGTATCAGATTCTGCCGCAAGCCGCGGTGTTTGGCAGCCTGCGCAACCTGACGAATGCGCGCTACGAGCCGGCGAACGGATACCGCGTGGAGCCGACATCCGTGCTGTTTGGCGTGCGCCTGAAGCTGTGAGCGGCCCGGAATTTTTTTGGTGATTAGAAGCTTGGGCCGGTAAATGGCTAGCTAACTCGCGGCGCTCCAGTCATGCTGCGGGCGGAATCTGCGGGGTGAGTGGCTATGGAGCACGATAGCGTGGGTCTGGGGCCTCCCAGCTTTGTCCAGGGGCAGAGCCCCTGGCCTTTACTTTTCGAGGCCCAGATCACGCCCCATCGTAGTCTCTCTCCGCGTGGCCTGGCGCTGATCCTCGGCTTCCTGGGCGTGGTCAGCCTGTCGGTCACCACGATGTTCTGGTTCCTGGGCGCCTGGCCAATCGCCGGGTTCAATGGCGGCGAAATGCTGCTGGCGGCGTTTCTACTGCGCGCGCACGCACGGTCCCGCAAGGCGCGCGAAGTTCTGCTGCTGACGACGCAGGCTTTGCGCATTTTGCGGTTCGATGAAAATGGCGGCCGCACGGAGCAAAGCCTGCCGGCCGGGTGGCTGAACGTGATTCTGGAAGAGCGGCCGGGGCGCGTGCCGGCGCTATACCTGGCGACGCATGGGCGCGTGGAGGAAGTGGCACGCGTGCTGGGCGAACCGCAAAAGCGCGATCTGGCGGAGGCGCTGAAGGATGCGCTGCATGGGATGCGGAATCCGGTGTTTGATAATCCGCAGTTAGGTTAAGCAAGTAGTTCTTTTTTGAAAAAAAAGAACCAAAAAACTTCTGCACTTCTGTCGCCCGGTAGTCGACGACAGCCGCGCAAAAGTTTTTGCTTCTTTTTTCAAAAAGAAGCGCTTTCTTCCTCATCAATAAGTCCCCAGTTTCGTGCGGTGTTAAATCCGACCCGTCGCGCCGAAAGCATCATATAGGCGGCGCGCTGCCGGCCGATGCGGCGTGCGATGCCCACGGTGCCACCGCTGCCAGGAATTAAGCCGAAACGGATTTCCGGTAGCTGGAAGAAGGTGTTTTTACGCGCGACGACCTGCGCGCAGAGCGATGCGAGTTCGGCGCCGGCGCCGATGCAGGCGCCATGGATATGGGCCGTGGTGCGGTTAGCGACGGCCGCCAGGTGAAAGGCGGGCCCGTTTGTGAGGCGGATGGCGTGGGCCGTGGCCTGATCGGGTGCGGTGCCAAATTCTTCGAGCGCACCGCCGATAGAAAAACATTTGCCGGTGCCGTGCATGTGGATTTCGGTGATCGAGGCATCGAGCGCGGCGAGGGCCAGGCCTTCGCAGAGTGCGTTGCGCAGCGCGATGTTGATGGCGTTGTGGGCTTCGAGGCGATTCAGGGTCAGCGTCAGTGCGGTATCTGTTCGGTGGATAAGCATCGGCTCCGCTTCTTGGTCTGGCGGCAGGGGCGTGGGCGGACGGGCCGCGAGCCAGGCGCGATTTTCGGCGCCGCCTTGCAGTGTGGCGTAAGCTAGGCTTTCAACGGCCAGCGCGGCACGGATTGGCAAATATTCTGTGGCGCGCAGCGTCTGCACGAGCGTCATTGAGGCAATCGGGGCGGCTTTTATATTGGCGATGATCGCGGTGATATCTCGCGCGGATGCAGCAACAATGTCGCAATAGCCCGCGATGGGGTGGGTGGTTTCGCCGATACCCAGAACAGGGCAGGGGAGTTCCGTGAGCCACGCGGCGCCGGGCGGTGTTACACCAGTCAAAGCGATGGCGAGATAAGGCGTCGCGAAGGGGCCGTAGACCCCCTTGTCGATAGTTCCGATGTTTTCGGCCGCAATGATCATTTGGGTGGGGTCGTGGCCGTCACAAGAAAGCCAGAATGAATCACAGAGCGCACGGAGCGAACAGAGGCGATAGCGGCGGGACCGGCGTGACAGTCAGACAGGGCTTTTATGCTTAGCGCCAGAGTTCGGGCCCCTCGATTGTCTGCCGAGCGGCGCCACAGCCTTAGTTTTCTCAGTGCTCTTTGTGTCCTCCGTGTGCTCTGTAATTCATCTTTGCTTACTGGCTTGCTCTGTTCATGCGCCAACCAAAAATCAAGGCGCCAGCATCTGCTCCACAAAGGCAACCGCCCCCTCCGGATAGGGCGGATAGAACATCGGCGCGCCCTGCGCTGGATCATAAGCGTCCTCCACGACCGCTCGCGGGTTGGAGAATTCCACAAAGCCCGCGTGGCCGCCAAGCCGGCCGATGCCGCTATGGTTGCAACCGCCGAACGGCAGCGTAGCCACATTCGCTTGCACCACGGCATTATTCACTGCGCTGCTACCAGCCCGTGTCGCATCGATGAACCAGCCCGCACCTTCCGGCGTGGCGGAAAACACGTAAAGCCCCAGCGGCTTCGGCCGTTTGGCGATATCGGCCACCGCGTCCTCGCGCGCGGCAAATCCCTGCACGCAGATTACCGGCCCAAAGATCTCCTCATGGAAAATCTCCATATCCTCGGTCACGCCGGTCAGGATCGTCGGCGTCACGAAGCGCGCGGCCTCGTCGATATCGCCACCGAATGCCACGCGCGCGCCCTTGGCCACCGCATCGGCCACCAGCGCGGCGATGCGCCGTGTGTGGTGCACATTCACAATGCGCGGATAATCGGCGGAAGCTGCGAAACCCAACCCTGCGGGATTGAACATGGCCGTAAAGCGCGCACCCAGTGCCGCCAAAAACGCATCGACCTTCTCCTGTGCCACCAGCACGTAATCGGGTGACAGGCACACCTGCCCGGCGATGATGCACCGCGCATAGGCCAATTTCGCGGCCGCATCCTCGATATCGGCGCTTGCATCGACAATGGCCGGATTCTTGCCCCCCATTTCCAGCGTCACCCCCGCGAAATGCTCGGCCGCGGCGCGCATCACCAGCCGCCCAACGCGGTTATTGCCGACGTAGCAGATATGGTTGAACGGCAACGCTAGCAGCGCCTGCGCCGCCGCCACCCCGCCGGTCACCACCGCCACCTCGTCTGGCGAGAACACCTCCGCCACGATGCGCCGCACGATATCGGCCGAATGCGGCGCGATTTCCGACGGCTTGATCACCACGGCATTGCCCGCCGCGATCGCGCTGACGGCCGGCGACAGGCTGATCAGCACAGGCGAGTTCCAGGTGGCGATGTGCAGCACCACGCCCTTCGGCTCGTAATGCACATAGGCCTGTCGACCCATCAGCGCCGGCACCGGATCGGCCGAAGCCCGCTTCATCCATTGTTCCAGGTGATCGCAGGCCCAGGCGATTTCGTCCTTCAGCGGCAGCAGCGCGAAGGTGCCGTTCATGCCGAGCTCATCGAGCCCGGCCTGGCCAATTTCGGCGCGGTTATCGAACACGGCCTGATACAGCCGGCGCAGCTTGGCGATGCGCTCCGCCGTCGTGCTGCGGGCGATACGCGGAGCATTGGCGGCCAAACCCGCAAAAACGGTATGAAGGGTGGCCAGGTCGGTTTCCGGCCAAATACTCACGTGTGCGTCCATCGCTGTCTCCATCCCTCGTTTTGAGAATTCCGAGCGTTAACCGTCGGTTTGCGTAAGTAAATGCACAGTATCGCCACGCAAACCGAATGTCTACCGAGCTGCGTTGCCACCAGGAGTAGCGCGGCGCTCACAAACCCGTTATCGTTGCGCAACTCGGTGCAGTGTGCGCCGAGCAGCCCTGCCGCCCACCGGGGCTGGCGGGGTTCCGTCACCTAAGGGGGGAGACCTGATGAACATCGCAAAACGCGCGACGGCCGAATTTCTGGGCACGTTCTGGCTCACATTCGGCGGTTGCGGCAGCGCCGTGCTGGCCGCCGCCTACCCCACGTTGGGCATCGGCTTCGCCGGCGTGGCGCTTGCCTTCGGCCTGACCGTGCTGACCGGCGCCTACACGTTCGGCCATATTTCAGGCGGCCACTTCAATCCCGCCGTCACCGTGGGCCTGTGGGCCGGCGGTCGCTTCAAGGCGGGCGATATACCGGCCTATGTGATTGCCCAGGTGGTCGGCGCCATCGCGGGCGCTGCCACGCTCTATGTGATCGCCACCGGCAAAGCCGGCTTCAGCCTCAGCGGTGGGTTCGCCAGCAACGGCTATGGCGATTTCAGCCCCGGCGGCTACAGCCTGCTGGCCTGCGCGGTGACTGAAGTCGTGCTGACCTTCTTCTTCCTGGTCATCATCATCGGTTCCACCTCAGCCCGTGCCCCGGCCGGCTTCGCGCCGATCCCGATCGGGCTCGGCCTGACGCTGATCCATCTGATCTCCATTCCGGTGACGAACACATCGGTCAACCCGGCGCGCAGCACGGGCCCGGCACTGTTCGCCGGCGGCGCTCATCTGAGCCAATTGTGGCTGTTCTGGGTGGCGCCGATCGTGGGCGCGCTGATCGCCGGGTTTGTTTCGCGGGCGCTGCAGAGCGAAGAATAAGCAAGCGCTTCTTTTTGAAAAAAGACGCAAAAACGTTTGCGCGGCTGTCGCGGACTAATCCGCGACAGCCGCGTCAAAGGGTCCTGGGCCGTTTTTTGTGTCCGAAGCCCACCCGCGCCAACGTAACAAGAATGCGCGTACTGGCATTGATCGTTCCGCGCCAGTTGCCGGCGACTTTCGACGCGCCGGCCACGCGCCGGTAATACGGCAGCGTTACCTCGCATATGCGAAGGCCCGCGCGCGGCGCCTTGATCTGCATTTCCAGATTCCAGCCATAGGTCATCTCCTGCATGTCCAGAAGCTGCAGGTTGGCAATGCCAATCGCGCGGAATGCGCACATATCGGAATATCGCTGGCCCGCCAGCGCGCCAACCGCCATGCCGACCAGGTGGCCGGCAAGCACCTGGTGCCAGCCCATACTGCCTGTTTCGCGCTGGCCGCTTGTGCGCGTGGCGAGTACGAAATCCGCCTCGCCAGATTGCAACGGCGCCAGAAGTTCGCCCGCGTGCTCCACGGCATCGGCGCCGTCGCCGTCCATAAACATCACAATATCGGCGCCCCAGGCGGCCGCGTGCTCCGCGCCGGTCATGCAGGCGCGGCCATAGCCGCGCCGGGTCTCGCTGATCACCTCTGCGCCATGCGCGCGCGCTTCGCCAATCGTACCATCCGTGCTGCCGCCATCGACAACGAACACACGGCCGACGACGTCGCGTGGCAGGCGCGACAGGGTGTTGCCAATGGCGCCTTGCTCATTCAAAACGGGAATAACGGCGGCTATCGCCATGCGAGGCGACGATGCTGGCCGTTAGTGGAGAGACTCATAAACGGCACCTTTGTGGCACTAGGCAGGCAAGCGTAGAAAGGAAGTTCTTTTTTGAAAAAAAGAACCAAAAAACTTTTGCCCGTTTTATTGCGGCGCTGGCCGGCCGATCGCGCGACAGCATGAAAAAGTTTTTTGCTTCTTTTTTCAAAAAAGAAGCGCTTCACCTTCAATGCCCGGCGTTCAAAGACTCCAACGCAATCCGCAATTCTCGCAAGGCTTAGGCGGCGCCTCGCTCATCAGCGCGGCGCGGAATTCCTGATACACGGGCCCGTTCCATATTTCATCGAGAGTCTGCGTCGTTGCATCGCCCAGCGTGTAGTTTTCATAACCGCGCGCGGAAAATGGCGCGATGCAGCAGGGCAGGGCGCGGCCATTCGCGGTGAAATACATCAGGCTCCAGGGGCGGCGGCAGCCGGTCCATGGCGTATCGCCCTGGCGCTTCAAGCTCAATCCAGGCTCCGTGGCGCCGGAAGCGTCGAGCGTGACGCCAAGGCTCGCGCCTAATGCTGAAGCCGCATCGATCGCGGCCTGCTCCTCCGCCTGTGTTTGTTCAAAAAGGCTGCTTTCGGCCCGCGCCATGCCGAACCCGGCCTCGTCGAATACCAGGCGCTGCAAATGAACTTCGGGAACGCCCATGCGCGCGGCCAAGCGCACGAAATCGGGCAGTTGCGCCACGGTTTCCTTCAGTCCGGTCAGCCAGAGCGAAACGCGTGGCGTGGCACTACCGGTCTCGCGTTGATATTCCGTCAACCGCGAGACATCGCGCACGATGCGGTCAAAGAACGGCCGGCCACGCACCAGCGCATAGGTCTTGGCGTCGGCGGCATCGAGCGAAACCCGCAATTCGTCCAGGCCGGACTCGATCAGGTCACGGAACCGCTTTTCGCGCAGCAACGTGCCATTGGTATTGAACAGCACATATACGCCGCGTTCCTTCAGGTAGCGGATCATATCCGGCAGTTCGCGCACCAGCATCGGTTCGCCCACGCCATGCAGCACGGCGCGTTGCAGGCCCGGCACCTGATCGACGATTCGCCGGAACAGCTCGAAGCTCATATCGGCCGGCTTTTCGAGTTCCTCGAACGTTCGCGGGCAAGTTTCGCACAGCAGGTTGCAGCGGTTCGTCACCTCCAGATACAGGCACACCGGCGCCGCCTGCGCCTGCTTCTGGCGCGATTCGACGGCTTCGAAATAACGCCGTGGATCGGCGGCGTGGGGCTTATCGAGCGTTATCGACATAAAGCATTCCTGGAAATGATAGTTTGCGGGGCCGGCGCCAGACGCCGAACAGGTCCATGGCCGCCAGGCCGATCGCAGGCAGGTAAACCAGCGTCGGCAACAGGATTTCGTCGTGCCACGGGTCGCTGTAGAGCAGGATGGGGGCGACGCTGAGCCAGGCGATGCTGGGCCAGCAGCACAGACAGCATGGCAAAGCCAGCCACGCAAAATACCAGGGATAATGCGGGCTCATGAACGCCACGGTCGCAGCGGCCAACAACGCAACGCGATTTCCCAGGCCGATTTCATCGGGTGGCGCCAAGCGGAACGCGATGACGAATGCCAGCGCGCCCAGCGCGCCGACCGCGATGCCAAGATAAAGCGGGGTGAACCAGTGCGGTATCGGCGCGATATGGCTCAGCACCGCCAGCAGCCAGAAGCCGCTGCCCTGCGCCAGGCCTTCTTCGCTGGTATATACCGGCAGGAAGCCCAGCACGCGCCACCCGACACTGCTATACATCGCGTACAGCGCCACCATCGTTAGGGCGGTCGCCACCGGTAGCTTCCAGCCATAGCGGCGCCACAGCGCCGGCGCCACGGCAATGGGCAGAAATTTTGTCAGAATCGCGCCACCGAGCAGAATGCCGGCAATACCCTGGCGCCTGCGTATCACGGCCCACATCGCCAGGGCGATTAGGCCGATCGCCGCGCCGTCGATATGGCCGTCGCCGGCGACGGCCCAGGCGGCCAGCGGATTCCAGGCGTAAATCGCAATGCGGGCAAGCGGCAGGCCGGCGGAGCGCAGCAGCGCCAGCATGGCCAGAATGCCGCAACCTTCCAGCGCCACCATGGCGATTTTAGTGGCCAGCACGGTTTGGCTGACGCGGCCCACGGCGGCAAAAATCAGTTGCGCCATCGGCGGGTAAATCGTATGCGCGTAATTTACACGGTTGATATTCGTGTAAACCGGCGTATCGCGCAGGAACGCCAGATGCGGATCGGCGGCGATAAAGGCGTAGGGATTGATACCGGCGGCTTGCACGCGGCCATCCCAGACATAACGGTTAATGTCGCTGCTCATGAACGGTGGCGCGACCAGCAGCGAAATACGCAATAGCGCGGCCACCGCCAGCACGCCGAAAATCGCACCGCGCGGGAGGACGCACTGCGTTACCAGCCACACCGCGCCGCCATACAGTGCGCCGCTCGCCAGCATCAGCGCCACCACCGCATCCTTGCGCGCCAGCGTGCCTACCCAGATCGAACCGGGCACGTGCAGGCTCAGGGCGATCCAGGTCAGCGCCAGGATGCCGGCGCCAAGTGCCAGCATTAGGCGGTCTCTTCTCATGGCGGCGCCAGCGAAAGGCAAGCAAAGGTCTTCTTTCTTAAAAAAACGAAGCAAAGAACCTTTGCAAATAAACCGCCGGCTAGTCCACGACAGCTAGGCAAAAGTTTTTTGGTTCTCTTTTTCAAAAAAGAACCGCTTGCTTTGCTCGGCTTCACGCCGCGTTCGCGATCGCCGCTGCGTGCGCCAGGCGCGTCAGGCAGGTATCGGTGAACGGCGCCGCGTAGCCGGTCCGATCGGCGCTGGCCAGTTCGCTGCGCAAGCGGTCCAGGCTTGCGGGTTCGTCCACGTCGTACCAGGCGCCGAGCTCAACCAGATCCAGGCCGGCTTGGCGGACGCGGTCCCGGGTCTGCGCCGCAACCCTGTCGGTGCTCCAATCGATGCCGGTGAACAAGTGCGCATGGGCACGGCGCAATCCTAACAGATAATAGCCGCCGTCCTCGGCCGGGCCCAGCACGGCGCGTTCGCAAGGTGCGGCCAACAATTCCGCGGCCTGACGCAAATATTCTGTCGGCAGCGTGGGGCTATCGGAATTCAGCACACAGACACTTTCATGGCCGGCTGCAAATAATCGCTGCATGGCATGCAGCAGGCAGCGGCCGAACCCGGTGACGCCATCCGGCATCGGTAGCCCGCCATCGGCCAGGATCAGCGCAGTGCCTGGCGCCAATATGCCTTCGAACAGATCTTCCTGGCCGGCCGGCGCATAAGCCACATACGGCGCCATCGGCACGCTGGCGCCAGCCGCGCGCAGATTCTCCGTCATGTCGCGCAGGAAGGCGGCGCTCAGGGCGGCGGCCTGATCGGGCCGCAGCACCGGCAGCAATCTGGTTTTGCTGCGGCCGGCCAGCGGCGCCTTGGCCATGATCGCGATTGCGCAAACCATGCTTCAAATCCCCGAAAACCAGTTATATCCCCGATCCGGCCAGAATCCGCGCGGCTGCGTGTTGGTCACGAACAGCGTGGTGACCCATTTCGGGTTCTTGAATCCCAGTTTGGTGGGAATGCGGATTTTGAAAGGGTAGCCGTATTTCTGCGGCAGGATTTCGTCGGACAGCTTGAACGCCATGATCGTTTGCGGGTGCAGCGCGGTGGGCATGTCCATGGCTTCGTAATAGCCGTCGGCACACTCATAACCGACATAGCGCGCCGTGGTATCGGCGCCCACACGCTCCAGGAAGGTGCGTAACGGCGTGCCGGTCCATTTGCCGATCATGTTCCAGCCCTCCACGCAAACATGGCGAGTCACCTGGGTTTCTTGTGGCAGGCCGTAAAGTTGCTGCACGGTCCATGGCTGTTTGTCGTGAATCAACCCCGCCAGGTACAATTTGTAGGTATCCTCGGTCAGCTTTGGCGCCTTGTCCGCAGGATACCAGGCATTATAGCGGAAGTTTTTGACCGCGAGGCGTTCGTCGAAGGTCGGCGCCAGGCGCGTGCCGCTGAACAATGCGGCCTGCACCCGGTCGTTCCACCGCGAAACCGCGGCCAGCGCCTGCTGCACCGCGTTACTATCGCTCAGATCGCAGCCGGTCAGTAGCGTCAGCGCGCCCATCGACAGGCCGCCGCGCAACAGGCGCCGCCGTTCCATATCCTCGATCATGCTACTCCCCCGCCGGCGCTGGATGCGCGGCTTCGCGCGCGTGGCCCAGTACCATGGATTGCAACGTTTTCGGCACCAGCGCCACTAGCGCCAGATGGATGCCGAGAAACCCGACGATCGCGCTCATGAACAGGAAATGCACTACGCGCGCGCCTTGAAACCCGCCGAACAGCGCGGTCAGCCAGGCTAGTTGCACGGGTTTCCAGATCGCCAATCCACTGGCGATCATCATAATGACCGCCAATATAACCCCCCAGTAGAAGGCGCGCTGCACAGCGTTATAAACGCCCAGCGTATGCGGCAGTTTGAAC
>Ga0302319_10012851_pt1 | contig 15741 bp, 15 predicted proteins | sample Bog_T0_2_FD_203319 | JGI IMG/M metagenome (GOLD analysis project Ga0302319, IMG submission 203319) | Peat permafrost microbial communities from Stordalen Mire near Abisko, Sweden - Bog_T0_2 | ecosystem: Environmental > Terrestrial > Soil > Wetlands > Peat | place: Sweden: Abisko, Stordalen Mire...
CCTGTCTTTTCGATCGACGTGGCCGGACGCCCCATCCGCGGCAATCCCAATGCCAAGGTCACCGTCATCAACTTTGACGATCTCGAGTGCCCCTACTGCGCGCGCATGCACCTGTCGCTCTTCCCCTCGACCCTCGACCGCTACAAAGACAAGGTCAGATTCATCTACAAAGACAACCCGCTCACCGATCTTCACCCCTGGGCCATGCACGCCGCCGTTGACGCCAACTGCCTCGCCGCCCAGAGCAATGACGTCTATTGGACCTACGTCGATTACCTGCACCTGCATGGCGACGAGATTAGCGGCGAAGACCGCAATCCGGTCAAGAGTTTTGACGCCCTCAATCGCATAGCCCGCCAGGAGGCCACCATCGCCAGACTCGACCTCGCCAAGCTGAATACCTGCCTTGCCGCGCAAGACGAGACCCAGGTGCGCGCCTCATCCAACGAAGCTCTGCTGCTCAAAATTGACGGCGCCCCGGCGGTCTTTGTCGACGGCGAACGCATCGACGGCGCGCAGCCCGAGGAGTTGGTCTGGAAGGTCATTGATCGCGCCCTGCTCGCCCAAGGCATCAATCCTCCCGCTCCGCCGGCCGCTCCAACCGCTCCCGCAGCAGGAGCGCCGGATCAAGCCCCGAGCCCGTCGCAGCCTGCCGGAGCCGGCAAATAGACGCCCGCTCCGCTATCGCCACACCGGCTCGTGGATTTATCCTAGAATGTTGGGGCTGAGCTAGACCCCTTAGGAGACATCAGGTTGCAAGTTGAATCCGCTTTCTCGACCCGTTCGCGTTGTGCCGTCTTCATACTCAGCAGTGGAGTCCTGTTGGCGACCGTCGCCGGTTGCGCCGGTTGCCACCGCCCACCGGCCCCGGACGTTGTAGCCACCGTGAACGGCAAAGACATCTTGCGGGCGGAGATGGAACGCTATTATCTGGCCAGCGTCGGAGACAACCCGCAGCAGCCTTCCGCCGATCAGGCAAACATCGTTCGGCTCAGCATTCTGGAACATTTGATCGACGACGAAATTCTCCAACAACAGGCCGCCAAGGCAAATCTGGTTGCCAGCGATGATGAGGTCAACACCAAACTCACTGAGATGAAGGCGCTCTCGACCCAGGAAGAGTTCGACAAGACTCTCAAGGCCAAGAATGAAACCTTGGACGACCTCAAAACAGAGATCAGGCGCAACCTCACCGCAACCAAGCTGCTCAACAAAGAGATCGAATCCAAGGTCAACATCACCGACGCTGAGATCAGCGGCTATTATGCTGCCCACAAGGCGGATTTCAACTTGATTGAGCCCCGCTACGGCCTGGCCCAGATTGTGGTTACGAGCGCGCCCTCAGCGCAAACAAGCAACCTGCAAAACAACAAGGCCTCTGGCGATGCCGACGCAAAAAAGAAGATCCAGACCTTGCACAACAGGTTGGAAAGCGGCGACGACTTTGGCACGCTGGCGATGCAATTCTCTGAGAACAGTACCGCCGCGAATGGCGGCGACATGGGCTTTGTGCTTGAGTCGCAGTTGCGCGCAGATACCGAGGCCTACAACGCAATCAGCAAGCTCAAGCCGGGCCAATTTACTGATGTTCTCCCCGTCGTTGACGGTTCGGCGCACAAGACCGTCGGCTACGCCATTTACAAACTGGTCTCGCGGGAGCCCGCAGGTCAGCGGGACTTAAGCGATCCTCGCGTCCAGCAACTCATCCGCCAGGGACTCCGTGAGGGACACGCCCAGTTGCTCAAGAACGCTTACTTTGAAATGCTCCACAACGATGCAAAAGTACACAATTACCTAGCCGACCAGATCTTCAAGCAAGGCTCGAACTAAACTCGCAAACTGAGCCAAGGCGCCTTTCGGGACCTTGCACTCCAGTTCGGCGATCTTGCGCCGCGCCTGCGCCAGTTCCGTCGCCCCCTTCCGCACCATGCTCGCGCGTCAGCATCGCGACTTTCGATGGCCGCCCCGGATTGCCCGCAAACGCCTTCTTTCCATGACGCCGAACTATATCTCGCCAGCGATGGAGCAAGGTTCGTCTCACTGCAAGCCCTCGGGACAGGGCCGCACTGCTCTCCCCAGCCTCCATCCGCTTGACACCCGCGCGCTTGAAATCTCCACCGAAGGTTCGCTTCGCAACTTGGGACATCGCTCCTCTTTCGATTCGCCTGTCCCCTAATTATCGTGTCTCATTTCAGGGGTTCACTCCAGTATCATGTCCCCCGCTTTCCCCGCAGGTGCGCGCCCATGCTGGGCGCACACGCAAAATGGCCTCCGCTTTCAAGCGGAGGCCATTTTGTTTGTTGACGCTCGACCGATTTTACTTCAGGTTGCCGTTTGAATCCATTGTGATGCCACCAGGTCCCGCGTTCTTCTTTGCTTCGTTGGCCTTGCGAGTGCCCATGGCCTTCTGACGCCAATCTTCCGCGGCAGCCACATCGGCTTTGCGCGCAGCTTCATCGCCGTAGTCCACGTCCGCCTTGCGACGGTAAATCAGGTTCAGGTAGGCCATCGCGTCGTCATAGTTAGGCCGGTTCTCCACTGCCTGGTTGAGGTATTTCAGACCCTCATCCACCAGCGGGCCGTTCTCCGCCTTCAGCGGCTCCATGACCTTCTTCGGCGCCTTGGCATTCCCCTCGCCATCATCGGTAATCCCGGCAGGAGTCAACACCTTCAGCACATTCTCGTGGGCAAGCGTCCAGTCGATCGAGCCAATGGTATAGGCCGCCTCAGGATCCTTCGGATCGACCGCAAGAACCTTCATCTGCCATTGCTTGGCTTCATTCAACTTTTTGATGTTGTAATAGATGCCCGCAATCTGCTTCATGCTGTTGATGTCAGTGGGATCTTTATCCAGAACTTCCTGGAAGATGCTGATCGCCTGCTGCGCCGTCTTCAAGTTATCCGGTGTATCAAGGCCGGGAACAACGTTTTGCGCCAAGGCCGTGGCGAGATAGCTCTTCGCCATCGGGAGCGATGGATCCAGTTGAGTGGCTTTCTGGAAGTGTCCGATCGCCTCCTCATACCGGGCGCCCTTGTAAGCTTCCACTCCCTTGTTCAACTGGTCCCGGGCTTCAAGTTTTTCGCACCCGCTCATGGAAATCACCATGCCGGCCAAAGCAACCGCGAGCGCCATAAATCGTGCGGGTCTATTCATTTTCGTATCCTTCTCCTTCAGGTCGTCTCAACCGATTGCACGCCTGGATTCTTATGTATCTGGCTGCGGGCGGGAGTACCGAATCCAGAAAAACCAGGCAAAAAAATTGTACTCCTGCGATCCGCTCAGATAAGTGACTGCCGAACGGGGTTGATGGCCCTCAAACAAATCTGGACCTTGCAAGCGATCCGGCCGCTATTGCCCAGACTGGACTACTGGCCAGCCATAATCTTTGGCGTCATCAACCCGATGTGATCCACATTGGCTGCGCGGCCAATATCGATGATCTCTGCGACATAGGCAAAGTTCACGTCATCGTCACCCTTGACGAACATGACGCGCTCGGCGCGGTTTGCATAGATCTCGGTCAGTTTGGGCAGCAAATCCGCCTTGGCATAGTCGGTCTCATTGATCTTGTAGGCCGGCGCTGCACCAGGGCGATAGATAACCTGCACCACGATGGTACGGTCTGTCGGCGGCGGCTGCTTGGTTGGGTCCTTGGGTGGCTGGGGTACCAGCGCATCCAGACCCTTCGGCACCGTCGGCACGATGACCATGAAGATGATCAAAAGCACCAGCAAAATGTCGATCATCGGCGTCATGTTGATGTCGGACGAGTAACTGCCGCCCCCACCAGTTGTCATTGACATGGCTTAAAATTCCTCGATTCCTTCAAATCGTTAAAAGTACAACCCGCCGTCGAGTCTACTGGCCTGCTGAGGCTGGGCCTTCGCGCTTTTGCGTCAACAAGCCCACGTCGTCCACGCCGGCTGTACGCACTGCGTCGATTGCGTCTTCAACTGCCCGGAATTGCGCCCGGGCATCTGCCCGAACATAGATCGTCTTCCCAGGCTTGTCAGCCAATTTATCGCGAACCAAACCGCCAAGCTCACTGACAGCGACCTTGTTCTGCCCCAGAAAAACCCCGCCGTCCCGCGTAATCGCGACCACGATGGCGTCTTCCTTGTCCGCGTCCGGCATGTTGGTCGGATTATCGACCTTCGCCATATCCACGGATACCTTGTTCTGGAGCATGGGGGTGATAACCATGAAAATGATCAGCAGTACCAGCATCACGTCCACCATGGGGGTGACGTTGATGTTGGAGCTGACGTTTGCACCTTCGTTGCGAACTGCGATTGACATTGGTTGGGCTCCGTGCCTGAAAAGTCTATTCCGGATGGATTCCGGCGTTGCTGCGAATCAAAGGATCGGCGGGTGGATCAAACCGGCGGGCAGAAGAAATGCTCACTCTTCTGCCCCCCAAGAATTCTCGCTCCTACCGATAAGCCGCTTCGCTCAGCGCTTGTGGCTCTGCTTGATGAAGTAGTCCACCAGCTCGCTGGAGGAGTTATCCATTTCCACGTCGAAAGCTTCCACGCGCCCGGTGAAGTAGTTGAACGCCATAACGGCCGGGATAGCAACCAGCAGACCAAAGGCCGTGGTGACCAGCGCCTCTGAAATACCGCCTGCCACTGCGCCGATGCCCGAGGTCTTCTGCGTGGCAATCTGCTGGAAGGCGTTCAGAATGCCGATGACGGTGCCGAGCAATCCAACGAACGGCGCCGTCGAGCCGATGGTGGCCAGAACCGCAAGGCCCCTCTTCAGCTTGGCGTGAACGATAGCTTCGGCGCGCTCCAATGCGCGGCCCGAGCTCTCAATGGTCTCCTCAGTCGGGGCGCCGCCCGAAGAGCGGAACTCCTGCAAACCGGCGGTCACAACCTCGGCGAGGTGAGACTTCTTGTTCCGGTCGGCAATCTTGATCGCTTCTTCCAGCTTGCTGTCCTTCAGGGCTCCGGCAACCTTGGGCGCGAATTCACGCGACTGCTTGCGGGCAGCCGAGAAATACAGGTAACGGTCGATCATCACGGCCAGGGACCAGATCGACTCAATGAACAGGATGATGGCGATGGTCCGAGCTGGCCATCCCATGTGTTCCCATAGCTGCATGGGGCTGAAGCCGACTGCTGGCTCATCCTGGAAGAGTGCCAGACTGCTGACCGTGTGTGAAGCGAGATGTGAGAACTGAGCGAGAATCACTGAATCGTTCCTCCTAAGGAGTTTGTTGTGAAGTGCGATCCGCCGCGGCGGACGGTTGCTGGGAATGCGGCTCTTTCCGGATTCGCATTCAGGTCAAAAAGCAAAGCTTCTTCCCAAAATCGGGAAGAAGCCAAAGGTTTGTCAGCCACCCAGCGTGAAGACTACGTTCACCGTGGTTTCCACTTCCACCGGATCGCCGTTGAGCAGATAGGGCCGGTACCGCCAGGACCTCACGGCATCCATGGCAGCCGACGTTAACATCGCCGGTCCACTGATGACATGCAGCCCCTCGATCGTGCCCGTCTTCGAGATGGTGGCCTGCAGCACTACCGTGCCCTGCACACGTGCGGCTTTGGCGATGGGAGGATACATCGGCATCGTCTTCTGCAGAAGATATCCAGAAGCAACACCGCCCGAGATATTCACCTTCACGGGAGGAGCGGCCTTCACCTTGGGGCCCGTCTGGCCATTGAAGATGCCGCCCATGGTGCCGCTGCTGCTGCCGCCAAGGCCTTCCATGCCGCTCACGCCAAACGACGAGGGCGGGGCTTCCTTCTCAGCAACAATCTTGATGTCGTGGGGAATCTTGGTAGGCGCCGTCAGCTGATTGTTCATCATCTCCGACTGCACATGCACCACGTGAACAACCTCTGGCGGAGGCGGCGGTGGTGGTGGCGGCGGTGGTGGAGGTGGCGCAGTGAGTTGCGTGATCATCATCGCCTTCGGCAGCGCCTCGGGATAGATCAGCGGGATCAGGATCAGGAGAATGAGAATGGAGGCATTAATCGAGCCTGTCACCAGCATCCAACGGCCGCTCTTACTCTTGATCCGGTTTCCGGATGAAAACGTGGAATCTTCAAACATGGCCAACCTCGAATCGGGTATTGGTTACTTCTATTTTAGACACCGCAGGGATTGCAAATGTTCCCGAAATGTCCCCAAACATCAAAACGGTACAACACAAGCGCCATTCACCTATATCAGAACAAACGCCTCACATGCAAAACCTGCCGCAAAACATGTGCAAACTCAACGCAAACCGCTACGCTTTACTGCGCCGCGCGGCTGGCAGTGTAGTCGCCTTACCCTGGCCCCGCCACTGTTGCCAAGCCACTAGCATTGGCGCCGCCACAGCGATGGATGAGTATGTGCCGATAAGAATACCGACCACGAGCGCAAATGAAAAGCCCCGTAAAACCGGTCCGCCAAAAATGAACAGCGACAGCACCGTCAAGAACGTCAATCCTGACGTCAGAACAGTCCGGCTCAGCGTCTGGTTGATGCTCCGGTTCACCACGTCCGGCAACGACTCGCGCCGGCTCAGCCGCAGGTTTTCACGGATGCGATCGAAGACGACAATTGTGTCGTTCATCGAGTAGCCCACCAGCGTCAAAATCGCCGCAATCACGGTCAGGCTGATCTCCTGCCCGGTAAGAGCGAAGGCGCCCACGGTAATCAGCGTGTCGTGGAAGCAGGCAACGACGGCCGCCACTCCATAGATCAACTGGAACCGGAACCACAGGTAGACAAGCATGCCCAGCATCGAGTAGAGCGTCGCCAACGCGGCCTTGCTCTCCAGTTGGTGACCAACTGTCGGACCAACCACGTCAACCTTCGTTCCAGCGGGAATGATGGGGTTCGCATAATGAGCCTTCAGAGCGTCTTCGATCTGCTGACGCCCGGCATCGAGCGAAGTCTCATCCTTCTGCTCGGGAAGGCTGATGAGCACCTCATCGTACGCGGCGTCATCGTAGGTCACGACATTCGCATCCTTGATGCCCGCAGCTGCAATCGCCTGGCGAATCGCGTTCAGATCAGGAAGCTGTACAAACTTCAACTGCACCTGAGTTCCGCCGCGGAAGTCCACGCCGAGAGGAACCGGGCTGCCGATGTGCGACCAGTTCCAGCCCATTGCGACAATACCGGCCACACTGAAGATCAATGAAAAGCCAAGGAAACCCCACTTCAGCCTTAGCCAGTCAACATTTACACCGCGAAACAATTCCACTTGTTCTTTCCCTTCCCGTTCATTCCTGTCCCGGTCTATCTTGAAATACCGTCTTGACTCAAACCCCAAAAGAGGCGGTCATCCTGAGCGAAGCGCTCTACAGCGGAGTCGAAGAACCTGCATTTCCATCGCGTGCTTGGGCAGCAGGTTCCTTGGACCCTTCCCTAAATCGAAAGCGGTTCCCCAGGCTTCAACTTGTTCAGGTGCGCATCGAAGATCACCCGCGAAACAAACACTGCCGTGAAGAGATTGGCAAGCAGACCAATTGTGAGCGTGGTCGCAAATCCCTTCACCGGACCAGTACCGAACATGAACAAAATCGCAGCCGAAACAATCGTGGTCACGTGGGTATCGATGATGGTCACCCACGCATGGGCAAAGCCCTGGTCAACAGCCGCCGCAGCTGCCTTGCCTGCCCGCACCTCTTCGCGAATTCGTTCGAAGATCAGCACGTTCGAATCCACGCCCATGCCGATTGTCAGAATCACGCCCGCAATACCCGGCAAGGTCAGCGTCGCAGTCGAGACGCCCATGAATCCCAGCAAAATCACCAGGTTAAAAATCAGCGCCAGGTCGGCGTTGATGCCCGACCCGCGATAGTAGAACAACATGAAGGCCATGACCACAACGATGCCAACCACGGCTGCCATGACGCCCTTGTGAATCGAGTCCGCTCCGAGGGTTGCGCCCACAGTCCGGTCTTCAAGATAGATCAGCGAGGCCGGCAGCGCGCCCGTGCGGAGTATCTTCGACAGCCTCTCGACTTCGGCCGGCGTAAAACTGCCAGTGATCTCGCCGGAGTCGCGAATCGCGCTTTGGATGGTGGCCACTTCGCGGACGCTGCCGCCCATGACCACAGCCATGCTTTGACCAACATTCTTGCTGGTGTAGTCGTAGAACTTGTCGCCTGCCTCGTTGGTCAGCGTGAAGCGAACGTTGCGGCGTCCATTCTGGTCTGTGCCGGGATCGGCGGAGCGGAAGTCCTGGCCGCCCACAATGTAAGGGCGTTGCAGTACGTAAACACTGTCCGATTCCGAGCCGCCCGATACCATCCCCGAAAAATGCACCAGGATGTCGTCGGGAGGGATCGCGCCACCGACGCTTGCAGCGGCCTCTTGTTCATCCTTGTAGGGGCCGCCTACCACGGCGTGAATCTCAAGCCGCGATGTGTCCTGAATAATGCCCTTGACTCGATCCACGTCGCTGATTCCCGGCAATTCCACCAGGATCTGGTTGTCGCCCAGGCCATACTGCTGAATCAAGGGTTCGCTCACGCCCAGCGAGTCTACGCGATCGCGAATTGTCTCAATCGCCTGCTCGTCGGTCTTTTGTTCCAGAGCCGTCACAACCGATGGCTTCATGGTCAGCGTCCAGGTGTTGTCAGCTCCGCCGCCAGCCAGGTCGTATTCATTTGAGTACTTGGTGTCGAGCGTGGAGCGCACGGTTGCGGCTTGGGCCGGAGCCGTCCCTTCGATTCGAATCAACTGGGGCTGTTTGGTTGGATCGGGCTTGTAGACCTGCGTGAAGCTCAGGTTGGCCGTCTTCAAAGCCTGCTCGATCTGCCCCACCGTGTTGTCCGTCTCGGCGCTGACTGCTTCCTTCACCACCACCTGCAAGATCAGGTGAACGCCACCGCGCAGATCTAATCCAAGGTGAATCCGTTGACCTACGGCTTCCATCAGGGCGTTACCGCTCACACCCGATGGCACCCCGACGATGCCGTAAATGCAAACCACCAGAACTGCAACAATCAGGACTACTTTGCTTCTGAGATTCTTCTTCATCGTCCCGTTTCTCTAGTTCAAATCGTTATTAATTGGTTCCAGCGCCTACGAGCCCGAAGGCCCTTCCTGCGTAACAGACGCGATCGCGCTCTTGGTCACTTCCAGCTTGATGTTATCTGGAGCCACGCGGATGATGATCACATCGTCTTTGATGGATAGAATGATGCCGCGAATGCCGCCCGAAGTCGTCACCCGGTCGCCCGCCTTGATTCCGCCCAGCATCGCCTGCCATTCTTTTTGCCGCTTCTGCTGCGGGCGAATCATCACCAGGTAAAGTACCGGGATCAAAAGCAAGGGCAGAAGCATCGGAAGACTGCCTCCACTACCGCCAGCGGGCAACCCCGCCAGAAATGCGAAACTTGTCGCCACACTCATCCTTTACTCACCCTGAACCGCAATCGTCTGCCGCCGCTCAGGGCACAGGCTAACCCGGCTCTTAGCCGGATGCCTGATGAAAATTTGTCTCCGGGAATGGATCTTGTTCGATCGAGGCCGATGAGAACGCCCGGCCAGGGCTCAAACCAGATTTATGAGCCAGATTCCGAGCCAGGCGCCCTGGTTGCCGCCGACCGCTCGGGGTTGAATCCCGTTCCGCGTCCGCGCCCATCCCTGAAACCCAACTGCCGTCTGCTTCCTGTTCGACACAGCATACTTTCGGACCTTGGGCCTGCAGCGCGCAGTCTTCAGCGAGCGCTCAGTGACCCTGGATTCCAAAAAAGAATGCCTACAAGATAAGATACGCGCGCACGCTTGCGTGTCAAGGCGCGTCCCACCCCGCAATCCCATGCCGCACGCCGGTTTCTGTGCCTTTTCCGATGCTTATAAAGCTCTTATGAGTCGTGTACGCCTTCCTTATTGGTTCCGATTTCTCCTGAATAGGTATCGCCTTCCGCTCCAGACGCCTGCCTGCAGGATCACGCCTCGCTGACCGGAAAGCGGGACGGGAGCGGTCAAATGCTCAGCATCATTGACATCGTGCTGGTAATGATTCCAACAAGTCTTGCCTTGACCTTCATGCTCTGGGTCTTATGGAATTTCTGGAAGGCCTCCGGCAAACGTGCCAGCCGAACCAGACTTGCTGCGCCCGAGAGCCGATTCACTCACATCAACGCGAACACCAGAGAGCGGCAACCTTCCACCAGACTCGGCAAGGCATAGTTCTGTTGGGATCGCGCTCAATGCTGGCCGTTAACACAAGTTCAGTTGTCGTTCATGGGGCCAACGGATGGCAATGCCCTCAGGCAGGCCGAAATTCCGCCCAACTTGCCCCCGTTCACTGTCCACTGTTCACTGTCCACTGTCCTTCCGGCTCCCAGTAGCGCAGCTCCGGGTGCGCACAGCTCAGGCAAAGCCGTTCCCCGTCCACGTCGGCAAACCGCCCAAAGTTCACGCCCTCCCCGCACTGGGGGCAAACCACGCGTTCCCCCTTGGTTCCGGGCAGGTCGCTCGGCTTGAGGTTCACCTTGACCCATTGCACTCTGAAGAGTTGCGCATCGGTCAGTTCGCGGTAAGCGAGCATCTGCTGCCGGCTCTTGCTTTCAATTTCCGGATAAAGCTGCATTGCCAATTCCCGCGAGTTCTCCAGAGCAACAACCCGCACCGCGCGCCCCGATGCCAGATCGACAAAAGTGGCTGCCATCTTGCCCCAGTCGCGAAACTTCAACGCGCGCTTGCCCAGCCTGCAACCGGTCACCATGCCGATCGCGTCGGTGGCGCATCGGTCGATCTCGACAAACGTGACGAGGCGTTTGCGGTCAGCGCCTCTTGGATCAACAATCCCCAGCCGCTCAAGGCCGAGCAGCGCCAGACGCACGCCCAGAATCTGACCCGCGCATAGGTGCCCGTGAGCCGCCTCCGCCATCACAAGCAGTTCGTCCAGTGATTCCATTCTTCTCTCTCGACCGAATCAGCCGCTATTTTGCCTCGGCCACAGGCGTCTCCGCATCGTCGCCTGAGTCCTCCACCAGCACCGCCGACCCTGGAACAAGATCGAAGCTGGCGGACTCTCTGCCGGTCGCATGAAACGTGATGCGCAACGGCTCCCGCTGCCATTCCGATACCCCGCAAACCGGGTCCGCATGAGTCGCAGGGTCAAATGCAGCAAGCTTCTTTGCCAGCACAGCCTTGCGAGCCGCCACCTGCACCACCACCGCGTACAGACTCTTCCCGGTGGCCGTTAGCCCGCAGTACGCCCCGTAGTCGCGAAACCAGCTCACCTGGCTCACGCCGGGGTCGTAGTCCGGCAACTTCAGCGCCGTCACATGCCCGGTTACACGGTCCACCAGGAGCCACGGCCCGCGCTGCCATACCCAATGCTCTTGCCGGTCGCCGTGCCCCGTTTTGTCATCGGGCAAAGAATCGTTCAACCGAATCACGCGCCTGACCAGGAAGCTCCTGTCCGTCACATCGTGCGCATCGCCGGTGGTCCACTCTTTCAAGACGCCATCGACAAGCAGCGCTCGAATCTTCAGCGACACTTCGCCGGTAACTGCCCCGGCCGGGTCGCCGACCTTCGAATAAGGAACCTTCTTGGCCGCCGCCAAACCCACCGTGTGAACCTTCTTCGCGGCTGCTTGCGACCCACTTGCGCTCATCAAGGCCAAGGCTGTGAGAACTGCAATCTGCAATCCAATTTTCATGTCATTTGCTCCAGAAAATCTGGCGCAAATCTGTCGGGAAACTTTTTCGACCGTCTGCAAATACTTCAAGGCCCATAAGGCTGAAACCCTTGAGGCCAGGCTCTGATGATCCCCTGTGCCTCTTCAATGAACTCTCTAAAGATGTGCCGCCTCCACCGCCCGCGCCACGCGAAATGCCGTCGCCTCATTCAAGTACGCAGCCAACACCTGCATCCCCACCGGCAACCCAGCCTTTGTAGCACCGCAAGGTACCGTCACGCCACAAATGCCCGCCAGACTCGCCGTCACCGTGTAAATGTCGGCCAGATACATGGCCAGCGGATCGCCCGACTTTTCGCCCAGTTTAAACGCAGGGACCGGCGACGTTGGGGTGACAATCGCATCCACGTCAGCGAACGCCCGCAAAAACTCCTCTGCCAGCAGCCGACGCACCTGCTGGGCCTTCAGATAGTAGGCGTCGTAGTACCCAGCGCTCAGCGCGTAGGTTCCAAGCAAGATCCGCCTCTTCACCTCAGCGCCAAAGCCCTCGTCGCGGGAGTGGCTATACAGCGCGCCCAGGGTCTCCGAATCCGGCGACCGATAGCCATAGCGCACGCCGTCAAACCGCGCCAGGTTGGCGCTGGCCTCTGCCGTCGCCACCAGGTAGTAGGTCGGAATGGCGTACTTTGTATGCGGAAGCGAAACCGGCTTCACCGTGCAACCCGCCGCCCTCAATGCGTCGATTCCACTCTCGATGGCCGCGCGGACCTCATCGTCGAGCCCCTCGCCAAAGTACTCTGCCGGCACACCAAGCCGCAGCCCCTCTACCGGCTTGTCGCTCTCCGCAGCGTAGTCCGGCACGGGCGCCGCGGAGCTGGTGGCGTCCTTCGGGTCGTGCCCCGCAATCACCCCCAGCAATGTGGCGGCGTCGCGAACATTTGCCGCAAACGGTCCCACCCGGTCAAGCGAAGATGCGAAGGCGATGAGACCATACCGCGAAACGCGCCCGTAGGTCGGCAGCACGCCCACCACTCCGCAGAAACTTGCCGGCTGGCGAATTGATCCGCCCGTATCCGTTCCCAGGGTCCCGACCGCCATATTGGCGGAAACAGCAGCCGCCGACCCGCCGCTCGACCCACCTGGAACCCGCTCCGTATCCACAGGGTTCCGCACTGGACCGTAGGCCGAATTTTCATTCGACGAGCCCATGGCAAACTCGTCGCAGTTCAGTTTTCCCAGCAGCACCGCTCCCGCCGCATCCAGCTTTGCCACCGCCGTTGCGTCATAGGGAGGCCGATACCCTTGAAGAATCTTCGATCCTGCCGTAGACGGAGCGCCCTGCATTACCAGCACGTCCTTGATCCCCACCGGTACGCCCGCCAACGCCGGCAACGGGTCGCCCTTCGCCGCCAGCGCATCCACCCGCGCGGCCTGCTCGAAGGCCCGCTCTTTGGTGAGGCTCAGGTACACATTCAGATACGGATTGACGGTCTCAATGCGGTCGTAGTAGCTGGCGGCAAGATCGATGGACTTGATTTGCCCGGCCACCAGGCCCGCGCGCAAATCCGCCAGCGTCTTCGGCTTTTCCACGTAGGTTTCCGCTGCTTTAGCTTCGCTGGGCAATCGAACTTTCCTCTCGAACCTTCATTCTTGCGGCCTCGGCGGTCGCGGATTCTCTTCGCTCTGCGTCTACCGTTCAATCACCTTCGGCACCTTGAAAAAAACCCGATCTGTCTCCGGCGCCTGCGCCATCACAACAGACCGATCCAGCGAAGGCCGTTGCACATCCGCGCGCAGTTCTCCGGCGCCGCCGCTCAGCAACTCAGTGACCTGCGCCAACGGTTCAACCCCGGCCGTATTGAGCTCGCTCAGCTCGGCCACATAGTCGAGAATGGCGTTCAGGTCATGGAGCATCCCCTGAGTCTCCCCCGGCGCCAGCTCAAGATGCGCCAGTTCGGCCACCCGCTCCACTTGTTCTACGGTTACCTTCGCGGTCATCCCCTGCTCTTCTCCATTGCCAGGTCCTCTTGTGTTGGACTTGGCACACTTCCAACAGGCTTGGCGACTTCATGGTCGCTCAACTGCAGGTTGTTCAAATCATCTGTCTTCTCCCGCAGGAAAAGGACGCCGCGATGGATCTCTCCATCGCCAATTGAACCCTGAGCTTTGTTCAACTCTCCGGCAAAAGCCCGAAGATAAAGTATAGCCCGTCCTGGTTTATGCCCAACATTCGCAAGATTCACTTTCATCCTCAATCCACAGTCAGTGTTAGAAGCACGGTGCGTTCAACTCCGCTCGATTGCGCACTGGCAGAAATCGAATAAGTCCCAGCCGGGGTCGCGCTGGAGCTGCCGCCTGAGCCGGAACCCGAGCCGCCAGACCCGCCTCCCGAACTTGTGCAACTGGAAACACCCCCCGCCAGGATCGAGAGCAGCCCCAGCATCATCAAAAACCTCCGCCGCCGCCATCCAAACGGCAGCAGCACCAGCCCGCAAACCAGTGGAACCAGCCGCCACTCGACAGGACTGTTTGGCCGCTCCAGCGTCGCCACAGCCCCGGTCGAGATGTTCAAGGCAACATTCCCGACAACGCCGCTGCCCAGCGTTTCCGTTGCCGGGTTGAAAGTACAAACCGCATTAGCCGGAAGTGTGCCGCATAGAAATCCAAACGTCCCCTGCGATCCGTTCAGCGGCGTGATGACCAACTTGTAACTGGCTGTCTGCCCGGCGGAGACGGTTTGCGTGCTCGATCCGGAGACGGTCAATGTGAAATCCAGCGAATTTCCTGAAAGTGGCACGGTCGCTCCAGTTGACGCCGTAGAGCTGGTCACCGTGAAGCTTCCAGTCTGTGGGCCGCCGCTGGTGGGAGCAAACTCAACGGCGGCCGAGCAGCTTGACCCCGGCCCAAGCGTGGCGGCGCATGTGTTGTTCACCAGCACAAACCCCGCCGAAACCGTCAGCGTGAGGTTGCTCAGGCTCTGACTGACCCCGGTATTGGTGACCGTAACGGGTGTTTGCGAACTCACCGAACCGATGCCCGTTGTCGGAAAAACGATGGCGCCCGGCGAAACCGAGATGGCTGCCCCCGTCGCCCCTGTACCGCTCAGCAACACGGTGGCCGGCGTCGTCACCGATGAAGAACTCATGGTCAACACTCCCGTAGTCGCGCCGCTGGCAGTGGGCGCAAAGATAGCCGCAGCCGTGCAGCTTGCACCCGCCGCCAGGCTGGCCCCACAGGTCGTTTGCGACACGCTGAAAGGCGGAGGCACGGTCTGGCCAGACACAGTTAGGGTCAACCCGCTCGCAGGGTACAGGCTCGTGTTGGTGAACGTCACCGTTTGCGACCCGCTCGATTGCCCAATGGCAATGACCCCGAAACTCAACTGAGCCGGATTGACATTCAAGCCGGATTGAATCAGCCCGGTTCCGCTCAGAGGCACACTGACCGCTGCAACACCGTTGGACGCTGAGGACACAACCAGCGCAGCCGCGATGCCCCCTGTTGTGGAAGGATTGAAGGTCACCTGGACCGTGCAACTGGCTCCAACATTCAGCGTCGCTCCATTGGTCGTTGGACAAGTGGTAGCGCCAATCGAAAAGAAGCTCGCCGCCGAACCGGACACCTGCGATCCGGGAATCGCGAAACCCACGTTGGCGATGGGCGCCCCGCCATTGTTTGTCACCGTCAGCGTCAATGGCGCACTGGCCACGCCCACCTGCTGCCCCGCAAACGTCAGGCTTGACGGAGTCACGCTGATCGCTCCTGCTTGCACACCCGTCCCAGTCAGCGCCACGGTCTGTGGCTGCGTGCGAGTGATGTCGGCGACTGTCAGCGTCCCGGTCTGGCTGCCCAGTTGAGTTGGATCAAACACCACGCTGATCGTGCAACTTGACGATCCGGCCAGCAGAGTTCCACAGGCGTCATTTGACGCCTGAATTTGAAACGGTCCGCTCACCGTGACGGCAATTCCCGTCAAGGGCAGGTCTCCGGAGTTCGAAAGCGAAATTGTCTGCGCCGTCGAAAGTTGCCCCACCGCGACGTTGCCAAAGCTCAACGCTGTCGCGGGGAGGCTGTCGGTCGCAGCGGCCCAGCCAAAGCCGTTCAGCGCTACGGTCTGCGTTCCTGCTCCATCAATCA
>Ga0302319_10012855_pt1 | contig 15739 bp, 14 predicted proteins | sample Bog_T0_2_FD_203319 | JGI IMG/M metagenome (GOLD analysis project Ga0302319, IMG submission 203319) | Peat permafrost microbial communities from Stordalen Mire near Abisko, Sweden - Bog_T0_2 | ecosystem: Environmental > Terrestrial > Soil > Wetlands > Peat | place: Sweden: Abisko, Stordalen Mire...
CTGCGGGCCCAGGTTGAGGTCGTCAAACTCCACCACCTCGCCGTCGCGCACATGAAAGCGCCAGTTAATGCCGGCGGGGCCCTCAATGTCGCTGACGTTGGGGCCGGGTAACTGGGGAGCGCGCCACTGCAGATGACGGCAGGTTCCCGGGTAAATGGGCTCATCGTCAAGAGGCTCGAACTTGCCGCGCCCTGCTGCTCTGGCGCTGCTGTGTGGCGTATTTTCGTGCGGCGCACCCAGCGAGTTCTCAAGATCCTTGCGCGAGCAGCGGCAGGGGAAGATATAACCGCGCTTCAGCAGCTTGCGCCAGGCGGTAAGGTAAGTCGCCCTGCGCTTGCTCTGCACGTAGGGGCCGTGCGGACCCTCTTTGTCGGGCCCCTCTTGCCAGCGGATGCCGAACCAGTGCAGATCCTCAAGAACGGCCTCGGCGTAGATGTCCTTGCTGCGTTCCTCGTCCAGGTCATCCATGCGCATTACCAGCGTGCCGCCGGCCTCACGAGCGCGCTGCCAGGCGGTCCAGAAGGTGCGCGCGTGGCCCACGTGCAAATAGCCGGTGGGCGAGGGCGCGAGCCTGCCACGATAGCCGATATTGGTTGTGGAGATGCGCGCAGGCATACTGCTCACAGTGTAGGGAGTCTGCACGGGCGGCGTATATGGACCGTTCGTGTGAGCGAACCACATTGGGGACGGTTCACACTACGTTGGGGGATGTCGCAGGTAGTGTGAGCGGGCTCGGGTGCTGCGCCACCGAAGTCCGTTGAAAGACAACCGCAGATTCTTCGCTTACCACCCCCGAGCTGAGAAGCGTTCGGGGCTCCGTTCGCACAGAATGACAACTGATGTTTTGAGGTGAACTTCGGGAACAGGGCACCTAGAACAAATCCGGAATGCTGGTGAAGGCGATCCGCGTGGGCGCGGCTTTGTACGCAGTGAGCATGGTTGCGGGGGCGAGCGTGCTGAGCCCGTACTTGTTGTTCAACTCATCCATGGCTTTGAGCAGGCGGGTGCGGCTTTGCTCGCCCTCGAGCGTGTCGAACAGGTTAAGCGAGTGCAACCGGTCCGGCACCAACCCGTTCAACTGCACGCCGATAAAGTACGGCTGGCCGTACTCCGCGCCGGAAGGCCGGTTGGCCCACAGCCGTTTGAGCGCGGCGATCAGCGTTGGGTTGTCCTGGCACTCGCTCAGGCGAATCTCGCTATGCCATCCCCGCGTGGGCACACCGAACCGGCTTACCGGAGCCTTTTCGCTGCGGGGCACGGCAAAGCCCACCGCCAAGCCGATGCTGCCGGCCCACAGATCGGCGGCGCGCAGGCGCATGGCCGCCTTATGCAGCAGTTTGTGCGCCACGGCCCAGGCCTTTTCCGCGGTGCGCATCTCCGGCGCAAGCACGTGCGAGTGGCCAATGGATTTCTGATGGTCGTTCCCGGCCATATCAAAATCCTCGCCGCGCAGCCAGTGCCATAGCCGCTCGCCCCATACCGATCCCCAAACCTCGCCGGCCTGTTCGCTGGTGAGCGCCAGCAGCTGGCTCATGGTGCTGATCCCTTTCTCGTTGAGCCGCTTCTCTACTCTGGCGCCAATGCCGGGCAGATCGCGCAGCTCAAGCCGGCTGAGCGCCTCAGGCAGAATGTCGAGCGGCAGCGCCACCAGGCCGTCGGGCTTTTCCATGTCGCCGGCCACCTTGGCCAGGTAGCGATTGGTCGCCAGGCCGACAGAGCTGCGCAGCACGGGGCCAACCTTCTCAAGAATGGCCGTCTTCACCTTGCGGCCCAGCGCGATGGCGGCCAGCAGCGGGCGCTCGCGGCCCATCAGGCGGCAGGCCATCTCATCGATCGACATCACGGCGGTCACCGGCACGCAGCTCTCCACAGCCTCGACAATGCGGTGATGGTACTCGGTATAGATTTCGTGCCGGCCCTCGACAAACACGATCTCCGGGCACATGCGCCTGGCATCGGCAACTACGGTGCCGGTGCGCACGCCAAACGCCTTGGCCTCATAGCTGGCGGCGATGCACACCGTTGTATCGGCCATCATGGGAACCACAGCCACTGGCCGCCCGCGCAGCTCAGGGCGAACCTGCTGCTCGACCGAGGCAAAGTAGGAGTTCAAATCCACGAAGAGCCAGTTCACATACGGGCCATCGACGGGGGGCTGCGCCGCGGGCGGTGCGGCGGGGGCCAGTTCGCGGAGAAGTTCTGCGCCAGCCAATTCGTCGGGACTCGCCTCATCCGGGCTCAATGGCGTTTGAAGCGATTCGGAGTTGCGTGGCTCAACAGGGTCCTTACAGGCTTCCTGGAGGGGTAACTCGGTCTCCGGATTGAGATTTGTTACCATTGATTCTCTAGTTTCGCTATTTATTCTCCTTAAATCAATGGAAAAAATATGAGAAATGACGATAATCAACTTACAACACTGTTTCCGCGTCAAACTCACCAGAGCGGGAAGTGTGTGGCGTTCCGGGCTCACGACAAGAAAACACATTCTGCTTGAGGGTTGCTCACAATGAACAGCCTCTACCATTGGTTCGAGGTTAACGCGAGTGTCTTGGCCGTCCTGGTTACGGTGGGAGTGGCAGTGCTGCTCATCTGCTGCCTGGAGTGCTCTCACTGCCCCTCTCGCGACAAGGACGATATCTTCAAGCGCCACGAGGTCTGAACTCGTCTTTATGACTCGCTCGGCTATTTCAAGAGATCTCCCTGCTCACTCCTTTCCGCAAGAATTTTGGACTGCAACTGAATCGAAGACCAGCGCCTATCTCCGCGCTTAAAGCGCTCTGCGGAAGGCGATTTGCGCAATCGTCAAGCGACGTGAGCCAAATGGAGCCGATAACCGCCACATAGTAGGGCGCTTTTTGCCGTGGATCGGTTTGCCGAAGATATTGTGCGGTTTCCCTATGCTCTATCTATAGCCAAACGAAGACGTGCCGGGCGTTTGTAGCGCCCTCCCGCAGCTTGGCGGTTCATCGATCCACTTGACCCATTTCGCGTCAGGCAGGACGCCGTTTGCCTTGATACCAGCCGATGAAAGGCTGACGCGATCGCGAAGGCACGACGCCTGGGGCGACGAAGCGGGCGAGCCATGATTGGGAACCGCTGAAGCTGAGGACGCGAGGCACGAATCGTTGCTGGCAGAAGCGAAGCCGCCCAGGCCCAATGCAGATCCGAAACCACGGCAGCATTTGGAGTCTGAGTGCGGCTTCCACGGTGGCCATTGGCCGGCTTGTGGCGGGCCGGCCAATGGCGAGCGGATCAACCGACTGATCCGGCCCCTCAACGTCTGAGGTTTCCCCACCCTTGCGCCAGACAAAAGACATCGAGGATGGGGCACGAAGCCTTAGCGCTTTTGGGCCGAATCAATGCGAGAGATGCGGGAGCGGGAACAATGGCGAACATTCTTGTGAACATTGAAAAAGGCATTGAAGTTGGAGCGGAGGACATCTTGGGATGGTTGACGGGAACACAAAAGGAATTGAAGGCGGCGCCGGCCGTGGTTGCGGCTCTGGCCACATTGGCGAGCGCATTGGAAAAGCCGCTCTCAGAGCTTGCGACCGTGGCTGAAAACCCTCTGAACATTGTCTTGGACATCCAGACGGCGCAGGATCTGAAGACAGTCTGGCCCGATCTGAAGTCGTTTCTAGAAAGCCTGGGCGTGAAGTTCTGATCGGGCAGCAAGTTAGCGAGTCAGCGAGTTAGCAGGTCGGCAAGTCAGCGAGTGTCCTGAGTCTAAAGTTCGCATCATAAAAGTCGCTGTCATCCTGACCAGTTACAGCATTCGGTCGCTGCTTATGAGGAGAGAGATTGCGATGAACTACATTTCGAATATCTGGAACAATCCGAAGACGTCGATTGCGGGAGTGTTGATTGCGGTCGTCACCGTTGCCGGGGCACTTTCACAGCAAGGAATCACATTTGGCAACGTTGGCAAAGGCACGGTTGTCGCGCTGATTGGGGCGATTGCCTCGGCTTTGCTGGGATTGCTGGCGCAGGACCCCGGCAGTGCAGCCAGCCAGGGCTCGGGCGTAACCGCCCAGTGAACAAATGGAAGTGAACAGGGATAGCCTTGCAGCCACCGAAGAGTTTATCGGCGGCTGCAAGGCGAACTCAGTTAGGAGTTATCGCCGCGGGCTTCGCCGAGGATGAGCTTGAGCGTCATCTGCCGGCGGCCGCGAAGGATGGTGACACTGATGGTGTCGCCGGCCTGGTGCTTGTCCATGACCACGCTGATGTCCTGAGGGTCGGTGATCTGCTGGCCGTCGATGGCGACGATGAGGTCGCCGCCCAGCATGATGGGTGTGTTGCCCACGTAAGCCTGCTGATTGCCGCCGTGCAGGCCCGCGCGCTCTGCCGCGCCGCCTGAAATCACGCGCTGAATCAGCACCCCGGAGTCCGCGCCAAGACCCATTTGCGATGCCAGATCGGGACCAATTGCATAAGAGACAATGCCCAGCGAAGGACGGCGTACACGGCCGTAGCGGGTAAGGTCGGCAAGCACGGCTTTGGCTGTGTCGATGGGAATCGCAAATCCGATGCCCGAGCTTTGATCTGCGCCGTTGGAGGCAATCATTGTGTTGATGCCGATGACCTCGCCATGTGAGTTCAACAGCGGTCCGCCGGAGTTGCCGGGATTGATGGCGGCGTCTGTCTGGATTGCATCCTCAATGGGCGCGCCGCTTTCAGTGCGAATGGGGCGGATGGCGGAGATGATGCCGGAGGTCATGGTACCGGTCAGGCCGAAGGGATTGCCGATGGCGTAGACCTTTTGGCCCACGGAGAGACCCGCGGAGTCGGCCAGCGTAATCGGCTGCAGATCCGGAGCGTTGATCTGCAAAAGAGCCAGGTCGTGGACCTTGTCGGAGCCAACCACCTTGGCTTGATAATTGCGCTTATTGCTGAGCGTTACCTGGATGCCGCGATTGGCGCCATCGATGACATGGTAGTTGGTAAGAATGTGGCCGGACTTATCGAGGACGAAGCCGGACCCCTGCCCCTGCTGCGGCACAGCTCCATAGAAAAAGTTAAACACCAGCGTCGTGGAAGTGATGTTCACGACCGACGGCAGCACTCGCTTGTAAACGGAGATATTGTTCAGCTCTTCATTGTCGTAGGCGGGCGCGGCATGAGCCTCAGTCAACTCCAGCGGAGAACCGGAACCGCCGGCATTGAGAAACGCGAAATTCCCAAGGGGATTCGAGACGTGGGTGGTGATGAACCAGAACCCGCCCACTAGCAACAACACCAGAATAACCGTGCGCAATCTCATGGTTGGTAGACCCTATCAATACCTTCCTGATACAGATACGTCGGCCGTTTGCGGAGGTTCCGTGGGGATGGCGGCCGCTCCCCTTCTATTGTAGAGACAAGTTTGGCGGAGAATTGTTGCTCTGGGCCTTGAGCTGCTGCCAAAGGCTGGATACCTGCGTGTACAGGGCGGCCTTATCGCCGCTGTTGTCAATCACGTAATCGGCCAAAGCAGCCTTCTGGGCGTCAGGAATCTGGTGAGCGAGACGGCGTCGCGCATCGGCCTGCGCCGCTTCGCGCGCGGGCCCTGGCGCGCTCGTCCGGCTTGCGTAGCGGGCAATTTTCGTCTCGTCGGGCGCGGTGACAACCACCATGCGGTCGATGCGCTGACGCCAGTCGGCGAGAACCGTGTCTTTTTCTCCACGCGCGAGCGCATCGCGCACCACTTCAAAAATCAGGGCCGACTCGACAACGGCGATGGCCGAGGGATCGCGGGCGAAGACCTGTTCCATCCAGCGCTGCTGGGCCGCGATGGTGGCGGGATGGACGATGGCGTTCAGTTCGTTCAGGCGGCCTTCCTGGAAAGCCAGCTCCGCCAGGCGGGAGCGGTTGAGGCGGCCGTCGGGCGAAACAACTTCTGGGCCGAATACGCTGACGATCTGTTTGTAGACCTGCTGGCCCGGCTCCATCATCAGACGGCCCAGTGCATCGGCCTCGATTACCTGCGCGCCAAACTCGCGCAGAAATGCGGCGACAGTACTTTTGCCGCTGCCGAGTCCGCCGGTAAGGCCTACACGAAGCATCGGCTAAATCCCCCGGCGCATTTTTGCGGCGCGCACTGTGTTCGCCATGAGCATGGCGATGGTGAGCAGCCCCACGCCGCCCGGAACGGGCGTATACGCGCCGGCCAGTTCGAAGGCCTTGGGGTGGATATCGCCAACAATGGTTGAGCCGCGCTTCAGGAATGTCGCTTCGCGCTTGGCGTTGCCCTTGAAGAACAGATCGAACTCCTCGCGTGTGTTCAATCGGTTGATGCCTACGTCGATGAGAGTTGCGCCAGGAGTGACCATATCCGGGGTAATAAAGCCGGGCCGTCCGATGGCGGCAACCAGTATGTCGGCCTGGCGGGTAATCTCCGCGAGGTTTCGCGTCTTCGAGTGGCAGATGGTGACGGTGGCATTCTCGTGCAGCAGCAGCATGGCCACGGGCTTGCCTACAATGTCGCTGCGGCCCACCACCACCGCATGTTTGCCAGCGATGGGCAGATTGTTGCGTTTGAGAATCTCGATAACGCCGGCGGGAGTGCAGGGCGCAAGAGCTTGGCGTCCGGCCTGCAGGCGGCCGGCGTTGATAGGATGAAATCCGTCCACATCCTTCTCGGGAGCCACGGCGTCAAGCAGCGCCTTGGCGTCAACGTGCGCGGGAAGCGGCAACTGGATGAGGATTCCATCGATGTCGTCGCGAGAGTTAAGCGCGGATACCAGGTCAAGCATGGCCGCAGTTGTAATCTCCGCCGGTGGCGTGATCAGTTCGCTGTAGATGCCCAGTTCCTCGCAGGCCAGCACCTTGTTGCGAACGTAGATCTCAGAGGCGGCGACATTGCCGACCAGCACCGCGGCCAGGCCTGGACGAACACCGCGCGCGGCAAGGGCGCGGACTTCTTCAGCGACTTCCTGCTTGATGGCGGCGGCAATCGTAGCGCCGTCGAGAATTGTTGGCATTTCGTGGGCTCCCACGATCCATCGTATCGCGCGCGGCAGCGGAGGTGGCATGGGCGTGAGACGGCCGCCACTCAGGCAGGCAGCAACCCAGTCAATCGGGTTAATTCCCGCTGGTCCGCTCGGCGCGCCGGCGTACGATTCAGACCCTCGGCAACTACATTGGAGCAACTTGTCACACAATAGGACAGTAGAAGAACCAGCGCCCGGCCTCGTGGCGCAGGCCGGCATTCGCGGGCCAGTCTTCTCGCGGGTAAATCATTCAAAAACAGCGGTTTTACTGGGTTTTTTCGCCTTTTATGCCTCGCGGTCCCGGCCATCTCCCGGGCCGCGCGATGCTGTGTTCGCGAACGAAATCTACCGGAATTTAGGTTAAAAGCCGGTCAAGGTGCTACCTTATTTTCATACAATCACAAATCTTAGGAGGCACTTCTTTGATCGCGAGAACCTCCCATCATCCGTCCACCAACCAGCATTTAATCCGTTGGGTGGAGAAGATGGCCGACCTCACACAGCCCGATGCAATTCACTGGGTCGATGGGTCCGATGCCGAATATAACCAGCTCTGCAACACGCTTGTGGATGCCGGAACTTTTACCCGTCTTAATCAGACCGCTTGGCCTGGCTGCTTTTATGCACGCACCGATCCCAGCGATGTGGCTCGCGTTGAAGATCGAACTTACATCTGCTCGCTCTCGAAAGACAGCGCCGGTCCCATGAATAACTGGGAAGACCCCTACGCCATGCGGAAAAAGCTGAAGGAGCTTTTCAGCGGCTGCATGAAAGGGCGCACCATGTATGTGCTCCCCTTTTCAATGGGTCCAGTCGGCAGTCCCATGTCGCAGCTCGGTGTTGAGCTTACCGATTCGCCTTATGTCGTCGTGAACATGCGCATCATGGCACGCATCGGTACGCCGGTCCTCAAGGAAATCGACAAGGACGAAAAACGGGTTGTGCCATGCCTGCATTCGGTGGGAGCGCCTTTGGAACCAGGCCAGAAAGATGTCTCCTGGCCCTGCAATAAAGAAAAGTACATTGTGCACTTCCCTGAGACCCGCGAAATCTGGAGCTACGGATCGGGTTACGGCGGAAATGCGCTGCTCGGCAAAAAGTGCTTCGCGTTGCGCATCGCCTCAAACATTGCCCGCGACGAAGGCTGGATGGCCGAGCACATGCTCATCCTCGGCATCGAGTCGCCGCAGGGCGAGAAGACCTACGTCGCCGCGGCGTTTCCGTCTTCCTGCGGCAAAACAAATCTTGCCATGCTCATTCCTCCGGCCGGGTTCGATGGCTGGAAGGTGAGCACGGTGGGCGACGATATTGCCTGGATCAAGCCCGACGAAAATGGAATGCTTCGCGCCATTAATCCTGAAGCTGGATTCTTTGGCGTAGCGCCGGGAACCTCAGACAAGACGAACCCCAACGCGATGTCCACGTTGACCAGAAACACCATCTTCACCAACGTGGGTCTTACGCCTGAAGGCGGCGTGTGGTGGGAAGGCATGACCGACGAGCCGCCTGCCGAGTGCATTGACTGGCGCGGCGAGCGCTGGACTCCCGAGATCGGCAAGGCCAGCGGAAAAACAGTGGCCCATCCCAACGGACGGTTCACCGCTCCCGCATCCCAGTGCCCCAGCATCGATCCTGACTGGGAGTCGCCGCAAGGCGTTCCTATTCAAGCCTTCATCTTCGGCGGACGCCGTCCCTCAACCATCCCGCTGGTGTTTCAGGCATTCAACTGGTCGGATGGCGTGTACATTGGCGCAACCATGGGCTCTGAAACCACGGCCGCGGCTGCCGGAGCAACCGGCGTTGTTCGCCGCGATCCCATGGCCATGCTCCCGTTCTGCGGCTATCACATGGGCGACTACTTCCGTCACTGGATCAAGATGCAGCGCTCGCTCTCGGTCACCCCGCGCATCTTCCACGTCAACTGGTTCCGCAAGTCTGCCGATGGCAAGTTCATCTGGCCCGGCTACGGAGAAAACATGCGCATCCTCAAGTGGATCGTCGATCGCGTACACGGACGCGCGCAGGGCAAGGAGACTCCGATTGGTTGGACTCCTTACTTTGAAGACATTCACTGGACTGGACTCGACTTCTCGCGTGAGGATTTCGAGGCACTGCAAGAGGTCGATCGCGATAAGTGGCGTAAAGAGGTTATCGGACACGAGGAGCTCTTCATCAAGCTGCACGACCACCTTCCTTCGGAGATGGTCTACGAGCGCGAATTGCTCATCTGCAGACTGTAACTCGGGCCAGTAAGTCGTAAAGAAAGGGCGCGGACAGCGGTATGCTGTCCGCGCCCTTCGCATTCTCCGAACGAATCGCGAACGTTCGGCGTTGCTCCAGCTCAGGCCTGCGTCTTCAGCTTCCGGTAATGGCGAATCAGATTATTGGTTGAGCTGTCGTGCTCCAGGGTCGCTTCGCTCCCGCCCTCAAGTTCGGGAATGATTCGCTGCGCAAGCACCTTGCCCAGTTCCACGCCCCATTGATCGAACGAGTTGATCCGCCACAGCGCGCCCTGCGTAAACACGCAGTGCTCATAGAGCGCAACCAGCTTGCCCAGCACCTGCGGCGTCAGTTTCTCGGCCAGAATCGTATTCGATGGCCGATTGCCTGTAAACACGCGATGCGGCGCAAGCCAATCCGGCGTTCCCTCCGCCTTTACCTGCTCCAGCGTCTTGCCGAATGCCAGCGCTTCGCTCTGCGCAAACACATTCGCCAGGAGCATGTCGTGATGCTGTCCGAGAGGATTCAGCGATTTTCCGAAAGCGATAAAGTCGCAGGGAATCAGCCGCGTTCCCTGGTGAATCAACTGGTAGAACGAGTGCTGTCCATTTGTTCCCGGCTCGCCCCAGTAAATCGCGCTGGTATCGTACGTCACGTCTTTGCCGGCAACCGACACGTGCTTGCCGTTGCTCTCCATCGTCAACTGCTGCAGGTACGCAGGGAACCGCTTCAAATATTGCTCGTAGGGCAGCACGGCCACAGTCTGCGCGCCAAAAAAGTCGGTATTCCAAAGGCCCAGCAGGCCAAGCAACACGGGCAGGTTGCGCTCAAACGGCGTCGTCCTGAAGTGCTCGTCCATCTGATGGAAGCCGTCGAGCATCGCGTGGAAATTCTCCGGCCCAATCGCCAGCATCGTCGACAGTCCAATCGCCGAGTCCATGGAGTAGCGCCCGCCAACCCAATCCCAGAACCCAAACATGTTCGCCGTATCGATGCCGAACTTGGCCACCTGCTCGGCGTTGGTTGAGACCGCAACAAAGTGTTTCGCAACCGAACTCTCGTCGCCGCCCAGTCCCTTCACCAGCCACGCCCGCGCAGACTGAGCGTTGGTAATGGTCTCAAGCGTTGTAAATGTCTTTGAGGAAACAATGAACAGCGTCTCCTCCGCATCCAGCCCCTCGACCGCTTCCGCAAAATCGGTCCCATCCACGTTCGATATAAAGCGGAAAGCCATCGAGCGATCGCTGTAGGACTTGAGCGCCTCGTAGGCCATCACCGGCCCCAGATCCGAGCCGCCGATGCCGATGTTGATCACGTTGCAAATCCGCTTCCCCGTGTGTCCCTTCCACTCGCCGCTGCGCACGCGATTGCTGAACGCGGCCATCCTGTCGAGAACCGCGTGTACCTCCGGCACAACGTTCTGCCCATCGACAACAATGCTTGCTCCCTTGGGCGCGCGCAACGCTACGTGCAGCACGGCTCGTCTTTCGGTAAAGTTAATCTTCTCGCCGCGGAACATCGCGTCGATGCGCCCCTGCAGGTCCGACTCACGGGCAAGCTCCATCAGCAGATTGAGAGTCTCGCTCGTAATGCGGTTCTTCGAGTAGTCGAAGAACAGGCCCAGAGCCTCAACCGCAAAATGCTCGCCGCGTGCGGGGTCGGCTGCAAACAGGTCGCGCAAATGTTGCCCGGCAATCTCTTTTGCATGAACCTTCAGTGCCTTCCAGGCCTTCATTGAGGTCAGCGGCTTCGCGGCTTTCAGCTTGGGTGCTTTGGTTACAGTTGTCGGCATGTTTCTTTAGTCCTCTCGGTTAAATCCTGCGGCAGAATTCGCATTGCAGACTGGAGCGATCTCGATTCACGGTGGAACACGCTCGATTTGGCTCGCCGCCCTCAAGCGCCTCAGGGCGCTGCCTTGCACTCGCAACAAGACAACTATAGAAGATCGCAGCCGTCGGCGAAATCGTTCACATCTTCTGGATCATTGCGAAAACTCAGCGCTGCCCGGTCCTAGTGTCCAAACGGAATCGTACTGCCGTATTGTTGGATGCAAGTGAATCCTCGACCGCAATCCATTTATCATGTCCGAATACAGCATTCGCATTTTTCGGGAACTCAGGTGAAACAATGACGACCGCAGCGGCATCCTCGTCCGGCTCCAAGCCCGAACTGCGCAAGACCATGGGCTTTTGGGATGTGATGCTGTTCAACATTGCCACGGTGCTGGGCCCACGCTGGATTGCGGCCGCGGGCCACAACGGGCCCTCCTCGATCAGCCTGTGGGTTATCGCCGCGCTTTTCTTCTTCGTTCCCGGCGCATTCGTCATCAACGAGCTCTCCTCGCGATTTCCTGAAGAAGGTGGAATCTACGCCTGGGCCCGCGACGCCTTCGGTCCCTTTCATGGATTCATTGCCGGATGGACCTACTGGATTTATACCGTCTTTTACTTTCCCGGCCTGCTGCTTGCCAGCGCCTCCATGTCGGCATACATCATCGGCGAGCACGGCGCTCAACTGGCCCAGAACCGCACGTTCCTGCTTTCCGTTTCGCTGGGTATGCTGCTGGCCGCAGTCATTCTCAACATCGTTGGCCTCAACGTGGGCAAGTGGCTGCAGAACGCGGGCGGCGTTGGCACTTACGCTCCACTCGTCATCCTCGCGCTGGTTGCGTTCGTAGTCTATCTGCATCATGGCTCGGTTACGCACTTCACCGTCGCCAATATGCTGCCGGTGTGGAATTGGGATACGGTCAATTTCTGGTCGCAGATCGCCTTCGCCTTCACCGGCCTTGAGCTTGTCTCCTGCATGAGCGAAGAAGTGCATGATCCGCGCAAGACTCTGCCCCGCGCCGTCTTCGCCGCCGGCGGCATGATCGCCGTCATGTACATTGCCGGCACATTTGCCGTGCTCTCGCTGGTTCCCGCAAGCGATCTCGATCCGCAAAGCGGCGTCTTTCACGCCATCGCCGTTGGATCAGCCACTCTTCGCATTGGCGCTCTCGGCATGTTGGCCGCCGTGCTGGTTACCGCAGGCAATGCCGGAGGCGTAGGCTCCACGGTTGCCGGCGTCTCCCGCGTTCCCTTTCAGGTGGGAATTGATAACTACCTGCCCGCGGCCTTCGGCAAAATCCATCCGCGCTGGCGAACGCCGTATATCTCCATCCTTGTGCAGGCTGTGTTGTCGGGCGGCATTCTTCTTATCAGCCAGCTCAACGACACTGCGCGCGGAGCGTATCAATTCCTCATCGACGCGGCCATCATTCTCTACTTCATTCCATTCCTGTATATGTTTGCCGCCGTCATCAAACTCTCCTTCCGCAAAGACCGCACCCAGAATCCGCACGCCGTTCTGGTTCCCGGCGGGAAAGCCGGTGTGTGGGTATGTGGTGGCCTGGGCTTCGTTGTCGTCCTCATCGGCATTCTGGTTTCGCTGGTGCCTCCCGGGGACTCGGCAAGCAAACTTGGGTTCGAGCTGAAGCTTGTAGCAGGCACACTGGCCTCGATTCTTATCGGACTGGCTCTGTACTGGCGCGGCGCCCGCGCCAAACGCGCCTAACAGCGGCCTTCGAGAACAGACCTTCCCATGCTGTCGCCGATCTATCCCGGACAGCCACGCATGGGTCCGTGAGCAAGCAGCCCTGCCGTAGAACGGTCGTGGTCAGTGTAAACTTGAGAGTTATGCAAGGGTTGCCTGGGCGGAATGCGCCGCGACAACGGCGTCATCGCCGCGCTGAGTCAGCAGCCAAGCCATAACATCTTGCGAAAGCAGGGCCTGTAGCTCAACGGTTAGAGCAGGGGACTCATAATCCCTTGGTTCGGGGTTCGAATCCCTGCAGGCCCACCACTCAATCCCTTCTCATTGCCGGTGATCGACGCAGGTTTTTATCCGATATTTGCGCCTGTTGCCTACGCCACTTCGCCCAAGCCTGACGGCCATCTCCCCCGGCGGCCTATAATCTTGTTGCGGCCAGTCAACGGCCAACTCTTCCTCTAAAGTGAGACACAACCTTGGCCCGTGAGCTTTATACCGCGCGTCTTGCGCGCAAAGAGTGCATCTCTGAAGTGGCGCAGTGCTATCACTTCGAGTTCGTCGTCGATGAAATGGAGAACTTCTCCTACGCTCCCGGCCAGTTCATCTCCGCCGTAGCCACAGACGAGAATGGAAAGCAGCAGACACGCGCCTACTCCATCGCTTCGGCACCTGCAGCCAACCGGTTTGAGTTGTGCGTGAACCGCGTCGAGGAAGGCTTCTTCTCCAATCACCTTGCCGACCTGCCTGACATGCCGGTGGGTTCGACCATCCAGATTCACGGGCCGCATGGGCATTTCGTGCTTCAAGAGCCGATCACCGACTCCATCCTCGTTGCCACCGGAACCGGCGTCGCGCCCATGCGCGGCTATGCGCAGTGGCTTTTTCCTGCCGATGGCCCAGACCGCAGCCAGGGCAAACACATCTGGCTGGTGTACGGCACGCGCCATGAGAGCGACATCTACTACCAGAAGGAATTCGAGGCGCTGGCCGCACGCAAGCCCAACTTCCACTATCTGCCCACGCTGAGCCGCGCGCTCGAAAGCTGGACCGGCCTGCGCGGCCACGTTCAGGTGCACGTTGAGGCGATCATCAAGGAGCGCGCCGCACGGCTGGGCATACCGGTCGTGCAGCCGGAGGTGGATCCATCCATCTCCGTCAGGGACCTCCGCTTCGATTTCTACACCTATATCTGCGGGCTCAACTTCATGGTCTCAGGAGTGCGTGAGCTGTTGACCGGTCTTGGGTGGCACAGAAAGCAGATAGTCTTTGAGCGTTACGATTAGCAGATAGAACAATGAGCGACCGCAGAGCCATGGCGAACAAAATCGGGTTGCTGAGCGTCTTCTGTTCGCTCGCATTCTGGCTTTGGGCATGCCTCTTTCTGTTCATTCCTATGAGCCGCAGGCCAGAGTGGATTCTGCACGTGATGGTTGCGTTTCCGCTGTGGATTTTTCTGTGGGGCATGGGCTTTTTGCTGGCGCTGGTCGCGGCGGGCGTGGGATCGAGACGATGGGCCCTTGCGGCGCTGCTGGCTCTCGCATCGGCGGGCATCGCCTACTGGCTTGTTTCCGGAATTGAATGGTAAGGCCGATCAGGCCCTGACGCGCGACAGCCTGGCTCGTTATAGATTGAACAGTTCGCGCAGCCGCTTGGTCTGCGTGCGGCTCACCGGAATTTCAGTCTGCGCCTTGTCGTTCATGCGTAGCTGGTAGCTCGACTTGAACCACGGCACCACTTCGCGAATGTGGTCGATGTTCACGACAAAGCCGCGGTGTGCGCGCCAGAACTGCGCCGGATCAAGCTGTTCCAGCAGTTCTTCGAGTGTGCGGCATTTTGACTGGCCTTCAAACGTGCGCGTCACAACACGAATCACGCCCTCGTCAATCGCGGCAAAGCATATCTCCGCCTGGCTCACCAGCAGTAGCCGGTTCTGCACCTGCACCACCAGCTTGGCCGGTTGCTGGGCGCGCTCGCCCTCGTGGGGGCGCTTCAGCAGCCGCAAAAGCGCTTCTAGCTGCGACTCGATGGGAGGCTCGTCCGGCGCGTTCGCCGCTGCGGCCGCTGCGCCTCCGCCCATGCGTCCTCTTGCCCGCTCCACCGCCTCCACCACGCGGCTGCGATCGAACGGCTTCAGCAGATAATCCACGGCATTCACATCGAATGCGCGCACGGCATACTGGTCGTATGCCGTGGCAAATACAATCTGCGGCAGCGGCTCGGCTTCGTGGTGCCCGCGTGCGCCCGCAGAGGCTGCGCGGTTGTGCTCAATCAGCTTTTGGATTACCGCAAAGCCGTCCAGCCCTGGCATCTGCACATCCAGAAACACCATGTCCGGCCGATGCTCTTCAATCATCTCCACGGCTTCAATGCCGTTCGCGCCCTCGCCGATCACATCCACATCGCCCACTTGGCCGAGCAGATACTTCAGCTCTTCCCGGGCCAGTTGTTCATCGTCGATGATGAGGGCGGAGATAGACATGTGAAAGAACGATTGTAGGAACCAGAGCGGGCCGGGTCAATGCCGCGGCGCAAAAGAGCTTACGCACCACAATCGTACGCTCATGTTCTTACCGATTCGTTCGGAACAAATAAGAGGGCAGCAAGAATCTCAGTCGGCCATCACGTGCAGCCGCGCCGGCATGTTGTCCTGCGCCAGTTCGTGACCGCAGCGCGTGCAATACGAGTCGGTTGGACGCACGGTGCGGAAGCAGTTGCCGCAGTTGGCAGTCAGCTCAAAATTGCATTGTGGACAAAAGTGAAAATCGCTCAGCACCTGCGTTCCGCAGCTAGGGCAACGCGACATCTCAGGGCCACGCAGCAGAAAATAGATGACCGCTCCGATGCCCGCCGGCGTCACCAGGCACAACGGTATCCAGAACATCGCGCTCATCCCGCGCCTCGGCGCATCCTTGCTGATGTAACCCATCATCAGGAAATACAGCGACGAAACCACGCCCCAGGAGAGGTTGAAGTAGAGGCGCAAACCCATGGCGGGAGGCGGATGATGGTGCTGCCCA
>Ga0302319_10012856_pt1 | contig 15739 bp, 8 predicted proteins | sample Bog_T0_2_FD_203319 | JGI IMG/M metagenome (GOLD analysis project Ga0302319, IMG submission 203319) | Peat permafrost microbial communities from Stordalen Mire near Abisko, Sweden - Bog_T0_2 | ecosystem: Environmental > Terrestrial > Soil > Wetlands > Peat | place: Sweden: Abisko, Stordalen Mire...
ATCTGAATGAGCAAGACACGATATTCGGCGCAACAGAAAAGATGTCGGAGGCGATTCATAAGGCTTATCGCACCTACCATCCGCGTGCAATTTTCGTCACAGCATCCTGCGCTTCAGGCATTATCGGCGAAGACCTGGAAAGCGCCATCGAGAAGGCGGAGGAAGATCTCGGCATCCCGATCGCGTCTGTCAATTGTGAGGGATTTCGTTCGCAGGTGTGGGCGACCGGCTGGGACGCCGCATACAACGCAATTCTGCGCAAAATCGTTCGGCCCGCAAAGACGAAGCGTCCAGAGTCAATCAACATTATTACGTTTATCGGAGAAGACTATTTTTCGGAACTCCTTCGACCGCTCGACCTTGTTCCTGACCTCATCGTTCCTTTCACTAAGGTTGAGCAGTTGGAAAAACTATCTGAAGCCGGAGCTACGGCTCAGATGTGCTCAACGCTGGGAACCTATTTTGCAGCAGGACTGGAGAGAGAATATGGTGTTCCAGAAATCAAGGCTCCACCGCCTTACGGATTGAACAGCACGGATGCGTGGCTTCGCGAATTGGCCCACGTTACTGGGAAGAACGACATAGTAGAGCAGTTCATCTCCGCCGAGCGCAATGCGATCAAGCGGGAATTGGAAGATCTCAAAGAAAGATTCGCAGGCGTTAAAGCGTTTGTAGCGGCGGGGCCATCGCATGGGCACAGTTCCATGGAAGTACTACAAGACCTTGGCTTCGAGTTGGTTGGAAGTTGCATGTTCCATCACGATGCAAAGCTCGACCATGGAAACCCTGCCGGCGACACTCTGAAGGCTGCAACGACACGGTCCAGGAAAATGCCCTATAGCATTTGCAACAAGCAAGCCTTTGAATTGGTCAACGTGCTGAGTAGGCTCAGGCCTGATTTAGTGATCGTCCGTCATCCGAGTCTGGCTGTCAGCGTTGCGAAACTCGGCATCCCGGCTTGCTTTGTTGACGATGAACACCTGGCTTTGGGATACCGCGGGTTGATTCGGTATGGCAGGAAGATCGCCGACTGGCTCCGAAATCCCGCCATCGAGCGTAACCTTGCCCGTAATTCTTCTTTGCCATACACGCGCTGGTGGCTGGAGCAGCAGCCATTCAGCATGCTGGAAGGTGAAGCATGAGCGAGATACTTCAACATCCGCGCAACTTGTGTGCACTGGGGGGACAACAGTCGGTTGTGGCCATCGAGCGTGCTGTTCCAATTGTTCACGCTGGTCCAGGATGCGGCTTCAAGCTTCACACCGGTTTGGGATCGTATAACGGGTTTCAGGGGGGCAGTTATAGCGGCGGGGCCGCAATTGTTAGCACAAACACTGGCGAAAAGGAAGTGGTCTTCGGTGGCGAAGCCCGCCTCCGCTCTGTGATCGACGGTGCATTGAAAGTGATGAATGGCGATCTGTTTGTCGTCTTGAGCGGTTGCACCAGCGAATTGGTCGGAGATGATACGGAGCACATCGTATCGGAGTACAGGCAGCGCGGAATACCAATCGTCTATGCGGCCACAGGTGGCTTTCGCGGCAATAACATCATTGGCCATGAGATCGTTGCCAACGCGATTATCGACCAGTTGTTGGAGCCAAAGGACATCGTTCCGGGCGCGGTAAACGTGTGGTCGAGTGTGCCATACCACGATGCCCTTTGGGCCGGAAACCTTGTCTCCATCCGTGAACTGTTGACAGGTCTGGGGCTAAAGCCGAATATGCTCTTCGGCCCAAATTCCGGTGGTCTGGAAGCATGGCGGCAAGTCCCCGCTGCGCAATTCAACCTTGTTCTCTCGTCATGGGCAGGTGTTTCAATTGCACGCAACCTCAACCAACGCTTTGGTACACCTTGGCTACACTGCCCTACGCTCCCAATTGGCGGAATCGAAACAAGCCGTTTTCTTCGGAAAGTACAAGAGTTCATCAAGGTCGATACAGCAGCGGCAACTGATTTCATTCAGGCGCAGGAGGCATCCTTCAACTACTTTTTCGAGCGAGCAGCCGATTTCTTCCTCGAATTTCGCTGGGATATGCCTAGCCACTTCGTAACGATTGCAGACTCATTCTATGGCATTGGAGTGAGCCGGCTACTGACAAATGAGTTCGGCCTCTTGCCTTTGCATCAGTTTGTCACCGACGATCCTCCAGACGAGTTCCGCAGCTCTATCGAGGATGATTACGCACAAATTGCTCCAGGGATCTCCAGTAACGTCACTTTCACCTCCGATAGCGGAAAAGTGAACGAAGTTCTTCGTGAATTAGCATCTGCGCCACCCATCATCCTCGGCAGCGTGTGGGATCGCGATATTGCTCAGGAAGTGGGAGGCTGCCACTTGAGCATCGCTGCACCCATGACGGACCGACTCGTAGCGAGTTGTAGCTATCTCGGCTACAACGGTGGTCTAAGGCTAATTGAGGATTTGTACTCCTCAATTCTGACATCTGTGCAGTAGAACCTTTGAATGGCGCGAAAAGGCGGCAACCGTCAAATGTGAAACAACGAAATTACCATTCACCAGATAATCAGGCCACAATAAATGATGGTCGGATAAACTCGGAAGGAGATAGTTATGGTTCACTCGATGCAAACACGCTGTTGTTGTCCCAAGCACATCGCTGCGACGGTGATCGGGAACACGTGTTGTGCAATACATATTGCATAACGATTACAAGCTGAACCTTGCGTGAAGCCCGTAACCAGCATGACTGAGCGGGCCATTGCTTTCTCCCCGCTTCGGTTCCAGACCGAAATCTGGCGGGGATGAGTTGGCATTCCCGATACACGAGCATTCTACCCGTTTAATTCCGCGGTGGGCGCTCAGCAGCGTTGTGCTCAAGCCATGATCAGCGATTTCAGCGGGCACATCGATTCATACGATGATGTCGGCAGAACTGCTCGCATTTCGCATATTCCCCAACTTGTTGTGGCCTGTCAAAAGCAGGCTTTGACTGTGGCAAGAGAAACAACAACTCTGAGGAGGAGGAGAAGTGATGCGCATTAAATGGCTAAGCGAGATTTCGATTGCGGTCTTCATAATATTCGCTGCAAGAGGTGGAAATGCACAATCAACTTTTGGAAGCATCGTGGGCGTCGTGCAGGACCAGACCGGTGCTGCGGTTTCAAAGGCTTCTGTGGAAATCCACAGTGTGGATGAGAATCAGGTGCAACGAGTCGTCAGCGACAACAGCGGCCAGTTTGTCGCGCTCAATCTCAAGCCTGGAACATACGACGTTTCAGCCGTGGCCAACGGATTCGATAAGACTGTGCTTACTAGTATTCGTCTTGACACCCGCCAAGAGAGGCGCGTCACTCTGCAACTGCGCGTCCAGACGGCTACTCAAAGTGTCGAAGTAACGACCGACACAGTCACGGTGGACAGCGAAAACGCCACGATTTCCGAAAGCTTGGGTGGGCAGCAGATCGGCGAGCTTCCTCTCAACTATCGTGGCGCCACCACCAGTCCCTTGGCCGCAATCCAGGCTCTTCCGGGCGTGCAGCAGGACAACGGCGGCAAGATCTCTGTGGGCGGTGTCATGCCTACAAGCGTGCAATTTACTGTAGATGGCATCAGCACAGATAACGTGCGTCATTCAGGACCTCTGGCGAACACCTATCCCTCGACGGAATCGATTGCCGAGTTCAAGGTTTCGTCCGTCGACAACAATGCGGAGTTCGCCGAGGTCGGCGATGTAACCTTTTCAACTAAAAACGGTACAAGTCGTTTTCACGGCAGCGCCTTCGAGTATTTGCAAAACTCTGCCTTGGATGCGAGCACGTTAAATGCTGGGAGCAAGCCCAAAAAGGTTGGCAACACCTTCGGCGGCAGCTTAGGCGGTCCGCTGGCGCTTCCTGAGTTGCTGGGTGGGAAAGGAAAGACGTTCTTCTTCGTTGATTACGAAGCAAGCCGGCTGCATAAGGATACGGCGGAACAATTCATCGTGCCAACAGCAATCGAACGATCGGGGAATCTGAACGATCTGTTGAGCGCCGGAACTCAATTGGTCGATCCGTTCAATTCCACACCCAATAATCTCGTCAACTTTAAGAACAATACAATCACGAATATCAGCCCCGTCGCGCAAAAGGTGCTTGCATACATCCCTCTGCCCACGCCGGGAGTGAATCTGCCTGGTGGTGTGAATTACGTCCCCAATGTTCCGACCCCGATCGACACGAACGGTTATGATGTGCGCATTGACCGGATTCTAACATCCAAGCAACAGATCTTCGGACGCTGGAGCTGGAAGAGTATCGATAGCAAAACAGTCAATCCACTTCTGCCCACGAGTGATGTGCCTGAAAAAGACCGCAGCCTGATTATCTCTCACAACTATGTTATCTCCCCGTCTCTGCTCAACGAACTACGCGTTGGCCTCAGTTATTGGAACAGTGACGAGGATTTCCCAATCAACGGCAACTCGGCCGTCGAGGATGTGGGCCTAACCGGTCTGGACTTAAGCCAGCATCCCACTGCGGGTGGTTTTCCGTACTTCGATTTCAGCAATGGCGAAGGATTTTCGCAGATCGGTCATGACGTGGCTGGCGCTACACAATCAACCATGTACCAATTCGCGGATAACTTTTCCTGGATTCTTCATCATCACACGCTCAAATTCGGTGGCGACGCGCACCTGCTCGGTTATCACGATGTAGAGCACTTCTCCCAGGGAGATGACTTTGGCACTTTCAGTTTCGAACAGGCCGGTTTCACTGGGAGCGCATTTGGAGACTTTCTTCTGGGGCTTCCGTATAGTACCTACAATGCAACAACCGGACCGAACCTAAACAGCCAATCGACACAGTTCGGCCTATTCGCGCAAGATGAGTACCAGGCCAACAATCACCTCACCATAAGCTTTGGGCTTCGCTGGGAATTGCATCCGCCTTTCACTGAAGCGCACGGGAATATTACCAACTTCGACTTTGCCAAAGACGAAGTCATCGTGCCCGATCACACGCTGAGTCCGTCAGCGGGCTTTTTGAACTCGATAAACCTCTGCCAGACAAGCAAATACTTCACACCAACGACCAATTATGACTCCAGCAATCCTGATTGCACCGACTTCGAGACCGCCAGCCAGGCCGGTCTTGGGCAGGGACTGGGGACCAACTACTATGCGAACTTCGATCCCCGTCTGGGCGTAGCCTACCGTCCGTTTGCCGACGCTAAGACTGTAGTCCGCGCAGGCATTGGACTATTTACTGCTGGCGGTTTCGGCACTCGCTCAGCGCTTCTATCCGGCGTTCATACGGCCAATACCGAGTACTATTCGAACTTCACGACACAGGGGGTGGCGCCTGTTTACCAGTTCCCCAATGTCTATGCCGGCAACGGTTACGGAGCAATTGGCACTGCCATGTTCATGTGCGGTGTGAATCCCCACTTGCGCGATCCGATCTCGGCGCAATGGAACCTGACGATCGAGCACCAACTTCACGAGAGCACGGTTGCACGCCTAAGTTACATCGGCATGAACTCCTATCGTCTGGAAAACATGGAAGACATCAATCAGGTCAAACCAAGCCAGCACGCGTTCAACCCTGCCGACAGGCCCTGGACCAACTGGGACATGGTGCATATGTTAAGCAATAACGCTGGCGCCAATTACCAGGCTTTACAAGCAGAGTTTAACCAAAAGGCGCGCGGAGGGCTGACATTCCAAGGTAGCTACACGCTGGCCAAGAATTTAACCAACTCCGAGGGTACAGCGCAGTTGATCCCGGGCTTTCCCTACGAAGCAGGCGCCACGTACACCAACCGCTTCGATCATCGTGGCGATCGCGGCAACGATTTCGCCACGCGCCGCCATCGCGTGCTGCTGACTGGGCTCTACGATCTGCCCGTCGGCAAAGGACGCACTTGGCTCAACAATTCTAATCGCATAGTCAATGCGATTGTGGGCAATTGGAACTTAAGCACCATAAGCCTTCTGCAAACCGGCCCCTTCCAGACGCCTATCGAGGCCATCTCCGACGATCCGGCCAATATCGGCGTCGAACCTCCAGTGGCGGGATGCCATGAGACCGCCACCCGTCCTGACCGCGTTGGTAACCCGAACCAATCCAACCACACGCCATCAAACTGGTACAACCAAAGTGCTTTTGTGCGCGCCTACGGCTTCAATCACCCGGCAGACGCAACAGACTACAACCTCGGCCGTGACGGCAACGCCGGTGTCGGCATCCTCGTAGGGCCGGGGACGATTGCAATTGCCGCCGGCATTTCCAAGGAGTTTTCGGTCGGTGAGGGCAAGAAGCTGCATTTTGAGTCCACTTTCAGCAATCTTCCAAACCATGTCAATTGGGCGCCGCCAGCGATTGACTTTTCGAACAGCAACTTTGGAACGACGTCCAGCGCCCAGACGGCCGAAAACGCCGGCAACCGTACTGGGCAGTTTGCACTGCGGTACGAGTTCTAGCGTTTTCTTCAACAGCCTATCGGCGCATGCAATTTTGGGAGAATACTTCCGAGAAAATCATGCAGCCGATAGGCAACTGTTCACATAGCACGACACCTGGCCGTGCCTTAGAGCATGAGCCTCTTTTCAAGCGTATCCAACCGAAGGAGAGTGATCGGTGGCCACTTCAATTGCAGAACCGCAACGCGCAGCAAAATTTGATAATGTGTTGACGAGCATTGGAAACACGCCTCTGATTCGTTTAAATCGTTCGGTGGCGCATTTGGAGCCATCGATCTTTGCGAAGGTGGAGTCATTCAACCCCGGTGGAAGCGCTAAAGATCGAGTGGCGCTGCGGATGATCGACGAAGCTGAACGCGAGGGTTTGCTTCGCCCTGGCGGCACGGTGATTGAAGCCACTGCCGGCAACACCGGACTGGGGCTTGCACTTGTGAGCGCGGTACGCGGGTATCGCTGCATCTTCGTATTGCCGGACAAGATGAGCAGCGATAAAGTGCGCCTTCTTCGGGCTTACGGGGCGGAAGTCGTCATTACGCCCACAAACGTGCCACCAGATTCTCCGGAGAGCTACAACGGCGTGGCTCAACGTTTGGCACGGGAGATCAAAGGATCGTGGCGAGCCGGGCAGTTCACCAACCTTGCCAACCCTTTGGCTCACTATGAAACTACGGGGCCGGAAATATGGGAGCAGACCGAAGGCCGCGTCTCCGTGTTTGTCGCCTCGGCGGGCACAGGCGGAACCATCAGCGGAGCCGGGCGCTACCTAAAAGAGCGGAACCCGCAGATTCGCGTCATTGGCGCGGATATCGAAGGCTCAATCCTAAGTGGAGGAACTCCCGGATCCTGGAAGGTCGAGGGTATCGGCGAGGACTTCGTCCCCTGCACATTGAATGCGCAGGTGATTGATGAGTGGATTCGCGTCAGCGATGCGGAGTCGTTCTTCACTGCACGACAGGTTGCGCGCGAGGAAGGAATCCTATTGGGCGGCTCCAGCGGAACGGCGCTGACAGCCGCATTTCGCTATGCCCTTCGATGCTCGCTCGATGATGTGGTCGTTGCGTTGTGCCCGGATACGGGGCGCAACTATTTGAGCAAGATGTATGACGACTTCTGGATGGCTCAGAACGGATTCATCGACTTGGCTCCAGAAAAGACTACTGCCGGCGATGTTCTGGCGGCCCTGAATCGTGAAGGCAAGCTCATCTATCTGTTGCCCGACGATTCACTGCAACGTGCCGCCGACATCTTTCGTGAGCACGGAATCTCTCAATTGCCCGTGTTAGAGAACGGCCAAATGGTTGGTGCTGTGCAAGAGATCACTATCGTTCATGCGCAACACAGAGGCGTTGAGTCGGCAAAGGTCCGATTACGTGATGTCATGGCGCACCCTCTGCCAAATGTGGATGCAGGTGTCCTGCTGGAAGAAATCTACCGGCTACTGCTATCTGGGAATTCTGCTGTGGCCGTAATGCGCGACGGGCGCCTCACCGGTCTGATCACCAGGTCTGACCTAATGGAGTTCTACGAACGAACCAGCAAAACAGAGTTGGAGTCAGCGAGATAAATCATGGAATTTGAGACGCGTGCAATTCATATTGGACAGGAACCTGATCCATCGACCGGAGCCACCATTCCTCCGCTGTATCTGAGCTCAACCTACACACAGCACGCGCCCGGCGAGAATCTTGGGTACGACTATTCACGCAGCAACAATCCTACGCGAGCTAGCCTTGAAGCGGCCCTGGCATCACTGGAAGGAGGCGAGGCTTGCGCAGCCTTTTCCTCGGGTCTCGCGGCGTGCTCGGCCGTACTGGATACTTTGAAGCCAGGCGAAGGAGTGGTGGCGTCCCATGACCTTTATGGTGGAACCTTTAGGTTGCTCGATAAGGTATTTCGCCCGCTTGGCATTGAAGTGGCCTTTGCAGAGTCGGGCGAACCAGACGCCTTTGAAAGGGCAATTTTCACGCTGAAGGAACCACGTTTGCTCTGGCTCGAAACTCCAACAAACCCCTTGCTTGACATTGTGGATATCGCAAGCCTCAGCGCACTAGCCTCCAGATATGGTCTTCTCACCGCAGTAGACAATACCTTTGCGACACCCAGTCTACAGCGGCCTTTCGAATGGGGGGCGGACTATGTGGTTCATAGTACAACGAAGTATCTCGGTGGCCACTCCGATGTAATCGGCGGCGCTGTAATCGCGCGAACAGCCAAACAGCTTGAGCGCGTTCGGTTCCTGCAAAATGCACGGGGTGCAGTTCCTGGCCCGCTCGATTGCTATCTAGTGCAAAGAGGGATCAAGACTCTCGCTCTTCGCATGCAGCGACACTGTGAGAATGCCGGCAGGTTGGCGTGCATCTTGCAGGATAGCCCTTGGGTGAAGAGAGTGATTTATCCGGGCCTTCCTTCCCACCCCGGCCACAGTGTTGCAAGCAGGCAGATGCAAGATTTTGGAGGGATGCTGAGTCTGGAACTGGAAGGAGGACTCAATGCGGCAAAACGATTCTGCGCTGGATTGAGAGTCTTCGCGCTGGCCGAGAGCCTTGGAGGGGTCGAGTCGTTGTGCTGCCATCCGGCCACTATGACCCATGCAAGCATTCCAAAAGAGATTCGAGAACCGCGCGGCGTTACAGACGGCTTGATCCGACTCAGCGTGGGACTAGAACATTTCGAAGATCTCGAATCGGACATTGTTCAGGCACTAAGTGTGAGCGATGAAATCGCCGGATCTTCAGCTACACAATACCCGGCCATACATTGCCACGCCTCAATGACAAAGACAGCACAAATCGCTGCGGCGGGTGCTCGATTCAGCGATTGCTTAGCTCAACAACTAGAAGAATAGTAATCATACAGGACGAAAAGCATAGTGCAGTATTCACGGTCTTCGGTATCCAGGAAAGCGGCACCGAAATGAAGAAGGAATGCAACAAGTAGTGCGAGTAGGGGACATTGCAGAACCAGTTTGCGTTGTCCGCAGACCGAGGCGCAAGCGGCAGAATGACGTGAGGACCGTGATTCACTGAATCACTGAAGTGTAACCTCGGCGGCGGCCAAGCCCTGCTCACCGCAGATTGAATAGAAGAGGTAAACCCTGCCGTTATCTTCAAAGATTCCCGGGTCGCGAAGCTGATGTACAGGAATTTCGACGTCCCCAGCCTTGGAAGGCGCGGACGCAAGATCGGAGCACTCATAGTTCGCCTGTGACGTGAGCACATCGACGGGTAGAGCGGCCTTCCACTCTGTCCAATCTCTTGTAAGGTCTACCTTGGTAACCAAGATATGCTCGGGCGCGTCTCCGATTGCTGAGAAGAACACGTAAAGAGTGTCTCCTCTTAGCAAAACGGCGGTGTGCCGGACCCGTCCAGCATAGGGAGAATCGCGAAACAGATCGCTCCCTGGTTCGAACTCGGCAAAGGGATCCTTTGAACGAAAGAGCTTTCCGCCGCGGGCAACGCCGTAAAACGACCCGCGATAAGTGAAGACTCGAAGATAGCTATGCTTGGTGATTGCCGGGTGAGACACAAAGTGAAGGCCGTCGCTTGATTCGAAGGATTGCGTGTACTGCTCATAGTGATTTGTCATCAGCCATTGCCGTTCATCGGCCTGATCACCACTCTTTGCTGCCGGCCATGCTTTACCGTCCGTCCACATTCCATGTGCCCAAAGAATAATCCTTCGCTTCTCCTGATCGATGTATATCTCCGGGGAAGCCACATGCGTATAGAGGCTGCCATTGGGTGGGTCCGGCTGCGGACGAAAAAAGGCGGTGTCCTTCACCTGGAGGACTCCAGGCTCATAGATCTTCCATGGCCCAGTCACTGAGTCCGCATAGGCTAGACGGATGAACTTACCCTTATGGTTCGCGAAATACAGGTAGTAGCGCCCGAGAGGGTGCTCGACCCATTCAGGCACTCGAATAATGGTCGGACCGTTGACATTACCTGCGAGAGACGGCGACGACTCCACGGTGATCAACGGATTTTGCACTAGCCGTTTTGCTGAGATCTGCGCAGAAAGAATGGGGGCGATCAAGCCGAAGAGTAAGATTGTGAGACTGCGCTTCATGGATGAAACTCCTGAATTTTTCATTGAGCGATCCGTATACCTAGCGGCTGCCATTTGTTGACGGATACGCCAGATGCGACGCCGTTCCCGAATTGCGCCAGGGATCAGAACAGATCGCCTATAGGCGGAAATGTCAGCAATAGACTGAGGCCAAGCAGCACAAGCGCAATGACGTTGACACGCGGCAGTGAGACATTTCGCTTTCGCCAACGCCAATTCAAGATTGCCCACGACGCGAGCCAGAGAAGAATAGCCACGGTAGTTTCACCAGAGAGAGCACCGGTCGGCTTATAGAAGACAAACAGGTTTTTCACAACTGCAGATTTGTCTGCCGCAATCGCGAATAAGGCAACCGCAAACGATCCGATACCGGCAGAGAGAATGGCGGCGGCGCCAGAGCCATTCGCTACGACGGTCGCATTCTCCTGAGTAACTGCGGCTTGCGTGCTCATTCTTTTTCTCCTTGAAGCAGCTGAACGGTTTGACCGCCATCGACGGGAGCATTCTTGTCTAGCATTGCGCCGAAGAATCCGGCAATGCCGGCCGCGAAAAGCGAGGTGATTACAAATCCATAAAGAGCGTTTCGCAGCTGAGGATGATTCTTGAGATCACGGGCATATTTGATGGCAATGAATGCAGCCATGGTGATTGCGATTGGCACAAGCCACGCGACGTGCTCTTTCCATTCCATTCCTATCAGGTGCCACTGCTTCGTTGCGGGATGGGAGAGCAAGAGGGCGCGAGGGTATGCGGCGAGGTTAGCAGTTCCAGGCGGAGCGGCGGCTCGATACCACGGATAGATAATGTAAGTTCCAGAAAGAACTGTGAGCCATGCGAGCGCGGCCATTGCGGTGAGATAGATGCCGAGGAAACGATCTCCTTTGGGAGAAGGACTGGCCGGATCATCGGTGGAAAAACGCAGGTAGAGCAGCGCGATTGCTCCAGAGCCGGCTAGCAGGTAGAGCGCGCCAAAGCCCATGCCGTGGACAAGCGTCCAGAGACTTCGTGTGGTGATTTCCATTGGTCAAGACCTCCGTCGGGGATGTGCGAGTGAAGGATGTGCGGGGAGGGCACTGTTCATTGAGGAATGTTTGGCGGCGCTCGATGCCTTGAGCGCCGCCAAATCAAGTTAGAAGGTGATCTTGGCCGCAAGCTGAATCTGGCGCGCAGTTCGTTGAAATGTCAAGTCAGAACCTGCCCCGGAGATGCTCCCAATGGCGGCTGTACCAGCGGTTGCGTTCGGATTATTGAACTGCGGCGTGTTGGCCAGGTTGAAGGCCTCCGCGCGCAATTGTAAAACCTTCGACTCGGTCAGGTGAGTATCCTTGAAGATCGAGAAATCCACATACTTTGTGCCCGGACCTTCCAGACTATTGCGACCGGAGTTTCCATACGTGAAAGAGGTAACGGCAGGAACCTGGAAGGCGTTGGTGTTGAACCACGGCTTGGCCGCAGTGAGGCCACGCTGGCCTTTGGGCAGCGATCCGTTGCCGAAGCCGGGAAGCAGTGTTGCGCGGGTCGACTGTCCATCGCCGAATGAGTCGGTTGTACCCACGGAAAAGGGCGTACCATCGTAGAACTGTCCAATGGCGTTCAACTGCCACCCACGCTCAAGCGGTCCCAGCAATCCGCTGCCCTTGAAGGGCAACTGGTAATTCGCGCTGGCGACAAAGCGATTCGGGACGTTGTAGTCCGCATTTCCATAGTCATAACGGAGGTTATAGGGATTCGAAACGGTGGCCGATTCACCCGAACCTTCGTCCAGAGCGTGGCTGTAGGTGTAGGAGGCGAGGAAGCCCAGTCCATGCGCTCGACGCTCAGCTGTTACTTGCAGCGCGTTGTAGCTGGATACTTGCCGGGTTTCAAGCTCACTGATCTGGCCAAAGGTCGGGAAGGGACGAGCTACAGTAACAGTGGTCGCTCCGTTCGCTCCCCACTGGTTCGAATTGATGTCCCGGAAATTGTCCAGGTGGGTGCCCTTGGTTCCGACATAGGCAAACTTGAGGACGGTGGAGAAGGGGATCTGCTGCTCGATAGCCGCATGCCACTGCTCGGTGTAAGGAGTCTTGGCATTTGGATCCACGGTGTAGGCGGCTTGGCCCTTTAAGATCGCGCTGCCTGACGTCGCAACAGTGTGAACAAATCCGCTGCTCGCATAGTTGAACACTGCGCTGCTCGTGGCGCCGGCTACATAAGTGGCCGGATTATTGAAGGCCCAATAATCATACACCGGGACATTGGCCGCCAATGTGGAGGAAACGCCTACATTAGGCGCGGCGTAGTAGATGCCAAAGCCGGCGTGGAAGACCGTCTTATCCGTCACACGATAGGCGAATCCGACGCGCGGCGCAAAGTTCAGGTTGTTGCCGCTCAATCCGCTCTTCGGAATACCGCTGGTTCCCGCCTGCTCGAGAGCCGTCTGCGAGATGGAGGGAACGAAGTCCCACTCTTTGTTGTGAGCTTCAGTCCATGGCCAGCCAAGGAAGTTCTCATAATGCACGCCAAGGTTCAGCGTGAGCCTGCTGTTGACCTTGTAGTTGTCCTGCGCGTAGAAGGATAGATCGCTCTCTCGCAGGCCTACCTCAGAGGGGAAGGCGAAGCTGCCGCCCGTTGGGGCGCCGAAGAGCAGATCGGCCCAGGCCAGACCGCCGCTGACTACGCCTGTGGTTGGGTTTTTGTAGCTTGTGTACCGCGTCGCGAAAGACGCAGAGCCGTGTTCCGCACCGCTCTGGAACATGTTGTATTCGAGACGAATCAGATCGAAGCCGAGGTCGATCGAGTGCTTGCCGCGCACCAGGGTGAGATCGTCGTCCCATTGGTAATTGTTGGTCCCAATGTTCGTGGGGCTGTTGCCCGCGTCGCCGATGGGCGTGTAGCCCGTGAAGGTATACACCGGCAGTCCAACTGACAGGGGATTGTTCGGATTAATTACGCCGGGAATGTTGAGTTGCGAGGGGGAAGCCAGCCCCGCATAAGGAGTCCCAGTGCCATCCCAGTTCTTGGCGTAGACAAAGAAGCGAGTCCAGCCGTAGCGCGCCGTGTTGACGATGCTCGGTGAGAAAACGTGCGTCTCACTGACCACAGCCTGATGTGCAGGGTCCGATGCAGGGCCGCAGATGACGTCGCCGACCAGAGGCGTCGGCAGGGTGCCGGGCTGGGAAATAATGTCATGGCCTTGACTATAGCGAAGGAAGGCGCTGTCTTTCTCAGTAAACTTGCGGTCGACCTTCACATCGAAGTCGTCTTCGTTGATGATCAACAGCGGGCCATAGAAGAAATTGTTGGTGGTCGCGCCCGCCGCCCCATAATTCGGCTGCGCATATTTCTGATAGAAATTCAGAAGGTTGATGCCGGTCTGGTCCAAGCCTGGAGTGCCCGCTGGAATGATTGGATTGGCTGCGGTATAGGTGATGGCCTTGTTGAGCGGATTCTGGATAACAAGTTTGGGGTTCTGGGTAAAATAATTCGTGAAGTCATAGCCCGCGGTAGTGACATTGACAACTGGAATGCTACTCAGAAAGTTCTGACCCTGAGCGAAGCGCTTTCCGGCATAGTCAGTAAAGAAGAAGGTCTTTGGGTTGGCCTGCTTCCAAAAGACCGGTCCGCCGAAGGTGGCGCCAAATTCGTTTTGTCGCAGAGGCGATTTCGCTCCTGTCGGCCCTGGGACTAGAGTATTGAAATAGTTTCTGGCGTCCAGAGCGGTGTTGCGAAAAAACTCGAAGACGTCGCCGTGATACTGGCTGGTGCCGGACTTGATGACCACGTTGATGGTGCCGCCGTTGCCGCGGCCATAGCGCGCGTCGGCGTCGTCGGTCTCTTCCGAGAACTCCTGAATGGCGTCGATGGGCGGGAAGACTGCCGTCATGCTGTTATGGTTCTCCTGGTCGCCAATGCCATCCAAAAGCGTACGGTTTTCCTGAGGGCGAGAGCCGTTGATGGCGAAGTACGAGGGGCCGCGCTGTTGCGTATAGGCAATGCTGCCGGTAGATTGGGCTGTCGTCGAGATAGCGCCCGCGCCCAAGTTAAATAGCTCATTGAAGTTGCGGCCATTCAGGGGCAGATCCCTGACAGCTTCCTCGGTCCGGAGATTGCCGACACTCGAACTCTCCGTTTGCAGCACGGTACCAGTCGCCTGAACCTCGACTGTTTCAGCGGTTGTGCCTACAGCCAGATTTGCATCGGCGGCGACGCGCTGCCCGACTTCGAGCCTTACCTTTTCAACGACCTTGCTGAAGCCAGGCACTTCAATCGCCACTGAGTAGTCGCCGGGATGAAGCGGCGGCGATACAAAGATCCCCTGATCATCAGTGGATGTGATGGTAGACAAGCCAGTTCCAGTGTTTCTCACCGTCACGTGGGCGTTGGGGATCACCGCGCCGGTGTTGTCTTTGACCACGCCTGTAATGACTCCGGTTTCGACAATCTGCGCGTCCATTGTGGCGGCCGCCAGGATGATGAATAGAAATGTCAACAAGTGTGGAAGGTTCCGCTTCACAAAAACTTGAAATGAGTAATGAACAGTAGACATTAATGCCTCCAAGAGTGCGATCGAAGTTGACCGCACAAGAAAATGGCCCACGAATTATTCGTGGGCCGTGGCAATTGCGCTGAGCGCATACTGCCGTCAGATGGGAACGATGCACTTGCCCACGACGCAAGGCGCATCCGCTTTCGGAGTTTGGGTCGTGCGACAACAGCGCGTCGCAGTGCGGGGAATCTGTAGGTTTGTGCCCATAAGTGCTTTCCTTTTCGCTGAACCTCGGGATGAACGCGCGCTTCGATTCACACTACAAATCGGTTAACACGCGGTGAGAATTAGCTTGTCGCTGAACGGGTGCTCTGGCGGTTGGGAGTTCGCCCAAAGCTGATTATGACTATGCACTGCACTCCCTGCACAACTGAAGCGCAACATCGACGATGGGTTTGGCGAGAGAGTATGCGGATGGTCAACAACACGAGCGACGGAGAGTCGGCTCGGAGGGGGGCACAAGAGTTACCGGGATGTGCACTAGCTCCTGCATATGTTTGTATTGGGCCATAAAGTTCAATTCATGTCAAGCGATACCATCGATCTCTCTCAATTTCATTCACAGTCGACTCCTCTATGTCGTCCTTGACTTCCCAGTTCTCCGATGGTAGGGTGTACTCAATTGATTAGAGCCATGACCGAACGAATCCCCAACGCGACCTGTTGTACCCAGGCCAATCAGCCGTTGGAGATTCGCGTACAGATCTAACACTTCGATCAC
>Ga0302319_10012858_pt1 | contig 15738 bp, 13 predicted proteins | sample Bog_T0_2_FD_203319 | JGI IMG/M metagenome (GOLD analysis project Ga0302319, IMG submission 203319) | Peat permafrost microbial communities from Stordalen Mire near Abisko, Sweden - Bog_T0_2 | ecosystem: Environmental > Terrestrial > Soil > Wetlands > Peat | place: Sweden: Abisko, Stordalen Mire...
ACTCACCGAGCGCGGCAAACCTGAAGCGTTCCAGGGAGCTTATGCGGAAGTGGTGCGTGGCGTGAACTTGATGCTGGATGCCATCCTGCTTCCGATCGGGGAAGGCAACCGCATCCTGGCCCAAATTTCAACCGGCAAAATCGACGAATTGATCGCACAAACCTACAAGGGCGATCACGAAAAGATGAAGCTGGCAGTCAACAATGTAGCCCTTGTTTTACAGGGCCTGCAGAGAGAACTGGGACGTTTGACGGAAGCTTCGAGAGAGGGCCAACTCACCGAGCGCGGCAAACCCGAAGCGTTCCACGGAGCTTATGCGGAAGTGGTGCGTGGTGTTAACTTGATGCTGGATGCCATCCTGCTTCCGATCGGGGAAGGCAACCGCATCCTGGCCCAAATTTCAACCGGCAAAATCGACGAATTGATCGCGCAAACCTACAAGGGCGATCACGAGAAGATGAAGCTGGCGGTCAACAATGTGGCCGTCGTTCTGCAAACCATGCAGAAGGAAATGACACGTTTGACAGAGGCGTCCAAGGAGGGTCAGCTCGCGGAGCGTGGCAAGCCCGAGTCTTTCCAGGGGGCCTATGCGGAGATCGTGCGCGGCGTGAACGCGATGCTGGACGCCATTCTGCTGCCGATCGGCGAAGGCAACCGTATTCTGTCTCAGATCTCCAACGGCAAGATCGACGAGTTGATCGCGCAAACCTATAAGGGCGATCACGAAAAGATGAAGCTCGCCGTGAATAATGTGGCCGTGGTATTGCAAAGCATGCAGAAGGAACTGGGGCGATTGACCGAAGCCTCGAAGGACGGCAAACTCGCCGAGCGTGGGAATCACGATCAATTCCAGGGCGCGTATTCAAATATTGTTCGCGGCGTCAACGCTATTCTCGATGCGGTGATAACGCCTTTGAACGTCGCCGCCAACTACGTCGATCGCATCAGCAAGGGGGATCTCCCTCCGCAGATCACCGACACCTACCACGGCGAGTTTAATAACATCAAGAACAATCTTAACTCACTGATTGGCGCCATGGACGATGTGACGCAGGCCTCCCAGGAGATCGCCCAGGGCAATCTCACCGTGGTCCTCCGCGAACGGAGCCCGCATGACAAATTGATGCAGGCTTTAATTTCGATGGTGACCGGTCTCACTCGCACCGTGGCCGAAATTCGCTCCATTGCCGGCGAGGTGTCGGCCGCCAGCCAGGCGATCAGCACGTCGTCTGTCGAGGTGTCCAACGGAGCCAGCGCCCAGGCTGCTTCGGCGGAAGAAGCGTCCTCGTCGATGGAGGAAATGGTCTCGAATATCAAACAAAACGCCGACAATGCGCAACAAACCGACAAGATCGCCACCAAGTCGGCCAAGGATGCGCGGGAGAGTGGCAAGTGTGTCTTGGAGGCGGTGGGCGCCATGAAAGAGATCGCCAGCAAGATTTCGATTATCGAGGAGATCGCCCGCCAAACCAATCTGCTGGCGCTGAATGCGGCGATCGAGGCGGCGCGGGCCGGTGAACATGGAAAAGGATTCGCGGTTGTCGCCGCGGAAGTCCGCAAGCTGGCGGAGCGCAGCCAAAAGGCGGCCGGCGAAATCAACCAGCTTTCCGGAACGACGGTAAAGGTATCGGAGAAGGCGGGCGAGATGCTCGACAAACTGGTGCCCGATATCCAGAAGACTGCGGAGTTGGTCCAGGAGATCACTGCTGCCAGCAAGGAACAGGATACCGGCTCCGAACAGATCAACAAGGCACTGCAGCAACTGGAGAAAGTAATTCAACAGAACGCCTCCGCCGCCGAGGAAATGGCCTCTACGACGGAAGAGCTGACCGGCCAGTCCGACCAGCTGATGAGCGCGCTTGGATTCTTCCGCACTGGCGATACGGGGCACACTCAGGTTTCCCGTCCATCGATCGCCAGGCCGGCTGCCTCGCTGGCGAAGCTGCAGCAGGCGGTTGTCCATAACACCGGTTCCACGAATCCCAGGAAGCCCCTGAAAGGCGGCGTCTCACTCAAGATGCGGGAATCGGGCGACCAGATTGATAAGGAATTCGAGCGCTACTAGACATGGTCGGCGCAGGCTGTGGGCGGCCTGCGCCGAAAGCCCATCGCGAAAGGAAACTCATCATGAATGTTACTGAAATCACCGATACGCGGCAATATCTGACCTTCAAATTGGCCGAGGAAGTATTCGCCATCGACGTAGCGAAGGTTCGGGAGGTCCTGGACTTCACGACCATCACCAAAATTCCCCGCACCCCGGATTTTATGAGTGGGGTGATCAATCTACGCGGAAATGTGGTGCCCGTTGTCGACTTGCGGCTGTGCTTCGAAATGTCGAAGACCGTAAAGACGGTAAACACCTGCATTGTAGTCGTGGAAATGATGCTTGAAAATGAGTCGACGGTAATCGGAGCGCTGGCCGATTCGGTTGAGGAAGTGATCGACCTGGAGCCGGAGCAGATTCAACCCGCGCCCAGAATCGGCACTCAGATCCGTACCGATTTCATCAAGGGCATGGGCAAGCGGGACGGACAATTCATCATGATTCTCGACATCGATCGGGTCTTCTCGCCAGAGGAACTATCGGCCGTTCGAGGCACGGAACTGACGGCTGCCTAGCCGGAAACGGGGCTGGGTCCGGCCGGCCCCACCCAGACTCCTACCATGCGAACGAGAAAAGAAGAACTGTCGAATGCCGATTTCAAGAGGCTTCAAGAGCTGATCTATTCCGAATCCGGGATCAATCTGAATGCCGACAAGAAGATCATGCTGGAAACGCGGCTGCGGCGCCGTCTGCAGGAGCATGAATTTTCATCGTGCGCGGAGTACTGCGATTATCTGTTTACGTCCGATGAGGGAGAAAACGAACTCATACATTTGATCGACGCGGTAACTACCAACAAGACCGACTTTTTTCGAGAAGCAGGCCATTTCGATTTCCTTACCTCCCAGGCGCTACCCCGTTTGGCGGCGGCGAACGGTTCCAGCCGGATGTCTCTGGTGTGGAGCGCGGGCTGTTCGACGGGCGAGGAGCCCTACACGCTGGCAATGGTCCTGAGTGAATATGCCGAAACCGCTCCCGGTTTTCGATTCAGTGTGCTGGCCACGGATATCTGCACCACCGTACTGCAGAAAGCCAGCCTGGGCATCTTCAAATCCGAAGTAGTCGGCCCCGTTCCAAAGGGACTGCGGCGCAAATACTTCATGCGCAGCCGCGATCCTAAATCGGATCAAATGCGAGTAGTGCCCGAGCTTCGCGCGCGCGTCGAATTTCGCCGGCTTAATTTTATGGACAGCGATTTCGGATTGAGCGAACGGCCGGAAATTATTTTTTGCCGCAACGTCATTATCTATTTCGACCGTGCCACACAAACACAGCTGCTACACAAGTTCGCTCGCCAGCTAGCGCCCGGCGGGTACTTCTTTGCGGGTCATTCTGAATCTCTACAAAATATGGATTTACCGCTGATCCCCGCAGGCCCCTCGGTATACAGGAAAGCCCCGTGACCCAAGCTGAATCAGAGGTCGTGTGTTTCAACCTGGGTCCCGGCGACCTCCACCTGGCTCGTAGCCCAGCGATCTTGAAGACCATCCTGGGATCGTGCGTGGGCGCAACCTTCTGGTGCGAGCGGCTGGGTGCGGGCGGACTGTCTCACGGTGTCCTTCCGCGCGGTCCGGTAGATTGGCCGGCCACCTCCAGCGTCCAGGCCGGTTTCTATTATGTGGATCTCAGCCTGCGTTACCTGGTGCGCCAATTCGACGCGTTGGGAGCCCGAAGAGCCGAGATCCAAGTGAAGCTGTTCGGTGGCGCCGACGTGCTCAGCATAGCCGGGGTGAATGGCAAACTCACCGTGGGCGCGCTCAACTGCCAAGCCGCGGCGCAAGTGTTGGCGGAGGAGGGACTGCGAGTCCTGGCGTCTGACCTGCGGGGAACTCGCGGCCGCAAGATTCTGTTCGACACGGGAACCGGCGAAGTACTGGTGCAAAGGCTAGGTTGATGGTTAAACGAAAAATTCGCGTCCTGATCGTCGACGATTCCGCGGTCGTTCGTCAGACCTTAAGCGACGTGCTTTCCACGGATCCGGAGATCGAAGTATGCGGTACCGCCAGCGACCCGTTCGTCGCCGCCGAGCGGATCGCCCAACAAGTGCCCGATGTGATCACGCTCGATATCGAAATGCCGCGCATGGACGGGCTCACGTTCCTGCAAAAGATCATGAGCCAGCACCCCATTCCGGTGGTCATCTGTTCCAGTCTGGCCGAAGAAGGAGCGCAGAGCACGCTAAAGGCTCTCGAATACGGCGCGGTTGAGATCATTGCCAAGCCCAAAATGGGAAGCAAGCAGTTCCTGGAAGATTCTTGCCTTATGTTGTGCCAGGCGGTGAAGGCCGCTGCTTCGGCCCGCGTAGTCGTCTTGAGTCCCAACCGCACGGTGGAGCCGAAGCTGACGGCGGATGCGATTCTATCCAGGGCCACCAAGGCGATGCTCGAAACCACTGAAAAGGTAGTCGTGATCGGCGCCTCGACGGGGGGAACCGAAGCGCTCCGGTTGGTGCTCGAAGCCCTGCCGCCGGACGCGCCGGGCATCGTTATCGTGCAGCACATGCCGGAGTTGTTCACGCGGGCGTTCGCCAATCGTCTGGATGGCTTGTGCCGGATTTCCGTTAAGGAAGCGGAGACCAACGATACGGTACTGCGGGGCCGCGCGCTGATTGCTCCCGGAAATCATCACTTGCTTTTGAAGCGCAGCGGCGCGCGTTATTACGTAGAAATCAAAGACGGCCCTTTGGTATGCCGGCACCGTCCGTCGGTAGACGTGCTGTTTCGCTCCGCCGCGCGTTACGCCGGCCGCAACGCGGTGGCGGTAATCATGACGGGAATGGGAGACGACGGTGCTCGCGGAATGTTGGAAATGAAGCAGGCCGGCGCCGCTACCATCGCGCAGGACGAGGCTACTTGCGTGGTGTTCGGCATGCCCAACGAAGCCATCAAGCTGGGCGGCGCGGATGCGATTCTTCCGCTGCCGGCGATCGCCGGCTCCATTCTGACTCGCGCTCGCTAGTTTATGCTATCTTAGCTCCCACATGCGTCGCAGCTTACTCCTCTTTTTGCTCGCGCTGGCCCCGCTAGCCGGTCAAAAGGGCATTCTTCTCGAGGACCTCACCTGGCCGGAAGCCGAGAAGGTTCTCAAGCCCGACACCGTCATCGTCATTCCCATTGGAGCGGAATCGAAAGAGCACGGTCCCCATCTCAAACTCCGCAACGACTTCGTCATGGCGGAATACTTCAAAAAGCGCCTGCTCGAACGCGCCGCCGTGGTAGTCGCGCCAACGGTGAATTATCACTACTATCCCGCGTTCCTGCAATATCCTGGTTCCACCAGTCTGCGCCTGGAAACCGCGCGTGACGTGCTGGTCGATATCTGCCGGACCTTGTCCGCCTACGGACCGAAGCGCTTCTATGCCCTGAATACAGGCGTATCCACGATGGCGCCCCTGAAGTTGTCGGCGGAGATGCTTGCTTCCGATGGCATCCTGTTCCGCTATACCAATATCCTCGAGGTAGGCGCAGAGGCGGAGAAGAAGATCAAGCAGGAAGAGGGCGGAACGCATGCCGACGAGATCGAGACTTCGCTGATGCTCTACATCGATCCGGGCTCCGTCGACATGAGCAAAGCGGTGAGGGATTACCATCCGCACGGTAAAGGCGGCCTCACGCGCGATCCGAACAAACCAGGTACTTATTCGCCCAGCGGCGTCTACGGCGACGCTACGTTAGCCACGCGCGAAAAAGGCGAGACGATGGCCAACGCCATGCTCACGGGAATGTTGCGCGAAATCGAAGAACTGCGCGCCGCTAAACCTTAATGAACCACTTACGCCGATACATGCCATAAGCGATCGCGAACATCAGCAGAGTATAGGCCACGGCATAAAGCAGCGACGCATTGACTGGTGAAGCGAGCGGCGCAAAGAGATGCTCGTAGATCCAGTCTCGCAGTGACCCGTCCCCCACCGGGATGTTGGTTAGCAATTCCTCCAACAACTCCGAAATCATGTAGATCGTAATCGCATTCATGCCCAGAATCACGAACGGCCGCGTCAGCCGCCGGTATCCCTGCCGGTCGATCAACCAGATGCAAATCGCCAGAATGACAAAATCCAGTCCCGCCATGAACAGCGAAAACGAACTGGTCCACAGCTTTTTATTGATCGGCAGCCAGATATTGCAGATCAAGCCCGCGGCCAGCAGCAGGTTGCCGATCAGAAACATCCACGTAGTGCGTTCCGCCAGATCGCGCTTCAGCCGCAGGATATGTCCCGCCATGATGCCAAATAGAGCAGTCGCGATCGACGGCAGAGTACTGATAACGCCTTCCGGATCCCAAGTCTTGGTGGAACGGTAGTTGTGCCGCCCGATCACGATGCGGTCGATATAGTGGGCAAAGTTGCCATCCACGTCCAGCCGCCCCGCGCCGAATCCGGGAACGGGGATCAGGGTCATCATCATCCAATAGCCCGCCAGCAATCCGGCGATCCAAAGGATTTGTCCCCGCACCCCGGTGTACAAGAAGATACAACTCGCGATCAAATAGCAGATCGCGATCCGCTGCAGTACGCCCATCAGCCGCTGCGTACTAAGATCGAAATGCGGGAAGGCGTAGATCAGCAGGCCCAGGACATACAGAATCGCCGCGCGGCGAAAAATCTGACTTAACAAACGGGAGCGCGGGATGCCTGCCGCCAGCCGGTTGCTCAACGACAGCGTGATAGCCAAGCCAACGATCCACAGAAACGACGGGAACACGACATCTGTAATGGTCCAGCCGTTCCACTGCGAATGTTGCAGTGGAGCATAGGTGTGGTCCCCGTCCCCTGGTGTGTTTACCAGAACCATCAACGCCATCGTCGCGCCGCGGAATGCATCGAGCGAGACCAGACGCTGCGCGGGCTCTGGAATGGCTGCCGGAGTAGAAGCGATGGAAGCTTGAGCCATGAGATCCTGAGTGTGTTCAATGATACCGCTACTATGACGCCCGTCCCCGAAATGCGATTCCAGTGCCAGCCGGGTTGTACTCGCTGCTGCGACCAGCAGGGCTTCGTGTATCTCGCCGATGCCGACGTGCCCCGGCTGGCTGCATATCTGCAAATGACGGTGGACGAGTTCGAAGGTAAGTACGTTTACCGCACCAAAAAGCGGGCTCGATTGCGCACGCCGCGTCACGCCCGTTGTATCTTCCTCAAGGACGCCGGCTGTAGCGTCCACGCGGTCAAACCGACCCAGTGCCGCACGTTTCCATTCTGGCCGGAACTGGTGGAGTCCGCCGAGGAGTGGTACCGGACCGCGAGATGGTGTCCAGGCATCGGCCAGGGCGAGCTCGTGAATATCCAGTTCGCGAAGGAACAGGCTGGCGAAATGCGCCGCGCGTATCCCGCAAGTTATTGATTCGATTCTCTGAAATAAATCCGAACGGAACACCTGTCCGGGGCGTATTGAGAGTGAGGGCGACGCCCGTGACCATTTTTGCGCACATACGTCTATTAGAGTGTTGCAAGGAAATTCCGAAGCCGTAGCGGCGACAATGGCGCAGACGGCCGTCAGGATGGACGAATCGGCCCTCATTCGGGCGGCGCAAGCGGGCGATGAGCGCGCTTTTGAGCAGCTCGTGCGTCAGTACGACCGTGACGTCCTGCGGCTCGCCTTGAACCTCCTGCGCTCGCAGGAGGACGCCAACGATATTTACCAGGAAGCGTTCCTGCGCGTTTTCCGAAATCTTCACAATTTCCGGTTCGACTGTAGTTTTCATACCTGGTTGTACCGGATCGTGACGAATCTGTGCCTGGACGCGCTGCGAAAACGGCGCGTCCGGAAGGAAGAGACCACGGTGGTCGAGACCAACGACGGAATTCTGGACCGCATGGACACCGTGGAAGAGCCGCGCGCCGATGGAGATCCCCAGCGCCAATTGATGAGCCGCCAATTGGACAGCCGGATCAAAGAAGTTTTGCAGGGGTTGACTGCGCGCGAGCGGATGGTTTTCGAGCTGCGCCACTTCCAGGGATTGCGACTGCGGGCGATCGGTGAGATGCTGGGCACCACCGAGGAAGCGGCTAAGAACTGCCTGTTTCGAGCGACGCAGAAGATGCGTTCCGCTTTGGGAGATTTCGTATGAAGTGCGACGACGCAAAATCCGCCATTCCGCTATTCCTTTACGGCGAGCTTTCGTTCGACGAGGAAGGTCGCCTGGAAGCGCACTTCGATGAGTGCCAGTCCTGCCGCGGAGCACTGGCCAGGGAAAGACTCTTGCATCGCGCTTTCGATCAAGCGGAACTCAGCGTCACATCGGACTTTCTCACACAGGCGCGTCAACAACTCCGAACGGGAATCGCCGCTAGCACCCAGCCGCACTCTTCCTGGAATAGCTTTTTTGAACGCTTAAATTTCCGCTGGCACGTGCCTACGGTGATGCAGCCGGTGGGCGCACTGGCTTTAATCGCGCTCGGATTCTTTGGCGCGCATCTGCTGCCCCCGGAACTCGCCGGGCGATTCTCTCCCGCCGGCGTGGCCGGTGTACCCGTGGCCACGCGAGTCCGCTATGTGGAGCCGCAAACCGCCGGCAAGGTACAGATCGTTATTGAAGAGACACAGCAGAAAACGCTCAGCGGTAACTTGGACGACGACAACATTCAAAAATTCCTGATGGCCGCGGCTAAGGATCCCACCGACCCTGGCTTGCGGGGCGAGTCCGTGGGGCTGCTGATGCGCCATCCCGAATCGACCGAAGTGCGAGATGCGCTGCTCTACAATCTCGAGCACGATCCGATCGCCGGTGTAAGGTTGGAGGCGCTGAAAGGACTGAAGGGCTACGCCCAGGATCCCGAAGTGCGCAAAGCCTTGTCGCGCGTCTTGCTTGCCGACAAAAACCCCGGAGTGCGTATCCAGGCCATCGACTTGCTGATCCAGCACAACGAGGATCAGGACATGGGCCTGATGCAGGAGCTGATGCGCAAGGAAGATAACGGCTATGTGCGCCTGCGCTGCGAGAAGGCATTGCGCGATATGCGGGCTTCTCCAGGCACCTTTTAGGATTCCGCCTCATGAAAGCTCTTGGACCTCTGCTCGCACCGGCTTTCTTAGTGCTGACCCAGGGAGTACTGGCGCAAAGTGATTCGCCCATTACGCGCGACGGCACGGATTGGGTGCAAACCTCCACCGGATCGATTCCGATTTGCCAGCGCTGCCGCGTTCGAATCAATACTGAAGGCAACTTCACGATCCACGGTCAAGCGGAGACGGATACCATCCGGTTCACACTTCGAAAACGCGTGCGGGCGAGCTCCAAGCAAGAGGCTGGCCTCCTTCTGCACAGCTTCGATATTCGGTCCATCGGCCGCGGCGATTTGGTGACGCTGACCCTCGAAATTCCGCGCAGCCGGGCGCAGGGCGCGGAGCTATCCATGTCCGTTCCGCGGACGCTGCGCCAGACCATCGTTGCCTCGCACGGCGGCGACATTTCAGCGACCGATCTGAAAGGCGAATTCGACGCCGAGACCGTTGCCGGGCGCGTGGAACTCGACCGGCTCGGTTCCAACGCCGCGATCCGTACCGGCGGTGGCGAGATCCGTTTGGGCCGCATCGTGGGCGCGATCCGCTGCTATTCGGGCGGTGGCGGCATTCAGGCCGAAAGTTGCGGCCGCGAGTCCTGGTTTGAAACCGCCGGCGGCGATATCCAGGTTCATGAGGCGCTCGGCGCTTTGCATGCCACCACCGCCGGCGGCAACATTCACGTTGATCGCTCAGCGGGCGAGGTGTTCGCCCACACCAACGGCGGCGTAATCGAAGTGCGGGAAGCACTAGGACTGGTCACGGCGGAAACATCCGGTGGCGCCATCCAGGTCGGTGCGGCGCGCGGCGTCCGCTGCGAATCGAACTCCGGCGCGATCCGGCTTCACAACCTTGGCGCTGGTCCGTTGAACGCCTCCACCGCGATGGGTAGCATCTTGGCGGAGTTGTTGTCGGGAACTCGCATCGAAGATTCCGTGCTCAGCACCAACGCGGGTGACATTACTGTTTTGCTCTCGTCCAACATACCGATTACCGTGCAAGCCAGTAATCAGACTGCTGGAAATGGCCGCCGGATCGTTTCCGATTTTCCGGAAATCCGCATTCGTAATGCGGGCGCAACCATTCCGCTGATCGCCGAAGGCGCGCTGAATGGCGGCGGCCCGGTGCTGCGAATTTTTGCTTCCGGCGGTACGATCTACCTGCGGCGCCAGAAATAAAACGAACGGGGTGAACAGTATGTTGAGTTTTCGATGGAACATTGGATTGGCGACACTCGCCTTGGCCGCATTGCCTTTAGGCGCGTTTCAATCTCCGGCGCCGCAGCCACCAGAGTTGCCCATGCCACCGGGTTCACCCAATCTCTATGCCTTCCACATGGCTGGTTCGGGAAGCCAGAGCTTCCTTGGCGTCGGAGTGGCCGAGATTAGCGGGAACCGGGCGCGCGAATTAAAGCTCAAGGAAGAGTATGGCGTCGAGATTACCCGCGTCGAGGACGATAGCGCCGCAGCCAAAGCGGGGCTGAAAGTCGGCGACGTAGTTCAGGAATACCAAGGCCAGCGCGTCGAGGGAATGGAGCAGTTTATTCGCCTGGTGCGCGAGACGCCCGCCGGCCGGGAGGTCAAGCTGACCATCAGCCGCAATGGCGTCACCCAAACCGTTCCGGTGGTGATGGGCAGTCAGCACGGCCCTGCCCTGTTCGCCCACGGCGGCGACTGGCTGGATATGCCGTCCATGCCCTTGGTTCAGCCACCCGATGTTCCGCGTATTTTTACCGCCTGGAGCAGCTCTATGCTGGGTATCGAAGCGGAAGGGCTGAACGAGCAACTAGGGGACTACTTCGGCGTGAAGGAAGGCGTCCTGGTACGCTCGGTGGCCAAGGGTTCGCCCGCTGAAAAAGCCGGATTAAAAGCCGGCGACGTTCTACTAAAAGTGGACCAAACCAAAGTTACTTCGCCCGGCGAAGTCACCAGCGCCGTCCGCGCCAACCGTCCCCGCAAAACCTTTCCGGTGGAACTTATGCGCGATCGGCATCCCTTAACGCTCAACGTGACGATGCAAGGCGATGGTGCCCGAGGCGATCGCGAGTAAAGTAAGAAGGATGGTGAAACCGTATCTTTGGGTTACCTTCACCCTGCTCGACGCAACTCTGGTGGCCCAACAGAATTCCCCAGCGTCTCAGCCCGGACTTGTTCTACACGGCGGAACCCAGGAAGTCCTACTCGATTTCATTGTCCGCGACAAGCACCAGAGGTTGGTCAAGGATCTGCAGCCGAAAGACATTCAGATCGTCGAAGACGGAATTGCCCAGAAGCTGCGCAGCTTTGCTTTTCGGGACGGGCACACTTCCGCCGATGCCCCTTCCGGCCCCCTCGCCGGCTCCAACGCTCTCAACCAGAGATCGTCCGATCCGCTACGACAGATAAATCTGGTTACGCTTGTCTTTGAGGCGATGAGTCCTTTGAGCCGGCGCACTGCCGTGGACCGGGCTCACGAGTTCTTAAGGGCGGAAACAGGGCCGAATACGTGGATGGCCGTGTATTCGCTTCGTTATCAGCTAACTGTTCAGCAGCCTTACACGACGGACATCGCGCTCCTGCAGAAGGCGGTGGATCGCGCCGGAACGGGCGCTTATCAGGAATTTGCGGAAGAGAATCTCAAAACCATCGAGCGAATCAATAGCCTGCGCGCGAGTCAGGCGGATGGCTCGGCGCAATCGTTTCAACCTTTCGATCTTGGCTCGGCCGAGGAACGAGGCCCGCAAAACGACGCCGCGCTGGCCGCTGCTCAGGTTCAGATCCGGCGACCCGATGGCACGGTTGGGGCGGTGATGCAACAGCTGATCCTCAAAACTCTCTTCGCCCAGGAGGGAGTGCGGTCGATCGATGCCCTGCGTAATCTGATTCGTGAACAGGCGCGCCTGCCGGGCCGCAAAACCATCCTTTTCTTCTCCGAAGGCTTGGTCATTCCCCCCGGTCAACCGGAGCTTCTGGATTCGGTGATCGCCGAAGCGAACCGCGCCAACGTCAGTTTCTACACCGTGGACACGCGCGGGCTGACCATCGTCTCCAATCTCCGCGTCTCGCAAGCGATGAGTGCAGCCATGGGCGACTCCGAGCAGAACAGCCGCCCCAACCCGAATGGTTCGATCGACGCCGGTCCAAACGTCTACCAAGCCGACCTGCAGGCGAACGCGCGCCGCCTTGCGGAGGGAACGGGCGGCTTTGCCATGGACAACAGCAACGATCTGCGCGGACCTCTGCAGCGCGTTATGGAAGACGTCCGGTCGCATTACGAAGTCACCTACGCGCCCACATCGGACAATTACGACGGGCATTTCCGCAAGCTGGAAGTAAGGCTCGCCATTCCTGGACTGAAAGTACAAAGCCGCGCGGGCTACTATGCGCTACCGCTGGTGAGCGGCACGACGATAGCACCTTACGAGTTGGCGGCTCTGAACGCCATGAGCCGGGAGCCGGTTCCGCATTCGTTCCTCTACAATGCCGCGGCTCTCCGCTTCGGCACCGACTCGCTGGGCGTGGATTGCCGGATCGTTTTCGCCGTTCCCGGAACCTCTTTGCGTTTTACAAACGATCCCGCTACCCAGTCTTTCCAGATACACATGTCCGTCCTGGGCCTGGTGAAAGACGAGCAAGGCCAGATCGTGGCGAAGGTCGCTAACGATCTTCCATTCCGCGCGCCCCTGGAAAAGCAGGCTAACTTTGGCAGTGGCAAGGTGACACTCACTCTTCCCGTACACTTGCCGCCGGGGCGCTATCAGCTACAAACCGCCGTCATCGATCGCGAGGCGGACCAGGCGAGTGTTAAGAGGTCCGTTCTTATCGTACCGGCCGCCGCCACAGCCGGTGCTCCCGCAGTCAGCGATATTGTATGGGTGCGAAGTGTCAAGACCAGCCAAACGGCCGGCTCCGGTGATGTACTGCACACCACGCAAGGGGAAATCACTCCAGAGTTGGAGCCGATCATCGATCGCACCGATTCCGCAGTTTTCTACTTCGTGGCCTATCCCTCCGCCGGCTCTCCGGACAAGCCACGGGCCCAGATTGCCGTGTCACAGAACGGCAAGGTATTCGCGGCTAGCAGCTTGACGACCCCGGAGCCCGATGAGAACGGCGCCTACCGCTATAGCGCCACTATTCCTTTGACTCAATTTGAACCGGGCCAGTATGAGTTACTCGTTACGGTGAGTCAGAACGGAGCCAAGATTGCCAGGCAAGCACTCTTCCAAGTGCGTTAGTCCAGCCTTCCCTCATTGCCGCTTTTCCGCCACGCGCAGCCGCTTTTCCAATTCTTCCTTCGACAGATCCGTACTAATGAACAGCTCCTGCCTTGCGCCCGCGCTAAAGGCGATACACTTCCAGCCATTCACAGTCGACACCGTCACGCGCACCTTCACGTCACCTTTGGCGTCGCGCACCGGGCGGATCACGCCGGGAATCACCGAACGGATTTCGGGGTTCGACGTCAGCAAATCCTCCAGCAGATCACGGACGCCGTCGATGATGCTGTGCTCGATCTTCAGCTTGCCTTGAACTTTGCGGAGTTTCATAGGCTACGTGCATTCTTCGTGGACCGCGCGTATGGCGCGCTCCAGTCCATCGCGGCGCACCACGATGCTAATCGTAATTTCGCTCGATCCTTGCGCGATAGCAATGATATTGACTTTCTGCCGCGAAATGGAATCGAAGATTCGGCCGGCCAGCCCCGCCGTCCCGCGCATGCCTTCCCCTACCACCGCCAGCAGTCCCACATTCTGATCCACATCGATCGGTTTCAAATACCCGTGCGTCAACTCCAGCGCCAAATCCGCTTCCAACATGCTCAGCGTCGCGCTCAACTCATCGTTCCGGACCAGAAAGCAAAAGCTCTGGCGGTAGCTGGAACTCGAAAACGCCAGCACTTCGGCGTTCGCGGCAGCCAGCGCCTCCAGTGCGCGAGCCATGATCCGCGTTCCGCTGATCGCCGCGCTGGCCGGTTCGATAGAGATCAGCGCGACATTCGCCATCGATGTAACGGCCCGTGGTCCGGGCGTGGTCTTAGTGGTGGGTACAATGCGGGTGCCCGGCATGGCCCGCGCGAAACTGTTCTTGCTCCACACCGGGATCTGCTTGTCGATCAGAGGCGCCAGCGTACGCGGGTGCAGCACCTTCGCTCCGTTATAGGCCAGTTCCGCCGCCTCGTTATAGGTCAGCTCATCCAACACTCGCGCGTTCGGCACCGACCGTGGATCGGCGCTCATGATTCCATCGACGTCTGTCCAGATCCACAGTTCCTCCGCGTCGAGCGCGGCTGCCAGAATCGACGCCGAAAAATCCGATCCGCCGCGTCCGAGCGTCGTAGGCCGTCCGTCTAACGTTGCCCCGTTGAAGCCGGTGACCACGGGAATCTCATCCCGTCCTAGCATCGGAAGCAGGATTCTTGCGGCCCGCTTGCGGGTCTCGTCCATCATGGGGGCGGCGTTGCCGAATACGGCATCGGTGACGATCACGTCCGCGCCATTCAATGCCTGCGCCGGAATGCCCGAACAGTTGAGATACTCGGCCAGTAGGAGCGCGGATAGCCGCTCGCCGGTGGCGATCGCTTCGTCAACGGAGCGGGGAGGCCGTTCCCCCAGCATTCGAACGCCTTGCGCAATCCGCGCGAAATCGGCAATCAATGCTTCCACGCCAGCCATAGCCGTGGACCGAGTCTCCCCTTGCAGTAGCTCCTTACAGCACTCCCTATGACGCGTGGCCAGCAACTGGAGATTGCACTCCATGCCGAGATCGTCGCCTGCCTCGGCTTTTCGCAGCGTATCGAGCAGCAAATCCGTAACCTTCGACATCGCCGAGACAACCGCGACGACCGGCCGCTGCTGCCGCTGTTCCCCACAGATATCGGCCGCAACCCTGATCCGCTCGGCCGACCCCATACTGGTGCCGCCGAACTTCATCACCAGCAAGCTCAATGCGTTCGTTCCTTTCCGTTGGACGTGCGCTCGCGAATGAGGCGCAGCAGTTCCTGTTCCACGGCGTCTATCGAAAGCCCAGTGGTATCGACATATAAGGCATCCGGAGCTTGCACCAACGGAGCTTCGGCGCGAGTGCGGTCGCGATGATCGCGCTCTTGTATTTCAGCGGAAACCGCTTGTGCCGGAAGGTCGAGTTCACGGGCCCGGCGCTCGGTTCGCTCGTCCAGATCGGCGTCTAGAAAAATCTTAATGTCGGCCTCTGGAAATACCACCGTGCCGATGTCGCGCCCTTCCATCACCACGGAGGAGCGGCGGCCCATCTCCCGCTGGCTATTCACCATAGCGCGGCGAACGCCCGGCACCGCCGCTACTTGCGATGCGGCTTGTCCCATCGCCCGCGTGCGAATGGCGTGTGTGACGTCCTCGCCATTCAGCAAAACTGTGTTTTCACCAGGGACGAACGAGATTTCGGCTTGCGCGGCCAGTTGCTCCAGCCGGTGCATGTCGGACACCGACACGTGCAGCCGCTCCGCCCACAATGCGACGGCGCGGTACATCGCGCCTGTGTCGATATAAAGATAGCCGAGCTTGGCTGCGATCCGCCGCGCCAGCGTGCTCTTTCCCGCGCCGGCTGGACCGTCGATGGCTACCGTTATTCTTTTCTCCAAGTCTAATGATAGAATGCGAACCCGAAATTCTGC
>Ga0302319_10012859_pt1 | contig 15738 bp, 7 predicted proteins | sample Bog_T0_2_FD_203319 | JGI IMG/M metagenome (GOLD analysis project Ga0302319, IMG submission 203319) | Peat permafrost microbial communities from Stordalen Mire near Abisko, Sweden - Bog_T0_2 | ecosystem: Environmental > Terrestrial > Soil > Wetlands > Peat | place: Sweden: Abisko, Stordalen Mire...
ATTGACAACGCGGGGAATCAAACTCAATCGTCCGTCAACTACACCGTGACCAACATGGTGATGAGTACGACCTCGCTGATTTCGTCTCTGAACCCGTCAATTGCCGGAAGATCGGTGACCTTCACGGCCTCGGTTTCATCGGCTTCGGGAACGCCCACCGGTACGATTGAATTCCTGGACGGCACGACGGTGCTCAAGACGGTGACACTCAAATCCGGATCTGCAAAGTACGAGACGGATAATCTGCCTGCAGGCTCCGATCCGATCACGGCGGTTTACAGCGGTGATTCGAAGAACGCCCCCAGCACATCCGCAATCCTGAACCAGATTGTGCAGGCGCCGACGACTACGACGCTTGCTTCTTCTCCCAATCCATCGGTTTACTACCAGCCCGTAACCTTTACGGCGGTGGTGTCATCGGTGGCTGGACCTCCTCCGAACGGCGAAACCGTCAACTTCAAGACAGGCTCGACGGTGATTGGACGCGGAATCATCAGCGGCGGCACGGCGACTTTCACGACCACAGGAAACATTGGCAACGGGATCGGAGTCAAGAAAGTGACCGCGGTGTATGGCGGCGATTCGAACTTCCTGACGAGCACGTCTCAGGTTCTCAGCCAGGTGGTCAATGAAGCCCCCACGACCATGACGCTGATATCGTCGATGAACCCGTCCACCGTAGGCCAACCGGTGACCTTCACGGCGACGGTGACGCCCGAATTCGGGGGCATGCCTACGTTGAATGTGACCTTCATGGATGGAACTAAAACGCTGGCAGTGGTTCCATTAAGCGGAGGCAAGGCGAGCTACACCAGTTCCAGGCTGGCGAGTGGGATGCACAACATCACCGCAACTTACCCAAGCTTTAACGGCGATGGGCTTTTCACAGGGAGTTCAGCTGCGCTAACGCAAAACGTGAATTAAGCGGGTCGACCGGCGCGTGTTAGTACCGTGAAAATGGGCATTGCAAGAGCTAGGCCCGATGATGCTTTTCCGAAAGGAAAAATCATCGGGCTTTTTATTATTGGAAGGCAGTCGATTGAGAGGTCATCGCTTGACGGTGCTGTGGAGGAGCGATGAGAACGTGAGCTAGTTGCCAACTTTGCTGGCTCGGGCGTACATGGTGCGGAGGTCGTAACGATCGAGCACATGCTCCGCTCCAGGTTCTTTCTTCAGATCATCCAGCAGGTTCATTGCTAAACGATACTCACGATCGGCCTCGTTGGCGCTTCCGGCGGCGTGAGTTTTGTCCGCTGACAGGGCTTCGCCAAGCAGAAAATGAATGCGCGCAGTTTCCACGCGCAAAACCAGTTTCTCGCTGACACTCAGCGCGTTTTCCAACTCCTGGCGCGCGTGAGAGTAATCCTTCGTCTTGATCAGAGCTTCTGACAAGTCCACACGGCTGCGCAGCCAATAATATTTAAGGTGAAGGATGTCGGCCTGCTGAATGGCTGCGCGTAATTCTGCGACCGCGGACTGAGAATGTCCATCCGCAATTGCGACCCTTGCCAGGTTCATTTTCGCAATCAGGATATTTTGGCTGTCTTTGCTCTTGCCAGCCGCGACTGCGGCCTGTTCGTAAGCGTTGCGCGCCGCTTTCAGGTCGCCCGTATAGTAGGCGGCATCGCCCCGGGTGCTCAGAATCTGACTGTGAACACTCTCGTTCTTGAGTTCGCTGGTCAGAGCGCTGGCTTCGTTCAAGGCTTTTCCGGATTCGCTCCCGCGGCCAACCAGCGCCAGAGTTTCCGCAAGATTGTCGAGTGCGTCGGCCAACTCGAAGCTCTGATTCTTGACGGAGCGATAGCCGTTTACCGAATCCTGCATCGCGCTTTCTGCCGCTCCCAAGCGTCCCTGGTACATCAAGACCTTGCCAATCAAGCCTGAAACCCTGGCTGCATCTTTTGCGTCGTTCGCTTTGCGCGCAACATCCAGCGCATTCATCATGCTGGAGAGCGCCTGATCGTAATTGCCGATGGAGCCGTAGACTTCGCCAAGCGCGGCCAGCGTCTCCGCCAGATAAATCGGCTCGTTCAGCTTCTCGCGCAACTGCAAGGATTGCTGGTAGTAGGTCAGCGCGTTGTCGGTGTCGAACTTTGAGAAGTAAACATCGCCGATATTGCTGAGGCACAGAGCCTGATAGTTGACGTCGTTGGCTTCGCGCTGGACCTGCAGAGCTTCCTTGTAATCCGCCAATGCCTTGTCGTAATTGCCGCGCGTCTGGTAAAGCACTCCGCGATTGATCAGGATGTCGCCGTAGTCCTTCCTGACCCCGATTTCTTTGAGGATGGCGAGTGCCTGGTTATAACTCTCGGTCGCGGCATCGGGCTTACCCAGTGTGATTTGATCCTGCGCCAATTCCGAGAGACTGTTTGCCAGCAGCCGCTTCATGCCCAACTGGCGAGTGATCACCATGGAATCCTGGATGTTGCGGATGGCTTCGTCGGGCTTATCCAGCAAGCGATAGGTAATGCCAAGGGCTTGCAGAATCAGGGCCTTCTGCTCGGGGTTATCCACCTGCACGGCGAGACTCAATCCCTTGGTAAGCGGATCGAGAGCTGCCTGCGGATTGCCCTCCTGAAATTGCACGCTTCCCATTTGCCACAGAGCTTTGAGGTTTTTGGGATCGGATTTCAGGACGCTGGTGAACTCAGCGATGGCTTTGTCGAAGTCACCGTTATCGGCATAGAGACTTCCCAGCGCATATTCAACGTCGATGTTGTCGGGGAAAGTTTTGGCCAGGTTTTCGTAACCTTCGATCGCTTTCTTATAATCTTTCTCGATGTAGTCATGGTTGGCTTCGATAAAATATTTCTCTCCCAAAGGAAGCTGGGAGCTCAGTTCCATGGCTTTGCGGGAATTCTGCTCGGCCTCGGCGTCGTAGCCGAGATCAGCATCGGCTTCGGCGAGGCGCGAATAGGCGAGGGCAAACTGCGGGTCTTCCTGAGTTGCGGCCTGCAGCACTTTCACTGCGTCCAGGTTTTTTCCCTCGCGCACCAATTGCGTTCCCTGGCTGAAGTCGCGGATGGCGGCAGCCGATTGCGAGGTTGGCTGGAAGGAACTTGCCTTCAATTCCTTCACGACGTCCGGCGAAACCGAAAGATTCTGGCGGATCAAATCTGCCATTCGATCAATAGCGGAAGGGATATCTTTCTCGGTCTGAGCTTCGACTCTTACCGGAACCTGGCGATTGCGTTTTAAATCCTGCAGGGTGGCATCGATACGAATCTGGTCGCCAAACTTGACGTACTGGCCCCAGACCACAATGTCGGCATTGCTGAAATCGGCGACGCGGACGATCATATTGGGATCGATCGCGGCTCCGGGTGAAACACGCAGGTCGGAAAGAATCTGATGCAGACGATCCGGGGAAATGCTGTGCAGTTGACGCGATTGTCCTACATCCGTGCTCAACATATCCGACAGACTGGATCCCAGCCAATCAAGACTGGCATCGCCGGAGGCATTGCGGAAGGGCAGAATCGCGAGCGAGACGGCCGGAGCGGCAGCGCTTCGTCCGGAAAAAAGTGTTCCGCGAAACAGATAGCCAAGAATGGCGAGGAGAACTACCGTGGTGATGCCCGCGATCATGGGCCAGTGAGTGGTTCGTCCCCAAGGTTCCACCGCAGGTTGAAAGCCCAAGTTCGCGGCTGCGGAATGGCCCTGCCATAGGTCCAGGTCGCGCAGGATTTCCGTTGCGCTCTGGTAGCGCAGGGCAGGGTCGCGCTCCAGGCACTTGCCGACGATGTTGCTGAGCGCGCGCGGAATCGTTCCGTCATGATCGGAGACCGGAATGGCGCGCTCCTGGTTGCGCTTGATCAGGCTGGCGACGGCGCTTTCGGCGCGGAAGGGCGTAACCCCGGTCAACAGCTCGTAAAAGATCAGTCCGGCGCTGAACAGGTCGGAACGCTGGTCCAGATCCTTGGCTAACGCCTGCTCCGGCGACATATATTCCATGGTGCCGACCAGAGCTCCAGTTTGTGTCATACCGTCGCCCGCGACCGTGCGCGCCAAACCGAAATCCATGACCAGGATGCGGCCGCTTTGATCGCGCATGATGTTCTGCGGCTTCAAGTCACGATGGATGACGCCGACTCCGTGCGCCGCCTCAAGAGCGCGGCAAACCTGCTGCATGATCTCGACTGCTTCTTCCGGAGGAAACTTCTTCTTCTCTAGAATCAAAGCGCGCAGATCCTTGCCTTCCACAAATTCCATGGTGATGAACTTCACACCATCGGCGTCCCCGAGATCGTAGATGCGGATTACATTTTTGTGCGTGACCTGATGAGCAAGAAGGAGTTCCTGCTTGAATCGGGCCAGGATCGCGGGATTTGAGGCCAACTCCGGACGAATGAGTTTTAGAGCCACGGGACGATCGAGTTCCCGGTCCATGGCTTTATAGACCGCACCCATTCCGCCTTCGCCCAATAGTTGGAGAATTTCGTAGCGACCGCCCAGAACTTCGCCGGTCTCCAGGACAGCGGCGCTCATCGACTGAAAACGCGCGGGTCCGGACCCTGCACTTTTGGGACGAGGCGGTGGGCTCACATCGAACTGCGTGAGTTCGGGGTCGAGGGAACTGCCGCGGGGCGTGACAGGAGGGGGCGTAAAATCGACAAGAGTAGCGTCGGGGTCGATCGGAGCATTTGAGCCGGAACTATCCCCTTTGACAGGAACGCCCCCGCCGAGCGGGTTCTTCGAACTCGCTCCCTCTTGCGGATTCCGGTTCTGCATTGGATTGCCTGGATGGGGCCGGAGTCAAAGCCCCAATAAAATCGCCGCACTAAACAATGATGAAGTATACCGCAGGAGCATGACCCATCCAAGCTTTCGTTAAGGTTCGCTCCTGGGAAGCCTCACCGAATTGGTCCCGAAGAAGAGAGGCTCCGGATCGTCGCGAAAGTGCGAAATGATCCTGCGTGGGCGCAAAAGTAGAAAGTCTCCAACAGCCACACATCGCAACCGCCGGGTAGCCCACTTCACATGGTCAGAACAACGCGGAACTCCGCCTTGCCGCTGAGCATGCGAGCGTAAGCCTCCGCCGCTTTTTCGAGCGGGTAGGTTTCGATCATCGCACGCACTCCGCTTAGTTCGGCGAAGCGCAGCGTGTCCTCGGAATCCGCTGGAGTTCCGGAAGCCCAGCCCTGAATGGTTCTACTTCCGTTAATGAGTTGTAGCGGTGTAACTGTGATCGGATCAGCGGTCGCACCCACCACCATAAGCTCGCCGTTCGGGCCCAAGCCATCGATCAACTCCGACATGGCTTTCGAGTTGGGAGCGGTCGCGACAATCACGCGCGCGCCGCCCAGCTTTTGCAGAGCCTCGGCTGCGTTCGTCGCTGAGCTGTCGATGTATAAATTGGCGCCGAGCCTCTTGGCGAGCACCGCGTTTTCGGGGCCGCGCCCGATCGCCGCAACGTTGTAACCAAACTTGTTGGCGAACTGAATTCCGAGGTGACCAAGGCCGCCGATGCCCTGCACCGCGACCAGGTCGCCGGGCAACGCGCCGCTGTGCCGCAGCGCGTTATAGGTGGTGATGCCAGCGCACAGCAGGGGCGCCGCGTCGACGTCACTCAAGCTGTCCGGTATCGATACCAAGGCTTCCACCGGAGCCACCATATATTGCTGGTAGCCGCCGTCATAGCTGATGCCGCAGACTTTGAGGTTCCGGCAATTGCGAAAATCTCCGCGGCGGCATTCGCGACACGTATTGTCCTGGCCGCCGTGCCAGCCGACGCCAACACGCTGGCCTTTCTTCCACGCGGAAACTCCGTCGCCTACGGCATCGACGATGCCCGCCACTTCATGTCCCGGAACGCGGGGATATTGAATGCCCGGCCACAAGCCTTCTTTCGTGAGCACGTCACTGTGGCAGACACCACAGGCCTGCACCTTGATGCGCACATGTCCGGCATCCGGCTCGGGAATCTCGCGTTCGACGATCTCGAAGTCTGCGCCTGGCTTGGCAACTAGCGCGGACTTCATTTGCGTTACATTCATTGGCACTACTGTGGTTCGGCTGGTTGCCATAAATTCTCCTCTGAAGTTTAAATGTTTTGTGCGGGATTTCGGTTCAGTTTATGTCCGCGCGGGCTTTGGTTCCAACACCGGCGGCTCTGTACTGTGAAAATCTTCAGTTTAGCGTCAATCGCTATAATTATGGATGTCGTGTTTTGCTGCTGGTTGCAGCACTTTTAGGTCGAATCGAAGACTGCCGAAATCCATCAAAAGGAGATGGCGAGAATGCAAAGACATCCTCTGGAAAAAATCCTCGATGATCGCATCGCCATCATCGATGGAGCGATGGGCACGACCATCCGCACCTATGGCATGACGGAGGCCGACATTCGAGGGGAACGATTCAAGGATTCAAAAAAGAGCCTCCTGAATAACGGTGACCTGTTCTCCCTGACGAAGCCGGAAATGATTGGCGACATTCATCGCCGGTTTCTGGAGGCAGGAGCGGACATCATTGAGACTAATACATTCGGGGCGACGAGCATCACGCAGAGCGAATTCTTTGTCGAAGATCCGCGGGAGCGTGGCGGCCGGAAGGATCCCGCGTTCTACCAGAAGGTGGTCGATGATCCGTTTCTTAACGAGCTGGCCTGGGATATCAATGAGCAATCGGCTCGGCAGTGCCGCGAATGGGCTGACCGTGTGGGAAGCGCAACCTTGCGTCAGCGGTTTGTGGCGGGCGCCATTGGGCCGCTGACCGTCTCTCTTTCGAGTTCGCCTGACGCCGACGATCCCGGCTTTCGCGTGGTCACTTTCGATCAGGTCAAAAGCGCTTATGCGCAACAGGTGAGAGCTCTGATTGCGGGCGGCGTCGATCTGCTGCTGGTGGAGACGATCTTCGACTCGCTGAACGCGAAGGCGGGGCTGGTTGCAATTCGTGAAGTGTTCGATGCCGACGGTAAAGAATTGCCGGTGATGATCTCGGCGGCGGTGGGGCGCGGGGGCGAGACCATGATCTCGGCGCAAACCACGGAAGCGTTCTGGAACGCGGTGCGGCACGTGAAGCCATTGTCGGTGGGCCTCAATTGTTCTCTCGGTCCCGATCTGATGTATCCGTTTCTGGAGGAGCTTTCGGAAAAGGCGGATGTTGCGATCTCATGTTATCCCAATGCGGGTCTGCCGAATCCGCTGTCGGAAACCGGCTTTGACCTTGGGCCGGAAGATATGGCGCGTTATCTGAGCGAGTTCGCGCGCGGGGGTTTGATCAATATTGCCGGAGGCTGTTGCGGAAATACTCCCGCCCACATCGCGGCGATCGCCAAGGCGCTCGAAGGCCAGCCTCCACGCAAGTGGAGAGCGGCCATCGACGAGGAGTTCATCGCTCACGCAGTGGAGAGCCAAGCGTGAGCGTGTCCGAAGACATAAGTGTGCCCGAACGCCTAGCTGAGCGGGCGCCAATCAAGCCCAAGCCACTGCGTCTCTCGGGGTCGCAGCCCTTCACCCAGCAGCCCGGCGTCTACATCATGATCGGCGAACGGACCAATGTGGCCGGTTCGCCGAAGTTTGCCCGACTGATCAAGGAAGGCAAGTATGAAGAGGCAGTAAGCGTCGCCCGGCAGCAGGTCGAAAACGGAGCGAACGTTCTCGACATCTGCATGGACGAGGGCATGATCGACGGGGTCAAGGCAATGACCCGCTTCCTGCAATTGCTGGGGAGTGAGCCGGAAGTTGCCAAAGTTCCTTTCATGGTGGACTCCTCGAAATGGGAGGTCATTGAGGCCGGGCTGAAGTGCTTGCAGGGCAAGGGCATCGTCAATTCGATTTCGCTGAAGGAAGGCGAAGAAAAGTTTCGCCAGAACGCGGCGAAGGTTTTGAAATATGGTGCGGCTGTGGTGGTGATGGCCTTCGACGAAAAGGGTCAGGCTGCGACTTACGACGAAAAAATCCGCATCTGCGAGCGCGCCTACCGCATTCTCGTCGATCAAGTTGGGTTTCCGCCAGAAGACATCATCTTCGATCCGAATATTCTCACCGTGGCCACCGGCATGGAGGAGCACAACAACTATGCGGTCGATTACATCAACGCCACGCGTTGGATCAAGGCGAATCTGCCGCACGCGAAGGTGAGCGGCGGCGTCTCGAACATCTCTTTCAGTTTCCGCGGGAATAACAAAGTCCGCGAAGCCATTCACTCGGCATTTCTTTATCATGCCATCGCCGCCGGCATGGACATGGGCATTGTGAATGCGGGCATGCTTGAGGTCTATGAAGAGATTGAGCCCGAGCTGAAGGAGTTGGTCGAGGACGTTTTGTTAAACCGCCGTCCCGACGCAACCGAGCGGCTGGTCGAATATGGCGAGACGCTGAAAGGCGCCGGCGCCGCGGTAAGTGAGAAGAAAGCCGAGGAGTGGCGCAACGGCACGGTCGAGGAACGGCTTTCGCACGCGCTGGTCAAGGGCATCGACACCTACATTGAGCTTGACGCCGAGGAAGCGCGCGTCAAACTGGGTCGACCCCTTTTAGTGATCGAAGGTCCGCTCATGGCGGGCATGAGTGTGGTGGGCGATTTGTTCGGCGCGGGCAAGATGTTTTTGCCGCAGGTGGTCAAGTCCGCGCGCGTGATGAAGAAGGCGGTGGCGCACTTGACGCCGTTCATGGAAGCCGAGAAGGAAGCCCGGGTCGCGGCTGGCGAAGTGGTTAGAGCGCAAGGGAAAATTTTGCTGGCAACGGTCAAGGGCGACGTACACGATATTGGTAAAAATATCGTCGGCGTTGTGCTTGCCTGCAACAATTATGAAGTGATCGACATGGGGGTGATGGTCCCGTGCGAAAAGATTCTTGAACGCGCCAAGGCGGAAAAGGCGGACATGATCGGGCTCAGCGGGCTGATCACGCCATCGCTCGACGAGATGGTGCATGTGGCTCGTGAGATGGAGCGCCAGGGCTTCAAGTTGCCGCTTCTAATCGGTGGGACGACCACGAGCCGGGCACATACGGCGGTAAAAATTGCCCCGCATTATAGCGAGCCGGTAGTGCACATCCTCGACGCCAGCCGGGCCGTGCCCGTGACCACCAGCCTTCTTAGCGACGAAGGCAAGTTCGCGTTCGTGGTGCAGCATCGCGCTGATTACGAGGCGCTGCGCAAGGCCCACTCTGCGCCGAAGCTAAGTGTCATCTCACTAGAGGCTGCACGCAAGCGACGAACTCCCATCGAGTGGCGCGCGGAAGATTTGCCCGCGCCCGCGTTCACCGGCGTGCGAGTGCTGGACAATTTTTCTCTGGCGACGCTACGCGAATTCATCGACTGGAGCCCGTTCTTCCACACCTGGGGAATGAAAGGAATTTATCCCCGCATTTTTGAACATCCAGAGCACGGTGCGCAGGCGCGCCAAGTGTTCAGCGAAGGCAATGCTCTCCTCGATGAAATCATTGAGAAGAAACTAATCACGGCGCGCGGGGTCTACGGGTTATTTCCTGCTAGCGCCGTGGGCGATGATGTTGAGCTGTACGCGGACGAAGCACGCGAAAAAGTGCAGGAACGATTTCATTTTCTCCGGCAGCAATCGAATAAAGAAGGCAGCGAGCCGTGCCGGTCGCTCGCAGACTTCATTGCGCCGAAGGAAACGGGATTGCGCGATCATATCGGCGCGTTCGCGGTCACCAGCGGAATCGGATTGAAGGAACTTTGCGACTCCTACCGGGCCAAGAACGACGACTACAACGCGATCATGGCGGAGGCTCTCGCCGACCGCCTGGCGGAAGCGTTTGCCGAATGCCTGCATAAGCAGGTTCGGTGTGAGTGGGGTTATGGGCGCGAGGAAAATCTGAGCAACGAGCAACTGGTGCAGGAAAAGTATCGCGGGATCCGGCCGGCAGCAGGTTATCCTGCATGCCCCGATCATACGGAGAAGGGTCCGCTCTGGCGTTTGCTCGATGTGGAGGCGAATACCGGAATGCGAATCACCGAGTCGTTTGCAATGTGGCCGGGATCGAGCGTGAGTGGGCTCTACTTCGCCCACCCGGAATCGCGATATTTCAGCCTCGGAAAAATCGATCGCGATCAGGTTGCCGATTATAGCCAGCGCAAGGAAATGACTATTGCCGAAGTCGAGCGATGGCTCGGGCAGAATCTGAATTACGATCCGGCGCAATAGAGGCCAACGGTGGCGGCTTCCCGGTTTGCTCCAGTACTCCGGCGCACACGCGTTGCTCGCAGGGCTGCCGACTACAAGCCTCGACGACGACCGAATCAATGCCTTGCCGCTGCAGGAGATGCGATAGAACCAGCCCCGCCGGCCCCGCTCCAAGTGACCTGCGCACTCATCCTCATGGCTTCTTTCGCCGCGACTTCTGATGAACCGGAGCGCGCTTGTTTGCCGGGGAGAATTTCTCAATTACCTCGCGCGGCACGGGTCTGCTCTCGATCTTTTCCGGGTCGCTTTCTGAAATCGCAGCCCAGACCCTGATCTCAAAACATTCGACAGCCAAGACACTTTTATTAAACAACCGATGGCTGATGCAAAAGCTACTTCGGCGCCACTCCGTTATCTCGGACTCGACGACGACCGTGTCCGAGAATCGAGAAGGCGATTTGAAAGAGACGCGCAGGTCGACTAGAGGAATACCGACAATCTGATACTTCTTCAGCATCTGCCGCTTCGGAAGGCCTACCTTCTGAAACAGCGCTGTCGTGCATGCATCGAAGTAAGCTAGGTAGCGTGGATAGTAGACGATCTGTGCCGGGTCGCAATCGCCCCACTCAATGTGAATCGTCTTCCGGTTCGTAATGTTCTCCTGCTCGTACCCAGAGTCAAACTTACGACGCGGAAGGATGCTTCAGAATGTCTGCCAGAGACTGCATCCGCATCGAGTCAGCTGGGGACTTCGCCGTGGCTGCGCTCTTTTCCAATGAGGGCGCCAGGGCACTCAATTTCGCCAGGCTCTTCGCGCTCAGGTGCGACTTCTCTGCACTGCTAATTGCCTTCTGCAACTTTGCGATTCGGCCTGCTGGCAGGGCTTGTGAACGGGCTAGCTGGTCCACGTAGGCTTTCGCTACGACCAGGCTTGCAGGCCACTCTATTTTTTGCTGGTCTTGCACATTCAACTCCGCGACCCGCACCGCCTTTGCTGCATCGATTTCATTCTGCGTGAGAAACTTCGTCGGTGTCAGTTGAAACACATCCAAACCGCGCGCAATTTCCGAAGCGTAGATGTAACCGTTATACCAATACGCCGACCAATCGCCCCCGAGCACCAGCACCTTAGGATCAATGGGGCCGCGGTCGAAGTAAGCGATCTCGAACGGGTTCGCTGGATCGGTAAAGTCCATCACCGAAATGCCGCCCTGGTACCAGGCCTGCACTTCGATATCGCGGCCGGGAACCGGGATCAGGGAACCGTTGTGCGCCACACAGTTCTCGGAGTCGCCCTGCGCTGCCGGAAGTTTGTAGTAGTTCGCGAACGTCAACTTGTCATCCTTCAAACGGAAGATCGCATCCGCTCCCCATTTGTTGGGATCGTTCGGACGGCAGCGTGCGCCCAAGCCACCTCCCCATTCGTCGGTGAACACAACTTTGCTGCCGTCGTTCGAGAACGAAGCCGAATGCCAGTAGGAATAGTTGGGATCGTTGACCGCATCCACGCGCTTGGGATGCGCCGGGTCTTTGATATCCAGCAGAATTCCATTTCCCGAGCACGCGCCCGCCGCCAGTCCGATGGCCGAGTACGCCGTTATATCGTGGCACTGGTTGGTGTCCGAGGCCTTCTCCGGTCCCTTTTTGCCGTGGGTGCCGCCGTTGTTCAAGCCGTTGATCGCGCCCGTGCGCGGATCGATAAACACCCGCGGACTCGAAACGATCTTCGCCTCCTGCGGCGCAGCCACCGGAACTTTGATCACGTCAATGCGAAACAGCGCGGTGTTCGGATCTTTATCCGGTTCTTCTCCGGAGCACCCGGCCAGTTCTTCCGGCTGGCGCACAAACGATGTCCCAGACACGTAAATGTAGACATTGTCTTTATCGTTGGGATCGAGCACGAGAGTATGCGTGTGCGATCCCCGGCAGGTCTGCACGGCAGCGACTTGCTTGGGGTTCTGGATGTCGGAAATGTCAAAGATTCTTACCCCACGGAACCGGTCCTTTTGCGCGACGGGTATGCGACGCTTCTTTTTTTCTTCAGCCTTGTTCTTGTCTTTGTCTTTATCTTTGTCGCTATCTTTGTCTTGGTCCGAACCTTTGGCGTTAGCTTGGGCCGCGCCCTCGTCCTTTGCGCTATCTTTGTCTTTATCTTTGTCTTTGTCTTCGTCCGCGGGTGGCGGAGGCTCGGGCGGAAATCCCTCCACTCCGCAATCCAGGCGTCCGTTCGGCATCTCGACTGACATAAACAATAAATTCTTGTAGACGGACACATCGCCCTGTCCCCCCGGACAGACGAGCGACGTTAACAGCGTCGCCTTCGCGGGATCGGCGATATCGAAAATACTCACACCGTAAAAATTTCCCTGAAATAAGTGGTTCCCCTGGAAGGCGAGATCCGAGTTGGCAAAAGCAAGTTGCGCGATCAACAACAGCGCAGGCTTTGGAATTTTCTTATTGCCTCCCATCCCCAGTTGGCCAACAATTCTTTCCACCTTCGGATCGTCGGGATCGGTGGCCCCAAGTTGAAAGGCATCCGGCTTCTTGAGCAGCAAGAGATGTTCCATGCCCATTGAAGTCTCGCCCGCGTCGTAAAGCCCGGGTGATAGTTTGAAGCGCGGATCGTTCGTATCGGAACCCTTCATTCCGGCTGGCAGCGTGGGAGAGGGTTCTGGCGCGAAAAAATTTCCCTCTTCATCCTCTTTGCCTTTCGCGTCTTTCGCGGAGGGCGGGTTCTCCGGCTTCTGCGCTTGTTCCTGCGACGGAGCCGCAGACGGCGCGGCCTGCGCTTGCGTTCGGTTGCCAGCAAAACAAAAAACAAGTGCGACCCACACCACACACTGGGCACGGACGGACGATCGGTTCATCGTTTCTCCTTGGGTTCTTCTTTCTCTTTTTCCAGCATCGTCTGCATAATTCTTATTTCGGCTCGCTGTGTATTGTCAGCGTCGGTAGCGAAGTTGAACAATTCCGCATCCTGTCCGGCGCCCGCGGTATCGAAAAGATCCTTCACCATGGTCAACGCGCCGTTGTGATGTTGAATCATTCCCACCAAGAATAGATGATCAAACTCCGCGCCCTTCGCCGCTCGCAGCGCTTCCATCTGTTGCGGTGTAAGCATTCCAGGCATCAGCGCCATCGTATCGTGGGGACTGCCGGATGGATTGTCGGGAGAAGTTTCGTGCGACATGTCCATTCCCGGCATGTTCGTCATTGTCTTTGGAACCGATTCGCCCCTAGCCGCCAGCCAGCGCTTCATGAATTTAATTTCATCGGATTGCGAGCTGCTGATGCGCGCCCCAAGAGACGCCAAATCCTTGTTCTGCGTGTGCGACGGAATCATCGCCGTCATCTCCACCGCTTGCTCATGATGCATAATCATGCCCTGCATGAACTCGACGTCGGCGAGCGACCGCGGCGGCAGAGCTGCTCGTGTGGATGGCGGCAGGATTTTACTTGGCGCACCCGGGGCGCCCGGCTGCACCACCACGGGCTTCGCGGGATCCGGTTGCTGAGCAAAAGCAGAAAAGGTGGAGAAGAGAATAGCGAACAGACCGACAATGAGCAGCGCCCACTTTCGGTTCTTGCCGCCGTCCACCGCGCAGACCGCGCGCAGCGAGGATTTTATCTTGTCGGGAACCAGTCTCATGCCAGAAGCTAGAACCACATGCAGTTTGCCATTATATCCGCACATCAACGGTTGCAGCGGAATTCCGGTGATTTGCTGAGCCTCAGACTGTCGTCCTCATCCGCGACTCTGAGAAGTAACGACTCGCCGGTCTATGGCTTGGCAGCGCAGCAGGATTCCCAGCGCTAGGTCCGGGACACCAGATCGAGAACTGGTTGGGGATTAACGATGGCCGCAACCAGGTCGCGCAGAAATTCTGCTGCCCGCGCGCCATCGATCACGCGGTGATCGTTCGAAAGCGTTAAAGTCATGATAGGCCGAACCGAGGGCTGGCCACCAACTGCCACCACGCGATCGGTAATCGCTCCGACGGCGAGAATTGCGGCTTGCGGCTGAATGATGATCGCAGAAAATGAATCCACCCCATACATTCCAAGATTGCTGATGGTGAAAGTTCCACCGCTGAGGTCTGCGGGGCGCAGCTTGCCGGTGCGGGCGCGATCCGTCAGATCACGGCGTTCGACAGCGATTTCGCTCAATGATTTCTTGTCAGCGTTGTGAATCACCGGCGCCACCACTCCATCCTCCACTGCCACGGCGATTCCGACATTGATTTCAGGATTCATGCGAACCGCTTCGCCGGCCCAACTCGCGTTCAGGCGCGAATGCTTTCGCAGTATGCGAGCGACGAGCGCAGTCAACACGTCGGTGTGGGATAGCTTGACTCCATGCGATTTCTGAATCGCCGCGGTAAGATCCTGCCGGGATTGATTCAGAGCGCCGGCATCGACTTCGCGAACCACAAAGAAATGCGGAACGCTGGTCCAACTCGCGGTTGTGCGTTCCGCCATCAGCTTGGAAATCGGGCTGGCAGAGTCGACTTTGGACGGCGCGGTGGCCTTCGCTTCGGCAGCGGCCAGAATGTCGGAAGTAAGAATCTCTCCGCCCGGTCCTGATCCGCGCACTTTGGCGAGATCGATTCCCTTCTCCGCAGCCAACCGCCGGGCTTTGGGAGAGGTCTTCGCTTGCGAAGATTGCGACGGCGATGCGGTCGGATTTGCCCCCGTGGCAGGTGCAACTGCCGATGGCACAGCCACGGTCGTCTTTCTGCCGGAGGTCACAGCAACTTCGTCGGTTGGAGCAGCTTCTCCGGGACGGACAATCCATGCAATCGTCTGCCCGACCGGAACCTCGGCCCCAGCGTGAACCTTCACTCCAACCAGTACACCATCGCCCGGAGACTCGATCTCCATTACCGCCTTGTCGGTCTCGATTTCAATCAGCGGCTCGCCCTTGACCACGGAGTCGCCTTCTTTTTTCAGCCAGGAGACGAGCTTGCCCGTCTCCTGAGCCATTTCAAGCGCGGGCATGACCACACTGATTGCCATAGGTACGATCGCTTCAGAAATCACTTCGGTTCAATCAAGGAAAAATACTTCAGTCGCCCACTGGAACCTGTTCCTGCCGGGCACTCGCTTCGATCATCTCCCGCACCCTCGTGCTTGGCTTCGACTCCGTCTCTCGTATTGCAGGTAGCGGGCCCTCGACGGAGAAGTAGTGCCTGCCCGCCACCATCAATTTCTCCGCCGGGAAGCGCGTGATCACTTCGTGGCCAGTCTCGGTGACGACAATTTCTTCTTCAATGCGTGCGGCGCTCCAGCCATCGGTCGAAGGCCAGAATGTTTCGAGGGCGAAAACCATGCCGGGCTTGATCTCGCAGGAATGTTCGAGCGATACCAAGCGGCTGATCACGGGTTTTTCCCAGATTGCGAGCCCGATGCCGTGGCCATATTGCAGCGCGAAGGCCGCTTCCTCGTTGGGGAATCCAAATTCCTGCGCTTTCGGCCACACCGAGGCAATCTCCGCCGTGGTTCGCCCGGGGCGCACCAGCTCGATGGCCGCATCCAGATAATCGCGGCAGCGTTTATACGCGTCGTTCATGGCATGCGAAGCGTAACCGATGGTGAAGCAGCGGTAATAGCAGGTGCGATATCCCATGTAGGAATGCAGAATGTCGTAATAC